>VFSW01009411.1_pt1 | contig 13949 bp, 14 predicted proteins | sample 5358111 | NCBI WGS metagenome assembly VFSW01 (sample SAMN11554181, study PRJNA540505) | mine drainage metagenome | isolation source: sediment from site ElyBrook_90M | place: USA: Ely Copper Mine, Vershire, VT | collected 2017
CTCCCCGGCTGTCCCCCACACCCCGCCTTCGTGTTCGATGCGCTGATCGCCCTGGTGGAGGGGAGAAGCCCGAAGGCGGCCAAGAGGACGGTATGCGGCCGCTGCACCCGAACCATGGAAAAAACGGATGTCGACCGGATAAAACATAATTCCGAGGGAATTCCGGATCCCGAGAAGTGCTTCCTGAGCCAGGGGTACATCTGCATGGGATCGACGACGCTCGACCGCTGCATGTCCCCCTGCCCCACCAACGGGGTCGTTTGCACGGGATGTGCCGGGGCCACCATGCAGATACTCACCGAACCCAACCGGGATATCCGCACCGAGATCGCCGACCGCATGTCGCGTCTCACCAGCATACCGCGCGAGGCCATCGTCAAGGAGATCGAACGAACGGCAAAATCCCATTATTCCTACACCATGGCCACCTCCATGATCGGGGGAAAACCGACCTTCCTGATCAGGAAATGGCTTGCAGATGCGGAGGCCACCTATGAATAGAACGATCACGATCGATCCCGTCACCCGTATCGAGGGGCATGCGCGGGTCTTCCTCAACCTTGGCGAGGACGGGGCTCTCGCCTCGGCGGGCCTGGTTGTCAACGAGCTCAGGGGATTCGAACGGATCCTCGTCGGCATGGAAGCCGACCGGATGCCGCTGATCACCGCCCGGATCTGCGGGGTCTGCCCGGCCGCCCACCACCTCGCTGCCTCGCACGCATTGGACGACGCGGCCGGGGTGGAGGCGCCTCCGGCGGGCAAGCTGCTCCGCGAACTGCTCTACATGGGTCATCTCATCCATTCCCACGCCCTTTCCCTCTTCGTTCTGCAGGGGCCCGATCTGGCCCTGGGGCTCGACGCCGACCCCGCCCGGCGAAACGTCGTGGGAATCGTCCAGGCAAACCCCGAGCTCGCGAAAAAGGCCCTCCGCTGCCGCACACTCGGGCAGAAGATCAACGAGCTGATCGGCGGCAGGGGGATCCATCCGGTCACCTCGGTCGCCGGCGGCATCGCCTTTGTCCTGGATGCGGAGAAAAGGCGCACCCTCGAGGAGTGGATCGCCGAACTTCAGGAGCTGGCTCCGGAGCTGACGGCCACCGCAAAGGGATTGCTCCTCAAGCAGTTGGAGCTTCACCCCTCCTTGATGCGGGACTGGGTAGCCCCCCTCTGGAGCCTCGGGACCGTCAGGAACGGCAGGGTTTCCCTGCTCGAGGGGAACCTCCGCGCCGTCGACGAAAAGGGTGCGGTGTGTGTCGAGTTTCCCGTTCGGCAGTACGACAAGTATCTCGTCGAGTCGGTTGTCGATTGGTCCTACATGAAAGAGGTCCGGATCGCCCGGGATGGTGAACGGTATGATTACCGCGTCGGCCCGCTGGCAAGGGTCAATTGCGCCGACGGGTTCGGCACCCCCGGCGCGGATGCGGAACTCGCCTTGTTCCGTGAGCTCGGGGGGCAGCCCTGCCATATGACGGTCTTTCAGACCTACGCACGAGCCATCGAACTACTCTACACCGTCGAGCGGGCCCGAGAAATCGTCGCCGACCCGGCCATTCTCGGTCCGACGCGGGTTCCGGTTCAATTCCACGGGGGACGAGGCGTCGGGCATGTCGAAGCCCCGCGGGGAACACTCATCCACGATTACGAAATCGACGATAACGGAATCGTCCGTTCGGCAAATCTCATCGTGGCGACCCAGCAGAACTATGTCTCCATCAATCGGACTATTGCGCAGGCGGCGGCGTCGCACGTCATCGGCAAGCCGGACGATGCGGCGCTCCTCAACGCGATCGAATTCGGGATCCGCTGCTACGACCCCTGTCTCTCCTGCGCGACCCACGCCCTCGGCGCCATGCCCCTCGAGGTTGTCGTCACCCGAGGAGGAATGCACCTGCGGACAATTCGGAGGAACGACTCATGATCGAGATCCAGATTCACGAACAATCCTGCCGGGGATGCCGGATATGCGTCGATATCTGCCCGACAAAGGTCTTCGAATACGACGCCGCAGAGCGACGTGCGGTGCTCCGCCACGCGGAAGACTGCATCGCCTGCCTGAGCTGCGCCTATCTGTGCCCCTCGGGCGCCCTCAGTCATGAGAACTATCCTGTGGTGAAAAATTTCTACCGCGACGTCGAGTTTTCCCGAAAAATGGAGAAATTCTTATGAATCAGGAGACCGCCTTAGGGCTCACGATCGAGGATCACCGGAAGGCATTCACGGAGGTCGCCTTCCTGATCGATATCTTCACCTCCACGATCGACACGATCATGGGAGGATCGACGGCATCGGTCGGACGCATGGCGGGACGCGACACCGCAAAAAAATATCCGATCCATCTCGACAGTCCGTCGCTTGCCGAGATGGTGGAGGTGATTGCCGGCCGCATGAAGGCGGGTTTCGCAATTTCCCTGGAGGACGGCGGTAACGACGCGATGCTCCTCTTCGATCGCTGCATCCTCCGGGACATCTGCGGGCTCAGGGGCATTCAGCCGGGAAACGCGATGTGCAAGCTGTTCCACGCCTATGTTGACGGGGTCGTCAACGAACTGATCTGCCGGCCCGTAAAATCCGAGATCATCGCATGTGGCGAGCAATGCCGAACCAGACTGAGGATACAGTAGCGTACGGGGAGCGTTCCGCGGCGCTCGTCGTCTGCGTCGGGAATGATCTCGTTGCGGACGATGCAATCGGCTGCGAGGTCTATTCGCGACTCCGGACGATGGAGCTGCCGCATGGCGCCCGGATCGAGTTTGCCGGGGTGGGGGGGCTGGCGCTCCTCGACCTGCTCAAGGGAGACGAACGGGTGCTCATCACGGTCGACGCCGTTCAACTGGGCGCCGCTGCCGGGACGATTCACTGCCTTTCCTGGGATAAGCTTCCCTCCTCGGAAAGTACTGCGATATCCGTCCACGGCATCGGCCTGAGAGATACGATCGACATCGGCAAGATCCTCTATCCCGAATTGATCCCCCCGGTGATTGTCCTGGTGGGCATCGAAGGCCGGTGCTTCAACCGGATGCGCGAGGCGATGACACCGGAAACGGCCGCGGCTGCCGACGGCGCCGCGGAATATATCCGCAGGCAACTGATTACCTATCTTGAGGTGCACTGATATGACTACCGTACAACAGGTCGCGAGCCCCGAAAACGCTTCATTGACGGCAACCGACGAAATATATCGGCTCGCCGAGGCGATGATGAACGGGCGCCTCGACGAACGGGGAAACCCCGACCGATTCACCGGCGACGATGCCAAGCTCATCGCCCTGGTCAATCGTATGCTCGACACGCTCGTGACCCCGCTTCGCCTGGCGGCAAGCGCCATCGAGCAAATCTCCCGGGGAACGATACCGCCTTTTGTCATCGATGACTACCAGGGCGAGTACAACAACCTCAAGCGGAACCTGAATGTCCTTCTGGCAACCCTCTACGGGATGCACAACGAGACGCAACACCTGATCACCAACATCAACGAAGGCAAACTCCGCACCAGGGGCAATGACTGGGATTTTGAAGGCATCTGGCGCGATCTCATCGGCGGGGTGAACGGGACGCTCGACGCGATCATCGATCCCGTCAACGAGGCAAGCACCGTCCTGAACCGTTTGGCCGGTTACGACCTCCGCGCCCGCATGCGGGGAAAATACCGGGGCGAGCATGCCGTGATCAAAAAGGCGATGAACGGAACCGCCGAATCCCTCCATGCCGCCATTGCCCAGGTTGCCGAATCGGTTGGAAGCGTGACCGAGGTCGGCAACCGCATCGCCCGAAGCAGCCGGACGGTGGAGCAGGGGGCGACCGAGCAGGACCGGCAAATCTCGGAGGCCTCGAACAATCTGGGCCGCATCTCCGAAAGCTCCGCAAAAACGGCGCAGAATACCGCCAACGCCGAACGCAACGCCCGGAGTTCCGTGGAATCCATTACGACCAGCAAGGAGACGATGGAGCGGATGTTGGCCGCGATGATGGAAATTAGTTCCGCAGCGGACAACACCGTAACCATCGTTCAGGAGATCGACGCGATAGCCAAGGAAACGGAGTCGTTATCGTCAAACGCCGCCGACAAGGCGATCAAGATCCGTTCGTCGGCGGGAGGGTTCGGCGTCGTTGCCGGCGAAATCCGCAAGCTCTCGGCCCGTTCACGGGAGGCGGCCAAACGGCTTGACGACTTCGGGGAACGATTCCATACCGGCTCACAGGAGAACGGGACGGAAATGATCGAGCAGATGAAAAAGGAATTTGCCGTCATCATCGGGGACCTGAACAACGTCGCCCTGGTGTCCCATTACCTCGGCCTGAACGCAGCCACGGAAGCGGCGCATGTCGAATGCGCGGGAGACAGCTTCGAAGGGTTGACCGAGGAGATTCGCCGTCTCGCCATGCGCTCGACCACCGCCGCCAAGAAGACCGAGGAGCTGATCAAATGCTCCGTGGATTTTGCCCGGAAAGGGGAGACGCTCTCCAAGGAGATCGACGATCAGCTCGCCGTGGCCGTGGAGGGAGGCAGATCGATCAGCCTGCTGACGGAAGAGATCACCCTCGGCAGCCGGGAGCAGGCCAAAAGGCTCGATGAGATCAGCAATGCCGTCGCCCAGATCAACGACGTTACCCGGCAAAATGCCGAGAGCGCACGCGAGTCCACGGAGGCGGCCAAGATCCTCGAGGAGGAGACGCAAAAACTCGCCCGCATGGTGAACAAGTTCCAGATCAGCGGCACCGCGTAATCCATGAATCCGCTAAGGATATTAGCTCAGAATATTCCTATTGATCCAGTCTCTAAAATATGTAAATAATCCACATGTGATGCATTATGCAAATTGCTTTCGGGGATTAGATCATGGCCGATTTCCTTCGCATCCTCATCCTGGAAGACAACCGCGCCGATGCAGAGTTGGTTCAATTTGAACTGGAAGAGGCGGGATTAGTCTTCACATCGAAAGTGGTGATGACTGAAGAAGATTTTATTCGCGAACTTCAGGAATTCTCTCCCGAGCTTATCCTTTCCGATTACGACCTACCCAAATACAACGGCGCCTTAGCGCTTGCCGAGGCAAGAAGAAGACGCCCCGACACCCCTTTTATTCTGGTCACCGGCGCTGTCACCGAAGACCGCGCCATAGACATCCTCACCCAGGGGGCCAAGGACTATGTCCTGAAGAACCGCCTTAATCAGCGGCTCGTGCCCGCCGTCAAAAGAGCCCTTGCGGAAGCAGAGGAGCAGCGGGCACGAAAGCAGGCTGAAGCTGAACTCCGTGAAGCCCACAGAACCTTGGAGGAACGTGTCAAGATCAGGACTGCGGAACTCGAAGCCGAGATGGCGGCGCGCAAGAAGACGGAAGAGTCGCTACGGGATAGTGAGGAGCGGCAGCGGCTCGTGCTCCAGGCAAGTTTGATAGGAACCTTCGAGGTTGACCTGCTGACGGGCGAAGGGCATTGGAACGCTACCGAGTTTGAACTTCTCGGGCTAAAGCCCGGTGACGTCAAAGCAGCTCCCGACACATTCTTCCGTTTCGTTCACCCTGACGATATCGAGCGGCTGCGGAACGAGTGGGAGGAGGCGATGCGGTGTGGGAAACTTGACGCCGAGTTTCGGATCGTGCGCGCCGATGGCCAGGAGTGCTGGCTGGCGGGGAAAGGTGCCTTTATTTTCGATGGTCATTCCGATGGGCATGACACGGGAACCAGCGGGAGCCCTCGGCGGTTTATGGGTGTGAACTTCGACATTACGGGGAGAAAGCAGGCCGAGGAGAAGGTGGCCGCAGCTCAAAGGCAGCTCCAGAGCATCATCGACAACACGACGGCTATTGTCTATGCCCTCGATCTGCAAGAGCGCTTTCTGCTCGCGAATACCGCCCTCGCAGAGCTCCTCGACTCCACGCCGGAGAAGATGATCGGAAAGAGACGGCACGATTTCATGCCCAAGCAAGACGCAGACTGGCACGAGGCAAACGATCGCAATGTGATCGGGGCAGGGAAGGCGCTGGAGTTCGAGGAGTACAGCCAGTTCCCGGACCATTCGATCACGTGGCTTACTACCAAGTTTCCTCTCCGCGACGCGCAGGGGAGGATTTACGCTGTAGGCGGCATCTCCACCGATGTCACCGAACGTAAAAAGGTGGAGGAGGCGGTACGCGCGAGTGAGGTGCGGTTCCGCGGGCTGTTCACCGCGATGGACGAGGGCTTCATCCTCTGCGAAGTGCTTACCGATGAAGGTGGCCGCCCCGCGGATTTCCGTTACCTGGACGTGAACCCCGCGGGCGAACGATTCTTCGGACGGCCCCGCGAGGAAATCGTCGGACATACCTATAGGGAAATCGGAGGGACCAAGGCTGATGCGGAGTGGATCGCCATGCTGGGGAATATCGCCCTGACCGGCCAGCCGGCATCTCTGGAACGCTACGCCCCGGTGGGCGGGCACTGGGTGGATTTGCACGCTTACTCGCCACGCCCCGGGCAGTTCGCGGCCGTGTTTGCCGACATCACCGAGCGGAAAATAGCGGACGAGGCATTACGTGCAAGTGACGAACAGTTCAGGGTATTGATTCAGAACTTGCAATCGGCCATAGCACTGATCGATGAACATGGATCGTTCAGAATTGTAAACAATTCCTTCTTGCGGGTGTTCGACATCCCGCAGGACGCGACCATCCTGAATGTCAACAACCGCGACTGGGCGCAGTGGCAGGTCTTTGACGAGCAAGGCGTGTTGCTGGAAGTGGACGAGCACCCGGTACGCAAGGCCGCACTGACTCGCACGGCAGTGAAGAACCAACTCGTTGCCGTGAAATCACCCTCCAGCCCAGATTTGAAATGGCTGCTCGTCAGCGCTGAGCCCATCCTGAACAACGCTGGAGGAATCCACCGGATCGTCTGCACCTATTACAACATCACCGACCGTAAGCGTGCAGAGACGGCCTTGAAGGAACAGGCAAAGCAACTGGAAGATGTCAACGAGGATCTGGAGAGCTTCAGCTATTCCGTCTCTCATGACCTCCGGGCGCCACTCAGGGCCATCACAGGTTATTCGCAGATGATCCTCAAAAAAGAGGGAGCGCGTTTCGATGAAGAAACCCGGCGACGTTTCCAAATGATCACGACAAACGCAGAGACCATGGGTCGGCTCATCGATGATCTCTTGGCCTTTTCCCGTCTCGGTAGTCAGGCTTTAGCCAGGAGTAGCGTTAACATGGCAGAGTTGATCGGGGATGCTTGGCAGGAGCTTGTCACGCTCCATCCCGACCGGGAGATGGCCCTGAAGATCGGCCAAACGCCAGCGGCTTGTGGAGACGGGGCGCTGCTCCGGCGGGTCTATAGCAATTTACTTGGGAATGCGGTCAAGTTTACCCAGGAAAGGAATCCGGCCGTGATCGAGGCGGGAAGCTGCGTACAGGACAGCGAGACGGTCTATTATGTTCGGGACAATGGCGTCGGCTTCGACATGAAATTCTATGACAAGCGCTTCGGCGTCTTTCAACGTCTCCACAGCGAAGAGGAGTATAAAGGCACAGGGATCGGTCTTGCGCTCGCTAAGCGTATCATCAATAGGCATGGCGGCCGGGTTTGGGCGGAAGGGGAAGTGGATAAGGGGGCGACGTTCTACTTCACGCTGCCAACCCCATAGGATAGGAAATATGCTTTCTCGATTAGCTGTGTGCGATACACCCTTCCAACTCGTAATCTTTGCTTTTCATAGGATATCGAGGGCGCGGACTTGTAGAACACGCTAAGATTCTCCCTATGTTGAACATAGAAATATCGAAGGCGTCTTTTCCGTGTGTTCCTTCCTGCCGTCACGTCTTCGAGCGCGTTGACGGGAAACCGGCGAACCCTGAAGCAGGAGATCTGGACCTGACCGCCGGGTGGGGCCATGCAGGCCAGGGCGGCGTCATGCCGGGCAAGGGAAAACTGATTCAACGGGACGATGGCGCCTTTGATATCTTTCTCAACGACGACGCGTGCTGGCGGAACGTTCCCGATGCAGTGTGGGACTACACCATCGGCGGCTACCAGGTCATCAAGAAATGGCTTTCGTACCGCGAAAAGCCACTCCTCGGCCGGGGCCTAATGTCCGAAGAAGTGCGGTACGTAACCGAAATGGCCCGCCGCCTTGCGGCTCTGATTGCCTTGCAGGTCTCCCTGGACGACAACTACCGGAATGTGATCCGAGCGACTTATCCGTGGACGAACCGATAGCTCACTCGTTGTCCCCCTTGCACATGCTTATCCGAGTAGGGTATCATATTCCAAACGGTGATTTATGAAGAGTGAAATCGAAAGAGAAGAAGATGGCCGCTGGATTGCTGAAATCCCGGACCTTCCCGGAGTCATGGTTTACGGAGATACTCGTAAGCAAGCAATTTCAAAGGCGCAAGCATTGGTCCTGCGAGTCTTGGATGAGGGCGCGGTGCAAATGACAGGAGACATTCATGAAATTTAAAATCGTATTGGAGCAAGGTGTGGACGGCTATATTGTCGCTTCTTGTCCTGCTCTAAAAGGATGTGTGACCCAGGGACGTACCGAAGAAGAAGCGATGAGCAACATCAAGGAGGCAATCGAACTCTATCTTGAGGCTGAACCTGAGGATAGCCGCCTGCCGGCGGGACAATATAAGGTCTGCGAACTTGCTTTATGAGCCCGAAACCGCCGCTGCTTTCCGGCCGTGATCTGGTAAGATGCTTTATTGTTATTGCTTTGCTTGTTGGGTGTACTCATCCAGCGCCTTCTGGAACGTTTTTACGGCCAGCTCGATGCAATGGTTCTTTTGGGCGGGGATATCTTCCAAGAGACGGAAAACGTCTCCATCGTTAAGGGCGCGGGCATCTGCAATCTTCTTCCCCTTGATCAGGTCCACGACCGCCATGGCGGAAGCGATTGCCCCAGGGCATCCGAGAACCTGATAGCGGGCGTCCAGGATCACTCCGTCTTTGACCTTCAACCAGATTCTCATCGTGTCCCCGCACGAGCCCGTCATCTCGCTTACCTGGTCGGCGTTCGGGATGTCGCCGATATAAGGCTTGTCTATAAAGTACCGAATGGCCTTGTTCGAGTACCCGGAACGGGCCAGCATTCTTTCCGTGTCAATGACATCCCGCTGTTGTTCATCTGATTTTTGGCTCAGCATAATCCACCACGTAGAAATTGAAGATCTTTACTTCAGTATACCCCAACGGACGTTACGTACTACAACTCTCATTGCCGTTGTCGATTGCCTCAAAGCGCCACTTCGGGCCAAATCCTCCTGCCAACAAAAGGCGACCCCGGGGCATGAATCACGTACCGATGTACGCGCTTGGACCAATGGGTTTCCTCAAGTTCCACAAAATGCGCCTCTCGGTCCTCCAGGGAACTGAATTCATACAAAATGGAGTGCTTCGGCGACCCCGAGGAAGCCAGCAATTTTCTTCCTCCCTGACTCCCTTTTGCACGGCTTACCGCGGGCAGGCGCTCACCTGCATACCAAGCCCCGAGATCCTTCTCCGCACCGGGGGCATCGAAACGGCCGGTCTGTATGGCTGGAGCCGAGGTCCCGTCTGGAGGGCGGAGAGGAGCGTCCGGACCATCGATTCGCCACTCCACGGTATAAACGAATTCCAGCGGCTGAAGTCGAATGCCCAGCATTTTTCCCGTCTCATCCCCTGGGAGTTCCTCCTGTGCCTGAAGACCTGAATCGTAGAAGGTGCGTGTGGATTCCCCGCCGAAAAGAGCGAGAAAACCGGTTCCGCCGGCCACGGAAGGGTCTTCGGAACGGGTGAGGGAATCTAATACTTTCTGGAATCGTTCTCCGGCGTAAACCTTTTCATAGTGTGCAGCCCACAAATATCCGGGCCGAGAAAGCATACGGGGGATGAAAACCCCATGAAACCAGCTCAAATACGAATCCCGATTTTCTTTCGGCAGGTCATAAAACGTGGCCCATAAGGCGTTATCCATGATGTCTCCGGTTCTGCTGGCAGGCAACAGCAGGAATTGTTATTCTATCGATATGTTACAGTTTCCACTTGATTTCACCGTGCCTCCACGGCATGTCGGCGATCAGCGAGCGTAATCTTGCATAGTTCTTGATTTTCATCAACGGGAGACTTCGGTCAGCTACCAACCTTTCCCAATAAGCGGCGGTTGCTTATCCACCGCTTCCCTGACCCGGGCCCGCCGCGTCGATCGCCCTGCGGATCGAGCGTGCATAGGCGGACGCCGCCGGTATGAGCTCGCCGCTTCCGCTCTTCTCGCCGATCAGGCGAACCAGGGCGCTCCCGATGACGACGCCGTCGGCCAATGGCGCGATCGCCGCCGCCTGCTCGGGGGTCGAGATCCCGAACCCCACGGCGACGGGAAGTGTTGTCAGCGCTTGGAGCCGCTCGACGTCCGCTCGGATGTCCTCCGGCCGGGGGACAGCGGTCCCCGTGACGCCGGTCACGGAGATGTAGTAGACAAATCCCGTCGAGCCCCGGAGGATCTTCCGCGCCCGTGTGGAATCGGTTGTCGGCGCGATGAGCGTGATGAACGCGAGCCCCGCCGGGTCGGTATACTTGCGCAGCTCACCCGCCTCCTCGGGGGGCAGGTCAACGACGAGGATCCCGTCGACCCCGGAGGCCGCCGCGTCCGCCGCAAACCGTTCCGGCCCGTAGCTGAGAATCGGGTTGAAGTAGCCGAAAAGGACGATCGGGATCGCGCTCGTCCGGCGAAGTGCGGCGATCATCGCGAGGATCTTCGCCAGGGTGGCCCCCCGCTTGAGGGCGCGCTGCGAGGCGGCCTGAATGGTGGGGCCGTCCGCCGTCGGGTCGGAGAAGGGGACGCCGACCTCGACGATGTCCACCCCTGCGGCTTCGAGGGCGGGGATCAGCCGTGCGGTCGTCTCCATCTCCGGGTCGCCCGCCGTCAGGTAGGCGACGAAGGCCTTCCGCCCCTCTTTTTGCAACGCCGCGAATCTCGCTTCGATTCTTCCCATTATCCTCTCCCCTCCTTCATCTGAGCGATGGTCTCCGCGTCCTTGTCCCCCCGGCCGGAGAGGTTGACGATGATGATCTTGTCCTTTGGCATAGTGGGCGCGGTCTTGATCACATGGGCGACGGCGTGGGCGCTCTCCAGCGCGGGGATGATCCCCTCGGAACGCGAGAGGGCGACGAAGGCCTCCACCGCCTCCTCGTCCGTGACGGCGACGTACCGGGCGCGGCCCGTTTCATGGAGCCAGGCGTGTTCCGGTCCCACGCCTGGGTAGTCGAGACCCGCGGCGATCGCGTAAGCGTCCCGGACCTGGCCGTGTTCGTCCTGGAGGAGGTAGGTCTTGTTCCCGTGGAGAACGCCGATCCACCCTGCCGTGATGCTCGCTGCATGGAGCTCTGTGGTAAGCCCTTTCCCCGCCGCCTCGACACCGGTCATCGCCACAACGGCATCACCGATAAAAGGATAGAAGAGCCCCATGGCGTTGCTTCCTCCACCCACGCAGGCGATCAGGCCGTCGGGGAGCCGCCCCTCCTTTTTCAGGATCTGCCGTTTCGCCTCCCGGCCGATGACGCTCTGGAAGTCGCGGACCATCACCGGGTAGGGGTGGGGTCCGGCCACCGTGCCGATGACGTAGAACGTGTCCCGGACCGCGGAGACCCAGTAGCGCATCGCCTCGTTCATCGCGTCCTTGAGGGTTGCCGGCCCGGCGGCGATCGGGACGATGTCGGCCCCGAGGATCCGCATCCGATGGACGTTGTGGGCCTGCCGCCGGATGTCCTCCTCGCCCATGAAGATCCGGCACTCCATGCCGAAGAGCGCCGCCGCGGTGGCGGTCGCCACGCCGTGCTGCCCCGCTCCGGTCTCGGCGATCACCTTTTTCTTCCCCATCCGTCGGGCGAGGAGGCACTGCCCAAGGGTGTTGTTGATCTTGTGCGAGCCGGTGTGGCTCATGTCCTCGCGCTTGAGGTAGATCTTCGCGCCGCCGAGGGCCTCGGTGAGCCTCCGCGCCTCGTACAGGGGCGTCTCCCTTCCCGCGTATTCGCGAAGGTAGAAGGCAAACTCCCTTCTGAAGGAGACATCCCTCTTCGCCGCGTGATAAGCCGCCTCCAGTTCCAGGAGCGCGGGCATCAGGGTTTCGGCCGCGTAGCGCCCGCCGAAGATCCCGAAATGGCCGCGCTTGTCCGGTTGTGTACGTGCCATAATTTTATTTTTCCTTTCCAAAGATGCTTTTCGGTCCGGGAAGCCCTTTCTTGCGGATCGTTGCGACGATCCGCCGCATCCGGTCGTGATCCTTGATCCCCGGCGCCGACTCGCAGCCGCTGTTGTTGTCCCCGGCGCCGGGGCCGACGGTGGCGCGCGCCTCCGCGAGGGTGTCCGCGTCGAGTCCGCCTGCGCGGATCAGGGGGTGCGACTCCCTCACTCTGGCGGCGAGGCCCCAGTCGGCCCGCTTCCCCGTTCCCCCGTAGCGGCCTGGGTCCCGGGCGTCGACGAGGAAGGCCCGGACCTCATAGTCCGCAAGGCTCCGGAGCTCCTCGGGCGTCCGGGGGGAAACGGCCTTGATGATCCGTCCGGACGGGAAGCGGCGGCAGTATGCGGGGGATTCGTCGCCGTGGATCTGGATCAGGTCGAGTCCGCATGCATCCACTGTCCGCTCCACCTCATCCGCCGGCCGGTTGACGAAAACGCCGACCTTTACGATCTCCTCCGGGAGCTCCGCGATGATCGCCTTTGTCCGTTCTGCGGTGATGTAACGGGGGCTCGCCGGGTGGAAGATGAATCCGATGGCGTCCACCCCGCACTCGGCCGCACAGAGGGCGTCTTCGATGCAAGTGATCCCACAGATCTTGATCTCGGTCATTTGCGCAATAGTCCCCTCAGTGCGGCCCCGATGTCCGGTGCCGCGACAAGCGTCTCGCCGATCAGGAAGGCCCGGACTCCCGCCTGCATGAGGGTCTCGATCTCCTGCCGCGAACGGATCCCGCTTTCGGCGACCACGATCTTCCCCGCCGGGACGAGGGGTGCGAGCGCGAGCGATGTCGCGATGTCGGTAACGAAGGTCCGGAGGTCCCGGTTGTTGATCCCGATGATCTCCGCCCCGGCGGCCAGCGCCGCCTCCAGTTCCCGGCGGCCGTGGACCTCGACCAGGGAGGCGAGTCCCAGTAAAGCGGCCAGTTCACGATACTCCCGAAGTTCGCTCTTGTCCAGAATGGCCGCGATGAGCAGGAGTGCGTCCGCGCCGATCGCCCGCGCCTCGTAGATCTGCCAGGGATCGATGATGAACTCCTTCCGGAGCACCGGAAGCGAGATGGCCTCTTTCACAGCGGCAAGGTCCCCGTTGCTTCCCCCGAAGAAGGTCGCATCGGTGAGGACGGATACCGCGGCTGCCCCGTTTTTTTTATATTCCCCCGCGATCCGGACGGGGTCGAAATCCTCCCTGATCACCCCGCGGGAGGGGGAGCGTCGTTTCACCTCGGCGATGATCGCCACGTCCCCGCCGGCGAGCGCCCGCCGAAAATCGCGAGTCGGCGGCATCCCCCCGATGGCCGCCTCCAGCGCGGCAAGCGGGGTTGTCGTTTTCCCTTCGGTCACCTCTCGGCGCTTGACCGCGACGATATCATCCAGAATCATACTGGTGTCCTCAACTGTTGCTCCGCTCGATCAGCGCCTGGAGCTTCTTCAGGGCGGCGCCGCTGTCGATCAACTCCGCGGCCTTTGCAATCCCCTCCCGGACCGTCGCAGCCTTTTCCCCGGCCACGATTGCCAGTGCCGCGTTGAGGATGACGATCTGCCGGCAGGCCCCCTGCCGATTGCCGCTCAGCACCTCCGTGGTGATCCGGGCGTTTGCCTCGGCGTCCCCGCCCCGCAGCTCTTCGGCCGGGTATGTCTCACCGAAGAGTTCCAGGGGGTCGAGATTGTAAGTCGCAATTAGTCCCTTCTTCAATTCGGCAACCCGGGTCGCTGCCGTGACGGTCGCCTCGTCGAGGCCGTCGGCGCCGTGGACGACGAA
>VFSW01009412.1_pt1 | contig 13948 bp, 15 predicted proteins | sample 5358111 | NCBI WGS metagenome assembly VFSW01 (sample SAMN11554181, study PRJNA540505) | mine drainage metagenome | isolation source: sediment from site ElyBrook_90M | place: USA: Ely Copper Mine, Vershire, VT | collected 2017
CATTGACGCCCTATCGCGCAAATACCTCTTGCAGCGTATCCAAAGTGACCGCCAGTGTCTTTGCCGACACGGTGCCTAATTTTCTCGCCAATCGCGCTTTGTCGACCGAGCGGATTTGATCGAGCAGCACCAAACCCTTCTTCCCACCGTGCGAAAGAGCGATCCGAAACGGCGCCGGCCGGCTCTTCGTGGTCATCGGCGCAACGATGACCGTGCGCAGGTAGTCGTGCATCTCGGCGGGTGACACCACCAGGCATGGCCGAGCCTTCTTGATCTCACTACCGACGGTAGGATCTAGTGAAACCAGCCAAATTTCCCCGCGCGCTACCAAACCAATTCCGCATCGCTCTCATTACCGAAATCGCCCATGACCAGCGCGTCCTCACCCAGTTCGGCGATTTTCCGCGCGGCCGCGGCCCAACCCGCGCGAGCGGGTTTGGCGGGCCGGCGTAAAACCAGCGCATCACGCTCAATGGTCATGTGGGCCTGGTCTTCGAGTCCTATTTGCGCGAGCAGCGGCTTGGGGATCACGATCCCTTGTGAATTGCCGATCGCTCGTATGGTAACTAACGTGCGTTTCATGGTAATAACAATGTAGCACCTTAAGCCAGTGCTTTCAATCCGTTGCCCGTGCTGTTCCGTGCACCAACCGGCGCAGTTACTCCGTCATTACGGATGGAGTGTCGGCGCTGCCGCGCACGCTCACCGTCAGGCTTTACTAAAGCGCCCGAAACCGTTACGATTCTCGGCCATTTTCCCTGTTAAATCAGAATATTACGCATGAAAATCACAATCTTCGGTTCCGGTTACGTCGGCCTCGTCACCGGCGCCTGTCTCGCCGACGCCGGCAACCACGTCGTTTGTGTCGATGTGGACCGGCGCAAGATCGAGATGCTGGAGCGGGGCGAGATCCCGATCCACGAGCCGGGGCTCGAGGCCATCGTTCGGCGTAATTTCGAATCGGGGCGCCTGCGCTTCACGCTGGATGCGGCCGAGGGCGTCGGCCACGGGCTCTTTCAATTGATCGCGGTCGGCACGCCGCCGGACGAGGATGGATCGGCGGACTTGCGCCACGTGCTCGCCGTTGCACGCACGATCGGCAGCCTCGCGAACGACTACAAGGTCGTCGTCACGAAATCGACGGTGCCGGTCGGCACGGCCGACAAGGTGCGCGCGGCGGTGCGCGCAGCGCTCGCGCAGCGCGGGTTGACGCTGGAATTCGATACGGTGTCGAACCCGGAATTCTTGAAGGAAGGCGCCGCGATCGCGGACTTCATGAAGCCCGACCGCGTCGTCATCGGCAGCGATAGCGCGCGGGCCGCGGATTTGATGCGAACATTATATGAGCCGTTCACGCGCAATCATGATCGGCTGATCGTCATGGACATCCGCTCGGCGGAACTGACGAAGTACGCGGCGAATGCGATGCTCGCGACCAAGATCAGTTTCATGAACGAACTTGCGAACGTGGCCGAACGCGTCGGCGCCGACATCGAACAAGTGCGCATCGGCATCGGCTCCGACCCCCGCATCGGCTACAGCTTCATCTACCCCGGGCTTGGCTACGGCGGCTCGTGCTTCCCGAAAGACGTCAAGGCGCTCGCGCATTCGGCCGAGCAAGTGGGCTACGACGCCGCGATCCTGAAAGCCGTCGAGGCGGTCAACGAGCGCCAGAAGCTGCGCTTGTTCGAGAAAATGAAGGCGCACTTCGGCGACTTGCGCGGCAAGACGATCGCGCTCTGGGGCCTCGCGTTCAAGCCGAACACCGACGACATGCGCGAGGCGGCGAGCCGCGTGCTGATCGACGCGTTGTTGAAGGACGGCGCGCGCGTGCGCGCCTACGACCCGGTGGCGATGCCGGAAGCTGCGCGCCTCTATAACGAGCCCGCGGCATTGACGTTCTGCAAATCGACCGGGGAGGCGCTGCAGGGCGCCGATGCGCTCGCGATCGTGACCGAATGGCAGGAGTTCCGCAGCCCGGACTTCGATGCGCTGAAACAGGCGCTCGCGGCGCCGGTGATTTTCGACGGGCGCAATCTCTATGAGCCTACGCACATGGCGAAAATGGGCTTCAGTTATTATGCGATCGGCCGCGCTACGCAAAACCAGGCAAATCCCGCGTGAGTGCCGTGATACCGGTCGTTTTGTCGGGCGGCGCGGGCACGCGCCTCTGGCCGCTGTCGCGCGAAATGTATCCGAAACAATTGCTCGCGTTGACCAGCAAGCAGACCATGCTGCAGGACACGGTTGCGCGCCTCGCGGGCATAGCGCAGGCGCTGGCGCCGATCGTCGTCTGCAACGAGGCGCACCGATTCACGGTCGCCGAGCAGCTGCGCGCGGTCGAGGCGGGCGCCGCGGCGATCCTCTTGGAACCGGTCGGCCGCAACACAGCCCCCGCGGTCGCGCTCGCGGCGTTGAAGGCGCTGGAGATGGCCTCCGATGCGGTGCTCATCGTCGCTCCGGCCGATCATGTGATTCGCGATGCGCAAGGCTTTCAGCGCGCCGCCGAGGTCGCGGTATCGCTCGCGAACCAGGGCAAGCTCGTGACCTTCGGCATCGTCGCGTACGCGCCCGAGACCGGCTACGGCTATATCCGCCGCGGCGCGGGCACGGGTCCTTCCTACCCGGTCGCCGAGTTCATCGAAAAGCCGCCCCTGGATCTCGCGACCCAGTTCGTCGCCTCGGGCGATTATTATTGGAACAGCGGCATGTTCGTCTTCAAGGCGTCGCGCTACCTCGAGGAGCTGCGCAGCTTTGCGCCCGATATCCTGGAAGCGGCCACGGCGGCGTTCCGCGCGGCGACCAGCGACTTGGACTTTGTGCGCATCGGCAAGGACGCGTTCGTCGAATGCCGCAGCGAGTCGATCGACTACGCGGTCATGGAGAAGACGCGCGATGCCATCGTGCTGCCGCTCGATGCCGGCTGGAGCGATGTCGGTTCCTGGTCCTCGCTGTTCGATGCGCTGCCCGCCGACGAAGACGGCAACGTGCTGCAAGGCGATGTCTTGATCCACGACACGCATGATTGCTACGTTCACTCGACCAGCCGCTTGGTCGCGACGGTCGGCATGGACGATCACATCGTCGTCGAGACCAAGGATGCGGTGCTGGTCGCGCCGAAGGATCGGGTCCAGGACGTCAAGGAGCTGGTCGCGAAGCTGCGCAAGTCCGGGCGCCCGGAATCGGCGCTGCATCGCGAGGTGTTCAGGCCCTGGGGCAGCTACGACAGCATCGACTCGGGCGAACGCTTCCAGGTCAAGCGCCTCACGGTCAAGCCGGGCGGCGTGCTGTCCTTGCAAATGCATCACCATCGCGCCGAGCATTGGATCGTCGTCTCCGGCACCGCGCGCATCACGCGGGACAACGAGACGTTCTTGTTGTCGGAGAACCAGTCGACCTATATTCCGATCGGCGCGACCCATCGGATCGAAAATCCGGGCAAGGTGGCGCTGCATCTGATCGAGGTCCAATCGGGCTCTTACTTGGGCGAGGACGATATTGTGCGTTTCGAGGACAATTACGGCCGCGAAGGCACCGACACATGAAGCCGATCAGCTGTTTCAAAGCCTACGACCTGCGCGGGCGCATCCCCGATGAATTGAACGACGACGTCGCCTACCGCGTAGCGCGCGGCTACGCACAGTTCCTATCGCCGCGGCGCGTCGTCGTCGGCCGCGACATCAGGCTCTCGAGCGCAGCCTTGACCGATGCCTTGTGCAAGGGACTCACCGAGAGCGGCGTCGAGGTCTTCGACATCGGCGTCTGCGGCACCGAAGGGGTGTATTTCGCGACGTTTCATGGCGGCTACGATGGCGGCATCATGGTGACCGCGAGCCACAATCCGTCCGACTACAACGGCATGAAGTTCGTACGCGAGGAGTCGAAGCCGATCAGCGCCGACAATGGCCTGAAAGAGATTCGCACATTCGCCGAACGCGGCGAATTCCCGGCGCCGCAGCGCCTCGGGGTGCGCCACGCCGTCGATACCAACAAGGCCTATGTCGAACATCTTCTGTCGTACGTCGAGGCGAACAAGCTCAAACCCTTGAAGATCGTCGTCAACGCGGGCAATGGCGGCGCCGGCCTCGTGATCGACCGCTTGGAGCCGCATCTGCCGCTGCGCTTCATCAAGGTGTACCACGAACCCGACGGGCGTTTCCCGAACGGTATTCCGAACCCCATGCTCGAGGAGAACCGCCGTTCGACCATCGAGGCGATCCGCCGCAGCGGCGCCGATTTCGGCATCGCCTGGGATGGAGACTTCGACCGCTGTTTCTTGTTCGACGAACGGGGCGGCTTCATCGAGGGTTATTACATCGTGGGGCTCCTGGCCTCGGTGCTGCTGCGCGGCGAGCCCGGCGGGCGGGTCGTGCACGATCCGCGCTTGACCTGGAATACGATCGAGATGGTGCGCGCCGCGCACGGCGAGCCGGTGCTGTGCAAATCCGGCCATGCGTTCATCAAGCAAAAAATGCGCGAGGTGGACGGCGTCTACGGCGGCGAGATGAGCGCGCACCACTATTTTCGCCGTTTCGCCTACTGCGACAGCGGCATGATCCCCTGGCTCCTGGTCGCACAATGCATCTGCGAGAGCGGCAAGCCGTTGTCCGAGCTCGTCGGCGAGCGCATGCGCGCGTTTCCGGTCAGCGGCGAGTTGAACTACCGCGTGCCGGATGCGCACAAGGCGATCGCGGCGATCGAAGCGCTCTACGCGCCGCAGGCCTTGAGTGTAGATCGGACCGACGGCGTGTCGTTCGAATTCGCCGACTGGCGCTTCAATTTGCGCAGTTCCAACACCGAGCCCTTGATCCGCCTGAACGTCGAGGCGCGCGGTTCGCAGAGCTTGATGCGGGCGAAGACCGCTGAATTGCTCGCCTTGTTGACGGCACACGGCGCGGTCGCGGCGGACCATTGAGCCGCGCGCCTAAGCTGAGCGTGGTCATCCCCGTTTACAACGAGGAGGCGGTGCTGCCGGCGTTGTTCGCGCGGCTGTATCCGGCGCTCGATGCGCTCGCGGTTTCCTATGAGTGCGTGTTCGTCAACGACGGCAGCCGCGACCGCTCCGCGGCGCTGCTGCGCGAGCAGTTCGAACGCCGGCCGCGCGAGACCCGCGTGGTGCTGTTTCACGCCAATTTCGGCCAGCATTCGGCCGTGATGGCGGGTCTTGCGTACGCGCGCGGCGAGTATGTCGTGACGCTGGACGCGGACCTGCAGAATCCGCCCGAAGAGATCGGCCGCCTGGTCGCAAAGCTCGACGAAGGCTACGACTACGTCGGCACGATCCGGCAGCAGCGCCAGGACGTGCTCTGGCGGCGCGTGCTGTCGCGCGCGGTCAATAAATTGCGTGAAAAGATCACCCCGGTGCGCGTCACCGACCAGGGCTGCATGATGCGCGGCTACTCGCGCTCGATCGTCGCGGCCCTGAACCAGACGCGCGAGGTCAACACGTTCATCCCGGCGCTCGCGTCGCTGTACGCGATGCGCCCCGTCGAAGTGCCGATTGCGCACGAAGAGCGGCACGCGGGCGCATCGAAATATTCGCTCTACAGCCTGATTCGATTGAACTTCGACCTGATCACCGGATTCTCGGTCGTGCCGCTGCAGCTATTTTCGATGACCGGCATGGCGGTCGCGGCGCTGTCGGCGCTGCTGGTCGGCTACCTCTTCATCCGCCGCCTGATCGTGGGACCGGAAGTGCAGGGCGTGTTCTCGCTCTTTGGGATCGTGTTCTTCCTGATCGGCATCGCGCTGTTCGGCATCGGCCTTCTGGGCGAATATGTCGGGCGCATCTACGCGCAGGTGCGTGAGCGGCCGCGCTACATCGTCCAGGCGGTGCTGGAAGCGGAGCGCGAGGACGATCCTTAAGTGACGCGGGCGGTCGTTTTCGCCTACAGCGAAGTCGGCGCTCGTTGCCTCGGCGTGCTGATCGCGCAAGGCATCGAAGTGCCGCTGGTCATGACGCACGCGGACGATCCGAACGAGCAGCGCTGGTTCGAGAGCGTCGGCGAACTCGCGCGCCGGCATGGGCTGCGCGTGGAGACGCCCGCGGATCCGAACACGCCGCAGTGGATCGCCGCCGCGCGCGCCGTCCGGCCCGATTTCCTGTTCTCGTTTTACTATCGCTACCTGCTCGAATCCCCCTGGCTTGCGGTTGCGCCGCGCGGCGCGCTCAACCTGCACGGCTCGCTGTTGCCGAAATATCGCGGCCGCGCGCCGGTGCACTGGGCGATCTTGAACGGCGAGACCGAGACCGGCGCGAGCCTGCATTACATGGTGGAGAAGCCCGATGCCGGGGATCTCGTCGACCAGCAGGCGGTGCCGATCGGCGCGAACGACACGGCGCTCGAGGTGTCGCTGCGCGTCGCCGCGGCGGCCGAGACCCTGATCGGCCGCGCCTTGCCGAAACTCGTCGCCGGAACCCAGACGGCGCACCCGCTCGACCTGCAAGCCGGTTCGTACTTCGGCCGGCGCACTCCCGAAGACGGCCGTATCGATTGGCGCCGCGGGGCCAAGGCCGTGCATGACCTGGTGCGCGCGGTCGCACCGCCGTTTCCGGGTGCCTTTACCGACCTCAACGGGTGTAGGCTTGACCTCTGGGAAACGCGCGTGGATCCGGCGCCGGCACGCCATCCGGGGGCCGCGCCGTGCTTGTATGTGGAAAGCGGCTCCTGGTTCGTCGACTGCGTCGATGGCCGGCGCCTGCAAGTGCTGAAACTCGCGCTCGACGGCCGCTCGGTGCTGCCGGACGCGCCGCCGCCGCAGCTGTCGAACCAGCCGGTGGCGTTGGGTCTCGCTTAAAAAATACGTCTCTTGAGGGGTTTATCTTGAAAAACGTGCTGATTCTCGGCGTCAATGGCTTCATCGGCCATCATTTGAGCAAATACATTCTCGAGCAGACGGACTGGCAGATCTACGGCATGGACCTGCAGTCGGAGCGCGTGTCGACGCTGCTCGGAAATCCGCGCTTTCACTTCGTCGAAGGCGACATCACGATCAATCTCGAGTGGGTCGAATATCACGTGCGCAAATGCGACGTGATCCTGCCGTTGGTGGCGATCGCGACGCCGGCGACCTATGTGCGCGCGCCGCTCAAGGTGTTCGAGCTGGATTTCGAGGCGAACCTGCCGATCATCCGCCATTGCGTCAAATACCATAAGCGCGTCGTCTTCCCGTCGACCTCCGAGGTCTATGGCGCCTGTCACGACCAGGCATTCGATCCGGCGACCTCCGAACTCGTGCTGGGTCCGATCCACGAACAGCGCTGGATCTACTCCTGCGTCAAACAGCTGCTCGACCGGATCATCTGGGGCTACGGCGAGCAAGGCCTGCAGTTCACGCTGTTTCGCCCGTTCAACTGGATCGGTTCGGGGCTCGACAGCATCGACACGCCGAAAGAGGGCAGCTCGCGCGTGTTGACCCAGTTCCTCGGCCACATCGTCCGCGGCGAGTCGATCCAGCTCGTCGACGGCGGCCACCAGACGCGTGCGTTCACCTACATCGACGATGCGGTGCAGTGCCTGACGAAGATCATCGACAACCCGGGCGGCATCGCCGACGGCAAGATCTACAACATCGGCAACCCTAAGAACCTGTATTCGATCCGGCAATTGGCGCAGATGATGCTCGCGGTCGCGCTCGCGCGTCCCGAGTACGCGCCGACCGCGCGACTGACGAAGATCATCGAAGTCTCGGCGCAGCAATATTACGGCAAGGGCTATGCGGACATTCCCGCGCGGCTCCCGTCGATCAAGAATACCAGCGCGGAGCTTGGCTGGATGCCGACGACGGATATGCGCACGGCGCTCTCGGCGATCTTCGACTCCTACGCGCATGCCCTGCCGTCGGCGTCCGCGCTGTTGTCGAGCGATGCTTGAGGGCGCCCACATCGGCCTGAAGGTCGATGTCGATACGCTGCGCGGCACGCGCGAGGGCGTGCCGCGGCTCAGCGCGCTGCTGCGCCGGCTGAAAGTAGACGCGACCTTCTATTTCTCGGTCGGGCCCGATCACACCGGGCGGGCGTTGAAGCGCGTGTTTCGCCCCGGCTTCGCGCAGAAGGTCGCGCGCACCTCGGTCGTCAAGCATTACGGGATCAAGACCCTGCTGTACGGCGTGCTGCTGCCGGGCCCCGACATCGGCAAAGCGGCCGGCGGCGTGATGCGCGGCGTGCGCGACGATGGGTTCGAGGTGGGCTTGCATACGTTCGATCACGTGCGCTGGCAGGATCACGTCGCCGGCGCGAGCGATGCGTGGACGCGCATCGAGTTCGAGCGGGGCCTGGCGGCATTCGAGCGTGTGTTCGGCGCGTTCCCTGCATCGCATGCGGCCGCGGGCTGGCAGATCAATGACGCGGCGCTCGCGCTGGAAAGAGAGCACGGCCTCGTCTATGCGAGCGACACGCGCGGCACGGCGCCGTTCCTGCCGCTGCTCGCCGATGGCGGCCGGTCCTGTCCGCAGCTGCCGACGACCTTGCCGACGTTCGATGAACTCATCGGCCTGGACGGGCTCGACGAGCACACCGTCGCCGACGCCGTGTTCGCGCGCTCGGAAGAGGCCGCCGCGCCGCGTGCCCAAGTCTTTACGCTGCACGCCGAGCTCGAAGGCATGCGTCTGCTCGGCGAGTTCGAGCGCCTGATCCTGCGCTGGCAGCGCGCGGGCGCCGAGCTTGCCCGCATGGCGACGATCCATGCGCGCGCGTTGACGGCGCCCCTGCCCGCGGCGCCGGTCGCGAGAGGCGAGGTCCCCGGCCGTTCCGGGCTTCTCGCCGTGCAAGGCGCGTATCCGGCGGCTACGCCGTGAACGGGCGCGTCGGGCCCGCGCTCTACCTCACACTCGCAGCGCTGGTCGTCGTCGTCTGGTTCGCCGCGAGCGCGAGCCGGCCGCTGTTCAATCCCGACGAGGGCCGCTATGCGGAAGTCTCGCGGGAGATGCTGGTGAGCGGCGACTGGGTGATCCCGCAGCTCGACGGCATGCCGTATATCGAAAAGCCGCCGCTGCAGTATTGGGCGACGGCCTTGAGCTTTAAGGTTTTCGGCCTGTCGGAATTCGCGGCGCGCCTGTACACGGGGCTGACCGCGTTCGGTACGCTCTTCGTCGTCTGGTTGCTCGCGCGCGGCTTGTGGAACGAGCACGCCGCCTGGCGCGCAGCCGCCGTGCTCGCGAGCCTGTCGCTGTTCGTCGTCGTCGGCCAGCTGCTGTCGCTCGACATGAGCCTGACGTTCTATATGACGCTCGGCCTTGCCGCGTTCCTCTGGGCACAATCGCGCCCCGAGGCCGCGGGCCGCGCGATGCTGCTCGCTTGGGGCGCGATCGCCCTCGGCGTGCTCACCAAGGGGCTGGTCGCCGCGGCGATCCCGGCCGCGGTGCTGATCCTGTATTCGCTCGCGGCGCGTGATTTCGGTCTCTGGCGGCGCCTGTCGTTCGGCACCGGCCTGCCGTTGTTTGTCGCGATCACGGTGCCCTGGCATTGGCTCGCCGAGCGGCGCCTTCCGGGGTTCCTCGGCTTTTACCTGCTGCGCGAGCATTTCGAGCGCTACTTGACCCCGGTGGCCGATCGACAGGAGTCGTGGTGGTTCTTCAGCGTGGTGTTTCTCGCAGGTTCCCTGCCGTGGACCTTGCCGGCGCTCGGCGTGCTGGTCCAAGGCTGGCGGCGGCGCCCCGCGCGCGGGGTGTTCGATGCGGCGCTATTTTTGCGGATCTGGATCTTGTTCGTAGTGGTGTTTTTTTCCATCTCGGATTCGCAGTTGATCCCCTATATCGTACCGGCCTTTCCGGCGCTCGCCTGGTTGATCGCGATCCGCCCGCCGCCCAAATTGCGCCGCGACGTGCTCGTGGCGGCGGCTTTCAGCCTCGTCACGGCGATCGGGCTTGGGACGGCGAGCGTGCTGCTCCCGCGCCTGCTCGCAGGCGCTGAGCGCGGCGCTTATTTCCTGCCGCTCGCCCCGCCGCTGCTGCGCATCGCCGGCGTGCTCGCCGTCTCGGCGCTGTTCGTGCTGCTGAGGCGCGATCGCGAGCCGACCGGCGGTGCGGTATTCTTGGGCGCGGGCTGGTGTTTGGGATTGCTGCTGCTGATCCGCGCATCCGGCCTCGCCGCGCCGGTCTACTCGGGACGCGGGCTGGCGGCGGCGCTGCCGGCGGCGGATCGCACGGCGCCGATTTACAGCATCGAGACCTACGATCAGACACTGCCGTTCTATTGGCGGCGCACCGTGGATCTCGTGTCCTACCGCGGCGAATTGGATTACGGCCTGCGGCATGCGCCGGGCCGCGAAATCGGCAGCATTGCGGCATTCGTCAAGCGCTGGTCGGCGTCCGGGCAAGCCTGCGCGATCATGGAGACTGGTATGTACGATTATCTACAGGCGCGCGGCGTGCCGATGCGCGAATTGGGGCGCGACGCGCATCGCGTGCTGGTGGCGCGCCGATGAGCCTCGTGACCTGGATCTTGATCCTGAGCGGCGTCGGCCTGAACGCGGCCGCGCAGCTCGTGCTGAAAGTCGCGACGCGGCCGCTCGCGCAATTCACGCAATTCGACGTAGCGACGCTCAGCGCGAGCATCGTGCTCCTCGCCAAGAGCCCGCCGTTCTGGGTCGGCATGGCCTGTTATGGCGCGAGCCTGTGCGTGTGGCTCGCGGCGCTTGCCAAGGCGCCGGTCAGCATCGCCTATCCGATGCTGTCCTTGGGCTACGTCGTCGTCGCCGCGGCGTCCGTGCTGTGGCTCGGAGAGACCCTGTCGCCGGGCAAGGTGTTCGGCATCGCGCTGATTTGCGCAGGCGTCGTGCTGGTATCGAGGAGTTCCGCATGAGCGAGTTTCTTCCGTTTACCCGGCCCTCGATCGACGAGGAATCGATCGCCGCGGTCGCCGCGGTGTTCAGGTCGGGCCAGCTCGCGAGCGGCCCGAAGGTGCTTGCATTCGAGGCGGCGCTCGCCGCCTATGTCGGCGGCGGCAGGAGCGTGCGCGCGCTCACGTCGGCTACCGAGGGGCTGGAAATAGCGCTCGCGGTCGCCGGCGTCGGTGCGGGCGACGAAGTGATCGTGCCGGCGATGAGTTTCGCCGCGAGCGCGAACGTGGTCGCGCGCTTGCGCACGACGCCGGTATTCGTCGACGTGGAGCTCGCGACCCGCAATCTCGATGTTGCGCTCATCGAGCGCGCGCTCAGCGCGCGCACCCGGGCGATCATGCCGGTGCACTTCTCGGGGCTCGCCGTCGACATGGACGCGCTGCAGGAGATCGCCGCGCGCCGCCGGTTGCGCATCGTCGAGGACGCCGCGCATGCGATCGGCACGCGCCATCGGGGCCGCGCGATCGGCTCGTTCGGCGATCTGGCGGTGTTCAGCTTCCACCCGAACAAGAACATGACGACGATCGAGGGCGGCGCGATCGCGAGCGCCGACCCCAAGGCGATCGAATTGATCGAACGGCATCGCTTTCACGGCATCCGCCGCAATGCCGACGGCGAGATCGACGTTGTGCTCCCGGGCGCGAAGAGCAATTTGTCCGACATCGCCGCGCAGGTCGGCATCGATCAATTGAAGCGCCTCGATGGCTTCAACGCGCGCAGACGCGCGCTCGCGGCGCTCTATTTCGACGCCTTGGCGGGCTTCGACGCGCTGCTGCTGCCGGCGCGCGGCGATGACGGCCACAGCTGGCACATGTTCACGGTGCTGATCGACTTCGACGCGCAAGGCACGACGCGGCCGGCGTTCCAAAAGGCGATGGCAGGCCGCGGCATCGGCATCGGCGTGCACTACCCGTCGATACCCGGCCTGTCCTATTACAGAGATCAGGGCTACCGCTCCGAGGATTACCCGAATGCGCACCGCATCGGCCGCGAGACCGTCACGCTGCCGCTATTCCCGGCGATGCTTGATAAGGACGTGGCGCGCGTCTGCGCGGCGCTGCGGGCGGAGTTGCATTGATTCGGCGAACGGCCTGGGCGACAATCGCCGTGCGCCGACAAATCTAATAATGCAGGGAGTGTTGCGATGAGCCGAAGCAATCTTCGTCAGGTGGTCTGCGTTTGTGCGATGGCGATGCCGCTGTTGTTGTCCGCGTGCGCGGGTTCCATTCCAAAGCCGGACTTCGACAAGAAGCTCGCGACGCAATATCTGATGCGCAGCAACGACCATGCGCAAGTCAATGTCGAAGCCGCCGACGGCGTGAAGCTGCTGGCGGTCGACAAGGAGCGCATTCGCGAAGTCATCGCGGACAAGCTCGACCGGCGGCGGCTGTTGAATCCGCCGAACGGCGACCCGCACTCCTGCACCGTCAACGTCACGATCACGCGCTACCAGCGCGGCAACGCGTTCGCGCGCGCGATGTTGGCGGGTTTAGGACAGATCCATATCGACGGCAACGTGCTCGCGACCGATACGGCGAGCAATCAAACGCTCGACCAATTCAAGATCGCGAAAACCTTTGCCTGGGGCGGCATTTACGGTGCGGCGACGTCGATGGAAGATATCGAGCGTACCTTCGCCGACGGCGTCGCGGCTGCGCTGACCGGCCAGAAGGAAGCCCCGAAGTCTTCCGGCAAGGACGCAAAGGCTCCGGCGGCGGCGAAATAGGGGCCGAGGCGAAAAGGGGGCTGACGTCGAGCGCGCGGCGATGGCAGCATGGCGTAAGGCCGGATTACATTGTCGGAGTCTCCATGAAGCCGTCCATTGCACTTAACCTCAAACGAAGCGCTGTCCGTGAGACAGCCGGCCGCTTTCGCGCCAATAATCCGCGCGTGTTTGGATCGGTGGTCCATGGCACCGACCAGGATGGCAGCGACCTGGATCTATTGGTGGATGCATTGCCGGGCGCAACTTTGTTCGACCTCGGCGGCTTACAAGTTGAGCTTGAGGCCCTTTTAGGCGTCCACGTGGATCTGTTGACGCCTACCGACCTGCCTCTCAGGTTCCGTGCCCAGGTTCTGGCCGAAGCGCAGCCGGTATGACCGATAGCCGCCTACCGGATTATCTGGATCATATACGGCAGGCCGCGACGGATGCGTGCAGCTTTGTAGAAGGCCTGAGCAAGTATCAATTCCTTGCGGACAAGCGCACACAACAGGCTGTCGTCATGTGTCTCGTCATTATTGGCGAGGCCGCGACCAAGGTGATGGATCAGTACGCCAATTTTGCAGGACAGAATCCGCAAGTGCCATGGCGCAATATTCGCGGAATGCGTAACCGCATTGCTCACGGCTATTTTGACATCAACCTCGATGTGGTTTGGGATACCGTGCAAACCGCGTTGCCGGAATTATTGAGGCACCTGCCGTCCGCCGGATGAACACTGCGCCGGCATACCTCTTCCGGGCGAAGGAACGAGTGTTCCCGGGCCGCTTGATCATGCATAATGATCGGCGCAGACTCCTTCATCCCTCCACTGCTCATCGCCAAGGAATGACTCCATGAAGCGTATTGTCGTCACCGCGTTGATCGGCCTCGGCCTTGCCTCTCCGTCGTTCGCGGCGCTGAGGGTCGGCGCGACCGCTCCGGACTTCACGACCCAAGCGACGCTCGCCGGCAAGCCGTTCACGTTCTCGCTCGCGGATGCGTTGAAGAAAGGCCCGGTCGTTCTGTATTTCTACCCGGCGGCGTTCACGCCCGGTTGCACGGTCGAGGCGCATGAATTCGCCGAAGCGACCGCGAAGTTCAAGGCGCTCGGCGCGACCGTCATCGGCGTCTCGCACGACTCGATCGCCACGCTGAACAAGTTCTCGGTGTTGGATTGCCGCAATAAATTCGCCGTCGCCTCGGATGCCGACCAGCACATCATGAAGGCGTACGACGCGGTGCTCGCATTGAACCCGAAGTATGCGAATCGCACTTCCTACGTGATCGCGCCGGACGGCAAGATCCTCTATACCTACACCTCGTTGAACCCGAACAAGCACGTCGCCAACACCATGGCCGCCGTCAAGAAGTGGGATTCGGCGCACAAGAAGGGCTAGGGACTTTG
>VFSW01009413.1_pt1 | contig 13947 bp, 12 predicted proteins | sample 5358111 | NCBI WGS metagenome assembly VFSW01 (sample SAMN11554181, study PRJNA540505) | mine drainage metagenome | isolation source: sediment from site ElyBrook_90M | place: USA: Ely Copper Mine, Vershire, VT | collected 2017
CTATACGATCAGCACCAACGATAGCCCGAGCCGCGCCCGCGGTGACGACATTCTGAAAGCCATGGCCGTGGCCACCGGCGGACGCGCCTTCAATCCGTTTCGCATGGAAAATGTGGCGGAAGCATTCCAAAGCATTCAGGAAGAGCTGCGCAGCCAATATTCCCTGGGCTACAAGCCTGCAGACTTCAAAGCGGATGGCGCCTTCAGGCCGATTTACCTCGTTGCATACGACCGCAATTACAAGGTCAGCGCTGAAAAGGGATATTTCGCGCCCAGCACACCCAACTAGGTTTCAACTTTTTCCCTGCTCCAACAACTGCAGCAGCCCTGGCTCGTCGAGCACTGGAACATTTAACTTGCGTGCCGTGTCCAGTTTTGACCCGGCATCCGCTCCTGCAACTACATAGTTGGTCTTCTTGCTCACCGATCCCGTGACATTCCCGCCTTCACTTTCAATCCGCTTCTTTGCTTCTTCACGGGTTAGCGAAGGCAGCGTGCCGGTCAGCACAAATGTCAGCCCATTCAGCCTAGACGAAATCTTTTTCCTCTCCGCAACAAAATTCAATTCCGCGGCTCGCAGCTTTTCAACCAGTTCGCGATTCCCCGATACCGCGAAAAACTCTAGAATTGCCTCCGATATACGGGGACCAATCTCTTGCACGCGTTCCAGGTCTTCTGCGCTGGCTTCCATCACGCGGTCCATGCTGCCAAACGCGTCGGCGAGAAATTGTGCCGTCCGCTCACCAACAAATCGGATGCCCAGGCCGAGTAAGATGCGGTCCAGCGGCGTTTGTTTCGATCGCTCGATCTGCTGTAACAGCGCCTGCGCCTTTTTGTGCTTTACCAGGTCAAGCGACAACAGAGTTGCCTCGTCGAGATCATAAATATCGGCTAGATTGCGCACCAGCCCTCGCTCGGTCAGTTGATTGACAACGGCTTCGCCGAGACCTTCAATGTTCATCACTCCGCGCGCCGCAAAATGCAGCAGGCTTTCTCGCAGACGTGCTGGGCAGTTGACGTTGATGCAACGCCAATCCACTTCTCCCTCTTCGCGGACCACCTGGCTTCCGCACTCCGGACATTTTGCGGGAAAAGAAAAATCACGTGCATCTGCGGGCCTCTTGTCGCGCAGAACTTCAACCACCTTGGGAATGACGTCGCCCCCGCGTTCGACGGTGACAAAATCTCCAATCTTCAGCCCGAGTCGCTCAATCTCATCCGCGTTGTGCAGCGTGGCCCGGCTCACCGTCGTTCCGCCAATCGCCACTGGGACTAAGTCCGCCACTGGAGTCAATTTCCCGGTTCGTCCCACCTGCACCAGAATGTCCTTGACCTGGGTTGCACCAGCGCGAGCGGCAAACTTGTAGGCAATCGCCCACCGCGGAGCACGACCGGTAAACCCCAACTTGCGTTGCACCGCGGTGCTGTCCACCTTCAGTACCACGCCATCAATTTCATAAGGCAAAGTGTCCCGCATCGAGTCGGCCCGCACAATAAAATCCCACGCCTCGTCGACCGTGGGAACAAGAGCGCGCTTTGGATTCACTCGAAATCCCGCTGCGGCCATAGCATCGAGCGACTGGCTCTGGCGAGAGAAAATATACCCCTCCTCATTCAGAGCAAAATACGCATAAAAATCTAACCGCCGGTGCGCCACAATGTTCGGTTCAAGAGTGCGTAGCGTTCCTGCAGCTGCATTGCGCGGATTCGCCGCCGGAGCCAGCCCCCGCTCTTCCCGCTCTGCATTCAGTTTTTGAAATGCCGCGAGCGGCAAAACCACCTCGCCCCGAATTTCAAAATCCTCGGGTATCCCGGCATCCCGCAGCTTCGCGCCAGAAATACTCAGCGGCACTGACCGGATGGTACGAACATTGCTCGTCACATCCTCGCCGGTCACCCCGTCTCCACGCGTGACCCCACGTACCAGTCGACCAACTTGATACGTCAGCGCCAACGACAAGCCGTCCAGCTTCAACTCACAAGCGTAGGCAATCTCGTCGCCGCCAGCCAACTCGCGTACACGGCGGTCCCACTCGCGCAACTCCTCTTCGTTATAAGCATTGTCCAGCGAAAGCATCGGCCGCGAGTGAGCCACCTTGGCAAAGCCTTCTTTTGGCTTGCCACCCACTCTCTGCGTCGGCGAATCCGGCGTTCGCAGTTCCGGATGCGCATCCTCAAGGGCGCGCAACTCGCGCATCCACGTGTCATATTGCGCATCAGAGACCTCCGGCGCATCGAGACCGTAATACAGGTACTCGTGATACCGCAAGGTCTCGCGTAGTTCATCGATCTGCTTCTCGACTCCGCGGATGGCTGAAGGCTTCGTCATCAATGAAATTATAGAGATGCCTTCGATTCCGCGGCTGCAGTCTTTCCCAGTTGCCGTGTATGCTCAGAAATTGAATGGAGCCGGTCACACATTTCTTAACGGGCGCATGCCTGGGGCGATCTGGATTCAATCGCATCACCGCCTACGCGACGCTGACAATGGTGTTGGCTGCGGAAGCGCCGGACATCGACTTGCTTTGGGGACTGCGCGGCCCCGTTGCTGAGTTTCAGCATCATCGCGGTGTCACGCACACGTTTCTTGGCGCACCATTCATCGCGCTGCTGATTACCGGTACAATTTGGCTTTGGCATCGCTGGCGCACGCGCGGCACGGACAAACATGCACGCGAAATAGCAGGCTCTCAATCGAGTCGCCGGGATCATGCGCCGCCGGTGCGCTGGGGCTGGATATGGTTCCTCGCTCGCATCGCGGACCTGAGCCACCTGCTACTCGACTGGACGAATAACTACGGCCTGCGCCCTTTCTTTCCCTTCAATCCGCACTGGTACGCAGGTAGCATCTTCTTTATCTTCGAGCCCGTATTTTTTGCCGGACTGCTTCTCGCATTGCTGACCCCGGCAATTCTAGGCTTAGCGGATCGGGAGATTGGTGTCCGACGCACGATATTTCGGGGCCGCGGATGGGCGATCTTCGCGCTCGCCGTCGGCGTTATTCTCGGTTGCTGGCGCTGGGCAGAGCACGACCGCGCCCTTAAGGTACTTGCACAGCAAACTTTTCAGAACGAGGCCGTATTGAAAATGACGGTCAACCCCTACCCCGGAGACGTTTTTCAGTGGTTCGGTGTAGTAGAAACCAAGGATTTTTACCAGACCGGAATTCTGAACACGCGTACCGACAGCTTCACCAGCGAAGCTCCTGGCAATCTCTACTACAAGCGGCCTCAGACGCCCGCAATATTAGCCGCGAAACGCTCCTGGCTTGGGCAGGCCTTCCTCGATTGGTCGAAGTATCCCTTCGTGGCACAGAGAGGGAGCTTCGATACACTCCAGAACGGAGGTCGTTATACCCAGGTACGTTTCGAGGATCTGCGATTTGCCTACAACGTACTGTTTCTCCACGGCAGCCGGAACAACCCGCTAGGTGGTACCGTCACGATTACCCCAAACGGAACCGTGGATGAGATGCGAATGAATGGCCACATACAAAATAGCGCCAATTCTAAATAATCACCTCAATCTAATTTTGTTATCCGCATAACAACTAGTTTTGATTTTGCCAAAATTGCCTTGACCATTTCTCTGTCCTCCAGAAACAATGAACTTTCAGACGGAATACCAACTTTCACCATTCCGTGACGATGAGGACCGAATGTTCAGCTATTTCTTCGTTTTAGCAGCGATTTTTACCCGCATCCTGCCACACCCTTGGTTCAGCTTCACCGCCGTGGGAGCTTCACTGCTTGTGTTTGGTGCACGACGTTCGCCCAAGCTGTTCATTGTCCCGGGATTGGCGCTGGCTTCTACCGACTATTACCTGACGGTCTTTGCCTACAATTTCACCTTTCGTCTGCAGGATTATCTGGTCACATGGGCGTGGTATTTGGGTGCTTGCTGGATGGGTTATGCCTTTCTGCGCAAGCGGGCCAATGCGGGACGCGTCGTGGGCGCGGCGCTTGCCTCTTCCACTTCATTTTTCCTGGCAAGCAACTTCGCTGTCTGGGCCGGTTCGCTGCTCTACCCGCATACCGCGAGCGGTCTCGCAACCTGCTATCTCGCCGGACTCCCCTTCTATCGCAACGATGTCCTGGCAACCACCTTGCTGACGAGCGCAGTGTTTGGCGTGCCCGTGCTAGCGCGTCGCATGGCGGATGAGTGGCAGCGCCGCAGCCTCGACAACCCTAGCGGACCGACTGCAGCCTGATCCAGTTCCGATCAGTCGAACTCGGCTCTGACTCTCCCATTGCAAAGGGTAAGGAGCCTCAGCTATTGCGCCGGAACCGCCACATGCTCATGATGGCTGCTTTCCACCTCAGGAACACTGCCATCATTCACAACCACCTGTGCGGGCTTGCTATCCAGCAGCAAACGCAACGCCGAACGCGTGTGGGCCGGGATCAGTAATTCCCGCGTCTGGCTACTGAACGCGGAGGAAACTGTGACCGGCACTTCTGCAGCGCAAAAGCTATCGTTCTGCACATCGACGCTCACCAGATAGCTTTTGCCGCTGCTGTTCTTATTCAAAATCGGCCGCCAGTAGGCGCTGACGATATGCAGGTCCGGCAACCCCGTGTCGCGATAAACCCAGGCGTCAAAAAACCATTCCAGGTCCTTGTTCGATGCCTTTTGCAGCAGCGTTTGGAAATAACTGGCCTCGTGGTCATCTGCCGGCACGTAAGCCTGCAGCGCCTTTCCCAGCGCTTCATCGCCGACGATGTTGCGCAGCATCCACAGCACGTCGGTCGCTTTGTCGCGATAGTAAATGTCGTTCCAGGCCTCAATCAAACTCTGTCCAGGATTCACCCCAGGGTCGGACGTTTCAGCGATGGCGAGCGCAGCGCGGTGAGAATCCATCTGCCCAATGGTCGTGCTGATTCCGGCACGTTGCTCAATCCACAAAAGCGTCATGAACTGCGCCACACCTTCATTCAGCCAGACGCGCGGCGAAACAAAATAGGCATGGCCCAGCATGTGAGCCATCACCGGACCCACCGTATCGTCGGTCGCATTAGTCTTCAGCGGGAGAAACAGAATGTTGCTCTCTTCAAAGGGAAGATCGTCGGCATCCGGCAAATCAACCAGAACAACCGGGCGCTTCGGGTGTGCTCCCAGCCATTGCTCGATCATCGTTCGTGTCTGGGTGAGCACCGATTGATACGCCGACGCGGCTGCCTTGTTATCGGCTCTGGAATAGACGTCCAGTCCCGGCACGCTCTCCTGCGCCGCGGACATCACGAAAAAACTCAAAGGCGAGAATCCTAATCGTGTCGACGGCAGTGTGAAGGAAACTACCTGCAAGATCGTGTTACCGGCCGTCGCTGTGGGCGCAGTCAAATCCTCTGACGCCTGCTTCTCTCCTGATCCACTGCTGGTGGATCTTGCGCTTTGCGCTGGAGCCTTCGAGGACGTTGGCGACACAGATGCCGCGACCGGCGTTTGCGGAGATCCTCCATCCGGCTGCACGACTGTCCCGTTCAAAAAGGCGACTGTCGGTTTCACGTCCAGATATTCCACCAGTACGTGCATCGTAACTTCGGCATTGGACTCGCTCAGCTTCCACTTTCCGACGGAGTCAAACATTTCCGGTCCCTGGCCGAGCAATACCGGTGCCGTCGAAACAGGAAACCAGATCACATTGCCAAATCCACGAAGCGACGTAAATTCCGGGTTAATTTCATCCCACTCCGAGGAGTTTGCGATCTTCTCCGGCGCGCCCAGGCGCAGCAGGCGTCCCGCCGACGGGACAACGGTGCCGGAATAAATCACGTTCATCCGAATGTTCGCTCCCGGTATAAGAGGCGTCCCTAGTTTGACGACCGCCTCCGTCAGCTGGCCTGTATGATCGATGTCGCTATCCACCGTCTCGGTCGCAAACTTTGCGGGCTTGCCGTCCACTTGGATCGCATCCCAACGCAGCGAGGAGGATAGCTGCAACTCAATCCGTTCCAGCGTCTTGTCGCTGTTGTTCCGGGCCACCATTCGCGCTTGCACCGCAATCGAGTGCTGCGACGGTTCCAGATGCACTTCAAAATCGTAAGAACGATATGTCAACGAGGTGCGTTCGGCATCGGTCGCGAGCGTCGCTTTTGCAGGTACATCAGGCGCTTTTGCCGGGGTCGAGGGCTGCTGGGATACCGACGTCGCGGCCGGAGTTTTAGCGGCCGAAGTACCGCTATCTCCACGGAAAAACAGAACCTGCCCATTCCCGGATGAGAAGTTGTTCTGATTGTTTGCTCCGGAACTTTGTCCAAGCGAACTGCCCGTCGCGAAAAGAAGAAGAATGAAACCCAACCCACACCGCATACAATTCATGAACCCAATCCCTTTAGGAGCCGCTTCGCGCGAACTGCGGCGGACGCCTTACCCTCGACCGCTGCCGACACTATCGCCGCGCGGCGGTGTCGGGCAGCCTCGTCCATCACAATCGCGCCAGCCACAGACACATTCAGCGACGATACCTGGCCTGCCATGGGAATTCGCAACAGGTAATCGCAAGTTCGCCGCGTCAGTTCATGCAATCCGCTTCCTTCGCCGCCAAGCACCAGGACAAAATTGCATCGATAATCGAATCTGTCGTAATCGACGGAGCCGCGTTCATCCATGCCCACACACCACACGTTTTGCCGCTTCAACTCTTCCAGCGCACGCACCAGGTTCGTCACGCGCACAATACGGACACGCTCAGCCGCACCGGCCGATGTCTTCACAACGGTGGCATTCACCCCGGCGGCTCGCCGCTCGGGCAGAACTACCCCATCCACTCCAGCCCCGTCGGCGGTTCTCAGAAGCGCCCCCAAATTATGAGGATCCTCGATCCCGTCCAGCGCTAACAAAAAAAGATCGTGTCCCTTGGACTGCGCCAGCTCCTCCAGCGAGGAATATCCCCGCTCGGCCACTACCGCCACCACTCCCTGGTGAGCATCGGTGCGCGCTAGGCGGGTCAGCTGATCTTTCGATTCCACTCGTACCGGTATCCCGGCGCCCCGGCACGCCTCCGCGATTCCATTCAGGCGCATATCCTGGCGCTGACGAGAAATCACCACAGATTCCAGACGTCGATTACCCGAACGAATCGCCTCTTCCACGGCGTGCAATCCGTACAACAGCTGCATAATGAGTAGTGTACCCTCCGCATCACGACAAGAATTCGCTTGTTCTTCGCTCATGCAGCTCCTCGCCCATCCACGTAATTCTTAAGCCTCAGCATCCGAATCGTGAAAAAATAAGACGATAGTCATGATGCGATTCAAAGAAAATCCCCTCGCTCACCGCGTCTTTCTAGACCCGGCCGACGTCTCTACAAAAGAGACCATGGCAGCTACCCACACCGTCGCGCTCGTCGACACCCAGCAGACCCAAGCCGCGAATGCTGAGATTGTCGTTGCCCTTCGTCGTCACGATCCCCAGATGATGGAGCAATTAATCGAACGCTACCAGCATCGGTTGTTCCGTTATCTGCTGTTTCTTGTCGGCAACCGCGATCTGGCACAGGATCTGTTTCAGGAGACATGGCTTCGCGTATTGGAACGCGGCTCGCAATTCAGTGGTCGCTCGCGTTTTGAAACCTGGATGTTTGCGATCGCACGGAATCTCATGATCGACCACACTCGCAAACGTGTCACGCTCAGTCTGGATGACGTAACTGATCCCGAAAATGACCGCCCTGTCGAGATCGCGGCTGATCTACCCTCACCTTTTGATCATTTCCAGACCGGAGAGCGGGCCGCTCGCATTGGCCGAGCCCTTCTCACACTGCACCCTCTCTATCGCGAAGTGCTGGTCCTGCGGTTCCACGAGGAAATGTCGCTCGAGGAAATTGCCCAGATCAGCAGCGCGCCGCTATCCACCGTAAAGTCGCGCCTGTATCGCGGAATGGCTGCGCTGAAGCCTGTTCTGGAAATGCACCGTAAATCTGCGAACGAGGTGCAGCCGTGAAGCATGATCCCGTGATGACCAACACAAACGGAGGGAGCTCCGATGCGATCTCAAATCCCGCGTCCACGACCTTTTCCGCTGAGGAGCAAGAATTCGCGACCGCTCTGCTCGCTGTGGGTGGTGTAGCCGACCGCGCGATGGTTTGCCGTGCGCAACGCCTCGTACGTGAGCAAGCTGTCGAAATTGCCGAACAGCGGCACCGATTACGTCACGGAATTGGCATTACAATCCTTGGATTTTCCCTGCTATTCCTGGTGCTGACGCCGGTCTTTTGGAGTGGCATGCAAATGCTGCTGGATCCGCAGAATTTTCCAGCTTCCGAGCTGCAGTTTGTGTATGTGATCGCGTGGTTGTTCCCTGTCACCCTGGTGACCCTGTTTCTGGTGTTTTTGCGAATGCGCAACGGCGGCGGGACCAGGCGAATCGACCATCGCGTGACATCGCGCCTTGACTCGATGGTCCGATAGGGCGATTTAGAAGGCTGTTTTGAAGCGGTTTTGATCGATGACTGTTCTTGTACCTGAGTTTTTTTCTAGATTCAAAGGCGTGGTATTGATACCGCGCGTGTGTTAAACGTTATTCAACAAAAATGGCCCGCAGCGATTCCAGTTCGTCATTCTCTGTCAGCGAAGAACTCACCCTCATTCCCCGATGGTCGATCGTTCTAGCCTTCGTGGCCTTCGTCGGCATTCAATATCTTTTCTTCTTCGTATTGCATACCCACTACCACAGCCCATTTCCCGTCCACGTCTATTTCGGAGCTTCCTGGGGAGCGCTCGTAGCTGTCTACATGCTGATGATCGGCTATATCAGCGAGGACGCGCCACGCCGGAACATGGGCAAGTGGCTCTGGATTCTACTCAGCATCGTCTTGCAGGGTGGCATCGGCCCGGTGTTGTATTTTCTTCTGCGGCAACCCGTGCTTTCCCAGTGCCCGTGCTGCGGTACCAAGGTGGACGGCAATATCAATTACTGCCCGCAATGCGCCTATCGGGTCTCTCCGAACTGCGGCATTTGCCACGAGAGTGTCCGCGTCACCGACCTGCACTGCACCCACTGTGGACACGATTTAGCGGACGACAACACGCCCGCGCGCCTCACCGCGTTTCGCTCCTGAGCGGACCTCTGGCTGCTACGCATCCACGCTTCCTCCATCCTCAGCTTTCACATGTGCGAGCAACTCTCCATGATCGACGGAGTTGCTCCAAACATCTTTCACTCATGTAGAGTGAACCTAAGCCATGACGATCCGAGCTGTGATTGTCGACGATGAACAACTGGCGCGCCAGGAGCTGGAGTATTTGCTCCGTAAAGCGGACGACGTAGAAATCGTCGCCCAGGGCAAGAACGGAGTCGAAGCTGTGGAGTTAGTGCGCGCGCATCAGCCCGACGTAGTTTTTCTCGACGTCCAGATGCCCGGCCTTGATGGCTTTGCGGTGCTCAAGAAGCTGCTCGAAAAGAGTCGCAAGTCGCCTCTCCCGAACATTGTCTTCGCAACCGCATTCGATCGATATGCGGTTCGCGCTTTTGAAGTGAATGCGGTTGACTACTTGCTGAAACCGTTCGATGAGAAGCGAGTCCGGCATACCCTCGAGCGAGTCAGAACTCGCCTGGCGGAGGTCGCGTCCGGGTCCTCGGCTCCAGCGACGGTGCTGGCGACCAAGTCTTTTGTTGCGAAGGAGCCTTCAATTGAAGCCTCCCCTGCAGTCAATCCGGTGGACGAGCGGCTGGATGCCCTGGTTCGCCTGCTGGAGCAGCAGCAGGCGCCTGCGAAAAATACTGCTGCCAAAATTGTTCTTCGCGTCGGGGGCCGTCTTCTGCTCGTCGAGCAGCGCGACATCTGCTTCGCATCCATTGAGGAAGGAACGATCCGCGTCGCGACCCACTCCATCGAAGGCCATTCAAATTGCCGAACTTTGGAAGACCTGCTCGAGTTGCTGGACCCAAAACTTTTTTGGCGCGCGCATCGTTCCTTTGTCGTCAATATCCATCGCATTCAGGAAGTCGTGCCGTGGTTTAAATCCAGCTATCAGCTGCGCATGGACGATCGACGTCACACAGAGATTCCCGTCAGTCGCGGTCAAACGAAGCGCCTGCGAGAGCTTTTCAATCTTTAACAGGCGCACTCAGTCGTACCGCTCGAAGACGATCTGCTTTCGGTCCCAACCCAGTTCCTTCAACTGCGCTCGATTGGCCGCGACAATTTCATTCAGGCCGCAGATATAAGCCTGTCCAGCCTTTGCGTCGCCGATTGAGGCATCCAAGCCTGCACCATCCAGCAAAAGCTTTCTTACCTGTATCTCCACATTTCCTCGCAGTCCTTCCCAACCTTCGTGGGGATAACTCACGGTCGGCAAGAAATGAAAATTGCCGTGCTCTGCGGCAGTCTTCTCGAAATAGTGTTGATAGTAGATCTCCGACGCATGCCGTGCACCGTACACCAGCCAAAAATGTTTCCCTTCGCTTCTGTCTTTCCCTTCGCTCGGGAAAAGAACCTCCACAAAACCTCGAATCGGCGCAATCCCAGTGCCTGCTGCAATCAGGATCGAGTCCACCAGCGGCCGGTGCAGCACAAACAATCCATACGGACCGTGGAATGGAATCGTTGCGCCCGGTTTTGCATCGGCAAGCTGGTTCGAAAAAAATCCTCCATCCACACGATCCAGGCAAAGTTCGAAGCGATTCTCGCGGGGCGCAGAGGCGATGGAATAGGCGCGAGTCTGAGATTTTCCGCGGCCGTCCTCAGCGACCATGGAAATAAACTGTCCCGGCTCAAACGCGAAATTATCCAACTCCGGAACATCGAATTCCAGGTGATAACACTGAGCACTCTCAGACAATAATTTCTTCTCGAGCAGCCGCGCGGTATACATTCTTCGTTCCAAGAACTCTTCCCCCTTAGACACCAAATATCGCGCCCGATCCGTTAGACATCGAGCGCAAAATAGAACGTTGCGCCCTCGCCCACGGCGCCCTCAGCCCACACCCTGCCGCCATGGCGAGAAATGATCCGTTGCACCGTCGCCAATCCGATTCCTGTTCCGACAAATTCCCCCTGTGTGTGCAGCCGTTGGAACGGCTTGAATAAGCGATCCGAAAACTCCGGATTAAATCCGGCGCCATTATCACGTACGAAACATACAATCTCATGGGCCGTCCGCTTGAACCCAAATTCTATGGAGGCAGCAGATGTCTTCTCCGTGTATTTCCATGCATTCCGAATCAAATTCTCCAGTGCCACTCGCATCAGCCCGGCATCAGCCAACACCATCGCCCCCCGAGCAACCGTGAAGTTCACAAGCCGATCAGGCTCAGCGGTCCTCAGTTCCTCAACAATCGATGATGCAAATGCGCTTAAATCGACTGTAGACCGCTCCAGTCCAGAAGTTCCAGCGCGTGAAAGATTCAACAAATCATCGATCAGGGCTGCCATCCGTGTAGAGGAACTGCGCAGGTTCTGTAGCATTTCCTGCCCGTCTGTATCCATGCTGCTCGCATAATCCTTCTGCAACACAAAGCCGATGCCACTGACGGCATCTAATGGCCCTCGAAGATCGTGCGCCACGGTATACGAGAAGGCCTCTAGCTCACGAATCGCTGTCTTCAGTTCCGCAGTCCGCTCCTGAACTCGTTCCTCTAATTCGTCTCGTACGTGGCGTAGCGCCAGGTCACGTTGCTCAATCTGAGCCAACATTTCATTGAAGGCGTCGATCAGCACCGACACCTCATCGTGGTCACGACTCGGCGGAGCTCGCAAGGAGTAATTGCGGTCCCTCGTTACCTCACGAGACATCTCTGCCAGCGCTACGATCGGCTCCGAAACCTGCCGTCGGAACGAAACCGTGGCGATCATCGCAGTGGCCAGGCAAAACAGCAAGATCACCGCAGCAATCAGGATGTATCGGCGTGCTCTCTCCCCTAGCTCGCCAAGCCGGGCAAAAATATACACAATCCCTTCAGAATGCCCTTGAAATATAATTCGCTGTGCCAGAAGTACATCTCTGCCAGAAATCCAGTACTGTTGATCCCGGGCGGTCACAAGAGGCGGAAAACGCATTGCCCAGCCTTCCCTTGACCGATAGCCGGCAAATACCTTGCCATCATTCGTAACGATCGCCGCGCCCAGAATGTCATGCGAGCCGCTCAATGCAGTCAACGTATTTACCGCCGCCTCGTTGTCGTTAAACAGCAACGCAGATACGCTATTTAAACCGACAATTCTCGCCTCTGCCGCCAGGTTACGGATCAAACTCGCTTGAAAGGAGATCAGGTCATAGGAAAAGAACGCCACACATGCCAGCGTCAACGCGCTCAAGCTGACCAGCAGATTCATGCGGATCAGCTTCGCTGAGATCGATGTTGCTCGAGGAAAGAGTGTCATCGCAGCTCCTCCCCGGTCGGATTTCCAACAACCTTGGTAGCTACCTTCAGAAGCTGCGAACTGAGCACGATCCTGCTTCTCTGGGCGGCATTCAGGTTCACTTCAAATCGAACACGATTTTCCTGCAGAACAAACCGAATCGTTCCACCGTTTTCCATGAACCCCGGAATGTCACTCACCGTCAGGATTGGAAGTTGCGCTACTGCGGCGAGATCTCGTTCGAGGTGGGTTGATTCCGATTCGCCGATAAAGAGTATCGCGCAGGACCGCACGGAGTGTTCGTCAACCAGCCGAAGCACTGCGAGATGTCTACCGTCAATCGCCTCTCCAGCGACAATCTGGTCAAGAGTGGCGCCAAACGGGTCCGTGCCAAGGATGCAGACGTTCAACACATTAGATTTCGTCGTCGGCCATGTTACAAATTTCGCGAAATTGTAGAGGTAGGCGGCTTCAACGTCGTCCTGAGTAGGAGCAGCCGTCTGCGCCGCGCTCTGCGTCAAAACAAATGGCGCGGCGAACAGCCACGCCGCTGCGAAACAACTGGCAACAAGGATGACGCGGCAATCGTCGACCGCGCGTCGGCGACCCTTCCCGAAATGAGGCGCAGGGCTAGTGGTCAGCGTATTCACGGCCGATCCTGTCTCATGGGATCCAGGCTATCCCGCCATAGACTTCTCTTTTAATACCCACTTGGTTGCCGTTGTCGCCAACAAACTCTCGATGCGACGGCTGCAACAGATTCCGACCGTCCACTGACAGACGAAAGTGTTTCTTGATTTTCCACGCCACATGAGCGTCGGCCGTTTGATAGGCCGGTGCATCTTGCGCCGGCAACGCGCTCATGTAGCGGTAGTCGGGATCAATCTCGATCCCATGTGGCAAAGTGAAAAGCGCCTGGACTGTCCCGATATGATCCGGACTCGATCCCTCGTAACTTGCCACATATGAGGCCTGGTTGAACCCTGCCTTGGAGTGCAGCGCCATATGCAGGTGAGAATAGGTTCCCCGCAGGTCGAGCCAAGAAAAAGGCTTCCAGTCTGGAGCCAATTCCAAGCCATCCGTTACGCCCTTCACTCCATTTGCAAACATCGCGTTCAAGGATGTGTATGGGTACGGGTGCGTCGGAAATGTGATGGTAAAAATCGGCTCTCCGTAGCTTTCCAGGTCGTCGTATTGATTGTGGAACAGGGAGAGATCCATGTACAGCTTGGGTGTGAATAGCTGCCGATACCCCGCCTCCCACCCAATCATGACCTCCGGCTTAAAGTTGGGATTTCCAAGCACCGTGACAAAGACCGGTGGCGCCGCAACATAATTGCCGATCAGCGTCAGATCTTGATCTACCCGCCCGGGGACGCGGAGAGCCCGCGAGACAGCGCCCCACGCCGTCTGATGCGCTGTTGGGTTCCATAAAATACGGGCATTCGGTTCGACTCCAACGCCGCTATAGTTGTTGTCTTCAATTTTCGTTCCCAGAATTGCAGCCAAACGATTGGGCATAATCTCAATGCGGTCCTGGAAAAATCCGCTGTAGATATAGTCTGTCAATTGCTTCGGTGTGAAATTAACGGTGGCGTGCGTTTGGATCAGGTTGCTGGGCCTCTCCCGTACCCCTACGCCGAAAA
>VFSW01009414.1_pt1 | contig 13946 bp, 10 predicted proteins | sample 5358111 | NCBI WGS metagenome assembly VFSW01 (sample SAMN11554181, study PRJNA540505) | mine drainage metagenome | isolation source: sediment from site ElyBrook_90M | place: USA: Ely Copper Mine, Vershire, VT | collected 2017
CTGCTGGTGGACACCGAGCCGCTGTGGTTCGAGACCGAGACCGAGGTCATGGCGCGCCTCGGCGCTGCGTGGACCAAGGAGGACCAGGAGCGCCTGCTCGGCGGCTCGATGGAGCACACCGTCGGCTACCTGCTATCCAAGGCCACCAGGCCCGCGCCGCCGGCCGAGGTCGCCCGCTGGATGACGGAGGGCATGCTCCGCCGCGCCGGCGACGGCCGCGTCATCGTCCGCCCCGGCGTCCATGAGCTAATAGCGGAAGTCGCCGCGGCCGGCCTCCCCTATGCCCTGGTCACCGGATCACAGCGCGAGTTCACCGACGCGGTGCTTGGGAGCACCGGCCTCAGCTTCACCGCAACGGTCACCGGCGACGACGTAACCAGGCCCAAGCCGGACCCCGAGCCCTACCTGCTGGCCGCCAAGCTCCTCGACGCCGCCCCAGCGCGCTGCGTGGCCCTCGAGGATTCCCCCAGCGGCGTCGCCTCCGCCACCGGCGCGGGCTGCCTGGTCATCGCGGTTCCCTCCCTCCTGCCCATCCCGGCGGCCCCTGGCCGCCTGGTCGTGCCGTCCCTCAGCGACATTTCACTGGCGACCTTGCGGACCCTAGCGGCCTGACCTGGGCAAGGGCAATCGTTCACCCGCGCGACCGGCCGCCCGCGTTCCGAACACCACTCGAGATATGTCACGATTGGAGAGAGCACCAGGGAGGCGTAAATATGAGCTACGACAGCATCCCTTGGCTCGCGCTGGCCGCGGCGCTGACCGCCCTCGGCCTCGTGCTGAGCTACCTCACCCTCCAGCGCCGCGGCCTGCGCCCGGCGCTCATGGGGGTCGCCCTGTCGCTGCTGCCGACGGCCGCCTACCTGACCGGGGCCATCGAGATGCTCTGGAAGGTCGGCGTCGCGATCGGGCAGTTCGCCACCGGCTTCGTGTTCTCCCCGGAGAAGTGGGCGGGCATCGGCCTTACCGGGCTCGCCATCGCGCTGTTCCTCGCCGCGGGCGGCCGGCAGCGGCGCAAGGCCGCGCGGGCGGCCCGCCGGGCCGCCAAGGCGGAGCGGGCGCAGGAGCGGACCGCGACGGGCGGCCACGCCGGCCGGGCCGGACTCGCCGCGCCCGACCCGACGCGGGCGCTGGCCACGACCAGGGAAACCCGTGCGGGCAAGGACCCCGTCCCCGCCGACCGCGCGCCAAGCCGCGCCCGTTGATGAGGACCTGAAGGACATCGAGGACATCCTGCGCAAGCGCGGCATCTGACGCGGCGGTCGCCGTCCTGCGCTGACCACAGTTCCGAGCCATTAATGGCTCAGGTGTTCCTATTTCCTGTTTCAGCTCGGTGCCGCGATCTCCCCGTTGACCCGGCTCGGCGCCGTGCATTGCTCTGGTGTTCTCATCGTCCGCGTGACGTCGGGGGCCGCCAGCTTGCGTTAGCCGCCCCGATCGGTCGCACTGCTCCGGTGGTTCTTGCCCGCTTGGCCTCCGCGGTATCGGTAACCCACATTTATAGAACAAAAATTCGAAAAAGGTCGATTAAGAGCATCCTCACATTCGGATTTCTTAATTTGGCAAAGAAATAGTCATTTATCAGTAAATGGTTAACTGTTACATCACTTGTCACATACATCACGGGCATGTTGCCGATATCGCGAAACAAGCACTTTTTTCATCACAATCAAGCCACAGCGCAGTAATTGGTATGGATTCGTTCGTCGGTAACGCAGAATCTCTCGGTAGGCGGTGATCGCTGCGGGGTCGCTCACTGGCTGGCTGGGCTCGTCAGGTTGGCTGAAACACCAAGAGGAACGTCCACATGCCTACGTCAAGATCCCGCAGGCGCGCCGCGTCGTCATCGCCGACGAGGCCGACGAGCGCCTCGCCTTCGGCGGGCGTCGGCACGGGCCGAACGCGACACTCCCGACCTGGCCGAGTGTACGGTCACGACCGGCAGCGCCGACAAGATGTTCAGCGTCACGGGCGGAAAGGTGTAGAATTTCCTGTTTCCTACCGTTTCGGCGGGATCACGAAAACGCAACACTTCGTGATGAGACGGTTGACCTGGCACGACTCATGTCTAAGGTGATGAAACGCGGATGTCGCGGGCAATCCCTGGGGCTCACGCAGGCATGTCGTAGCCCGTGCACCACAGCTGCACCCGCTGCCCATGAAGGAGGCATTCTCTAGTGTCGTTGTCTGGCGGAGAACTTGAGGTCGTCGTCAGCGGGTCAGCCGTTCCGACCGAACCTCTCGGCGACGTCAAGGCGATCGAGGGTCGCTCCCTGTGGCAGATCGCGTGGCGGCGCCTCAGGAAAGACAAGGTCGCGATGGCGGGCGGCGTCATCTGCGTCCTGCTCGTCCTCGTCGCCGTGTTCGCCTCGGAGCTGAGCGCGCTGTACGGGCACGACTGGAAGACGCAGAGCCCCAACCTGCTCGACCAAACGACGACGATGCCCGTCGGCCCGTTCGGCGGAGCCAGCGCTGATCACTGGCTCGGTATCACGCCGGTGCTCGGTCAGGACGTCTTCGCCGGGCTACTCTACGGCGCCCGGACCTCACTGATCATCTCGTCGCTGGCGACGCTGCTGTCGCTGGTGCTCGGCGTCTCGCTTGGCCTCATCGCGGGCTACACGCGCGGCTGGCGCGACTCGCTGATCGCCCGGGCGATGGACATGCTGCTGGCCTTCCCGACGCTGCTGTTCTCGATCGCGCTGCTGAGCGTGTTCTCGATCGTGCCGTCGTTCCTCGGGCTGTCCGGCGTGTCGCTGCGCTTCGGCGTGATCATCTTCGTCCTCGGCTTCTTCGGCTTCCCCTACATCGGTCGCATCGTGCGCGGCCAGGTGCTCTCGCTGCGCGAGAAGGAGTTCGTCGACGCCGCGCGAAGTCTCGGCGCGTCGAGCTTCCGCATCATGACGCGCGAGATCATGCCCAACCTCGTCGGCCCGATCCTCGTGTACACCACCCTGACGATTCCCAACTACATGCTCGGCGAGGCCGGGCTGTCGTTCCTGGGTGTCGGCGTGACGTACCCGACCGCGTCCTGGGGTCAGATGCTCAGCGACGCCGGCAACTACTTCGAGATCGACCCGACCTACCTCGTCGCTCCGGGCGTCACGATCTTCATCGCGGTCATGGCGTTCAACCTCTTCGGCGACGGATTGCGCGACGCCCTCGATCCCAAGTCCACCCGATGAGCCCGGCGATCTGGTCTGGCTCGTCCACGAACCCGGCCGCGGCGCAAGCCCCGGCAGCAGTCCGGCAGCCCGCCGGGATGGCCGTAGCCGTTCAGCTCGGTCAGGAACCGCACGACAGGAGACAAGTGGAGTGCAGCTGATGAAGAGGCACCGGATGCGGTCGGTCGCGATCGGCATAGCGGCCGTCGCAGCCGTCGTTATCAGTGGCTGTAGCAGCAGCCCGTCGTCGAGCCCTAGTGGCGCGGCATCAAGCAACGGCGCCAGCAGCAGCAGCAGTGGGGCCGCCGGCGGCACCACCACCGCTGCGTACAACGCCGCGGTCGACAACGTCATTAACCCGTCGACGAAGACCGGTGGGACGCTCAACCTGCTCACAGACGCCGATTGTGACTCGTGGGACCCGCAGCGCACGTACTACGGCTGGTGCTGGAACATGCAGCGCCTGTTCACGCGTTCGCTCATCGGTTACCAGGTGCTCGACGGCACGAAGTTCACGCTCGCGCCCGACCTCGCCACCAACATGGGTACCCACAACGCCGACTACACGCAGTGGACCTACACGCTGAAGCCGGGCCTCAAGTTCAGCACCGGCGCGCCGATCACGCCGAAGGACGTCCAGTACGGCATCGAGCGCCTGTGGGCGACCGACGTTATCAACGGCGGTCCGTCGTCGTACTTCCTTCAGGGCATCAAGGCCCCGAAGAACTACGCGGGCCCGTACAAGGACGGTGACAACAACGTCGGGATGACCACGACCGCGACCACCATCACCTTCAACTTGACGGGGCCGAACGCCGACTTCAACTACCTGATGGCGATGGCCGCGTCGGCCCCGGTGCCGTACAAGACCGAGGGCGGCACGGGCTTCACGGGCGCGACCTACACCAAGCACCCGGTGGCGTCCGGCCCGTTCATGATCCAGTCGTACACGCCGAACAAGAGCGTCGTCTTCGTGCGCAACCCCTACTGGTCGCAGGCCACCGACACCATCAGGCACCCGCTGGTGAACCAGGTCGACCTCACGGTTGACACGAGCGACACCGACATCGACCAGAAGCTCGCCGCGGGCACCGCCGACGCCAACGCCTCGAACACCGTGGGGGCCCAGTTCCAGGCGAAGATCCTCACCAACCCGACGCTCAAGGCCAACGCCGACGACCCGGTCACGGCGTTCACCCGGTACGCCGCGATCATGCCGTCGGTGATCCCGAACGTGGACTGCCGCAAGGCCATCATGTACGCGTGGGACAAGGCCGGCTTCATCCGGGCTTACGGTGGCGCGGTGGCCGGTACTCCGGCCGGCGGCATGGCGCCTCCCGGCATCTCGGGCTACACCGCCAGCTTCGACCCGTACCCGTCGGGTGCCGGCGACACCGGTAACGACGCCATGGCCAAGTCGGAGCTCGCCAAGTGCGGCCAGCCGAACGGCTTCAGCACCAAGCTGGCCTACGGAACGCCGAGCGCTCATGCCGCCGCGGCGTTCGCGGTCGAGCAGGCGGCTCTGGCCAAGGTCGGCATTCAGGTGACCGCCGCTACCCAGGACCAGTCGACGTACTACAGCACCTGGATCGGCTCGCCGGCGAACATCAAGAACCAGGGCATCGGCATTGCCTTCGCCGGCTGGGGTGCTGACTTCCCGACGGGCGTCGGCTTCTTCCAGTCGATCACCAACGGCAACGCGATCCTGCCGACGGGCAACTCGAACTACGCGAGCCTGAACGACCCGACGGTGAACAAGGTTCTCGACGAGGCCCCGTCGGGCAAGGCCACCGAGGCCGACTGGGAGAGCCTGAACAACGCGATTGCGCAGAGTGCGACGTACCTGCCGATCTACTTCGGCAAGGACCTGTACTACCGCAACCCGCGGATGACGAACGTGACCTGCGACACCGCTCTCGCGTTCGGCATCTATGACTTCGTCAACGTGGGCGTCACCAGCTAGCCAGCCGACGTCCTAGGACGAAAGGAAGGTAGGGCGCTTCGTGGTGGGCCCCGTGGACCCGGCCCCCCCCGAACGTACAAAAGCCCATTATCCGGTGAAAAATACCCCGAACGCGCCGTGGCGGCCGGGTGCAGGACGTCGTGAGCTTCATCACGTTCGTGATCTTCCAGCTCGCGCCGTTCCTGTCGCACAGCTCGCCGGTCTACTACTACGTCGGCAAGATCCCGTTCCCGCCGGGCTCCCTGCAGCTTAAGCTGCTCGAGCACAAGTACGGCTTCGACCTGCCGTGGTACCAGCAGTACTGGCACTGGCTGCACGGCATCTTCTGGGGCCAGACGCTGAGCGACGGCACCACGAACGTGTACTGCGCCCCGCCCTGCCTCGGCTACTCGTTCCAGCAGAACACGGCCGTCGGCTCGCTGATCGGGCAGGCATTCCCGGTAAGCCTGAGCCTGGCGGTCGGCGCCGCGACGCTGTGGCTGCTCGGTGGCGTGTTCATCGGCACCTTGTCCGGCCTGTACCCCGGATCGATCATCGACCGCATCGGCATGACGCTGGCGCTCGGCGGCGTGTCGCTGCCGATCTTCTTCACCGGCCCGGTGCTGCTGCTGATCTTCGAGTACCAGCTGAAATGGCTGAATAACCCCGCGTACGCGAGCATCACAAGCAATCCGCTGCAGTGGCTCGAGAGCATGATCCTGCCCTGGATCGCGCTCGCGTTCCTCTTCGCCGCCCTCTACGCCCGGCTCACCCGGGCGAGCATGCTCGAGACGATGGGTGAGGACTTCATCCGCACTGCTCGCGCGAAGGGCCTGCCGCAGGGCGCCGTCGTCGTGCGGCACGGCCTGCGCGCCGCGCTGACGCCGATCGTCACGATCTTCGGCATCGACCTCGGCCAGCTGATCGGCACCACCGTCATTACCGAGACGGTCTTCAACCTGCGTGGTCTCGGCTGGCTGTCGGTGACGTCGATCCGGCAGCACGACCTGCCGGTGATCATGGGGGTCACGCTGGTTGCCGCAACCGCCCTCGTCCTCGCCAACCTGGTCGTCGACATCCTCTACGCGTTCGTCGACCCGCGCGTGCGCCTGGCCTGACGACCAACCGAGAAGAGAACTGGTTATGCAACCGCAACCGGCCATCGACGTGCACCTCGAGACCGAGGCTCCGTCGGCGTTCCTGTCCGTGCGCGATCTGCGTGTGCACTTCCGCACCGGCGACGGTCTGGTCAAGGCGGTCGACGGGCTGTCGTTCGACCTCGATCGTGGCCAGATCCTCGGCATCGTCGGCGAGTCGGGCTCGGGCAAGTCGGTGACGAGCCAGGCCATTCTCGGCCTGCACAAGGGCTCGTCGGCGGAGGTCTCCGGCGAGATCTGGCTCGAAGGCCAGGAACTTGTCCGCATGCGCGAAGGCGACATGCGGGCGTTGCGCGGCAGCGAGATGGCGATGATCTTCCAGGATCCGCTGTCGGCGCTGCACCCGTTCTACACCGTCGGATGGCAGATCGTCGAGGCGTACCGTCAGCACAACAATGTCAGCAAGGCCGTCGCGCGCCGGCGCGCCGTCGAGATGCTGGCGCGGGTCGGCATCCCCAATCCCGACAAGCGTTTCGACGACTATCCGCACCAGTTCTCCGGTGGCATGCGCCAGCGCGCGATGATCGCGATGGCGCTCGTGAACGACCCGAAGCTGCTCATCGCCGACGAGCCAACGACCGCGCTCGACGTGACGGTCCAGGCGCAGATCCTCGAGCTGATGAAGGACCTGCAGCGCGAGTTCAACTCGGCGATCATCCTTATCACTCACGACCTGGGCGTCGTGGCCGAGACGTGCGAGACCGTCGTCGTCATGTACGGCGGCCAGTGCGTCGAGCAGGGCTCGGTGAACGACATCTTCTACCGGCCGCAGATGCCCTACACCTGGGGCCTGCTCGGCTCAATGCCGCGCATGGACCGCACCAGGCAAGCGCGGCTCACCCCGATCCCGGGCACGCCGCCGTCGCTGATCCAGGTGCCGCGCGGCTGCGTGTTCCACCCGCGCTGCCGCTTCCGCGACCGGGTCGGGGAGGCGTGCCTGACGGTGCACCCCGACCTCGAGGACGTCGACACCGCCGGCCATCGCGCGCGCTGCCACATCGAAAAGCACCAGCGCAGCCAGATCTTCACCGACGAGATCGCGCCTACCCTCTAGCTAGGAGACCTGACGAATGAGCACGACTGCGCGAACGGAAGCCGGCGCGGACGGTGTGCATCCCGCTGCGGCCCGTCCCGACGCCTTGCTCGCGGTCAACGACCTCAAGAAGCACTTCCCGATCCGCCAGGGCATCTTGATCCAGCGGCAGGTCGGCGCGGTGCGGGCCGTCGACGGCGTCTCGTTCTCGGTTGCCCAAGGTGAGACGCTTGGCCTCGTCGGCGAATCGGGGTGCGGCAAGTCGACGACGGCCCGCGTCGTGGCGAAGCTGCTCGAGCCCACGGCCGGCTCGGTCATGTTCGAGGGCCAGGACATCGCCAGGTACTCGCGCTCGCGCATGCGCGCGCTGCGCACCGACATCCAGATGATCTTCCAGGACCCTTACTCGTCGCTGAACCCGCGGCACACGATCGGGACGATCGTCGGCGCACCGTTCCGCATCCAGAAGGCCAAGACCGAAAACGGCGTCAAGGCCGAGGTGCAGGCCCTCATGGAACGCGTCGGCCTCAACCCCGAGCACTACAACCGCTATCCGCACGAGTTCTCCGGCGGCCAGCGGCAGCGGATCGGCATCGCCCGCGCCATCGCGCTCAAGCCGAAACTGATCGTCTGTGACGAGCCGGTGTCAGCGCTCGACGTGTCGGTGCAGGCCCAGGTCGTCAACCTGCTCGAAGACCTGCAGAGCGACTTCAACCTCACCTACATCTTCGTGGCCCACGACCTGTCGGTGGTGCGCCACATCTCCGACCGCGTCGCCGTGATGTACCTCGGCAAGATCATGGAACTCGCCGACCGCGACGTCCTCTACTCGACCCCGATGCACCCGTACACGCACGCGCTCATGTCGGCCGTGCCGGTGCCCGATCCCGAGAAGGAGTCGCGCCGCGAGCGCATCCTGCTCGTCGGTGACCTGCCGAGCCCGATCAACCCGCCGACCGGGTGCGTGTTCCACACGCGCTGCCCGAAGTACCGCCAGATCCTCAGCGAGACGGACAAGCAGCAGTGCCGTGACGTCGTGCCGCTGCTCGAGCTCAAGGCAGACGACCACTTCGCCGCGTGCCACTTCCCGCAGGTGCGGGCCGACATCGCGGCAGCGGTCGACATTGGCGTCACGGCCGAAGAGGTCTGGGTCGAGCAAGCCGAGGAGGCCGTGGAGGCCGTGGAGGCCGTGGAGGCGGTCGAAGAGGCCGCGGCGGAGGGGGCCCCGGCACCGGAGGATCATCCCGAACACTAGGGTCGGTCGGTGCCGTCTGAAGCCGACCGTCGCCTCATCGCGATGTGGGCGGCGCCGCGCTCACGCTCAACTGCCTTCTTCCGGTACATGCTGGAGCACGGCGGCCTCATCGCGCTCCACGAGCCGTTCGACAACATCGCCGACCACGGGTCAACCATGGTGAACGGGCACCCGGTAGCTGATCCCGCGAAGCTGATCACCACGCTGCGCGGCCTCGCCGGGACCGGACGCGTGTTCTTCAAGGAGACCACCGACCGCCGCCACCATGCGGTGCTGGCCGACCGGCGGTTCCTCGCCGAGGTCACGCACACGTTCCTCATCCGCGCGCCTGCCGAGATCGCCGCGTCCTGCTACGCGCTCCAAGGCCAGAGACTGACCCTGCCTGAGATCGGGCTTGAGCACGCTTACGATCTCTACCAGGCCATTCTTGCGGCCGGCGGCAATCACCCGGTCGTCGTGGACTCCGGCGACCTGATCGCCGACCCGGACGCGACCGTGGCGGCCTACTGCGCCGCCGTCGGCATCCCGTTCATCAGGTCGGCCTTGCACTGGGCACCCGGTGACCGCGATGAGTGGCGGCCGAGCGCGCGCTGGCACGTGCGGGTAAGCGAGAGCACCGGGTTCACGCCGTCTCCCACCAGCTATGAGACCACCACGGCCAACAACGCGATGCTGGCCCGTTACAGCGCACACCACGAGCCCTTCTACCAGGCGCTCCGCGCCTGCAAGCTCGCGATCTCCTAGCTGACGCCCGCCGCCGAAGTGCCACCCGCTGCCGTGGTCATCGACACGTCGGGTTCTTCGCGTCCCTGGTGATTTCGGGTGTGGCCATCTTCGGCACGGACATGGCCTTAACCTGTTCGGCGACGGGCTGCGGGACGCGCTAGGCCCGCGTGCCCGCTGACCCGCCCCGGCGGTCAAGAAAGGAAACGCGCCGCTTATGAAACGAGGCAGAACCCTTGCCGTCTCGGCAGGCGCGGTCACCCTCGCCGCGCTCACCCTCGCGGCCTGCACGAGCGGCAGCGCCAGCAGCGGCCCGGGCGCCACGGGCGCCGGCGGCGGCCGCCCGGCGCGGCCGGCCCGCCGCGGCGCCGCCGCGAGGAACGCCGGCCGGCCGGGCGGGGCCGCGGCATTCAACGCCGGCCTCACGGGCGTGGTGAACCCGTCAAGCGCCAAGACCAGCGGCACCCTGTCGTTCGCGCTGAGCGGCACGCCGGACTCGCTTGACCCCGGCAACATGTACGACAACTGGACCTGGAACTTCAGCCGGCTGTACGCGACGCCGCTGATGACGTACCAGTCGGCACCAGGCGCCGCGGGCAACGTGCTCGTGCCGGGCCTGGCGACCGCCCCGGGCACGGCGAGCGCGGACGGCCTGACGTGGACCTACCACATCAAGCCGGGCCTGAGGTTCTCCGACGGCGAGCCGATCACCTCCACCGACGTCAAGTACGCGGTCGAGCGCACCTACGACCGCTCTGTACTCGACAACGGCCCGAACTACTTCCAGGTCCTGCTCGGCGACCCGAAGTACCCCGGCCCGGCCAAGGACCCGCAGGGCGGCCTGACCTCGGTCACCACGCCGGACCCGGCCACCATCGAGTTCCACCTGAGGGCGCCGTTCCCGGACTTCAACTACGTGGCCGCGATCCCGCAGACCGCACCGGTGCCGCCAGACAAGGACACCGGCGCCAGCTATCAGCTCGACCCGGTCTCCAGCGGCCCGTACATGTTCCAGAGCTACTCGCTGAACACCCGCGCCGTTCTCGTCGACAACCCGAACTGGGTGCCGCAGGAGGACCCGCAGGCCAAGCAGCTGGTCAGCAAGATCACGCTCACCATGAACGTGAACGCGGATGACATCGACAACCGGCTGCTGGCCGGCGACCTCGACGTCGACGCGGCCGGCTCTGGCGTGCAGGCGGCGGCCCGGGCGAAGATCCTGTCCAGCCCGACGCTGATGAAGTCGGCGGATGACGCGCTCGGCAACCGCCTGTGGTTCATCTACCTGAACACTCAGGTGGCCCCGCTGACCAACGTCGCCTGCCGCCAGGCGATCGAGTACGCGGCGGACAAGACCGGCCTGCAGGCCGCGCTCGGCGGCCCGTACGCGGGCGGCTCGGTCGCCAGCACGATGCTGCTGCCCGGCATGCCTGGCTACACGTCGTTCGACGACTACAAGGCGCTGTCCCAGCCGGCCGGCGACGTCGCCGACGCGAAGACGGCGCTCGCCCAGTGCGGCCAGCCGAACGGCTTCACGGTCGGCGCGGCCTACCACAGCGACCAGCCGGAGGAGGTGCGGGGGGCGCAGGCACTGCAGGCGGCCCTCGCCAAGGTGGGCATCACCGTACAGCTGAACGGCTACCCGTCGGGCGGTTACTACAGCGACTTCGCCGGGTCGCCGAACTACGTGCACACGCACGACCTCGGCATTGACTTCGGCGGCTGGTCGCCAGCATGGCCGGACGGCTACGGCATGCTCGATGAGCTGGTCAACGGGAACACCATCGTTCCCGCGGGCAACACCAACGTGAGCGAGGAGAACAACCCGCAGGTCAACGCGCTGTTCGCGGACGCGGCCAAGCCGGGTACCTCGACCGCGCAGCAGGCCGCGGACTACGGCCAGATCGACAAGCTGGTGATGGGCGACGCGGTCATCCTGCCCGAGGTCTACGGCAAGAGCCTGCTGTACCGGGGCTCTGACCTGACCAACGTGTACGCGTACGCGCCGTTCGGCATGTACAACTACGCCGTGCTCGGCAAGTCCAGCTAGCTTCGCCCGGCCTTACGAGTTCTCGGCGACGAACACGCGGGAGCCGAGCCACAGCAGCACGGCGGCGGTGCCGACCGCCACGCACAGCCCCTCGACCATGACCGCGTTCCAGTACTGACCCGCGTACGCCTCCCGCATGGCGTCGATCATGTAGCGGAACGGGCTGACCCGGGCGACCCCCTGCAGCCAGCCCGGCCCGAGCGTCATCGGCAGCATGATCCCGGACAGCAGGATCAGCGGCACCACCACCGAGTTGACCAGCGGCGCGAACGCGTCCTCGCTCTTGATCCGCAGCGCGGTGGCGTAGGACAGCGACGACAGCCCGACGGCGACGAGGACGAGGAACACGTAGGACAGCAAGATCGCGGGGAGCGGCGCGCGCAGCCCGAACGCGACCCCGGCCAGGATCAGCACGGTCGACTGCACGATCAGCGTGACCACGTCCCGCATCACCCGCCCGGTCAGCAGCGCTACGCGGGAGATGGGCGTCACCCGGTACCGCTCGATGATCCCGGCCCGCCACTCGGAAATGATCGCGAACCCGACGAACGTGGAGCCGAACAGGGCCAGCTGGATCAGCAGCCCGGGCACGAAGAACCGGTACGCCTCGGCCGTGCCGCCAGACCCCGACCCGCCGGACAGCGTGCCCGCCGGGAGCTTGGTGAGCAGCGGGCCGAACAGCGCCAGGTAGAGGATCGGCTGCAGCACCCCGACGATGATGAACGCCGGCACCCGCAGGATCAGCCGCTGCTGACGGCGGAAAACGAACAGCGTGTCGCTGATGAATGACATTCGCCCTTACTCCTTGCCCGCAGTGCCGGTTACCGCGCCGGACGTGCCGCCCGCCGCGCCCGCGAGCGCGGGCTCTTGGTCCTGCTTGCCGTCGCCCCCGGCGCCGCCGGGGGAGTCGTCGCGCAGCGAGCGCCCGGTGAGCGTGAGGAACACGTCGTCGAGCGTCGGCCGGGACAGGCTGATCGCGCTCATCGTGATGCCCGCGCCGTCCAGCGTGCGCAGCAGCACCGGCAGCGCCTCCTCGCCGTGGTCCACGGTCAGCCGCAGCGCCCCGTCGGCCACCGTGATCTCCCGCACCACCGGCGCGTCCGCGAGCAGCGACCGCGCCGCCTGGGTGGCCCCGTGGTTAGGAACACCGTTGACCGACAGGGTCACGACGTCGCCGGAGACGCGCCGCTTGAGCTCATCCGGCGTGCCGTCGGCCACGATGACCCCGTGGTCGATGACGAACAGGCGGTCGCACAGCGCGTCCGCCTCATCCAGGTAGTGCGTGGTGAGGAACACCGTGGTGCCGAGGTCGGAACGCAGCCGCCTGATGTGCTCCCACATGTTCGACCGTGACTGCGGGTCGAGCCCGGTGGTGGGCTCGTCGAGGAACACGACCTGCGGCTGGTGCACCAGGCCGAGCGCGATCTCAAGCCGTCGCCGCTGCCCGCCGGACAGGGTCTTCACGTACCGCTGGTCGAGCCCGCTGAGGTCAAGCTGCTCGATGAGGGCGGCGGCCCGCCGCCTGGTTTCCGTTCGGCCGACCCGGTAGGCGGTGCCCTGGTCAAGCAGCTCCTCGATGACCAGGCTGTTGTCGCTGGTCCCGCCCTGGGTCTGGCCGATCGCCTGCGGCACGAAGCCGATCCGCTTGCGCACCCCGAGCGGGTCGCGCAGCAGGTCGGCGCCCGCGACCGTGGCGGTGCCCGCCGTCGGCCGCAGCAGCGTGGTCAGCATGCGCAGGGTCGTCGTCTTGCCCGCGCCGTTCGGCCCGAGGAAACCGACGATCTCCCCGTCGTCCACGGCGAGGTCAACGCCGCGCACCGCGTGCACGGTGCGCTTTCGGCTGGTGAAGTCGCGCGCGAGGCCCCTGGCCTCGATGATTGCCATCAGTACGGTTCCCCTCTGAAATGGCCGCCCGCGTCACCACGAGGACGTGCCGGACCCTTAGTCATTATCGAGTAATATCTCAATCTATTTCAAGTACTATCGCGATTTGTCATCGCGCTGGCGGCGCCCCGCCCGCGCTGGCCGCGGTATCCGTGCCGCGTTGACCGGCCGCGACCTCGGAGGCCGACCGACCCGGCGGCGCGACCTCGGAGGACCCCTCGCCGAGCGGCATGACCCGCCCGGTGCCAAGGGCCGCCGGGGCATGGTCACCGGACGCGGTGCCGTCCCGGACCGCCCGCCCCAGCGCTTCGTCGAGCTCGTCGTGCCACGCGATCTCCGCCTCGACGCCCAGGATCGCGCGCCGCATGACGGAGGCCGCGAGCAGGTCAAGGAACCCCTTGGCCATGAGCTGCTTCCGGTCGGCCGCTATCTCCCTGACGCCGATCGCCAGCATCTCCCGCCGCGCCCGCAGCGTTCGGCGCAGCTCCTCCGGATCCATCCCGTCGGCCGCGAACAGCAGCGCCACGCCGAGCGGATCGGGGCCGGACCCGAGCGGTCTGATCGCCTGCTCCCGCAGCGTGGTCAGCTCGAGCTGTCCCTCCGCGGTGATCGCGTAGACGGTCCGCTCCGGCCGGTTGCCGACCTTCTCGGTCCGTGCCGCCTCGACGAGCCCTTCCCGCTCCATGGCGCGCAGCTCCCGGTACAGGGCGCCGACCGACACCCCGCCCCACTCGCCCACGT
>VFSW01009415.1_pt1 | contig 13945 bp, 13 predicted proteins | sample 5358111 | NCBI WGS metagenome assembly VFSW01 (sample SAMN11554181, study PRJNA540505) | mine drainage metagenome | isolation source: sediment from site ElyBrook_90M | place: USA: Ely Copper Mine, Vershire, VT | collected 2017
CAGCCCGACGCCATCCCCGCCGCCACAAAAGAGAAGCTCAGGCTGCTCTTCGGCAAGTACCTGGGCTGGTAACCTCACCACCGCTCGTCCTGATAACTTTGATTTAGAAAGGAAGATGCATGTCCATTACCGTAGTAGGCAGCGTTGCCTTTGATTCCATCGAGACACCCGCGGGCCGCCGCGAGCGCTGCCTGGGTGGCGCAGCCACTTATTTCTCGCTCGCTGCCAGCTACTTCACTGAGGTCCGCGTCATCGCCGTCGTCGGCGAAGACTTTGGTGCGCAGGAAGAACAGGTCTTTCAGGCACGCAGCATTGACACACGCGGCATCGAGCACACCGCCGGCAAAAGCTTCTTCTGGGAAGGCTCTTATCTCGACAACCTCAACGAAGCGAAGACCCACGCCACCGAACTGAATGTCTTCGGCGCCTTCGAGCCCAAGATCCCAGACGCCTACTCCGATTCGGAGTTTCTCTTCCTTGCCAACATCGACCCCGTGCTGCAACGGCGCGTGCGCCTGGCCATGCCCAAAGCGCGCCTGGTCGCCGGCGACACCATGAATTACTGGATCAAGGACCATCGCCCCGCGCTGCTTGAAGTGCTCAAGGGTCTTGACGTGCTCCTCATCAATGACACAGAGACGCGCATGCTCGCCAACAACAGCAATCTGGTGCAGGCCGCGCGCGCCGTGCTCTCCATGGGACCGCGCATGTTGGTCGTCAAGCACGGCGAATACGGAGCAACTTCGTTCCATCGCGCCCCCGCCAACGGAGTCGGCACAAGGCCCTTCCGCGCGCCCGCATTGCCGCTGGAGCAGGTCGTGGATCCCACCGGCGCAGGCGACAGCTTCGCCGGCGGCTTCTTCGGCTATCTCGCCTCTCAACCCGAACTCACTCCAGCCGCCTTTCGCCGTGCCATGTTCTATGGCAGCGTGATGGGCTCGTTCACCGTCGAGCGTTTCGGCACCGAGCGCCTACAGCAACTCTCGCGCGCCGATATCGACCATCGCTTCACGCTTTTCCGTGAGTTGACGCACCTTGACTGAGGGAACTTTCTGCCGTCCCATCGCACGCATGGAGTGGCTGGCCGTGCTGGCCTCCTCCATCGCGTTGTCGGCGGCGGCAGTCCTGTGGAGTTGGCAGCACGGCGCCATGCTCAACTATGGGGACGCGGTCGCCCATCTCCACATCGCGCGCCGCGTGATCGACTCGCACCGCCCCGGCCTCACTCAACTAGGCTCCGTCTGGCTCCCGCTGCCGCATCTCCTGCTCATCCCGTTCGTCGCCGTCTACAGTTGGTGGGCCAACGGCATCGCCGGCATGATCCCTTCCGCGCTCGCCTACCTGGCCGCCTGCGCGGGACTCTACCGTCTGGCGCGCCGCTGGCTTTCCCCCGCACCCGCCGCTCTGGCGCTCGCCTTCTTCGCGCTCAATCCCAACCTGCTCTATCTGCAAACCACCGCCATGACAGAACCCCTGTTCCTCTGCGAGTTCGTCTGGCTCATCGATCTGCTCGTCGAGTGGCGCGCGCGCCTTGCGGTCGATCCAGACCGTGCCACGCGGATGCTTTGGCCCGTCGCCGGCCTGCTGGTTGCAGCCATCTTCACCCGCTATGACGGCTGGATACTCGCACTGCTCGCCTGGTCGGCCATCGGCATCGTGCTTCTCCGCCGCGGAGAACTCCGCTCACGCACCTTCTGGCTGGCCAGCGCTGTCGTGGTCGCCGCACCCATCGCCTGGTTTGTGTATAACGCAGCGGTCTACGGCGACTGGCTCGACTTTGCCCGCGGACCTTATTCCGCAAAAGCCATTGAACTGCGCACCGCCCGGCCCGGCGGCCCGCCCCATCCCGGCTGGCACAATCCGTGGGTCTCACTGCGCTACTTCCTCAAAAGCGCACTGATGGATGCATCACCCGAATCGTGCGGCACAGCGCTCCTGATCTTGAGCGTGCTCGGCGCGGCCTGGGCATGGCTCACCGCGCGCCGTCGCGCCTTCCACTGGGCGCTGCTGCTCTGGCTGCCCCTCCCGTTCTACGCGTACTCCGTCGCCTATGGGTCCGTGCCCATCTTTATTCCTGTCTTCTGGCCGCACTCCTGGTACAACACACGCTATGGCATGGAACTGCTGCCGGCTTTCGCATTGGGTCTCGGCTTCGCCGCCCAGTTCTTCCTCGCCGCAGCGCGAGAGTTCAAACCTCGCTGGGCCGCCTATGCGGCATCTCTGCTGTTCGCCCTGGTCGCTCTGAATGCTTGGCTCGTCCTCCGCGACCGGCCCCTCACCTACGTGGAAGGCATAAAAAACCGCGACGCCCGCCGTCCTCTGCTCCAGCAGATTCCTCCGGTGCTGCGCAGCCTGCTCGCCACGCGCCCCGGCGGCATCATTCTCATGGAGACATCGGTGTATCCCAATCTCGTCACATGCACCGGCATCCCCCTGCGCCAGACCATCAACGAGAGCGATAAGCAGTTCTACGCAGCCGCCCTCGCCGATCCCGCCGCGCATGCCGCCATCGTGCTCGCCTTCGATGGCGACGAGATTGACCGCGCCGTCCACGCCCATCCCGACGGACTCATCGCCGTAGGCCGCTTCCATGCCCCCGGACAGCCCGCGGCCACCATCTATGTTTCCGCCGTGGACAAGCCTCAACAAACTGCCGGCGCGGTGATAGCATCGGGCAAGGAAGCCCGATGAGCATAGCCGCCGCACAGTTCGCGCAGTCCTTCGACTTCAGTTGGCTCGAGCAGGTTGTCGTCGTCAACGGCGTGCTCAGCCGGCTGCTGGTTGCCTGCCTGCTCGGCGGCCTCATCGGCCTGGAGCGCGAGATCAAGCGCAAGGCTTCCGGCGTGCGCACCAATATGCTCATCTCCATGGGCTGCGCATTCTTCACCCTCCTCTCCGCCGTCCTGGCCGGTGCAACCAACCCCGACAAAGGCCGCGTCGCATCCAACATAGTGCAGGGTATCGGCTTCCTCGGTGCCGGGCTCATCCTGCATAATCGCAACCGCATCAGCGGACTCACCAGCGCCGCCAGCGTCTTCGTCGTCGCCTCCATCGGCATGGCCTGCGGAGCCGGCCTGCTGCCCGCGGCTACCGTCGCCACAGCCATCGTCATCGTTGCCCTGCAGGTGGTCGGCTTCCTCGAGCGCCGCGCCAGCATCAAAATCTTTTCGCTCGTCTATGAAGCGCGCGGGCGCGACCAGACCGCTATGCTCCAGTCCATTCTTGAAGCGATGGACAAGGCCGGCGAACGCCTTGCTACCGTCGACCGCGACGTGATCGGCGATCTCCAGCGCGTCAGCTTTACCCTCACCGCCACCAAGCGCCAGCATGAACGGCTCTACCGGCAGCTCGCTGCCGAGCCCGCGATTGATTCGCTACTGAATTTCCACGATCCGGAGGAAGATTGATTCCCTTTACCAAGGCGCACGCCTGCGGCAATGACTTTCTCATCGTCACTGAAGAGGCGGCATCCGGCCACGACTGGGCAGCACTCACGCAGCGCCTTTGCGCGCGCAACACAGGCATCGGCGCAGACGGCATCGAGTTCTTTGCCTGGACAAGCAACGGAAAGCACGGACCCGCCTCCGGACGCATCCGCCTGCACAACGCAGACGGCTCCATTGCGGAAATCAGCGGCAACGGAACGCGCTGCGTCGCCGCTTGGATGGCCGCTTTTCTCAGCTCCCAGCCCGGCGATGAACTGCACATTGCAACCGACGCCGGCCTGCGCGTGTGCAAGGTTAACGCGGTCAACGCGGACAATGGCTACTCCGTTCAGGTCACCACCGGCATGGGCGTTCCCGTGGTCGCATTGAAAACCGTCAAGCTCGCCGGCGGCATTGAAGTCCCCGGCGCGGAAGTCTCCACCGGAAACCCGCACTTTGTCATCGTCGTGGACAATGCGGACTTCACCGTCGCCGGCAGGTCGTGGCAAAGCGTCGGGGCGGAGATTTGTACGCATCCCGATTTCCCGCATCAGACCAACGTCGAGTTCATGCGCATCCTCAGCGCAAGCGAGATTGAGATTCGCATCTTCGAGCGTGGAGTCGGTCCCACCACATCGTCCGGCACGGGCAGTTCCGCCACCGCTTCCGCGGCGCTCTCCTTTCGCAACTGCACATCGCCGCTCGCCGTCATCGCTCCCGGTGGTTTGCAAACCGTCGTTTGGAACGGGCCCGGCGCCGAACTTTATCTCACCGGTCCCGCATCCCTCATCGCGCGAGGCGAGGCATGGTAGCAGCACCCGCCCCTGCGCATCTTCTGCCCGTCGCCGCCGGCGCTGGCATCCGTGTCATATCGCCTGCATCCTATGCCGCCGCCCAGCGCATGGAGCGCGGCATGGAGCGCTTGCGCGCGCTCGGATTCAATCCCCAGACCGGCGCGCATACTCAGACTCATGGCCCGCTGTTCTTCGCCGGCACACCCGAGCAGCGCCTGGCCGATCTCCACGCGGCATTCGCCGATCCCGACTCCAGCGTCGTAGCCTGCGTGCGCGGCGGTTACGGCTCCAACTATCTGCTTGAAGCGCTGGACCTCGCACTCATCAGGCAGCACCCCAAACCTTTCTTCGCCTACAGCGACCTCACCGGCATCCAGTTGCACCTGCTCGATCAGCTCGGCCTGCCCGCCTTTCACGGCCCCATGGTTGCCGCCGACTTTTATCTCGACGACGGAGTCCATCTGCCCAGCTTTCATGCGGCCATCACCGGCAAGCGCTACACCATCGGCAACCAGGAAGGCATGCGCACGCTCAAGCCCGGCACCGCGCGCGGCACACTCTACGGCGGCTGCCTCAGCCTCCTTGTCTCCATGCTCGGCACGCCCTGGGAACCGCACACCGAGGGCAAGCTGCTCTTCCTTGAGGACACCGGCGCCAAGCCCTATCAGATCGATCGCATGCTCTGGCAGCTTCGCCACGCAGGCAAATTCAAAGAAGTGCGCGGCATCGTCTTCGGCGAGATGCTCGACTGCGCATCACCCGGCGCGCCTCCGGACCTGCTCGATGAGGCTCTCTTGCACGCATTTCACGACTTCGACATTCCCATCGCCATCGGCCTGCGCAGCGGCCACGTCTCGCGCCAGAACGTCACGCTTACCTTCGGCATTGAAGCTGAATTGAACCTGACCGCAACGGGGCCGCTCCTCCGCATCCTGCAACCGGCGGTCGCGTCATGACGCGTTCTCCCCGGCACATCCATCTCAGCGGCATCTGCGGCACCGCAATGGCCTCTCTCGCTGGCCTGCTTCAGTTGCTGGGCCATCGCATCACCGGCTCTGACAAGGCTGCTTATCCTCCCATGAGCCACCTGCTCGCCGGCCTGGGCATTCCCGTGCGCGAGCCCTACGACGAAGCCAATCTCGACCCCACACCCGACCTCGTCGTCATCGGAAACGCCCTCTCGCGCGGCAATCCCGAAATCGAGCGCATCCTCGACCAGCGCATTCCCTTCACCTCCATGGCCGCACTGCTGCGCGAAGAGTTCCTCTCCGGCCGCGAGTCGCTCGTCGTCGCCGGCACCCATGGCAAAACCACCACCACCAGCATGTTGGCCTGGATCTATCAGGTCGCCGCCCAAGACAACGCCGCACTTGAGCCATCCTTCCTCATCGGCGGCGTTGCGGAGAACTTCGGTTCCAGCTTTCAGCTGCGCCCCACGCGCACCTTCATTGTTGAGGGCGATGAATACGACACCGCCTTCTTCGACAAAGGCCCCAAGTTCCTCCACTACTTTCCTGATGCGCTCATCCTCACTCACGTCGAGTTCGATCACGCAGACATCTACGCCGATCTCGATGCCGTGAAGACCGCCTTCAAGCGCCTCGTCAATCTCGTGCCCCGTCGCGGCCTCATTGTCGCCTACGACGGCAGCGCCAACGTCTCCGAGTGCCTCGCGCGCGCCTTCTGCCGCGTCCAGCGTTACGGCTTCACCGATGAGGCCGATTGGCAGCTCCGCAATCTGCGTCAGGAAGAAGGCCTCAGCCGCTGGGAGGTGTGGCGCAACGGCGAGCTCTGGGCCAACCTTCAGATGCACCTCGCCGGCGAACACAACGCGCTCAACGCCACCGCTGCCGCTGCGCTTGCTGCTGGCCAGGGCATTGGCAAAGCCGCCATTCAGAAGGCGATTTCCAGCTTCAAAAGCGTCAAGCGCCGCCTGGAGGTGCGCGCTGAAATCAACGGCATCACCATCATCGACGACTTCGCACACCATCCCACGGCCATCCGCGAAACCCTCCGCGCATTGCGCTCCGTCTATCCGCAATCGCGTCTCTGGGCCGTGCTTGAGCCGCGCTCCAATACACTGCGCCGCAAGGTGCTTGAAGCCGACCTCATCGAGAGCCTGCGCCTCGCCGACCGCGTCTTCCTCGCCGGCGTCTATCAGCAGCAGCGCATCCCCGACGCAGAGCGCCTCCACCCTGAAGATGTCGTCAACGCGCTCAATGCCGCCGGAACCCCTGCCGAACTGCACCCCGATGCCGCCACTATTGTCGATGCCCTTGCGCCTCAACTCGCATCCGGCGATGTCGTCGCCATCCTCTCCAACGGCGGCTTTGACGGCATCTATGACAAGCTGCCTGCACGCCTGCGAGGACGCCCATGATCACCTCGCTTGTCATGCTGGTCACCATCGTCGTGCTCAGCCTGCCCGCGGCCCTCGTCTTCATTCCGTGGGCCATGCTCACCGGCAACGCCACGCCGCTCTACAACGTCGCGCAGCGCATCGCCCGCGCCAGCTTCCGCATGGGCGGCATTCCTATTGAGGTCACGGGGCGTGAGGCTGTGCCGCCCAACACCGCCTGCATCTTCATGGCCAACCACGTCTCCAATCTCGATCCCCCAGCGCTGCTTCCGCAGATCCCCGGCCGCACCTCGGCCTTCCTCAAACGCTCGCTGATGAAGATACCCGTGCTGGGTTATGGATTGAAGCTTGGCGAGTTTGTTCCCGTCGATCGCGCAGGCCGCATCGACGGCGCCATTGAGAGTGTGCGTGCCGCGCAGCGGGTGCTCGCCAAAGGCCTGCACATCACTACATTTGTTGAGGGCACCCGGTCCCACGACGGTCGCCTGTTGCCCTTCAAGAAAGGGCCGTTTTACCTGGCCATGGAAACCGGCGCACCCTGCATCCCGGTCTCCATTTACGGCACTGAGACGATGATGGCCAAGGGTAGCCTGCGCATCCAACCATCCACCGCGCACATCATCTTTCATCCGCCCGTTTATCCGCGCGACTTCGCCACGCGCGATGAGTTGATGCAGGCCATTCGCGCCGCCATCGCCTCCGGCCTGCCCGAGTGGATGCGTGCTTGACGCCCTTCGCGCTCTACGGCTGCACCTCTGCGTTGTAGCCATCGCCCTCAAGCTTCTGGCTCATCGCCTGGGCATCGCTGTGATTCGCAAACGGCCCAACCCGCACGTGAATCAATCCATCCACAGGCTCGCGGCGCGCCGTCGCTGCATAACCCCGCTGGCGTAGCGCGGTCACCAGCACTCTGGCATCCTCCACCTTTGAGAGCGCAGCCACCTGCACCATCACACCGGCAGTCTGCTGAAGAGCAGGCTGCACCACAAAGCCGCTACTGGACTGCGAGACAGGCGCAGCCGCACTTCCGTCCTGCGGAAGGGCCGGCCTAATCTGCGCGCCTGCCGCCGTCGCCGGGCTGGCGCCCTCCGCCGGCGCACTCGACGCGATTGCCTGATCGGTCGCGGTCTGCCCGCTGCCAAAGGGTTCCGCAGTCGCTGGCGCCGCTGGCTCTGCCGATCGTTCGGGCGTCACTCCCGCTGCCTGCGGCTTGGACGATGAACCAGCCGCCGATTCCTGGGTGGCAAGACCTTCCCCGGATTGCGCCGCCACCGTTCCCGGCCCCGCTGTGCCGTGCCGGCCCGCTGCCAATCCAAGCCAGAAAAACAGCCCGCAAAGCAGCAGCACGCCGCAGCCGATCATCACCAGCATCGCCGGGCCAAGCGTGATCTCCCGCTCCGGCTCTGCCTCTACTGTGTCAAACTCGCCGCCGCCTATCCCTCGACGCATACACCTCCACTGCCGTCAATCCATGCGCATCAAAATTTGAGAACAACCTCACCTATTGGGACGCTCGCGCCGTTCGCTCGTCACACCGTCATTCATGCGCTCACTGACTCCCGTCATCAGGGCTTCTCTGCAGTCCCCGGAATCGAAAGGTTTACCTTGTTCAGCAGCGTCATCAACTCCAACGGCAGCGGGAACACCACCGTCGTGTTCTTTTCCACGCCAATGTCAGACAGTGTCTGCAGGTAGCGCAACTGCAGCGTCATCGGTTGCGTCGCCATCAGCGCGGCCGCATCCACCAGCTTCTGCGCGGCGTTGAACTCACCTTCCGCATGAATGATCTTCGACCGCTTTTCACGCTCCGCCTCGGCCTGCTTGGCCATGGCCCGCAGCATTTGTTCGGGCAGGTCCACCTGCTTCACTTCCACTGAGATCACCTTTACCCCAAACGGCTCCGTGCGCTGGTCGATGATCGACTGGATCCTGAGGTTGAGCTGGTCTCGATGGCTCAGAACCGTGTCCAGTTCCACCTCGCCCAGCACCGAACGCAGCGTGGTCTGCGCAAATTGCGAGGTCTGGTACACGTAGTTCTCCACCTTGATGGCCGCGTCGTTCGGATTCACCACGTACAGCGTGACCACGGCGTTCACCTTCAGGGTCACGTTGTCGCGTGTAATCACGTCCTGCGCCGGAACCTCCAGCACCTGTTGGCGCAGAGTGATGCGGATGATCTGGTCCAACGGCCGGAAAACCAGAATGATGCCCGGGCCCTTGGGTACCGGCAAAGCGCGGCCCAGCCGAAAGATAACCCCGCGCTCATACTCGCGCAGAATTTTGATGGAGTTGATCAGGTAGAGAACCACTATGGCAACAACAACAAGAATCGGAATTGGCAGTTCGGACATGGGCCTTCCCTCACTCAGGACGGATTGTACTCCTGCCCGCTCTGTGCGGCAGGCTAAGCGGACTGGTCCGGTGCGTGCGATGGTTCTGCCGGCGATACCCGCAATAGATACAGTTCATGTCCCACTACGCGCACTTGCGTTCCCGCGGCCACCGGCACATTCGCCACCGCCTTCCAAATCTCGCCTTCCACCAGCACATGCCCTTCCGGCGTCAGCGCTTCCATGGCCGAGGCCATCTTGCCGATCAGCGCATCCGGGCCCAGTTGCGCCTTCATTCGTCGCGCTCGCACCGCAAGCCGCACCAGAGCCACGGTGATTCCCCCAAATCCCGCGCTCACCCCGATCGCCACCCACGGGTTCACGCCCATCTCCGGCACCGGCGCGGCCACCAGCGTCAGCGTGCCAAAGGTCAGGCACAAAATCCCCGCAATCGCCAGCGCGCCATGGCCCCCAAACTTGGCCTCCAGCACCATCAGCACCAGCGCCGCCACCAGCAGCAGCACCGCCGTATAGCGAATCGGCAGCAGGTTCAGCCCAAAGATCGCCAGCAGCACCATCAGAGTGCCCAGCGTGCCCGGCACAATCGTTCCCGGCGTGTTGAACTCCAGGTAGATCAGCAGCCCGCCCACCACCAGCAGCAGCAGCGCAATATTCGGGTCCACCAGCCAGCCCAACAGTTCCTCGCGCAGCGTCGGCTTCACCAGTTCAATCCGCGCGCCGGTCAGATGCAGTGTCAGCTTCGAGCCGTCCAGCCGCGTAACCTCCCGCCCATCCAGCGCGGAAAGAAGTTGCGTATCACTCGTGGCAATCAGGTCGATCAAATGCTGCGCCAGCGCCTCTTCGGCCGTATAGGAATGCGACGATTGCACCGCCGCCGCCGCCGCCTCGGCATTGCGATTGCGCTTGGTCACATAGGAGCGCAGAAACGCCTGGGCGTCGTTCATGATCTTTTCATTCATCGTCGCGTCCGGCTTGCCGCCAAACTCCAGCACCGGGTGCGCCGCCCCCGCATTGGTCCCCGGAGCCATCGCCGCTACGTCCGCAGCCTCCAGCAGAAAGAATCCCGCCGACCCGGCCCGCGCGCCCGCAGGCGCCACGTAGACAATCACCGGCACATGCGAACTGAGAATCGCGCCCGCCATCGTCCGCGTCGAGTCCAGCATCCCGCCCGGCGTATCCAGTTCCACCAGCAGCGCCGCTGCTCCATCGGAATTGGCCTGCACAATTGCGCGCTCCAGCATCCCCGCGCTCACTGGCTGGATGGTGTCATCCAGAAGCAGCTTTTCCACCACCGGCTGCTGTCCCCAGGCCGCCGCTGCCGGCCCGCACACTGCCAGCGCGCACATCGCCAGCACGCTCGCCGCCTTCATGCGCCATTGCCCGACTCGCCGTTGAAGCATGGCTTGCCCCTCAATCAGGTCCTACTGCTTTTGCCCCGCTTGCGTTTCAAGCTGGCGACTCAAATCCTGCGCCGCTTTGCTGCCTGGGTCAAGCTTCAGCGCTTCATTCACCTCTTTGCGCGCCGTCCCCAGGTCGCCGGTGCGCTGCCGCACCTGCGCCAGCCCCAGATGCGCCTCTGCCAGAGTGCCATCCGCCGCCTCTGCCGACTGATACAGCTGCTCGGCCTCCAGCAGCAACCCGCGATCCAGATAGCCCTTTGCCTGCCCGGCCAGCTTCACCGCCCGCTCATGCGGCGTCAGCGCCGCCAGGCTCGCTGCCCCCATCTGGTCCATCATCACGGCCGCTTGTCGAAATGCCATCGCGTCAAACGTCCGCACAATCCGCTCCAGCGGATCCGGCTTCGCATCTTCATCCGCGTTCTGGACGGCGCTCGTCGCTGTGGCCGCCGCTGGCGGCGCAGCCGGCGTCTTCCATGACTTCAGCACCCCTTGCGCCTCACTGTCGCTGGGCCGCAGTTTGACGCACTGCACCATCTCCGCCAGCGCCTGGCTCTTCGCCCCTTGCCGCATCAGGCTTACGCTCAGGTTGAAGTGATAATCGGCATCATTGGAATCGGCGGCCACCGCCTGGCGAAACAGCGCACTTCCATCGTGCCCCTGGCGGCTGATGGCAACGCCCTCGTTGTTCAGCACCTCGGCCAGCGGCAACACACGCGCCACATTGCTGAAGGCGGTTTGCGCTTGCGAATAGTGTCCTGAGAACAGCAGCGACAGTCCGCGATAGAAGCCCGCCTCCAGCCCGTCCGGATCGTTGCCGCGCACTTTGGCAAACGCCGCCGCAGCTGCCTCATATTGCTGCCCGTTGTAGTCCTCACGCCCCAGCGCCATCCATGCCGGGCTGAAATCCGGACTCAGCGCCACCGCCCGATTCAGATGGCGCAGCCGCTCCGCCTGGTCCGGCTCCGTAATCCCGCGAATATATTGCTCAAACGCATCCAGGCGAATCCCCTTGCCCGCCGCCACAAACGTGTCTTCGCTCCCGCTGAACTGCGGATCAAGCTGCCGCGTCAATTGCCACGCAAGCCCGTTGAACACATCGATCAGACTGTGCATGGCGCCGCGCGACGAAACCGGCAGGCCCATGCGCAGATGGTTCACATCCACCACCCGCGCCTCCGCCACAAGGTCCGTCCCATCGGTGATGTAGCTGCCCACAATGATCGAATCCGCATCCAGCGTCTGCGCCAGCTTCAGTGAGCTGGCCCGCGACGGCTGAAATCCCTCCGGCAGCCCCAGATGGTCCAGCGCGTACATGCGATCCGCCCGGCTCATCGGCGAGAAACCCGCCGAGGCAAACCGGCTGCTCAAGAGCGACGGCGCCGCCTCGCGAATCCAGTCCAGCGTGGGGTTCCCCGTGCGGTTGTCAAACGGCAGCACCAGCAGAATCCGCCCGCGCGCAGCGCCCGAATCCTCCTGCGCGGCCTCCTGGGCAGATTGCCCGTGCGCTCCGAAACTGCTCCCCAGCAGCAGCAGGAACAACAAGCTGGCGCTCAGCTCGCCAGACCGGCGCAACCCCGTGCGAAATGAGAAGAATGAATGCACAACAAGGCTGATTATATGGGTTCGCGCACGGCTGCGCCGGGCATCACGGAGCACCATCTTCTCGCCGCAGGCCCGCCTCAAAGCTCCGGTTAAACCGGATCAGCGCAACCCACATCCCCTCATCCGACCTTTCCCACACCAGCCGCCCGCCCAGTTGGCTGGCAATCGCCTCCGGCCTCAGATCGTGGTGCAGGCCAAAATACTGCTCGTCCAGCGCCTTGCTCCTGGCGCCCAGGCTGAACCACGGCGCCGGTGGATCGTACTTGGTTGAGAACACCAGCGCCGCCGAATACTTGCCCGGCTCGGCCGCCGCGCGCGCTATCTGCGTCGCGCTAAAATCCTCCAGCGCATAAACCGTGTAGGGCTCTTTCACGTAGCCCAGCTCGGGCCGCGTCAGTTCATCCGTCACCGGCCACGCAGATAAGACCGTCGCCCCGCGATAGTGCGCATTCAGTTGCGCAATCCCCGCCATCTCCATCCGGGTGATCCGCGCGTACTCCAGGTTATCTTCCGGCGCAAACCCATAGGGCGGATTGACGAACAGCCCCGCCACAAACGCCCCAGCCGCAACGGCCGCCAGTCCCTGCCAGTAAGGAGCCCTCCGGTATAGCGCCGATACCGCCAGCAGCAGCACCAGCGGATACATGGGCAGCAGGTAGCGTGTCAGCAGCGCCCCGCCCAGCACGCTGAACAGCAGCGCATTCACCAGCAGTAAAAGCAGAATCCGCCACCGCGCCCCCCGGCTGATCTGCACCCGCTCGTCCCCCTGCGCTGTTTGTCGTGCCGGCAGCAAAAGCGCCGCCAGCGCCATCAGAACCGGGACAAACAAATTCATGTGCGCCGTCAGGTGCAGCACGCGATGCCCAAACGCAGCCAGAATCCTCAGCGGCGCAAGCGTAGCCTCCGCGTTATAGCGTAGAAACTCCGGATTCCCAAAGAGAAATCCAGTCTTCGCGTAGTGCCACGCATACCAACAGCACAGCGGCACAGCGCTGGCAGCCAACCAGGCACTCTCGCGCCACAGCCGCCCGCGCTCGCCGGGTCGCGCCTTCCACGCCTCTACAACGCGCATCGCCGCCAGCGCCAGCGGGATCAACACCGCCGTCTCTTTGCACAACGCCGCCGTCGTAAACCACAATGCCGCCGAACGCGGACTACGGTCCTCATCCGGCAGCGCATACACCAGTCCCCACAACGTGCAGGCCGCCGCAAAGATATCCGCATGCGCCAGGCTGCTCTGCGCAAACCAGATGGGGTATAGCGCCGTCAGCACAACCGTCCACAGCGCCACCGCCGGCGCGCCCGCCAGCCGCAGCGCCAGCCTCCACACTCCCAGCAAGCCAAATGATGCCGCCATCAGCACCGCTTCCCGCGTCACCTCCGGCGAAAAGCCTGACAGCTTCCACCACAGCGCAAGATACACGCTCGGCAGCGGCGGATGCGCGTTGCTCAGTGTGCTGGTCGGAATCAGCGCGCCAGTGCGGAAAAAATCCCACGCCGCGGGTATGTAGTACCCCGCCTCATCCCAGTAGTAAGGCAGACGAAGCAGTTCGAAATGGCTCGCATACAGCGCCGAAAAGATCACAGGAAAGATCATCCACAGCGGAAGTGGCGCATCCAGCCGCGGTTTGAAAAATCGCATCCGGCGCGTGAGCCGGCTTTGGGATGAGGGCACGGGGCACACGCCCTAGTTCACCGGCCCCTGGGGAAAGCCATGGCTCTGCGGCTCCAGGTTCAGCGTCCCAAAGGCCTGCTCGTACTGCGCCAGGTTCTGCCCCAGCACATTCCACAGCGCCTTGGCCTGCTGCGGACTCAGAAAAATCGCCTGATGGTTGCGAATCGTCACCTGCTCCGGGCTATCGCTCGCCGCCAGCCCAAACACAAGCTGGAAATCCCATACGCTCACGCGCACCTGCACGCTGTTGGCATAGGACTCGCGATAGTCGGGCGACTGCACTAGGTTCATCTGGGGTTGTTGCGCGGTTGGACTCATGGTTCCAATAGATTACTCCGG
>VFSW01009416.1_pt1 | contig 13944 bp, 13 predicted proteins | sample 5358111 | NCBI WGS metagenome assembly VFSW01 (sample SAMN11554181, study PRJNA540505) | mine drainage metagenome | isolation source: sediment from site ElyBrook_90M | place: USA: Ely Copper Mine, Vershire, VT | collected 2017
CGATCGCTCAATTCAGGCTTGTAGCAAGCTAATGCGCAAGGCCACAAACGGCACGCGATCGACGCGTCAGCGCAGGTTGCCGGGATCCAGCCGATCGCGCAGGTAATCGCCAAGAAAATTGAACGCCATCACCGCGGCCGAAATAAAGATCCCCGGTATCAGCCCCCACGGATAGTGTTCGATATTCTGCGGGTCCATCGCCTGCGAAAGCAGATTGCCCCAACTCGAGGCCGGCTCCTGGATACCGAGGCCGAGCAGCGAAAGTGAGCTTTCACCAAGTATGTAGCCCGGAATCGAGAGCGACGCGTTGACCGCGGCGAATCCGAGCACCGTCGGAATTACGTGCCGCACCAGCAGCCGCGTGCGCGATCCGCCCAGTGCCCGTCCGGCTTCAACGAACGGCGCCGACCTCACCGACGCGGCCATTCCGCGAATCACCCGCGCAAATCCAGCCCAACTGATGAACGCCATGATCGCGACGATCATGAAGAACGTCGCGACCGTGCTCATGCCTGACGGAATCACCGCGGCGAGCGCGAGCAGAAAATAGAAGGCCGGCAGCGACATTTCGATTTCGCACCAGCGCATGATCAGATTGTCGGTCATCCCGCCCATCAAACCTGAAAATGCGCCGACCGTAATCCCGAGCGAAAAACTGATGAAGACCCCGACCAGGCCAATACACATACTGACGCGCGCGCCATAAACGATCCGCGAGAACAGATCGCGGCCGAGGTTTTCGCTGCCAAGCAGAAAGTACGGATTCCCCGGCGAATCGGTGGTGAACAGGTGGCCGCGATGAAAAAACCGGATCCATATTCGATGACTTCGCTCCTCGGTGAAACGGCGCGCCATCGCGTCAGTCATCGTCATCGGATATGCAAACAACAATCCGTGTGACCATTCGGAAGGTGCCGCGAAATGGAGTCGCATCGGCGGACAATCGGGCAAATTGCGGTACTGATGGGTCGGATCGTATGGCGCGATTATGGGCGACGCCGCTGCGAATAGATAGAAGACCAGCAGGCAGAAAATCGAAATGCGAACCGTATATGGCGCGCGCTTCCATTCGCGACGCGTGCCGGCAACGAACTCACGTGAGCGCGAAATGGCTCCACGCGCGGGTATTGGCGGCGCGTCCAGATCCGCGATCGGCCTGGGCAGCGCGCTCATTGCGACGCCAGCGTCGAGAAATCTACGCGCGGGTCAACCGCGACGAGTGCGATATCGGCGATGAGGTTTCCGAGCAACAGCAGGATCGTTCCCATCAGCACCGATCCCATCACCAGCGGAACGTCGAGCGATCGCACTGCGTTCAGCAGCAGCAATCCCAATCCCTGCAAATTCATCACGGTCTCGACCAGCGCAGCGCCGCCGAGCAGATCGGCGAGTCCATAGCCGGCCATCGTGACGAACGGATTCAGCGCGTTGCGCAGCACGTGTTTGTAAATGACGGTACGTTCCGGAAGTCCCTTGGCCCGCGCCGTGCGCACGAACTCGGAATTCTTGATCTCCAGAATCTGCGATCGCATCAGCCGCATCAGCGAGGCCACTCCCGCCACGCCGAGCACCAGCGTCGGCAGAATCAAGTGGTTGATCCGATCGGCAACCTTGCTCCACGCGTCGAGCGCGGCGTAATCAGGCGAAAAGCTGCCGCCGACCGGGAAGATCCCGCTCCACAGCGCAAAATCCATCGCGAGAAACGCCAGAAAGAACGCCGGCACCGACATGCCGAGGAACGACAAAAACGACAGGCCGCGATCGATGATCGAATTCTGCCGCACGGCAACCATTATCCCAATCGGAATCGCCAGCGCCCACGAAAAGATCATGCTCGCCAGAGATAGCAATATCGTGTTAAGTGCGCGCGATGCGATCAGGCTGGTGACGTTGACGCGATACGCCAGCGAAATGCCGAAATTAAGATGCACGACCTGCCACAGCCATCGCAGATAACGGACCATCAACGGTTGGTCCAGCCCGAACTCCGCCTCCATCTGCTTGATTACCGCCGGCGAGATGTGCGGATCGAGCGCCAGGTTCGAGACGAAATTGCCTGGCACCAGGGACATCGCGATGAAGGAAATAAACGTGATCCCGAGCATCAGCGGGATCATGATTAGTATTCTTTTGATGAGGAAACGCGCCATTTTCTCAATAGCTATTCGTGATTCGCCCTCGACTGACTATTGCGCGCGAAACTCTATCCATTCCGGTTTGTATAATCCCCACACCGTAGGATTGTAGTTCTCCAGCGTATTCCGATACGCAAGATAGTCCACTTGCCGCACGGTCTCGATTATCGGCAACTGGTCGTGCAGGATTTCCTGGATGCGCCAGTAGTAGGGCGCACGCGCACGCTGATCCATCACGGTCGTGCCCTGGTCGAGCAGATGGTCGATCTCGGCTTCCCACGGCGTCGCCGGCTTGGGCTGCGACGGATTCCACATATGCAGATTGCCCGACGATCGCAGGAAATCGGCGTCATCGTTAGGCTCGAGCTCCCCGGTGAACCCGATCAGCACGCAGTCCCAATCGAACGACGAATCGATCGCCTTCACCAGCGTGACGAATTCCAGCGGCCGATAATTGACCTTGATGCCGAGGCTTTCGAGGTCCTGCTTGAAGATCGCGCACATCTGGTCACGCACACCCACGCCGGTGTTGGTGGTCAAGTTGAAAATAATCGGATGTCCCGCAGGATCCCCGCGCACGCCTGGCCGGATCATACGATAGCCGGCTTCGTCGAGAATTTTCCTCGCCAGATCGAGATCGTAATCGTAGTCCTTGAGATTCGGATTGTAGAAAATTTTGTTCTCAGGCGAAGTATCCGATACCGCCGGCACCGCCAGCCCGCGAAAACACAGATTGATTATTCCGCGCTTGTCGATTGAATGGGCCATCGCGCGCATTAAGTTTATATCGGTGAACCACTTGTAGCGTGGATCAGTGATGCCGTTTTGAATGTAGTGGCGCGGATTCCGGTTGAACGCGAAGAACAGCGATCCGGTATCGAGACCTACTCGCTTGAGCGTGAAGTTCAGACGCGTGGCGTCCTCGCGCAGGCCGTAAACCTCTTCGGGCCGAGGCGAATAGGCGTCGGTCAGTCCCGCCTTGAAGCGCAGGTATTGAGTATTCTGATCCGGCACTATCAGCATCACTTGCCCATGTAGCCGCGGCAATTGTCCGCCCTGCTCATCGCGCATCCAGTAATGCGGATAGCGCCTGAACGCAATTTGCTGCGCGGCGACGTAGCGATCCATTTGATAGGCGCCGATCGAAATCAGCTTGTCCGGCGGCGTGTCGATACCCCACGCATGGTTGAATTGGCCGGCCTTGTAAATCGGCTCCAAGACGTGTGCCGGAATAATCCCAAATCCGATCGAGTAGAATAGCGGCGCGAACGGACGCGGCATGCGCATCACGACCGTATAGTCATCGGGCGCCTCGACCGTGATCGGCTGCCCATCGACCGTCATTGAAAATACCGCGCTATTGGGAATCTTCGGGTCGTAAATCACGCGCATCGTGAAGACCACATCGTGCGCGGTAAACGGCTCCCCGTCTGACCATTTGACGCCGTGGCGTAGGTGAAACGTGATCGTCTTGCCGCCTTCGCTCAACTCCCAGCTTTCCGCCAGGCCCGGCTCCGGCAGCGTAGTGATCGGATTGATGCGGACCAACCCTTCGAACATGTCGCCGACCGCCTGGGCCGAAGACTGATCGGTCACGAGAATCGGATTGAAGGTGCGCGGATCACCGAGCGTCGAACTATACAAGGTCTGCGTCAGCGCGTGATCGTTCGGCGGACGATTGACGCGGCATCCGGCGACCGTTGCGATCACCAAGGCAGCCAGCGCGATCGCAACGCGCATCGGGCAGCCGCTCACGGCCGTTCAGCCCCGTGCGTCGCTGGTGGCGGCACTGCCCATTCCGATAGTGAGCTTCCGCGTTTCCGGGCCCGGCAAAAGTACAAATGTGGAATCCGGCACATCCTGATTTATCGACGGATTCTCGAAGTGAAACTTCACCGTGGCGCCGGTCCTCGGAAAATTAGCGTCCACTTGCATCGGAAACATGATACCGCCGCCGGCATCGCGATAGTCACTGTAATGTACTTCGTAGCCGATGCGTCCGTCGGCCAGCGTCTCGCGCACCATTTCGAGCCGTTCGTCGCCGTTGAATCCCAGTTCATCGACGACCCCGCCCGGCTGATGGTAAGTGAGTATCTTGCCGTCGCCGTTCACCGTCATCGAATTCGGCGGCAACGCGAGCATCGCGGTGTCCGGCGAAAGCCCGAGCAACAGACGCACCGCGGCGTCGGGCGTCATCGGGATTCGCGCGTAACGTTCGAGCGTCGCCGCGCTCGCCGCACCGTGCAGCAAGGTATTCTTGCCTGGATCGAACACTGCTAGCTGACCACCGTCGGCCGCCAATACCAGCACGACTCCCGCCGCCGACATCACCTCGACTCGCATGCTGGCGGGGCGCTGCACGATAAGATTCTCGCGCGCCTTGAAGTGCTGGCCGCCGCCCGTGTACTCCATCACCGCCGCCGCTTGCATCGAGTGCACCGCGTTGTCGCGCTGACTGAGAGATACGGCGAGATCATGTGCCTGCGACAACGGGATGTTGACTGCTCGTTGAGTCGCGCACGCGCTCAGGCTCAGCGCTATCGTAATCGTCGCAGACGCCATCGCGCGCCACGCGATCGCACCCCTACGATCAATGTTGGGCGTGCTGTTCGTTCGCAACGGGAGCGGCAATCTTGGTCTTTAGACGCTGAATCTGCTCGGCATCCTGAGTCCGCTTGAGCGCGTCTTCGTACTGACGCAGGGCATCGCGCTCCTTGCCGATCTTGCTGTAGGCGTCGCCCAAGTGTTCCGTTATGGTCGGATCGCTGCCGGTTAGATTAACCGCGCGCTCCAACTCGTCAATCGCTTTCTGATATTCGCCCCGCTGGTAGTAAACCCAGCCTAGACTGTCGATGTAAAATCCGTCTTCCGGCTCGAGGTTGAGCGCGCGCTTGATCAGCTTCTCCGCTTCCATCAGGTGCGTTCCGGCTTCGGCATATGAGTATCCCAGGTAGTTGAGCGCCGGCGCGTTGCTCGGATTGATCTCGATCGCCTTGTGCATCTCCTCGACGCCGAGTTGCTTCTGCTTGTCCTCGTCGTAAAGCGCGCCCAAGGTGAAGTGATACTTGTCGTTGCGCGGCTCCAATGCGACCATCTGCTTGGCCAGCTCGATCGCGTCCGGGTAATCCTTCTTCTCCTGGTAAACCCCGACCAGGTAGCCCATTATTTCCGGATCGTTGGGCTTCTTTGCGAGCGCCTGCTTCAAGTCGCCAATCGCGCCGTCGTAATCGCTCTCCTTGTCGGATAGGTACGCGAGCTGCAAGCGAGCTTCCACGTAATGTTCATTGTCTTCGGGAATCGTCTTGAACTCGTTGACCGCCTTGTCGTTCTCGCTCAGCTCCGTGTAAACCGTGCCGAGATAGTAATGTACGCGATAGTTATTCGGCTCGGATCCCAATACTAAGTTGAACTCAGTCGCGGCCCGATCGAAATCGCCGCGCTCGAAGAATAGTAAGCCGATCTTGGTGCGGGTATCCGCGGGATTCGTTTCGAGTTGTTCCTGGCGTTGCAGCTGCTGCCCGACCGCCGCATCCACACTCTTGTCGCCGCCGTAGAGTACCGCCAGCCGCTTATGCACTTCGGCGTTGTTCGGATCGACCTGCAGGATCTTCTGATACAGCGCAATCGCGTCCTTCGGCCGATCTTGCAATTCGCGCAGTACCGCGAGATCGAGCAACACCAGTTGCGAATTCGGATTGATGTCCAGCGCCTTCTGATAGTAACCTTCCGCCGCCGGATAATCCTTTGCTCCGACCATTACGCGGCCGGCGTAGTAGTAACCAAGGAATGACGTCGGATCGAGCGCGATCAACTGCTTGAAGGTCTCTTCGGCCTTCCCGTAATCGCCCTGCTTCGCGTACAGCGTGCCGAGGAACAGGTAGGACTCCTGGTTCTTCGGATCGAGCTTCATCACTTCCTGATATTGCTCGACCGCCGCCGCCTCGTCGCCCTGCGCGGTTTCGATCCCCGCGGCCAGCAGCCGTGCCCGCGCGTACGAACCATCCAGCGCGATCGCCTCGTTCGCCTGATCGAGCGCCTCCTTCAGGCGTCCGTCACGAACATACAGCGTAGCGATTTGCACGTGCAGAGCGGCATTATGCGGGTCGAACTTGACCGCGTCTTCGTATTGTTTCAAGGCTTCCTGGCGGTCGCCGCTCTCAGTCGCGAACTCCGCCTTCAGGTATGCGCCCATCGCATAAGCCGACGGCGGAATTTCGACCGCCGGCGCACCGCCGAAAGGCCGGTCGCCGCCTGCGCTGACCGCCTGAACCGGAGAGCGATCTCCCATTCCGGCGCAGCCCGCCAGCGGTATTGCCAGCGCCGCCACTAACGCCAACGCCCATTGGGCAAATAACTTCATTTGGAAATGAAAACCTTGCGAACGCGCGCGCGATCTAGCTAACATAGCGAATTCTGACCGTCAACGTAACAACCTCCGCCCAGTGCCCGATGCAGCCCCCCTTGGCCGCGTCCAATCTTCAGTCATGTTAGTGTTGCGCCGCTCGACGGTAGGGCGCAATCCCTTGCTGCCAAATTCCCTTCTTGCCACGGTCCTCCTAAACGCTTGACGCCCAACGCTAGGCGTCCGGATCTTCCGCATGACCACCACCGGACTGCGCGCCGATGCGTCCCCACCGACCGACGGACGCGCCGTCGGGCCACGTCCCGTGCGGCGTCTCGGCACCATTGCCTTGGTCGCCCTGATGTACCTCGTAGTCAGCGGCGGCGCCTACGGACTCGAAGATGCCGTCCAGCTCGCCGGCGCGCGCCTCACCCTGCTGCTCTGCCTGATCGTACCGCTCACCTTGAGCCTGCCGACCGCACTGATGGCCGCCGAGTTGACCGCCCTGATGCCCCTCGAAGGCGGCTTCTACTACTGGGTGCGCGAGGCCCTCGGTCCCTTCGCCGCCTTCGTCGAAGCCTACCTGACGCTGCTTTATACCGCGACCGACATGGCCATCTATCCCGTGCTGATCGCGGCCTATCTGGGTTTCGTCTTTCCGCTCGGCACCGCCGCCCAGATTGCCCTCGGCATCGTGCTGGTATGGCTCTCCGGCGCCCTCAATATCCTCGGCGGGCGCTCCGTTGGTAACACCTCGATCGTCCTGATGGGTGCGATCCTCGTACCCTTCGCCGCGATGGTATTAATCGGGCTCCCACGGCTCCTCCACTGGCACCTGCCCGCGCCATCGCTTCATGGCGAGGGCCTCCTCGCGGCCCTCGGTGGTGGGCTGACCGTCGTCATCTGGAATTTCAGCGGATGGGAGAACTTGAGCGTGGTCGCCGGCGAAATCGAAAACCCGCAACGCACCTATGCGCGCGCGATCGCCTTCGCGTTGCCGCTCGTCACCATCGGCTACCTGCTGCCGCTCGCCGTCTCGCTCTCGGGCGCCACTTCCACCGCGAACTGGCGCCTCGGCTACTTCGTCGAGATCGGTCGTAGCATCGGCGGTCCGACGCTCGCCACGGCGTTGGCGGCGGGCGGCGCCATCTCCGCCTTCTCGATCTTCGACGCCGCGATGCTATGGGTCTCGCGGATGCCGTATGTGCTCGCGCGCGAAGGTTATCTGCCACCCCGCCTCGCCCGGGTCTGGGCTGCTCATGTGCCGCCCCCGACGTCAATCGTCACCGGCTCCGCGGCGCCAATCGTCGCTTCCTCAGCGGCGCCGATCGGCGGTTTGGCTGCGGTGCCGGTCGGCGCTTTGGCTGCGGTGCCGATCGGCGCTTCTCCCGCCGAGCCCCCGACCGCCCCAAAGCCGCCCGGCGGCGAGCCGTCCGACATTCGGTTCGGCGGGCTCGGTCAGGGAAACGATCACAGCCTGGCGATCCTCGGTCCGGGGGGTGACAGCCACGCCTTGCTTGGCGATACCGACGTCCTCGGTGGCAGCCCCGCGACCTCAATCATCGCTTGTTGCGCGGTCTTCACGATTCTGGTGCCGTTGGGCTTCGTCTCCCTCGTCGTGCTCGACGTGTTCTTCTATATGGGCGCGCTGATGCTCGAAATGTGGGCGCTGGTCCGGCTGCGAAAATCCCGCCCGGATCGCGCGGGCCTGTTCGTCATCGGCGGCGGACGTGTCGCACTGATCGCCGTGGTCGTTGCGCCGATCGTCACCTGGATGGCGACCTTCGGTCTCGCCGTCTCGAACAACGGCGGCGCGGCCGCCTTGATTATCTCGATCGTGCTCGCCTTGGGTGCATGGCCCGCCTATGCGTTCCTGCGGCGCCGCTACGGCGGCCCCCCAACGGCCCCGTAGGCCCCACCGATCGCCATGTAGTCCTGTTCAAAAAACAAAAAGAAGGCGAAAATGTTTCACGTGAAACATGATCGCTGAAAATTTGCGGGGAAGAATTGCACCCCATGCCGGACGGGGTGAAACAGTTCACGCTTGCGCCGCATGGTGAAATGCCGCGTTGGCAGAGGTCCTCAGAAAAGCGCGCGCGGTAAGGTCGACCCAAAGACTTCGACCGGATCACGCAAACCCTGCGAGCGGCGTCAGCCGTTCTGCTAATGGCGCGCGCATCCCGCGGCGAACCGCGGCCCCCTTACTTTAGCGTTTCACGGAGTGCGGGCGCGGAGTGCGAGCATGCGGGAGCATCGCTTAGTATAGTGTTTTGCGGAGTGCGGATGCGGCGCGCGACGCCTCAGCGTTTCACGGAGTGCGAGCATGCGGGAGCATCGCTTAGTATAGTGTTTTGCGGAGTGCGGATGCGGCGCGCGACGCCTCAGCGTTTTACGGAGGGCGAGCGCGGAGGACGGGCACGCGGCGGCGGATTGTACACATCGAGGAATGAGAACGCCGCGATCACCAGCGCGTGCGTGATCTTGCCGCTCGAAATCAATTCCTTGATGCCCTTGAGCGGCACCATCACCACTTCGGTCTCTTCCGAGCCGCCCGGATTCGAATGCGGCTCATGCACCTTTTTCACGTTGCGCGCGAGGAACGAGTAACAAAAGTTGGGTTGTATCGCCGGATTCGGATGGACCCGGCCGAGCGGGATGATATCGGTGGAATCGAAACCGCATTCCTCCTGCATCTCGCGCCGGCCCGCGGTCGCCGGGCTCTCATCTTCGGGATCGATCATGCCGCCGGGAATCTCGAGCGTGAACGCGCCGATGCCGTGACGGAACTGGCGCACCATCACGACCTCGCCCTTGGCCGTGAGCGGAATGATGTTGACCCAGTCGGCCGGATCGATGACGAAGAAATCGCGCTCGCCGCGCTTCGCATGGACCGACCGCCGCCGATGGAGATCGAAGATGGGAGTGGCGAAAACGCGCTCCGTTTTGAGCGTGCGCCATTTGCGGGCTTTCAAGGAATTTCGTCCTCCCGGAACTGGAACGCCCGGCATGCGCGCATCGCGAGCGCTCCAATCGCGAATTTGTTCAAGAGCTCAAAATTATTATTTTTCTGAAACCTCATGAGGTTTCAGACTTCCCTTCAGGTTTGACGATCGGCTTGCTCCGCCAGGCGGTCAAGCTCGGCGGTAAGATCAATATCAATACTGGGGGCCGGCATGAGCCTGCTGATTGAAACTAGAAAAGGCGGCGGTACTCGATCGCGGGACAACGATCCATCACGACCGTCAAACCGGCCGCCTGCGTGCGACGCGCCGCGTCCAGATCGATCACGCCCAACTGGCACCACAATACCCGCGCGCCTTTCGCGATCGCCTGCTCGGCGACCTCGGCGACGAATTCCGAACGGCGAAAGACATCGACGATTTCGACCACGTCGGGAATCGACGCAAGGTCCGGGTAGCAGCGCTCGCCGAGCGCGTCGATTAAGGCGTCGGGCTTAAGCTGCGGATTTACCGGGATGACGCGAAAGCCCTTGTCGCGCAGCAACATCGCGATGCGCAAGGAGTCGCGGTCCGGATTGTCGGAGCATCCGATCACCGCAACCGTCGTAGGCCGCGAAAGGATCGCGCGAATCTCCTGATCGGTCGGATTGAGGAATTCCATCTGCACTCACCGTACCTCGCCATCGGCATGCATCAGGCGGTCAACCACCAGCGGGATCAGGCGTTCGATCTCGCGGCGGCATTCACTGAAGACCAAGTCGCCTTGTTCGAACGGGTCGTCGATGTCACCCGCTTCTCCCGCAAACGACCGCAGCGTATGCACAATCAGCGCATCGTCGAGCGGAAAGCGCTCGGCCAAATCGCGCGCCTGCTGATCGGTCATCGCGATCACGAGGTCGGCCTCTACGAGCAACTCGGGATGCCGTTTGAGGTCGGTCGAAGTCGCCTCGTCACCGATATCGATACCGATGTCGCGCAACGTCATCCGCGTATCGAGCGAGACCAGGGCGCCGTCGCGCGCATAGGGGGCAATCCCCGCCGATCGCACGCGCACGTGTTCGTGGATACCGCGGCCGCGCAGTTCGCGGACCATCAGATGTTCCGCCATCACGCTGCGCGCGGTGTTGGCCGCGCAAATCAGGAGGACAGATCGAAAGCGCGGCCCACGATGAGCCGCGCCTTGGGTTGAACCGGGTTCGCGCAAGTTCAGACCTTGCCCGTCAGGACCTCGGCGAGACCTTCCTTGCTGGTGACGCCCCTGGCCAGTTGCTCCTTGATGTGCTTGCCCAGCTCCGCCGGATCCCAGAACTTGAGCGGACCCGACTGCGTAACCTTGGCCGCCGAATGCCATCCTTTCATCAGCCAGACATTGCCGAGGCCGACGCGGAAAACTTCGCCGTGAACGTCTTTGGCGTCGTCGCTGGCAAGCCACGCCACCAGCGGCGGAACATGCGCCGGGCTGAAGCGATCGACCTCGCCGGTCTTGGGCGTGGGCATGGTCGCCGCGGTCTGCGGAGTCGCATCGATGGTCAGGCGCGTGCGCGCGACCGGTGCGATCGCGTTGGCCGTGACGCCATAGCGCGCCATCTCGCGATCGACGATGATCGCGAACGTCGCGACCGCCGCCTTGGCCGTGCCGTAATTGCTCTGGCCCGCGTTGCCCAACAGACCCGAATCCGAGCTGGTGTTGATCAGACGCCCGTTGAGCTGATTGCCGTTCTTGTGCTGCTCGCGCCAGTAGGAGCACGCATGGCGCGCGAGGTTGAAGGTGCCCTTCAAATGCACCCCGAGGACGGCGTCGAAGTCCTCCTCGCTCATATTGAAGATCATCCGATCGCGCAGGATGCCCGCATTATTGACGACGATATTGATCTTGCCGAAATTATCGGTCGCGCATTCGATAATCCGCTTGGCCGACTTGAAGTCGGAAACGCTCTCGAAGTTGGCTACCGCTTCGCCGCCCGCCGAACGGATTTCCTTGACGACGTCCTCAGCGGGCGAACGCGATTGGCCGGTGCCGTCGAAGTGGCCGCCCAGGTCGTTGACTACTACCTTCGCGCCCTGTTTTGCGAGCAGCAATGCCTCTTCGCGACCGATTCCGCGGCCCGCGCCCGTGACCACCGCGACTTTGCCTTCTAGTAATGCCATCTTGAGTGCTTCCTCTTCCGCTCGGGATTCAAATTTATTCGCGACGGTCAGCGGACTGCCGTAACGCGTCGATCATTTCGATGTAAAACTGCCAACCGTTTTGGATAGACTGCCACCCCCTCTAATGTCAAGGCGGCAGGCGCTTTGGCGCTGACCGCGAATTACTGCTCGAGCCGCTACTGGATGCTCGAAGCCCCAAAATGCTGAACGGATAGTCGAAGCCCTACTGGAGAGGCATATCGCTGGCGTTCGGCTTCATGCCGTTGGTGCCGAGCGGCATGGGCGGTTGCGCGACGGGCGGCGACAGCGTCGCAGTCCACGCGGGCGTATCGACCGCTGGATGGTCCGGCACAGCGTCCGCCGGGGCTGGCTGAGTTCCCGAATAAGTCGAGTTGGGAATGGTACCGCCGGCCTCGTTACCGGCGACGGCCTCTAGAGCTGGGGATCGTGAGCCGATCACAGTGGAGGAGTCGGTCTGCGCTAAGGCCTGCGGGGCGAATGGCCCTAATGCCAATACCAGCGATCCCGCGAGAATCGCCACATGTACCTTTTGGATTTTTGTTCGTGCGCGCATACCGCATCCTCTCTGTTGATAATGTCGCTTTCTATTGATGTTCCGCTTCTGCCGCCGCAATGAATATGCATAAAGATCGTGGCCGCAGTTCGCGAATCGGCGACCCCGCCAGAGGGATGTTGGAGAGCAAACTAATCATCGGTGATTGTCGGTGATCGTCGGTGCAAGCAACTTAAGTAAGCGCGGTTCGGTACGATAATGTGTATGATCGATGGGTCTGTCGTTACAGAACGGCGGACGAAGATTCTAAAATTGCGCACCTCGCAGGCTCGTTAGCTCGCTCCGCCTGCGGCTCCGCTAGTGTGTTCGGCGCGCGGGAATCGGCCGTTGCAAGATTGGCCTTGACAAGGCCGCTTTTTTTAGAACACTTGGGCAGGCTTGGGGTGGGCGTCGCACGGGCGTCCGGCAAAATCTTTTCGACTCGGGGTCTTCGCAATGCAGGGTGGGCAGTTCAGCATTATCACGATGATCATGCAGGGGTGGTACGCGACCTACCCATTGTTGCTGATCTCGGTCGTCTGCGTGACGATAATTATCGAACGAATCTGGACGCTATGGGGTGTGAGCGCACGCGCGTCGAGCAAGGCGGAAACCCTCATCGGGCCGTTGCGCCAGGGCAAATTCAACGAGGCTCTGAAGCAGGTCGAGAACCCGCGCAATCCGTGCGAGCGGGTCTTTCGCGACTTGATCGCCGAGGCCGGTTCGTCGGAGCGCGAGCGCCTGCAGGACGTCGATGAGGAGCGGCGCTACGCCGAACAATTGCAACTGCGCGGCCTGATCTGGGTGCTCGCAACGTCCGGGGCGTCGGCGCCGTTTATCGGGCTGTTCGGCACGGTCGTCGGCATCCTCGCCGCCTTCCAGTCGATGGCCGTGATGGGCACCGGCGGGTTTTCGGTGGTCGCAGCCGGTATCTCGGAGGCGCTGATCTCGACCGCGCTGGGACTGGCCGTCGCGATTATCGCGGTTATTTTCTACAACTATTTTTCGCAGAAGGTGGAGCGCATCAACGCCACCATCCATATCTGCGCGGCGCGCCTGATCGACGCCGCCATGCAGGGCCAGAAAACCAGTGGCCATTAACGCGCCTTCGGGCGGCGGCGGGATGTTCTGGGAAATCAACATCACGCCGCTGACCGACATCTTTCTCGTCCTCCTAATCATCTTTATGGTCACGGCGTCGGTGATGATCGAATCGGCGACCCACGTCGAGTTACCGCAAGCCCAAAATACCTCGCCGGAAAACAAAGGCGTGATCGTGACTTACACCGCCAATCACGAACTTTTCGTAAATTCCAAGGACGTGCCGGAGCGCGAACTGGAGCCGGCCTTGACCGAGGCGTTGAAACGGGTTGACGCCAAGATCGTCATCTTTCAAGGCGACCGCACCGTGCTGCTGGGCGATATGGTGAAGATTCTCGACGTGGCAAAGGCGGCGGGCGCCGATCAGATCGCGATAGCGGCCAAGCGCGCAGTGGCGGCACCGGCGGTCGCCCCGGAGGGGAGCTGAGCGACGGCCCGCAGGGCGCGGTCGCAGCGGCATCACGATGGCGATTTCGGGTGGCAATGAACAGGGCGGCATCTTCGCGTCGATCAATATCACGCCGCTGACCGATATTTTCCTCGTCCTGCTGATTATCTTTATGGTCGCAACGGCGGTGACGATCGAATCTGCCGCTCACGTGCAACTACCAAAGATGCAGGAGCCGACGACCAATCAGCCGCCGAAGGGAACCACGGTCACTTACACCGCGACGCATCAGATTTTCCTCGACTCGAAGCCGCTCA
>VFSW01009417.1_pt1 | contig 13943 bp, 8 predicted proteins | sample 5358111 | NCBI WGS metagenome assembly VFSW01 (sample SAMN11554181, study PRJNA540505) | mine drainage metagenome | isolation source: sediment from site ElyBrook_90M | place: USA: Ely Copper Mine, Vershire, VT | collected 2017
GGTCAGTCATTAATGTTCGGAACCATAGCAAGTTGCAGCAGCAATGCATCATCTCCGGTCGGGGAACCGCAAAGTTCGTTGGCCAGGCTCTCGGTCTGGCCAATCAAAGATTGCAGAGCATCCTGTTCCGAGGTGTTTCTGGCCAATTCCGAAAGGCGCAGGTGGCTATAGGTTTGCCAAGGCGCCACGAGAGATGCAAGTCCATTGGTGTTTTGTGCAGCAGTCTGCAGCGGAGCCAGGCAGGTCTGATAGCGTTTGTGCGCGATTGCCGCTCCCATCATCAATCGCCGGGCGCGCTGCTGTGGTGGCAGGCTCGGCAACGGATCCAGCGCGACCAGTCGCTGCAGTTTATCTAACTGGGCTTCAGCTGCCGCTGCCGATTGCGGAGGATTTTTCGTCTGGCGTACATGCGCCATATAGTGTTCCTGCGTTTCCAGCGCCAGCGTGTACTGGCCCAGGGCCATGGCCACGCGGCTTTCGCCCAGCAAAGCCTGCAACATCTCTGGGGTATTCGTTCGGGCGTGGTCGCGTGCTCGTTTATAGGCGGTCAGCGCATCGCTTGGGAAGCTGGATTGTTCGAGCAGCGCTGCAATTTGATTCATCACGGCAGGGTCGTTCAGCGCGTTTCCTTCTGCGGTGAGCAGCGCCTGGTGTGCCTGCGCAGGTTGGTGTTGCAAGATCAGATACTGCGCCATCTCCAGGCGCGCATCCCTGCGATGGACGATTCCTTCAGCCCGCCAGTCGCCGTTCAATGCGTCAGCATAATAAGAGAGCGCCATCGGAACGTCTCGTTTTTTAACTGACAGTCGCGCCAGTTGCAGGTTCAGCATTCCATCCCCGGGTGCGGCGTCGCGCAGGGTGGAGTAATACGAGAATGCTTCTTCAGTTTTTCCGGATGCGGCCAGGGCCTGTGCCAGCGAGTATTCATAGGCGGAATTTCCTGGCGAAAGACTAAGTGCGGAGCGAAAATCCTCGACTGCATCCAGCGGACGACCAGCCTTCAGCGCTTGCTGCCCGCGCGCAAACCAGCGGGTTTCAAGAACATGGCGATGCTGGCTGAAGGTAGAAAAAAAGAAATACGTCACAACCGCAAGCAGAAGCGTCGTTCCTACCAGCGTCAACAGCGCGAAGGAATCCTGCAGGATCAGTTTGCGCCGCTGGCTGCGTTGATCAGGGTCGAACGGGGTGCTGGCCGGAATCGGGTGTGTTTTTGAGGAGTGGATCGGGTCCGAAAATTCCATTCCTTTCATCATAATCCCATTCAGTGGCACGTTATACCGGGCGCTCACGTGGAATCTCCTGTCCCGCTGCTTCCCAAATTTTAGAACGAACGTCTACATATTCAGGGGGCACTGACGCATGGCTAAGAGCAAAGCGCTTCGGCGCAAATCTTCTTCATGCATTTATAATTTTCCCCGATGGATATAGTAGACTGGTACCGGTCGCAGAGTCCCTTGCGACAGGGTTCACCGCAAGTTGTATTTGAATCCAATGGTCATTGCTCAGTTGAGATGCGATAGATTCGATTCACGCATCACTCCGCCAGAGACGGCCCACGCGACGAAGCGGGGCTCAAGGTATTGGAGTGGCTTCAGCGTAGGACTTTTTGTCCTGATGCTGGCGATCTTCTATTGGGGCCTGCATTATCGCTTGCAGCAATATCAGGCGGCACACACACATGACAGGACTCCTCTGGCCAAAATGTGGCTTGAGGATCGTGGTTCGCCTGCAGTGCCAGCTTTCATTGATGCGCTCGACACGCATGGCTCACAGCGCCACGCAACCGATCACACGGGTTTCAGCGGGTTGAGTTTGCTTGGGTTGTTTCTGCCCAGCGCGCTTTTTATTCTGTACGCTCGCCGCTTCGGCATCCTGCAACGTCCTACGTTCCAGCCACGATGGACTCCCTCCCCGTCGCTCTATTCTCGCCCTCCTCCGTCTTTCATCTGGCAGTAATCCTCCGCGCATAATTTCATAACTGCTCGTCGTGATGTCTACGGCGGCGCAGTGCATGAATGTTTTCCTACAAAATGATCGCGTGCTGCCTTGCACGATAGGAACGTTTTTCGATGAATTTTTCTAAACGCACCGTTGGAATTGTGATTGTTGCTGCCCTTGTTGTCATCGCGGCCATTTCCTGGCATTTGCACTATAACACCCAGCCGCCGGAAGCCTCGGCTGCGTCGAATCGCAGTTCGAACTCCGATGATGCGGGCATTCCCTCAGCCGCTGTCGCCGTAGTGCGTCAGTTGCCAGCCGTTTCAAGCCTGACAGTGCCCGGTGTTTTTCAGGCGTATCAGGATATTGATGTCCACGCCAAGGTCTCCGGCTACGTGAAAAAGATCAATGTTGATATTGGCGACATTGGGCATACCGGGGAGGTGCTGGCTGTGCTGGAAGTGCCGGAGCTGCAGGCGCAGGTGCAGGCCGCAAAAGCTGCTACCATCCGCGATCAGGCGGAGGTAGCGCGCTCGAAAAATGATGTTGCGCGTGCTGTGGCGCTCCACTCCGCATTGCATGAGGAGTACAAGCGTCTAAAGAATGCTGCAGCCACACGTCCCGGGCTGATTGCCCAGCAGGAACTTGACGACGCGCAGGCCAAAGATCTTTCAGGCGAGTCACAAATTGATGCTGCCAAGTCGAATCACGACGCAGCGCTGGAAAAGCTGGCCGGGGATCAGTCCGAGCTGCAGCGCTATCAGGCTCTCTTCGCCTACACCTTTATTCGCGCGCCGTTCAACGGCGTTGTGACGTATCGCTACGCCGATACTGGCTCGCTGCTGGCCGCTGGCACCAGTGAGAGCCAAAGCGCCATGCCGCTGGTGCGCCTTGCGCAAAGCGAGGTGCTGCGCCTGCGCATGCCCGTTCCGGAATCAGCCGCAGACTACATGCACGTAGGCGGCGAGGCAACCTTGCAGGTGCAGGCTACGGGAGAATTGATCCATACAAAGATCGTTCGCTTCACCCGCTCCATGAACCGAAATACCCATACCATGCTCACTGAGGTGGATGTCCCCAACAAAGACCTCCATCTGTCGCCCGGCATGTACGCCGATGCCACCTTCCCGTTGAAAAATCATGACCACGCGTTATCGGTGCCCATTGATGCCATCGTCGAAGGAGACGACCCGTATGTGCTGGCGCTCGATGCCACCAACCACGTCATCAAGCGCTCTGTGGTGCTGGGCATTCAAGGGCCGAATCGGTATGAGATACGGCAGGGCGTGCAGGAGGGGGAGCGCGTGATCGCGGGGAACCAATCCAACTATGAGCCGGGCGAACTGGTCGATCCAAGCCCCATTGACACCAACTTGATCGAATTCAAACAAACACAGCACGGGCAGGGGAGCGAGAAATAAATGTCTGCCTTTGCGATCAAGTATCCGTTTTTTATTTTGATGGCCTGCATGATGATTGTGGTCATCGGCGCAGTCAATATTCTTGGCATGCCAGTGGATTTATTTCCAGCCGTCAAAATCCCCGTCGTCGTGGTGGCGACGTTTTATTCTGGAATGCCACCCCAGCAGATTGAAGCTGACATTACCGACACGTTTGAGCGCTTCTTTACGCTGGGCAGCGGCATCGATCATATTGAATCGCGCTCGATGACCGGCGTGAGCCTTATCAAGGTCTATTTTCAGCCGGGCACGGATCCCAATGCGGATGTCAGCAGCATCTCCAACATCGCGACGGCCGATCTGCGGCGCCTGCCCCCAGGAACGCTGACGCCGGTGGTGCTGGGTTTCGATGCGTCCAACCTGCCGGTCTGCCTGATTACGCTGGAAGGCAAGGGACTGGGCGAGACCAAGCTGAAAGATTTGGCGCAGTTCTCTGTGCGCAACCAGGTGGCCAGCGTGCCGGGGGCCAGCGTGCCGCAGCCGTACGGCGGGCGCTATCGACAGATCATGGTGTACGTCGACCCCATGAAGCTGGAAGCGAACGGGCTGAGCATCAAGGATGTCTACACGGCGATCAATCAATCCAACCTGATTCTTCCGGCAGGCGATGTGCGCATTGGGCCCAAGGATTACAACATCTATGCGAACAGCCAGGTGGCCAAGGGCAGCGATGCAAATGACATTCCACTGAAGACGGTTGGAAACTCGTCCGTGTTGGTTGGAGATGTGGGTCACGCCGAAGATGGCGGCCAGTTGCAATCCAACATCGTTCGCGTGGATGGGCAGCACTCGGTGTACATCCCGATCTTTAAGCAGGGTGGGGGTAGTAACACGATCACGATTGTGAAAGGGATTCGCGATCGAGTTGCACATCTGTTGGACGTGCCGCCACAGTTGAAGGCCAGAGTGGTCTTTGACCAGTCACTGTTCGTCAAGCTGGCGATTAAGAATGTGATCAATGAAGGCACCATCGGTCTGGTGCTGACCGGCATCATGATTCTGCTGTTTCTTGGCAATCTGCGGGCCACGGTAGCAGTCCTGTTGTCGATTCCGATCTCTGTGCTCGCTGCATTTCTGCTGCTGAATGTGACGGGCAACACCATCAACACCATGGTTCTGGGTGGCCTCGCGTTAGCCCTCTCGCGCCTGATCGATAACTCCGTCGTGGTGCTGGAAAATATTTTTCGCCACATGGAGATGGGCGAGCCACCCGCAGAAGCTGCGGCCCACGGTGGCAAAGAGGTTGACCTGGCTGTGCTGGCGGCCACTGTCAGCACCTCAATTGTGTTTTTCCCGGTGGTGCTGCTGTCGGGCGTAAGTAAATATCTGTTTACCGCCATGGCGCTGGCCGTGGTGCTGGCGCTGATGGCTTCGTACCTGGTTGCCATGACCGTGGTGCCGCTTTTCTGCGCCAAGTTTATCGATATCTCCGGACATGCAGGCCACGGCAGCAACGGTGCGCACCTGGACCAAGGCGCATCGCCCGATGCTGTTGCTCCCCCGAAAAAAAGATTTGCTCCCTTTCACTACATATTCACGCGATTCAACGACGTCTTTGCGCGGTTACAAAATAAATATGACCGCACGATTGAGGATTGCCTTGACCACGCGGTGCCGGTCTTAATTGGATTCACCGTATTCGTCGTTGTGAGTCTAGCCATGTATCCGTTGCTGCGGACGGCATTTTTTCCGCGCACCGATCCGGGCCAGTTTGTCATCAACCTGAAAACACCTGCCGGAACTCGCCTGGAACTTACAGATCAATACTGCGCGCGAATCGAGCAGATCATTCGCCAGGAGGTGCGCCCTGCCGACCTGAATATGATTGTGTCGAACATTGGCGTGTATCCGGATTTATCGGCGATTTACACCACGAATACAGCGATGGACAACGCTTTCATTCAGGTCAGCCTGAAAGAACATCACACCATCGGCAGCTACGCGTACATGCAGCGCGTGCGCACGCGTGTCAGCAAAGAAATCCCCGAGGTGCAGACGTTTTTTCATGCGGGCGGACTGGTTGATTCCATTGTGAACCAAGGCAGGCCTGCACCGTTTGATATCCGTGTCAGTACGCAAAACCTGAAGGAGGGCAGCAAGGTTGCGCAGCAGTTGGCCGGGCAGTTGCGTGGACTCTCCAGTGTCAGCGATGTGCTGATTCCCCAAAGCATTGACTATCCGGGATTGGAGCTGAATATTGATCGACAGCGCGCCGCGATTCTTGGGCTGACACCCAAGGATGTAGTGGACAGCGTGATTACGGCGCTGACATCGAACGGCCAGATTGCGCCGTCCTTCTGGGTCGATCCCAAGACCGGCAACAACTATATGTTGACCGTGCAGTATTACGAGAGTCAGATTCAATCCATCAAAGACTTCAAGCAGATTCCTTTGCGCGCCAGCCATCCGCTGAATGGCACCTCACCCCCGAACGCCAACAACATCACGCCACTGGAAGCGGTAGCCGACATCAAGTACACCAACACGCCCACCGTGGTGGATCACTACGGCCTGCGTCGTGTCTTTGACGTGTATGTCATGCCCAAGTCAGAGGACCTGGGCCCGATCAGCAAGCAGATCAACGCCATTACCCAGTCCATTCACCCGCCGCGCGGCACCGTCATTACTGTCGCCGGTGCAATCAATGACATGCATGATTCCTTTCGCAGTTTCGGAATTGGGTTGATTCTTGCCATCGTTCTTGTCTACCTGATTTTGATGGCGCAGTTTGCATCCTTCGCTGATCCGTTTGTGATCCTGCTGGCCGTTCCACCGGGAATTGCAGGCGTACTTCTTTTTCTACTCTCCACTGGCACCAGTATGAACATCATGTCGTTGATGGGCATCCTGATGACCACCGGCATCGTTGTTTCTAACAGTATTTTGATTGTGGAGTTTGTAGGCGCATTGCGCGCAGAAGGCAAGCCACTCAGGCTGGCTATCACAGAGGCCTGCCGTGTTCGTCTGCGTCCGATTCTGATGACGACTCTGGCTACTGTTCTCGGCATCATTCCGATGGCATTGGGTGCAGAGGCTGGCAGTGAACAATATGCGCCGCTGGCGCGCGCCATTCTTGGCGGCCTTGTCGTCTCGGGTGTTGTCACAGTATTTTTGGTGCCCACGGCTTATTACGTCCTCTACCGCGGCAGGGAAGGTCGAGCGGTCGCGCATGATGTTCAACAATCGAATCGGGAGGCGCAGGCGTGATTGCGATGAAACATAAGCACCGCAGTTTGCATGGAGTCAGGGCAAGCAAAAGAAACAACAGGGTGCGAATTGCGCTGGGATTTTTCATCGGGCTGGCTCTGACAGCATTTTCAAATGCTGGCCTCGCGCAAAATTTGCCCGCTGCACCCTCCGCCGTGTTGCTTGCGCAGAATTTGCAGCAGGCGGCAGGCTCGACGCTTGCGACGCCTGCAGGTGTGCAGGCTCCTTCGCCAAACAACGCGGCCAATTCCGCAACGGGTATGCCAGCAACAGCAGATCCTACTCTCGCGGACAATGCCGTCATCCCTACGTTGTCCAACGTCAGCGGACCGGTCATTCTATTGACGCGTCAGCAGGCCGAGCAATTGGCGATCCAAAACAACCCCCGCATCAGCGCCAGTCTTTTGCTTGCGCGCGCAGAGCATCAGGCCTTTCGCGCTACGCGCTCCACCTATCTGCCCCGCTTGGAGGGTGGTGCTGTTGGCTTGAAGGCGAATGATGGCAGCCGCAACACCATCGACGGAATGCGCTCGGCCCGCCTGTTGACGCACGCTGGCGGCGGCATGAATATGTATCAGCTCATCACGGATTTCGGCCACACCTCGAATTTGATTTCATCCTCTCGACTGGAAGAAAAAGCGCAGAACGCCCATGCGCAGGCCACCAAGCTGGATATGATTCTGGCGACCGATCAGGTTTTTTATAACGCGTTGGAGTCGGCAGCACTGGTGCGAATGGCTCAGCAAACCGTGCAGACGCGCCAGAATACAGATGAGAAAATTGCGGAGTTGACAAAAAACAAGCTTCGTTCTGATATCGACATGGCGTTTGCGGATCAGAACTTTGCCGAGGCCAAGTTGCTTTTGCTGGATGCGCGTGATCAATATCAAAAGGATTTAGACGCGCTGTCGGCTGTTCTTGGCTACGACCATCCGCAGAACTATCAACTGGTGGATGACACGGCTGCGCCGTCGATTCCTCCACCCGACGCTGACGCGCTGGTGAAGCTGGCTCTTCAGCAACGACCCGATCTGATGGAGTTGGATGATCGACAGAAGGCGGCGCATAAATACGCGCGCGCTCAATACGAGCAGGTGTTGCCCACCATTAATACTCTGGGCGTTGTCGGGCTTACGCCGGTTCGCGATGACCGCTACTTCAACAGTAACTGGTTTGGGGCCGTGGGCATCAACATGACCTTCCCAGTGTTCAATGGGTTTCAATTCACGGCGCAAGGCGCAGAAGCCGAGGATCGAGCCAAAGCGTCGCAACAGCGCCTGCGCGACCTGCGCGACAATATCGTCCGCGATGTGAATGACTCATGGCTGCAGACCAACACCGCCTACGAAAAGATTGAGGTGACGCAGAAGCTGGTTCAGGCGGCGAATATGGGGCTTGATCTGGCACAGGCCAGGTACAAGCTGGGCCTCAGTTCCATTGTCGAATTAAGTCAATCGCAGTTGCAGCAGACGCGGGCATTGATTCGGAACATCAATGCGCGATACGAGTATGAGCTTTCTCTGGCGATGCTGAACTATCAGATTGGCAATCTGCCGTAGCGCAAACATTTTTTTGCTGCAAACCAATATTCAGGCCAGCTCAACCTTAGAGCTGGCCTGCTTCATTCATACTGCGTTCATATTACCCGCCACGATTCATACTCTGTTCACATTCTGTTTTCCGCATGTTCATCTACGGCTGCAATCCTTGGAGGCAATGCAAAGGAAATCCTGTACTTCTCCCAATCCAGAGGGTTCCTGCATGGAGATTAAAAAGTGAGAGGCCGAATGAATTCTCGTCCCAATCCGCTACAAGCCCTGCTTCTAGCCTTTTGCGTGGCCGTTATTCCTGTTGCCAGCCAACCTGCGTTTGCCCAGGCAGCCGGGACCACCCAGTCAAAGAAATCTGCCAAAAAGCAGCCCAGCATCGAAGTGCAAATTGAGCAGCTTCGCAAACAATTTCAATCCCAGATTGACCAGTTGCAGCAGCAGGTAACGGAGCGCGACCAGCAATTGCGTCAGGCGCAGAGTGCCGCAGAGGCCGCGCAGCAATCCGCAGCTCAGGCACAGGCGCAAGCGAACACTGCTGCTCAGACTGCGGCACAAAACAACTCTCAAAATTCCGCGTTGCAGCAGGAAGTTCAGGGTCTCAAGGCCGACAACACCCAGTCCAAGGCAGACATTGTTGACGTTCGGCAAGTAGACGAAAAGCTTCGCAAGGATGCCACCAACGCCAAGGGTTTTAAGTACAAGGGTGTCACGCTTACTCCTGGCGGCTTCCTGGCGGCTGAAACCGGCTACCGCCAACACGCCACGGGTGGTGGTCTGAATACCCCATTCAATGCCATTCCGTTTGATGCTGCGGCACTAGCCAAGCAATCGGAGTTCGTCGCTACCGGTCGTCAGTCTCGCATTACGTTAAATGCAGAAGGCAAGCTGAAAGGCGCGACTATTGGCGGTTACTATGAGGCTGACTTCCTGAATGCGGGCACAACCTCCAACGCCAATGAGAGCAACAGCTATCCGCTGCGCCAACGCCAGATGTGGGCGCGGTACCAGCGTGACAACGGCTTCACAATCGTTGGTGGACAGATGTGGTCGCTCTTGACCGTCACCACAAAGGGATTTGAGAATAAATCCGAAGCGGTTCCCTTCACGATTGACCCTCAATATACCCCGGGCTACATTTGGGCGCGCCAGTACGGCATGCGTATCTACGGCAGCGCGTTCAACAAGAAGATGTTTGCTGGCGTTTCGCTCGAAAATCCGCAAATGACCTTTGGCGGCCACGGCTACACGAACAACTTCACCTTTGGCACTGCTGGAAACCCCGGGGGCCTGCTGAATCCTGACACCAACTACTCCATCAACATGGCTCCAGATATTATCGCCAAGGTCGCCATCGCGCCTGGTTTCGGTCACTATGAAATCGCAGGCATTGCCCCTTTTCTGCGGGATCGCGTCTATCCCAATGCGGCTACGAAAAGCGCAACCGGTGCATTCAACGATTCCAAGGTTGCAGGTGGCGTTGAAGCTGCAGCATGGTTGCCCTTTAAGAAGGGCCTCTACAACATCGGCTTCCGCGGTCTGTATGGACAAAGCGTAGGCCGGTACGGCTCCTCTGGGCTGCCGGATACAACCATCCGCCCCAGCGGCCAGCTGGCTCCCCTGCGCAATTTAATCGCACTGGGATCGCTGGAATTCCATCCTGGTAAGCTCGATCTCTACTACTACTACGGCGGAGATTACGCGGCCCGCAATTGGACCACGAACTCTGCTGGTCAAGCTGTAGGTTATGGTGCGCCGACGTTCAGCAACACGGGGTGCGATACAGAAACCATTCCTGGGGCTTCGCCCTACGGCCCCGGCGGCTTAGCCAACTGCACCGGCGACACACGCGCATTGACGGCGCACGATCTGGGATTCTGGTACAACTTCTACCGCGGTTCCAAAGGCAAGCTGGTCTACGGAATGCAGTATGACTATATGCAACGCAAGACGTGGTCGGGCGTTGGTGGCCAACCGGAAGCAGACGAGAACATGTTCTGGACCTCCTTCCGCTATTACCTGCCGTAATAATTTTTTCACCTGATAGGCCAAGGGCGCGGAATCATTCCGCGCCCCTATTTTTGATCAGTGAATCTTTGCCAGTTGTCGCGCGTATAGCGGATTGTTTGGAAACTCCGCAGCGAGGCCGGACAACAATTGACGCGCTTTGGTCTTGTCTTTGTCGCGCAACGCCGCCACGGCCAGAAGCAACTGTGCAAAGGGAGCGAGGTAGTGGCCCTTCGGCGCTGCCAATTCCATATCCTGCTTGCCGAGTACAGCATTCGTCTGTGCGCCGGTCATATTTAGCAACCAGCGCACCGGCGCAGGTTTCAATCCTAAAATGTAATTCTCAAGGCCCACCGCAAGATATGCATCATATTGCTGCGGTGCAACCGTCAACAGGCGATCCGCATAGCGCCGTGCAATCTTCGTGTATTCCAAGCCTGTAAAATCGCGCTTCTCAATCATCTGCGCATAGTCAGCATGAAGCCCGTTGGTCAGCGTCTTTACGAAAAGCGCGCGCGAGTCCAGCGGAGCTTTTGCCAGAATGTTGTTGGCCAGCAGGTTCGCGCGATCCAGTTCCTGATCAAACGCGGCTTTAATCGACGGGTCGGGCACGGTCTTTTTTCGGTTCTCATAATGCGTGTCGTTTGCAAACAGGTCAACGTCCAAAATTCCCAGGCGATCGAATTCCGTAAAGAGATAGGCCGCTGCATCGCAGGCCGGACCCATTGGGTCTTCCGGATGTTCCGCCATCCACTTGGCAAACTGTTGATGCGCATCCGCAAAATTCAGGTCGTACATATCGGAGAAGCCGCGATCTAACTCCGTAGGGCCAAGCGGCGACGTTTTCGCACTATCGGCAACTGTGGCATGTGCCGCTTGAGGAGCAAACAGAAGAGCCAGCGCAAACAAAACCGCCGCAGTTATGCGAAGGTTTACGACTGCGATGCGGACGGACGGGGTGCGCCTACAGAACATATAGGGTTTAGATTCCTGCACAGCTGTTTCAGTGGTCTGTTCGTATCTCGATTTCCCAATTGTGGGCTGGCGCTTCATTCTACCGCTGCGCGCAAGGTTTGCGGCTCCGTGCATGGATCGTTATCATCAGGCTATGTTGCGTGTTGGCTTGGCTTCCGGCATTCCCCCAACGTGGCTTCCCGTGTTTCCCGATCTGGTGCAGTTGGTGCCACTCACTTTCGGCGATACGGAGCCGGTCGAAATCGACTTCTGGATTCCGCCACTCTATCGCAAATTTGCAGAGCCGCAGTTCGCGCGCCTGCGCGGCGTAAAGGTTGTGCAATCCCTGCTGGCAGGTGTCGACTGGATGCTGCCGTTGTTGCCCGCAGGCGTCACACTGTGCGATGGCCAGGGCGTGCATGACATGCCCGTCGCGGAGTGGGTGGTCGCTGGCATTCTCGGCGCAATCAAACAGTTTCCTGAGTTTCGTGACCACCAGCATCAGCAGTTTTGGGATGGCCAGTTGATCGGCGGCAAATTTGCCAGCGATCTTGAGCCGCCACCGTATCGGATTCTTGGCGAGGAACTGGCAGGAAAAAAAGTTTGCATCGTGGGCTACGGCGGGATTGGTGCCGCAGTGGAAGCTCGCCTCGCAGGCTTTGATGTGGAGATTGTCCGCGTCGCTCGGTCGGCGCGGGCTGGTGTTTCTTCTGTTACAGAATTGCCGCAGATTCTGCCACAGACAGACGTCGTTGTGCTGATCGTGCCGCTTACGCCCGAGACGCGGGGAATGTTTGACGCGGCGCTGCTGGGCTGCATGAAGCCGGGAACCATATTGGTGAACGCTGCGCGCGGCCCAGTTGTGGTGACCGATGCGCTGGTCGAAGCTCTCTATGCCGGGCGAATTCGCGCTGTGCTCGACGTGACCGATCCCGAGCCGCTGCCCAAAGATCATCCGCTGTGGTCTGCGCCCAACTGCTTTATCACGCCGCATGTGGCGGGCTCGACGCCAGGATTTTTTATTCGCGGCTACCGCTTCGCCGCTGAGCAAATTGCGCGTACCTTAGCCGGTGAGCCACTGCGGAATGTTGTGAACGCGCAGGGCTATTAAGATTTCGTATTTGGAGCAGAAACGTCGAGCACCTGCGCCAGATGCACTGCATGTCGCGGCGAGAGCTGTGCGATCTGCTCGCGACAGCTAAATCCATTTGTAACTGTCACGGTATCTTTTTCGGATGCGCGTACCGCTGGCAGCAAAACTCGCTCTGCCAGTGTGGTGGAAACAGCGTATTTATCCGCCTCAAATCCAAATGGGCCAGCCATACCGCAACAGCCGGAATCGAGCAGCGTGACGTCGGCTCCGGCCTTTTTCAGCAGCGCCACATCATCTGTCATTTGCGTTTTCTGCTGACAGTGGCCATGCAGCAAAATTTTTTGTCCCGCTAAAGATGGCGGCTGATATTCGGGCGCGTGACTCGCAAGAAACTCGGCCAGCAGATAGGTTTGTCGCGCCAACTGCGCGGCGCGCGGGTCGTTGGGAAATAGATTTTGCAACTCGTCGCGAAAGACACTGGCGCAGCTTGGTTCCAGCACAAGGATGGGTGTCTCAGCCTGCAGTTGCGGAGCCAGCACATCGAGCACCTTTGTTAAATATGATTTGGCTTGATCCAACATGCCAAAGTCGTACAGAGCACGGCCACAGCAAAGATGCTGGCGCGGCCATTCGACGGCAAAGTCAGCCTGCTCCAGCACATTTACCGCAGCGTGCAGCGCTGGCGGGTGAAAGTGATTGTTCCACGTATCCGCCCATAAAAAAATCTTGGGCCGCGCGCTCCCGTTGGTCGATGCAGAACTGGTCGATGCAGGACGCGTTCGCTTCGCCATCGACTTGCGGAAACTTTCCGCGGCAAGCGCGGGAATCGTCCGCTCTTTTGCAATGCCAATGATCCGCTTCATCCCCTTTGACAGCGTTGGATTCTGCGTGCCAAAGTTTGCCAGCCGCGGCATACTTGCGCCCAGACGCGCCCACACATCCATCCAGCCAAACGCGTATGCGTGCAGCGGGCGAATCCGACCTTTATAGTAGTGCGAAAGAAATTCTGCCTTGTAGGTGGCAATATCCACGTTCACCGGACATTCATTTTTGCAGGCCTTGCAGGAGAGGCATAAATCCAGCGCCTCTTTCACGGCCTTGCTGCGCCAGCCCTCGGGCCGAAGCTCGCCCTGCAGCATCTCCCACAGCAAATGCGCGCGTCCGCGCGTGGAGTGCTGCTCCTCGCCGGTCGCCATGAAGCTGGGACACATGGTTCCTGTAGTGACCTTGCGGCAGGCGCCGACGCCGACGCAGCGCATGGTGGCCAGAGCGAGGGAGCCATTGTCGGCAGGGAACTGAAAGTGCGTTGATGTTTCCGCCAATTCAAAGCCAGCGCCCAGGCGCAAATTTTCTTCCGGCTGATAGACGGCAACTGGATCAACCACCTTGCCGGGATTCATCTTATTGGCGGGATCCCAGATGGCCTTGAACTCGCGGAAGGCTTGCATCAGGTCCGGCCCAAACATTTTTGGCAGCAATGCCGCGCGCGACTGGCCGTCGCCGTGTTCGCCAGAAAGAGAACCGCCGTGCCGCAGCACTACATCCGTAGCGTCGTCGAGGAAGGCGCGAAATTTGCGGATGCCCAGTTCGGTTTCCAGATCAAAGTTGATGCGCATGTGAACGCAGCCTTGACCAAAATGTCCGTAAAGAGGACTGCGATATCCATAGCGGTGTAGCACAACAAAAAGTTCGCGCAGATAGCTGCCGAGTTGCTCGACAGGAACAGCAGAATCCTCC
>VFSW01009418.1_pt1 | contig 13938 bp, 12 predicted proteins | sample 5358111 | NCBI WGS metagenome assembly VFSW01 (sample SAMN11554181, study PRJNA540505) | mine drainage metagenome | isolation source: sediment from site ElyBrook_90M | place: USA: Ely Copper Mine, Vershire, VT | collected 2017
AATACTGGCTACACCCGGCAAATCGTAATAGCCGTTTGCTGCATCATACTGTGGTCCAAGAGCGGACAGGGGGACCGTTGTCATTCCTTGATAGTTCCCTTCCATGGCCTCTGCTGACACATTTACGATGTCGACGGGTTCCGATGCATTATTCGGTCCGCTTTGGGTACCGATACCGTAGGAAGCGGTCGTAGGTCCGGTTACCATGATCGATACGGCCGGATTCAACCAGAGGAGAAATAAGTCCTGGTTGTGATTGATAGCGTTGGAATTAGTATGGGTTGACCCAAGCATAATTCCCTCGGAAGTAGAGATGGTTTGAGTATTCGCATGACCGCCCCCCGAAGAATCAGATGCAGCTGCTGTCAAACTCCACGATGCGCCCGTACCCAGAAAGTTTGCGCCGGTCGTAACATTCAGCGAGGTTCCTGCTTGAAAGTTATGCGAGATAATGTCGTTTGATCCAGTGGTGGAAGTGTTCTGGTACCCATCGCTGCTGTAGTTGCCTGGAGGTGCGTAAATTATAGAAGTGATCTTGTATAGGGGATAAATCGTCGGCAGCGATCCGTCCGTCACAGTCACCGGCATATTTTCGGTCTGAATGTAGCCTTGACCTTGTCCATAACTTCCTTGGTACTGCAAGCTGCATCCAGCCGTAGTTGCTCCCAGGTAAGAAGGCGTCCAGGCGAACTGCGTATACGCGTCATAAGAGATGGACTCGCTGAGAATCAGTCCGTAGTTACTCACGTAGCACCGCACCTGACCGTTCAATCCACTCATGCCAGTGGTTTCGATATACCCACTCATCGGCTGGTTCAGAATCGCGTTGTCCGGTGATTCCACGTTGTATTGGTTCACAAAGCCATCGCCTAGGTGCAGCGTAATGGTCGGACTAGATGGGTACTGTGCGTGTGCAGCTGGGCTGATTCCCAAAACGCAGCAGAAAAGAAAGAGCGCGAGGAAGCATTTCCTCAGAGAAAAACAAGTCATCGTACTGGCTCCTAAATCGTTCTAGGGATGATCGTTGGCAACGATCATTGTGCGTGCGGCGTGGAACTGCAGTACATGGGGATGGAAGGAGGGTAAGGGGCGTCAGCTACGCGTTTGGTTCGACAATCTTTCGGCAATAGCTTCTTGCCCGTCTGCGCATTTTTACGCAAGCGAATACAACCTTGTCAAATGAAAATTAGCTACAGAATCACTCGCGTCACGCTTCCAAAGGAAGGGCTGATATTGAACCGGCAGTTGATTCGCTGCACCAGATCGCTTCTACACTCTTGCATTGAAGCACAAGTCAGCATTTCGGCTTGGCCATTCTATGAGCGGCATGAATTTTCTCTATTAAATTGAAGCTGGTAGCTCTTTCAATTTCAAGATTGAGAATTGCTCCTACCGAATTCGCTATCTATTTATTGATGCTCAAGAAGGGAACGTTCAACAGCAGAGCCGTGAGTTCTCATATTTCGCTTAATTTTGTGCCAGAACATGTAACCTTTAGGAGCAAGTACCCTAAGGTCTTTAAATGGGGCACTATTCTCTTTAATCATCAGGGCGATTTCGGACTTCATTGTTTCGGGGCTCTTGCCTTTGCTCCGATATGAAGCCGTTTGTCTTGTTAATTCAACCATCTCTTCATTGGGAATAGCGAGAAGAATAGCATTGGCAATCAGGAAGTGTTCCAAGGCTAGAACACTAGTTCGTTTATTGCCATTGGTGAAAATATGACCGCCTGCAATAGAAACAACAGACGGGCGGCCTTGTCATAAATAGTCGGATAGGCATCGGAACCGAAAGCTGACTGAAAGGGTTGTAGAGGTGCCGATTGCAGAAGGTTATGGTCAATACATTCCCCGGCACCTACCGGTTCACTTCCGCCATAGAATACTCCAATGCCGTGATCGTGGAGGAGCTCCAGATACTGGGCTGTCAGCCCATAAACGACACTATTCTGAGGCAAGTTTTTTGAGTGCATCGTAGTATCTGGAGGCACTTTCGACAAGACCTGCAGAGGGCTTTTTGCCAGCCTCTTTCAATCGCTGCCGCACAATGGGCGCATTCTTTTTAGCGACTTTAGACAGTTCAGCAAGATTGCGGCGTACCTGTGCTGTCATTATGCACCTCCTATTTTCTACTTCAGATATAGATGCAATATACACCGTTAGCGCATCAATTATCTTTCCAACAATATCGACCAACGGTGAAGAGGTCGTAAAGCCTTATTTTCAGGGTCTTTCGCCATTTTTCCATCCCCGGTTAGAATCAAAGATGTATGCCAGCCCCTAATGACAGCACCTCTTCCGCATCTCCAGCCTCCGCTGAAAGCGCCTCGTCAGTAAACTCCACGGCGGAAATTGGCTTCTCGCCTGCGGAGATTGAGCCGCGCTGGCAGGCCGCCTGGGCCGCGCAGCCCGAACTCTACGCCGCTGAGCCGCCTGCCTGCGGCAAGCCCAAGTATTATGCGCTGGAGATGTTGCCGTACCCTTCCGGAAAGCTGCACATGGGCCACGTTCGCAACTACGCCATTGGCGATGCGCTGGCACGCCACCAATGGATGCGCGGCTACAACGTGCTACATGCAATGGGCTGGGATGCATTTGGACTTACCGCAGAAAATGCAGCGCTGAAGACCAACACGCCGCCGCGCGAGTGGACGCTGCCTAACATTGCCGCCATGCGCGTGCAGATGGGGCGACTTGGCTTCAGCTATGACTGGCAGCGCGAAATCGCCACCTGTTTGCCGGAGTATTACCGCTGGAACCAGTGGTTCTTCCTCAAGATGTACGAGCGCGGGCTGGCCTATCGTAAAAAAAGCAAGGTGAACTGGTGCTCCGAATGCGCGACGGTGCTGGCCAATGAGCAAGTCGTCGATGGTTGCTGCTGGAGGCATGAAGATGTTCCCGTCGAGTTGCGTGATCTGGAGCAATGGTTTTTGCGCACCACGCGCTATGCCGAGGAACTGCATAACGATCTCGATCAGTTGGAGGGTTGGCCAGAAAAAGTTCGCACCATGCAGCGCAACTGGATTGGCCGCAGTGAAGGCGCGCTGGTTGATTTTGCCGTGCAGCCGAAAGAGGAACTTGCACCGCGCGATGAACCCATCGAACTTCACCTTACTGAGCGTGCGCTGGAAGATTCCCCCGACACCATCACAGTTTTCACCACGCGCATTGACACCATCTTTGGTGCGACGTCTTTGCAACTCGCGCCGGAGCATCCTCTGGTCAAACAATTCGCTGCGTCCGACAGTACGCTTGCGCGCGAAGTGGAAAAGATGCTGGAGCAGCAAAAGTCTGCGCGAGAAAAAGATGCACTCGGTACGCTGGAAAAGCTTGGCGTTCCTACGGGCCACTTCGCGCGCAATCATTTCACCGACGAGTTGCTGCCCATCTGGGTTGAGAATTACGTATTGCTGGACTACGGCACCGGCGCGATTATGGCCGTGCCTGCGCACGATGCGCGCGATTACGAATTTGCGCAAAAGTACAATCTCGAAATAAAAATTGTGGTGCTGCCGCGTCGCACGGAAACCGACCGCGAAGAATCCGGCGAGGGGAAACACGCAAAGCCGGAGTCAGCCCTGCCTTATATAGAAGAAGACAGCATGCTCATCAACTCTGGCAGCTTCGATTCGATGGGTTGCGAAGAAGCGCAGAAGGCTATGGCCGCCTACGCGCAGGAAAAAGGCTTTGGCAAGCCTGTTACTACCTATCGCTTGAAAGATTGGGGCGTCAGTCGCCAGCGCTATTGGGGCACGCCCATCCCCATGCTGTATTGCGAAAAAGATGGCATCGTTCCCGTGCCTGAATCGCAACTGCCCGTGCTGCTGCCCGAGCAGGTTGACATCACGCAACAGGGCGGTTCGCCGCTCGGTCGCGTGCCTGCATTCGTCAACACAACGTGTCCGAAGTGTGGCGGCGCGGCGCGGCGCGAGACCGACACCATGGACACCTTCGTTGATTCCTCCTGGTACTTCTATCGGTATGCCGACGCAAAAAATAACAATGCGCCGTTTGATCCCGCTGCGGCGGCGTACTGGTTTGGCGAGCAGGGAATCGACCAGTACATCGGCGGAGTGGAGCACGCGATTCTGCATTTGATCTACTCGCGCTTCTGGACCAAGATGATGCGTGATCTTGGTTTGATCAAAAATGATGAACCCGCGCACCGCCTCTTTACGCAGGGCATGGTCATTAAGAACGGCGCCAAGATGTCGAAGTCGAAGGGCAATGTTGTCTCGCCCGACGACATGATCGCGCGTTATGGTGCCGACGCTACGCGCATGTACGCGCTGTTTGCCGCGCCGCCGGATCGCGACCTGGACTGGCAGGAGGATGGCGTCGCTGGTATCAGCCGCTTCCTTAGCAAGGTATATCGCTTCACCATGCAGCACCTTGCGCGCTCGATTGCCGGACGCGGGCAAGCACTGCCCGCAACGCTCTCGCCCACGGAGCGCCAGTTGATGCGCAAGCTGCATCAGACCATTCGCCGTATAAGCAATGATTTTGAAGGGCGCTGGCACTTCAACACCTGCATCGCCGGCATCATGGAATTGATGAATGACCTGATAAGCTCAGACTCTGCCATCGCTTCGGGCGCTGTGCATCCCGCCGTGCTCTACACGGCCACGCGCAATCTAATCCTTCTGCTGCAACCCTTCGCGCCATATCTATCTGCGGAGTTGTGGTCGCAGCTCGGCGAAACCAGCGCGTTGCTCCGCACGCCCTGGCCAGTCTTCGACGAAGCTCTCGCCACCGAGGACTCCATCGGTATCCCCGTGCAGATTAACGGTAAGCTGCGCGTCGTCATCACTGTGCCCGTGGGTACGGGAGAGGAGCAATTGCGGGAAGCTGCTCTTGCCGAAGAGAAAATACAAAATGCAGTTCAGGGCAAACAAATTGCAAAGGTGATTGTTGTTCCCGGAAAAATGGTCAATCTGGTGGTGAAATGAAGTCCAGCTTTTTGGAAATGAAAATCTGATGCACAAGGCTGACGTCGCTCTGCCGATTTCCTCTATTACAGACGTGCCGGTTCGCGGCACGCAGTCATTTGTGCAGACCATTGTGCAATGCTGGCAGCGTCCGTCCCTGCTTCTGCTCGAACTACGCTGGCGCTGGGGATTTGGCATCCCCGCCGTTCTATTGCTGGCTTATGAAGGCCTGCGCATTTACAAATCCATCTCGCTCACAGCCACTGGACTCAATCAATTTTCGTTGCAAGACCCCTTCGCCGCTGCGCAGATTCTTTCTTCTGTGCTTGCTGTGCTGCTTCCGCCTGTGCGCGCGGTTGCGCTATGGCTGATGCCGCTATTGGCTATCACCTGGGCGCTTGCTTCTGGCTTCGGGCGTATGGCAGTTCTCCACCGCTATGACCCCACCATGCGCCGCGCACCCTGGATCATGGTCGGTATTCAACTGCTGCGCATCCTCACCCTGGGTGGCAGCTTTGCTGTTTGGTTTCTCAGTCTGCATTGGGCCGCGCGTACTTCACTTGGTGGAGTCGACCCTAGCATGGTGGGGTATTTTGTGAAGGCCATCGTACTTTCCATCGCGCTCTTCACCCTCTGGGCTGTTTCCAGCTGGATATTTTCTGCCGCACCGCTCATCGCGCTGATCGAAAAAAAAGGGATGTTGCTGAGTCTTGGAACCGCAGCGTGGCCGGGCCGCGGAGCGCTGGGCAGCCTGCGCGGCAAGCTGGTGGAAGTGAATCTGGTGCTCGGCATTATCAAGCTCTGCCTGATTGTGCTGGCGATGGTCTTCTCGGCCACATTGTTGCCATTTCAATCGGACATCAGTCCCACAGTGTTCTACATCTGGTGGGTTTTTATTTCCGTCCTGTATCTTGTCTTCGCCGATTTTTTCCAGGTCACCCGCCTCGTGGCCTTCATCGACCTTTGGCGGGTGATGCGCGTCAAGGCATGATGGGTACGTGTTGAACCTGGCCCGGAACTAACCACCTCGAACACCTCTTCCAGTTAAATGAGCATCCAACTTTGTTGGAGGGAATATGAACGTAACACTTACAGTGTGTGCCCTAGTCTTGATGTGGCCCTTCTCATCCGCAAAACATTTCCCAATGACTTCTGGTGCCATGGTCCCAGCAGCCACGGGGACGGTGAAGGTTCAAAAGGATAAAAACAACGGAAATACGAGGCTGGATATAAAGGTGGACCACCTGGCCAATCCATCGGGCCTCACGCCTTCTGAGAACACGTACATTGTATGGATCCGTCCCAACGGCGCAGACGCTGTCAAAGAGGGCGCGATTCAAGTCAATCACAATTTGAGCGGCGAGATTAAAGTAGTGACTGTGTCAAAAAACTTCGAAGTTCTTATCACCGCTGAGCAAAGCAACAGCGTGAATGTTCCCTCGAATACGGATGTCTTACGTGCGCACGTCAGCTTAAATTAACCCGACTTGAATTCTTCAAGTGGCTTGCCGCAGTTTGACTGTTCGAACCCCCTCTTGTCTTCAATGAGGGGGTTTTTTGCTTGGCGGTGATTTTGTCCGATGTGTTGCGTCTTCGGCAACTTCGACGCGTCCCCAGCGCGACCATCTCTGCTTTATCTATCCGCTTCCAGTGTTTAACTTCCGGCATACTGTCTGCATTACACTAATAGGTATCCCGCTCCAGCTTGATTTCTTGAAAGATCGGCTCGCGAACTCTATTTATGAACAATCCATCCATCGTTATTCTCGATTTTGGTTCGCAGTACACGCAGCTCATTGCGCGACGTATTCGTGAACAGAACGTCTACTCCGTGGTGCTGCCGTGCACGGCCTCGCTTGAGCAAATTCAACAGGCCAATCCTTCGGGCATCATCCTCTCCGGCGGACCAAGCTCGGTGTATGACGCGGATGCGCCGCCGGTCGACGCGCGCGTGCTGGCGTTGGGTAAGCCGATTCTTGGCATCTGTTACGGGCTGCAATTTATTACGCATCATCTCGGTGGCAAAGTTCGCTCCGCAGAGCGTCGCGAGTACGGCCACGCTGAAGTCAAGATCATCGCCGACACGCTGCTGTTCGATGGCATGGCCAAAGATCAGCACGTCTGGATGTCGCACGGCGACGAAGCGCTCGAACTGCCAGCGGGTTTCACCCTTACCGCGAAGACCAGCAACGCCGTCGCCGGTATCGCCGACGAAGCGCGCCGCATCTGGGCAGTGCAGTTTCATCCAGAGGTGCACCACACGCCGCAGGGCCCCGCGCTGCTGCGCATCTTCATCTTTCGCATCTGCAACATGGCTCCCGACTGGACGCCCACGCACTTTATTCAGACCACGGTCGAGCAGATTCGCCAGCAGGCAGGGGAGGGTCACGCCATCTGCGCGCTCTCTGGCGGCGTGGATTCTTCCGTTGCCGCCGTGCTGGTGGATCGCGCGCTGGGCAAGCGACTGACCTGCGTTTTTGTTGACAACGGCGTGCTGCGTAAAAACGAATTTCAAAAAGTGCAGGACAATATGCGCAGCAAACTCGGCCTGAACCTTGTGGCCGTGGACGCACGGGAGCGCTTTCTCTCCTTGCTTGCCGGTGTTACGGATCCAGAAACCAAACGCAAAATTATCGGCAAGGAATTCATCGCCGTCTTTGACGATGAGTCGCATCGCATCGCAAAAACGGAAGGCTCCGTGGATTGGCTGGTGCAGGGAACGCTCTATCCCGACGTGATTGAGTCGTCGTCCGTCAAAGGCCCCTCGCAGACTATCAAGAGCCATCACAACGTGGGCGGCCTGCCAGAAACAATGAAGCTGAAATTGATCGAACCGCTGCGCGATCTTTTTAAAGATGAAGTTCGCCGCATTGGTCGCGACCTCGGCATGCCTGAAGATATTCTGCAGCGTCAGCCATTCCCCGGCCCTGGGCTCGCTGTGCGCGTTCTGGGGGAGGTGACCGCAGAGCGCGTCGCTTTGCTGCAGGAGGCCGATGAGATTGTCGTCGACGAGATCAAGGCCGCTGGACTCTATCAACAAATTTGGCAGTCGTTTGCCGTATTGTTGCCGGTAAAAAGCGTCGGCGTAATGGGCGATCAGCGCACCTACGCGGCCACCTGCGCGATTCGCGCCGTGCACTCGGAAGATGGCATGACCGCCGACTGGGTACCGTTACCTTATGAGGTGTTGAAGAAGATTTCCAGCCGCATTATCAATGAGGTGCGCGGCATCAACCGTGTCGTCTATGACATTACGTCCAAGCCGCCGGGGACCATTGAGTGGGAGTAATTTCTGTTGGGGTGACCTTGCAAACACTGCAGATGCAGCACTTATCTGGCGGGGAATAATTTCTTCAGAATCGCGCAAACGGATGTACACTTTGACCACGACCCCATGAGGCTGTCAGGCTACATTCTTGATCGATTCACTTTGGGAGTAACGGCGAGAGTGTAAATCTAGTTAATAAATTTTTGTACGTTTGCGTGATGATTTTACGAGAGAATCTTGGTAGTATGGCCGACAAACACATGGATGGATTCGATCAGGGAAGCGCCCCTAACTCCGATGAAAAAGGTGCCGTCACGGAACTGCGTACAGCCGTACGATTTCCGGTTCGGCTGCCGGTTCAGATCAAGGCTGGCCAGGGGGAAGAGACAGCTGAGACGATTAATATTTCTGCCAGCGGAATGCTTTTTGCATTTGAGCGGTGCCTGGCTGCTGGCAGCCCGATTGAATTTAATTTGAAAATGCCAGCCGGTTCTCTGGGTATGGAAAAAGATGTCGTCGTGCACTGTGTCGGACGCGTGATCCGGTGTTTTCGCAAAGGCGAGACGGACGCAGAAATTGCAGCCGTAATTGATCGTTACAAAATGCTTTGATCGCTACAGGATGTGCTGAGGCTCTATGGCCATTGATATTCAGGACCACTCTCCCAATTTGCCAGCAGCCGGACTCCAACCGCCGGACGATACCGATGAATCGGGCGGAATTCGTGTCGTCCTCGGCGATACCCAGGCCATCTATCGAGTTGGCATCCGCAAAATCTTCGCAGTCGAAGATGATATCCGCGTGATCGCGCAGGCAGAGAATTTTGCTGGCCTGCTGATGGCGCTCGAACGCTATCCCGCTGACGTGGTTCTGCTCGAAGGCAATCTGATTGCGAACGCCGCCGAGGCCATTCCAGAGATTATGCGGCGCGCGCCTGACGCCAAGCTGATTGTGCAGGTGCTCGAGACCAGCGAGAGCAATATTGTCGATTTATATCGGCGCGGCGTGCGGGGCGTCATCTCGCGGTCGATTCCACCCGATCTCTTAGTGCGCTGTGTCCGCAAAATTGCTCTGGGTGAAACCTGGATCGATAACCAATCGATCAGTTGGGTGATTGAGGCCTATCGCGCACAGGCGAATCAGTTGACCAATCCGCGTCTGCAGCCGCGTTTGACCGCCAAGGAACTCGAGATCATGACCTGCGTGACGCAGGGAATGCGCAATAAAGAGATTGCCTATCAGTTGGGAACCACCGAGCAGGTGATTAAGAATTATCTGCGCAAGGTGTATGACAAGCTGGGCGTTTCTGACCGCTTGGAGCTGGCGCTCTATTGCCTGCACCATCAGATTCTCAAACAGCATGCGTTGACCGTGGCTACGGCCCATCCAGAGCCTGTTGCTGCTCCGCCGCTGACGATGCGGAACCGCGCGTAATTGCGGTCTAACCGCGCGGAGTTTTTTCGGGGTGACGGGCTTGCTCCAGCCGCGCAATCATCTGCTGTAAGTCTGCCGTCTTCATGTGCTGCAACATCTGCTCCACGCAGTGATCCACAATACCATCCAACTTCTTCAATTGTTCGCGGCCCTCGGCAGTGATGCGCGAAAGCACCAGCCGTCGATCCCGGTGGTCGCGCTCTCTCTGTATCCATCCATTTCGTTCCATGCGGTCAAGTAACCGCGTGATGTCTGGCTCCTGACTGATCAGGCGCTCTCCAATTTCAGAGCAGGAAAGTGGATGATCTCCAGCACCCCGCAGAATGCGCAGGGCGTTGTATTGGGTCACGGTCAGGCCGTGCGGCTTCAAGGTGATGTGAAGGCGGCGCTGCAACTGATCTGCCGTGCGCAGCAGATTCAAAAATGCTTCAGAGTGCAGACTGGCAAAAGGCCTGGTCTGCTTCAGCTCCTGCTGCAGATGGGGAGGAGTGCCTGTCAACTCTGGTTCGATCTGGCGCGTGGATTTACTCAGCGTTGGAACCTTCATCATGTCGCGCTTCTCGATTCGTCGTACTTTTTCTTACTACAGGCCTGCGCAGAGCTAGAGGCTTCCGCCGCCACATCCCTCGCCTGCCATCGCAATGGGTCAGAAAAAACTTCTAGAATCTAAGTGTCTCTTAGTCCATTTCTAGGGTAATACTAACTGGCCTGAAGGATGACTTCCTACAAAGTATTTTCTTAGAATCAGTCGCTTACGACCTTTGTGGGAACAACTATCGGAATCACGCCTATCCTATTCATCCGGCTACTTATCCATTTGTGGATAGCGAAAAAATATGGCTGCTTCTATCCTTCCCTTCGGCGGAGTGGAGAAAAACATGAGCTATCCAAGGTAACCAAAACGTGACTTTGGTTCGATTACAAATGAGGTCTGCGGGTGGATGATAGATGAACAACACTCTCCAACTGGAAGAGTAGCTGGAGAGAAATGCGATGGAGAGATGATGAAAATAATTCTGGAAGTAATTCAGGCATACGCGTTTGTCAGCATGGTTCTGCTACCGGCGCTGGTGGCCACTCGTGCACTCGACGTTACAGAGCCAGTAAAGTAATCCATCCATTTTCAGTTTGCCTGTGTGTTCTCTTCTTCGACTGCACGCGGGGCAAAGCGGCGTCAGGCAAGAGTCGTAGCTCCTGCGATTCTTGCCCGACCCAAATACATAATCTTTCTTTTTCTTCCACACAAGCGGGTGCCATCCCTCTCTGCAAACCATATTCCCACTCTAAAAAAAGTGTCTTGCAATCCAACGCACAACCGCTGGCCATTCCAACATAGGACGCGTAAGCTGGCAGTCAGTCATAAACGACGATGGCCACACCCCCTTCTGAAAATCCGACACCACGCATTGACGCGCCTCCTTCCATGCGTGCTGGCGCTGGCCCCCCTGAACCTGTGCACTCTTATGTAATTGAGCAAGTCTGGGCGGACTATACTCCATCGCAGCATTCCATCTGGGCAGAGCTGGTTCGTCGCTGCATGCCGCAACTGCGCCGGCACGCATGTGCGGAATATCTTGATGGATTTCAGCGCATCGGTTTGCGCGAAGATCAGATTCCTGACCTTGCTGCCATTAGCCAGCGACTACAACCCCGCACAGGTTGGAGCTCCACGCCGGTCTCTGGATTTCTGCCCCCCGATGCGTTTTTCGCCATGCTGGCCGCGCGACAGTTTCCAACCACCACCTGGCTGCGCGATAAAAAATTTTTGGAGTACACGCCGGAGCCAGACATCTTTCATGATGTGTTTGGTCATGTGCCGATGCACGCACATCCTGTGTTTGCAGATTTTCTGCGGCAGTATGGCAAAATTTGCTCCGCCATGATCGAGCGGAAAGAAGACCTGGAGCGCATGGGCAGGCTCTTCTGGTTCACGGTGGAGTTTGGCGTCATCCGCCCACAGGGCAAGATCAAAGTCTATGGCAGCGGGCTGGTCTCCTCGCATGGCGAGTGCAGCCACGTCGTCGCTGGCGGGGCAGAGATTCGCGACTTCAATTTGAATGAAGTTCTGGAGCAGCGCTTTACCGTCTCTGCGATGCAGCCGGTGTTGTATGCTGTGGAATCCTTCGATCAGGTCTATGAGGCTGCGCACGAGGCTGAGCGTCGGCTGGGGTAATCGGATGATCGGACGCCTCGCCACTTGCCCGTATTGGCAAGATGAATGCCAAGTGAAAACTTTTAACAAAACTCAGGACGCGGCATTGGCAGATTCGTAGCACAATAAGGACTACGGTTGTCATCTGTTTGGAGCAGGAGGGAAGCCCATGCCGCGCATTCATTTTCAACAGCAACTGGCGGAGTTGAAGGACAAGCTGCTCGCGATGGCCGCTCTGGCGCAGCAGGCTCTGGATTGCTCTCTCGATGCGTACATGAAGCGCGACGCGCTGATGGTGGACCACGTCCACATGCATGAGACGGCGATCAATGCTGCCGAACGCTCCGTGGATGAGATGGCCTACGATCTTCTGGCGATGGAGCAGCCGATGGCCATCGACCTGAGATTTCTGCTGGCGGTCATCAAAATTAATGGCGATCTGGAACGCATCGGCGACCAATCCGTGAACATTGCTGAGCGCGCGGCGGAGCTGCTGCGGCATCCGCCCGTTGACCTGCCCGTTGACCTGCGGCAGATGGGCGAGTTGACTGGCTGGATGATTCGCGTCGCGATTCAATCGCTGCTCGACGGCGACGCGGGCATGGCACGCTCTGTGCTGACGATGGATGATAATGTCGACCGCATCAACAGCGAAACACATCGGCGGCTGGTGGAAGTGATGCAGGCACACCCGGAGTGGAGCCAGCAGGCGCTGAACCCGATCATCATTTCTCGCAATCTGGAACGCATCGCCGACCACGCGACCAACATCGCAGAGGATGTTATCTTCTGGGTGCGCGGTGCCGATGTGCGGCATCAGTTTTCTGCCGCTGTGATGGATTAATTTCACGCATGGCAAAAAGCAAAGGCAGCGCACAAGCGCTGCCTTTGCTTTTTGTATCTTGTGTGGTCAGATTTCTAGAATCACCGGCATAATCAACGGACGGCGACTGGTATTTTTTTGAATGTAGCGCTTCAGATCCTGACGGATTTTTTCTTTGATGACGCCGTAGTCGGCCTTCTCTTCCGGGCTGGATGCGTCCAGAGTGCGGCCTACAACCAGGCGCGCCTCCTCGATCAGTGAAAGCTCGGTTGCGCCAAAGCCGCGTGTCACAATCTCCGGCATACTCTCCACGCGACCCGTGGTTTTGTTGATGGCCAGAATCGGCAGCACGATGCCCGCTTCGCTCAGGTGGCGACGGTCGCGGATAACGACGTCCTCGACCACATCCCCGGCTGACCCGGAATCAATGCAGACGCGGCCAACGTTGACCTTGCCGTTTTTCCTGGCGGAGTTTTTATCCAGCTCCAGCACTTCGCCGTCTTCGAGCAGAATGGTCTGCTTAATCTCGCTGACGGTTGCGGCCAACTCTGCATGACGCTTCAAGTGGCGATAGTCGCCGTGAATGGGAATAAAAAATTTTGGCCGGATGATGTGCAGCATCATGCGCAGCTCTTCCTGACTGGCGTGGCCGCTGACGTGGATCAGGCCGGCGGTGCCATCGTCGTAGACCACCTGCGCGTCGCGGCGGAAGAGGTGATCGATCATACGGAAGATGCCTTTTTCATTGCCGGGAATCACGCGCGAGCTCATCAACACCGTGTCGCCCGCTTCAATCTTGACGTGCTTGTGGTTGTCCACCGCCGCACGAGAAAGCGCCGACATGGGTTCGCCCTGCGTGCCGCTGATGAAGACGCAAACCTTGTCGCGCTGAAAATCGCGAATCTTGCCAGGGGCAATCAGCAGGCTGTCCGGCACCTGGATATAGCCGAAGTCCTGCGCCATTTCAAAGGAGTTCGTCACCGAGCGCCCGACCAGTGCCACCTTGCGGCCATGCTTGACGGCCAGGTCAGCAGCAATGCGCAGCCGATGAATCGACGACGAGAAGCAGCTGAAGAAGAGGCGCTTTTTGGTGCGCGAGAATATTTCATCCAGCGCGGGGATTACAGAACGCTCGCTGGGCGTGTGGCCCGGGCGATCGACGTTGGTGGAATCCTGCAGCAAGGCCAGCACGCCGCGCTTGCCATACTCAGCAAAGGCTTGCAGGTCGAAGGGGCGGCCATCCGGCGGATGCAGATCAATCTTGAAATCGCCGGTGTGGATGACCAGGCCAGCGGGTGTATCAATGGCCAGCGCACCGCAATCCCCCAGACTAG
>VFSW01009419.1_pt1 | contig 13936 bp, 12 predicted proteins | sample 5358111 | NCBI WGS metagenome assembly VFSW01 (sample SAMN11554181, study PRJNA540505) | mine drainage metagenome | isolation source: sediment from site ElyBrook_90M | place: USA: Ely Copper Mine, Vershire, VT | collected 2017
CAAGGTAGATGCAGGAAGCCGCGGAAGCGGACCCGGCCGCCGCGTAGCGCGGGGCCCGCGAGTTCATAGTCCGGATAGCGCTGTAGAAAGCGCGCAATGGCGATGCGTCCCTCGAGCCGTCCGAGATGCAGGCCGACGCATTGGTGCGGGCCGGAGCCGAACGCGAGATGCCGGTTCGGCGATCGCAGGATATCCAGGCGGTTCGGATCGGCAAATTTCAGAGGGTCGCGGTTGGCGGCGCCGATGCACAGCCAGATCCGGGTTTCCGGCGCCAACTCGGCATCGCCGATGGTCACGCGCTCGGTCGTTATGCGGTTGCCGAGCTGATTGGAACTCTCGAAGCGCAGGAACTCCTCGACGGCGGTATCGATCGCCTGCGGCCGGCTGATGAGTTTCTGCCGCTCGGACGGCCAATGCAACAACGTCTCGAGGCTGTTGCCGATCAGATTCGTCGTGGTTTCGTGTCCGGCGTTGAGCAAGAAAATGCAGTTGTGCAGCAAATCCCGCGGGGTGAGCCGCTCGCCGTCGTTTTCGCCTTGGATCAGGCGCGTGAGCAGGTCGCGGTCGGGATCCTGCGGATGCGCGCGCCGCTCCGCGACCAGGATCTCGAGATAGGCGAGCATCTCGCGCACGGCCGCATTGCCGCGCGCCGCGCCTTGCGGCCCGAGCGAAGGCTCCAGCGCGCCCAAGATCGCGAGCGACCAAGCGCGTAGCGGCCGCCGGTCCGCATGCGGTATCGCGAGCAGATTGCCGATGATCTCGACCGGTATCGCGCCGGCGAAGTCGTCGATGAGGTCGACCGTGTCCTTGTCGGCCATCGCATCGAGCAGGCGATCGACCAGCGCCTGCAAGCCCGGCTCCAGCGCCGCCAGGTGGCGCGGCGTCAAGGCTCCGGAGATCAGGCGGCGCACGCGCGTATGCGCGGGCGGGTCGCGGAACACGAGGCTCGTCGTGTGATGCTCGTACAGCGGGGAGTCGCCGAACTTCGGCAGGAATTCCTTCTTCTTGTCCGAGCTGAATGTCTGCGGATCGCGGTAGACCCGGATCAAGTCGTCATAGCGCGTGAGAAAATACGAGCCGTCGGCGCATCGCTTCAACGGTTCATGGCTGCGCAGCGCGTCGTAGTAAGGATACGGGTCGACGTAGAAGTCGGCGGGCAGCAGAGCCAAGTCGAAGCTCGATGCGAGCGCGCGAGCCATTTCGGGTGATGAGGCCATGGACGGCCGCATTATACGCTAATCGGCCACGCCTCCAGTGCGGCGACCACCGTCGTCAGGAACGCGTTCGCTTGGAAGGCGTCGAGCGCGCGGTGGTCGATCGAAAGCGTGAGATAGCACATCGAGCGCACGCCGACCGCCTCGACCCCGTCGACCGGGAGGACGCAGACGCGGCGCTCGATCTTGCCGACGCCGAGGATGGCGACCTGCGGTTGATTGATGATGATCGGCGCGGCCAGAAGGCTGCCGCCGACGCCGTGGTTCGAGATCGTGAACGTGCCGCCGCGCACGTCCGCGGGCGCGAGCTTACCCGAGCGCGCCGCCGCCACGAGCTCGCCGAGACGGCGCGCCAGCTCAAGCAGGTCCATGTTCTGCGCGCGGCGAATCACCGGCACGATCAAGCCTTCGTCGCCGAGCGCAGTCCCGACGCCGATGTTGGCGTCGGCATGCAGTTCGAGCGCATCCTCGTGAAACGTCGCATTGACTTCGCGGTGCGTGACCAGGGCGCGCGCGCACGCGGCGATGAAATAGGCGGTGAGCGTGAGGCGCGCGCCTCTGCGCTCGAAGTCCGCGCCATGGCGCGCGCGGTGTGCGAGCACGCGCGTCAGGTCCGCCTCGAACAGCGTGGTGACGTGCGGCGCGGCGAGCACGCTCGCCGCCATGTGAGCGGCGATCCTGCGGCGCACCGGCGTATGCGCAACCCGCGCGCAGGCAGTCGTAGGCGCGGCGGAATCGGCGGCGGCGGCGCGCCGTCGCGACTCGGCATGATTCACGACGTCTTGCGCGGTCACGCGTCCGTTGCGTCCGCTGCCGGCGATCGCAGCGGGATCGAGCGCGTGCTGCGCGAGCAGGCGGCGCACCGAGGGGCTAAGGCAATGATGCGGCGACCGCGCGACCGCGGCCTCTGAAGGAGCCGCGCTTTTCAGCCGCGCGAGCAGCTCGCCGGGACGCACCTCGTCATTCGCTTGCCGCAGAATCTCGGCGAGCTCGCCGGCCGCGGGCGAAGGTATTTCGACCGTCACCTTGTCTGTCTCGAGTTCCAGCAGCGGCTCGTCTTTCGCGACGATGTCGCCGATCGTCTTGCACCACTTCAACACGGTGGCCTTCGTGCCCTCGTCGTTGGCCGGCGCGATGACGTCGGTGAGGCGCGTCATGTTCAGACGGCGGCCAGATCCGCGAGCGCCCGGGCGATCGTCTCGACGCCGGGCAGCACCGCGTCGAGCAGCGCCGGACAGTGCGGGCTCGGCACGTCGGGAAGCGCGAGGCGCTCGATCGGCGCGTCGAGATCGAAAAATGCGTCCTTCGCGAGCACGGCCGCGATCTCGGCGCCGAAGCCCGCCGTGAGATTGTCCTCGTGCACGATCAGACAACGCCCGGTCTTGCGCACCGAGGCGAGCGTCGCCTGCCGATCCCAGGGGCAGAGCGTGCGCAAGTCGAGCAGATCGGCGCAAATGCCGGTGCGCTGCAAGGCGATCTCGCAGCGCTCCACCATCGCACCCCAACTGACGACGCTGAGCGCCGCGCCCTCTCGCAGCAGGCTGGCCTTGCCGAACGGCAGCACGAAATCGTCGCCCGGATAGGGCCGCCGCGCCCAGGCGGCGTCGAGCAGCGCACGGTGCTCGAAGAAGATCGTCGGATCGTTGCCGCGCAGCGCGCTGCGCAGCAATCCGACCGCGTCGGCGGCGTTCGAGGGCATCGCCAAGCGCCAGCCGATGCCGTGCAGCCACTCTACTTCGTTCGACTGGCTATGCCAGGGATCGCCGCACTTGAAGAACCCGCCCGGAATGCGCACGACCATTGGCGCGGCGAACCGATTGGCGGTGCGCCAGCGCATCGTGCCGCAGTCGTTGAGCTGCTCGGCCGCGGGGTCCGCGTACTTGCGAAACTGGATCTCGGGCACCGGCATGAGTCCGGCCGCCGCCATGCCGACCGCGCGTCCGATGATGCCCTCTTCGGAGAGGCTGGTATCGAACACGCGCGCGCCGCCGAATTTTTCCTGCAATCCGAGCGTGGCGGCGTGCACGCCGCCCTTGCGGCCGACATCCTCTCCGAACACGAGCATGCGCGGGTTGACCTCGAGTTCACGTTGCAGCGTGCGCCGCACCGCGGTGATCAAGTTGATGCGCGGTCCCTGCGGCCGCGGCTCATCCGAGCCCTGCGGCAGCTGCGCGCCGTCGGCCCAGATTCCGCCTTGTAATTGAAGATCCGGCAGGCCGTCGGCCGTCGTTTCGGCGAACACGTAGCGGCGCACGCGCGCTACGTCGGGCGCGGCCCGCTGCTCAATGCGCGCGAGCGCCGTGGCGACCGCGACCCGGGCGCGCTCGGCTTCGGCGTTCCACTCATCGGCGTTGAGAATCGCAGGTACGAGCTGCGCGTGCAGGCGCAGCCAGGGATCGCGCGCACGTTCGGCCTCGATCGCGGCGGCCTCTTTGTAGGCTTGCGTGTCCTGGCCGGAATGCCCGGACAGGCGCGGTACGACGAGCCGCAAGAGCGCGGGCCCGTTGCCTGCGCGAACGCCGCGTACCGCCGCCTCGATCAGCGCGGCGGCCGCGAGCGGATCGGCGCCATCCCCGTCCTGCACCGTGAGGCCGCGAAACGCCGCGAGATTGCGCGCGATATCACCGCCCGGGGTCTGCAGGCGCGTCGGCACGGATATGCCATAGCCGTTGTCTTCGATGTAGAACAGGAGCGGCAGGCGCTCGGTCGTCGCGATGTTGAGCGCCGCCCAGAATCCATTGGTCGCCGTCGATGCATCGCCGCCGTGTGCGACCGCGATGCTGTGCGCGGCCGCGGCATCGCCGAGAACATCGCGCCGGTAGCGCAACGCCTGGGCCCAACCGACCGCCGGCGTGTATTGCGTGCCGACGCCGCCGCAGACCGGCAAGACGCAAGCGCCGTGCCGCCGCGGCAGATTGAACACAACGCCGATGTCGCGGCCTTCGCTCATGCCGCCGACCCGCATCATCGTCGAGGCGAGCGCCTCATCGAGCGTCAATCCGAGCCCGAGCAGCAGCGGCCGCGAGCGGTAATAGGCGCCGACCCCATCGCGTTCACCGGTGAGCTGCGTGCCGAGCAGCACCTGGGTCACTTCGTGGCCGCGCGCCGAAAATTGATAGAGCACCTTGCGTGCCGGCAGCAGCGTCGATTCTTCGAGTTCGTCGAGCGCACGCGCTGCGGTGACCTGATATACGACGGCCCGCCAATCGACCGAGATGGGCTGCGGCGCCTGTGGCAATTCTTGGGGATTTGCTGCCATGCCGCGCGCACTCCGTTGGGGTCGATATTTCAAGACTAGCCCTAGGGGCGTGCGAAAAATCGCCAAAATGCACGCTTAAAGGCATAGTATTTGGAGATATCCGCTAATTGCGTGCCTTTGGAGGCAAGTTTATGGAACTCGATCGGTTCGATGTCCGGCTTCTGTCCGAACTGCAGCGCGAAGGGCGCTTGGCGGTCGTCGAACTGGCCGAGACAATCGGTTTGTCAGCGACACCCTGTGCCCGGCGCATCAAGGCGCTCGAGACCGGCGGCCTCATCGAAGGCTATCAAGCGATCTTGAATCCGGGCCGCATCGGCCTCGCGGTACAGGCGATCGTGCAGGTCAAGCTGACGGAGCATACCGATGAGACCGTGGCTTGCTTCGAACGCGAGATCGCCTTGCTGGAAGAGGTGACCAATTGTTTCGCGATTACCGGCACCTATGACTTCATCCTGCAGGTCTACGCGCGGGATCTTGAGTCGCTGAGCACCGTCGTACTGAAGAAGCTGCTGCGCATCCCCAACGTGCGCGATTTGCAGTCGAGCGTCGTGCTCGCCACCGTGAAGCGCTCGACCCGCGTCCCGCTTGGTCATTTGCAGATCTAGAGCCGGCGGGGCGGTTCAGCGCAGCCCGCCAAAGCGGTCCCGCACCGATGGGGCGGCCGCCGGCAGCGGTCCGTCCAAGCGTACGGCGACACTCGACAAATACGCTTCTGAGGCCTCGAACACGTGTCCGTAGATATCGCGGCAAAGCGCGGCGGCGCGCGTTCCCGGCCAAGCCGCGGGCAGGAGTTCCGGCGGCAGCAGCGGATCGCGCAAATGCAGGCGCCGGTAATCGTGGATCAGTAGCGTGCGCACGAGGTAGGCCGCCTCGGGGTCCGTCCGGCCACGGCCCTTGAGCGCGCCAAGGCAACCCTCGAAGCGCGTGGCGAAGCGCTCATAGCGCTTACCGAGATCGGCAAGATCCCAGCCGCGTCGAACGATCCATTCTGGCTGATCATCCGCGCCGAGGCTCGCCTCGAAAATCAGCGCCTGCGGCGGCAGGCCCGCGGCCCGCAACTGCAGGCGGATCGCATGCGTCTGCGGTTGAGGATGCGCAAAAACGCCCGCGGCGACTTCGCCGAACCCGTGCCAGCGCAGCTCCTCGCGCAGCCGTTGCCGCGCCGCGCTCGGCATCGACGGCAGCACGACCAAGGTCCAGCGGCCGGACCAGACGGCATCCGATCCGCCGTAGATGCGCTCGGTGGCCTCGGCGAACCGCAGGCGGCCGCTGCTCGACAGGCGATACTCGCTCAGCTTGCCGGTGCGCCGGGCCTCGAGCCAGCCGTCATGGGCCAGGCGCGCGGTCGCGGTGCGCACCAGGCGCTCGTTCAGACCGAACGGCTGCGCGAGTCCGATCAAACTGCGCAGTGCGATCACGCCGCCGCGCGGCAGGAGCGAGTCGCCGAAGATCGTGACGATCAGGGAGCCGCCGCGCAGCGGACGCTGGCGGCGAAAGTGCGTCACGAGCAGCAGGGCGGCGGCGCGAAGGTCTTTGGGCATGGCGGCAAGCATTGTAATATGGCGACTCTCATGTGACACAAAAAAATTTGAGGCAATCTTTATTCTGTGTCAGGATAGCGAAACTATCGACTGGCTCGAGGCGCGGGGGCGAAGCGATGTATACGCAGGGGCTCGATGCGGCGGGCGCGGATGCCCGCGCGGATTCCGCGGCTTCGGACGATGAGGCCGCGTTGCTGCAACGCTTTCAGCGGCGCGTGGACGCCGAGGAGAAGATCGAGCCCAAGGACTGGATGCCCGAGCGTTACCGCAGCACGCTGATCCGGCAGATATCGCAGCACGCGCATTCCGAAATCGTCGGCATGCTGCCGGAGGGCAACTGGATCACGCGCGCTCCGACATTGCAGCGCAAGGCGATTCTGATCGCCAAGGTGCAGGACGAAGGCGGGCACGGGGCCTACCTGTACAGCGCCGCCGAGACGCTCGGCGTCAGCCGCGATCAGCTGATCGACCAGCTGCTGTCGGGCAAGGCCAAGTACTCCAGCATCTTCAATTATCCGACCCCCACCTGGGCCGACGTCGGCGCGATCGGGTGGCTCGTCGACGGCGCGGCGATCATGAATCAGATTCCGCTGTGCCGCTGCTCATATGGCCCATACGCGCGTGCGATGGTCCGCGTTTGCCGCGAGGAGAGCTTTCACCAGCGGCAGGGCTACGACATCATGCTGCGCCTGTCGCAGGGCAGCGCCGCGCAGCGGCGCATGGCGCAGGAGGCGCTGAATCGCTGGTGGTGGCCTGCGCTGATGATGTTCGGGCCGCCCGATGCGGACTCGACGCACAGCTCCGACTCGCAGCGCTGGAAGATCAAGCGCTTCTCGAACGACGAATTGCGCCAAAAATTCGTCGATTTCACGGTCCCGCAAGCGCAATTCCTCGGGCTCACGGTTCCGGATCCCGAGCTGCGCTGGAACGAGGCTGCCGAGCGCCATGACATCGGCGCGATCGACTGGCGCGAGTTCGAACAGGTCCTCAAGGGCAACGGGCCGTGCAATGCCGAGCGCCTGGCCGCGCGGCGCAGCGCCCATGAGCAAGGTGCGTGGGTGCGCGAGGCCGCGAGCGCCTACGCCGAGAAGCGGCGCGCGCGCGGCGCGAGCCGGGCGGCTTGAAGCCGCTCGTTTGAACGGATGACGGAGATACGCCATGCAAACTGAACGCGATTGGCCGTTGTTTGAAATTTTCGTGCGCGCACGCGCCGGCCTCGACCACAAGCACGTCGGCAGTCTGCATGCCGCGGACGCCGCGATGGCGCTCGAGCACGCGCGCGATTTGTACACGCGGCGCGAGGAGGGCGTGAGTCTCTGGGTCGTGCGCTCATCGGATATCACGGCCTCGGACCCCGCGGACTCAGAATCGCTGTTCGAGCCCGCGCGCGACAAGATCTATCGCCACCCGACCTTTTACGCGATTCCCGACGAGGTCAAGACCTTATGAGCGCGGCGCCGGCGCCGCCCGGCGAACCGGCCCTGCTGCGCTATTTGCTGCGGCTCGGCGACTCAAGTCTCGTGCTCGGCCAGCGCCTGGGCGAGTGGGTCGGCCATGCGCCGGCCGTCGAAGAGGACCTGGGGTTGGCGAATATCGCGCTGGACAAGATCGGTCAAGCGCGGCTGCTGCTTGCATACGCCGGCGAGGTCGAGGGGCGTGGGCGCGGCGAGGACGAAATCGCGTTCCTGCGGGAACATGGCGAATACCTGAACCCGGTTCTCGTCGAACAGCCGAATGGGGATTTCGGCCAGACGATCGTGCGCCAGGTCTTGATCGACGCATATCAGCTGGAGCTGTACGAACGCCTTGCGAGTTCGACCGACGCACGCCTGGCGGCGATCGCCGCCAAGACCGTCAAGGAAACCCGCTACCACCTGCGCTACAGCGGCGGCTGGCTCGTGCGCCTGGGCGACGGCACCGCCGAGAGCCACGCGCGCGTGCAGGACGCGCTCGAGCGGCTTTGGCCATACACGGTCGAATTGTTCGCCGAGGACGAGGTGGACCGGGCGATGACCGACGGCGGCATCGCGCCGCCGCTGGCAGCGATCCAGGCCGCTTGGTCGGTGCGCATCGACGGCATACTCGACGAGGCGACGCTCGTGCGTCCGCGCGACCGGCCGTACGCGTGGTTCGGCAAACGCGGCGAGCACAGCGAACACTTGGGATATTTGCTCGCCGAGATGCAGTATCTGCAGCGGACCTATCCGGGCGCGCGCTGGTGAACGCGCAAATCGATACCCGCGTCGCCGCCGCCTGGCGCGCGCTCGCCGCGGTCGAGGATCCGGAAATTCCCGCGCTCAGCATCGTCGACTTGGGGTTGGTGCGCAGCGTCGGCATCGAAGCCGACGGGGCCCTGCACGTGCATCTGTCGCCGACCTACACCGGGTGCCCGGCCACCGACGTGATCCGGCGCACGGTGGAACAGGCGCTGAACGACATCGATCCCGGGCGCTGCGTCGTCACGCCGGTGCTCGCGCCGCCGTGGACGAGCGACTGGATCACCGCCGCAGGCCGAGACAAGCTTGCCGCGTACGGCATCGTGCCGCCGCCGTACGCGGTCTCGTCGGCGAGCCAACTGCTGCACGATGAGCGGCCGCGCGCGTGTCCGCGCTGCGCGTCCGTGGAGACGGCCTGCGTCAGCCAATTCGGCTCCACACCGTGCAAGGCATTGCACCGCTGCTCGGCCTGTTTGGAACCCTTTGAAGTATTCAAGTGCATTTGACGGGCCGCGCATGCCGACATTTCACGCATTGAGGGTAAACACGATCGAGCGCATCGCCGAGGACGCCGTGTGCCTGACGCTCGCGATTCCGGACGCATTGCGCGCGCAATTCCAATTCGCCGCCGGCCAGTACGTGCCGATCCGGCGCGTCATCGGCGGACGCGAGGAACAGCGCACCTATTCGATCGTGACGGCGCCCGGCAGCGCGGTGCTGCGCCTCGGTGTGCGCGAACACGCGCATGGCCGCGTGTCGCGGGACCTCGCGCATGCGTTGCGGCCGGGCGATGCGCTCGACGTCGGCCGCCCGCTCGGCCGGTTCCGCACGAACGTCGACCCGGCGCGCTCGCGCTCCTACGTCGCCTTCGCCGCCGGCAGCGGCATCACGCCGGTGCTGGCGCTCGCGACGGACATTCTCGCGCGCGAGCCGCGCAGCCGGTTCACGCTGATCTACGGCAACCGCGGCGTCGCGCGGACGATGTTCGTCGAGGAGATTCTCGGGCTCAAGAACCGCCACCTGCAACGATTCGCCGTGCATTTCGTCATGAGCCGCGAACCGCAGGAGGCGGCGCTGCTCAACGGGCGCATCGATGCGGAAAAAGTGCGGGAACTCGCGGCCAAGCTCAACGAAGTCGCGACGGCCGATGAGTATTTCATCTGCGGTCCGGGCGCGATGGTCGACGAGGTGCGCGAAGCCGTGCAGCGCGTGAACGGCGCGGCGGTGATACGCGTGGAGCGATTCGCGAGCGGCGCGGCGCCGGCCGCGCGCGCGCAGCCGCTGGGCGCGCCGGCGCCGGCGGCAGAGGATCTGCTGGCGACGATTTCGGTCGTCATCGACGGACGGCGCCGCAGCTTTCCGATGGCGCGGCAAGATGCGTCTGTGCTCGAAGCGGCGGAGCGAGCCGGCCTGCAGCTGCCTTTTTCATGCCGCTCCGGCATTTGCGCGACTTGCCGCGCCCGCATCGTGCAGGGTACCGCCGAGATGGCGCACAATATCGCCTTGGCGCCTTGGGAAGTCGACGCAGGCTTCGTGCTCTGCTGTCAGGCGCGCCCGACGAGCGCGACGCTCGAATTGAGCTACGACGAAAAATAGCCGCATCGACCACGCTGCGCGAAAGGCGATCATGTCATACGAAACCATACTGTTCGGCCTCGACGGCGGCATCGCCCGCCTGACGCTGAACCGGCCGGACAAGCTCAATAGCTTCAACGCGGCGATGCACGGCGAAGTGCGGCACGCGCTCGCGCAGCTTGGCACGGCGCAGGCGCGGGTGCTGGTCTTGACCGGCGCCGGGCGCGGATTTTGCGCAGGGCAGGATCTAGGCGATCGGGCGGTCGCGCCGGGCGGCGAGCCGCTCGATCTCGGCGATTCGATCGAGCGCCACTACAAGCCGCTGATACTCGCATTGCAGGGATTGCCGCTGCCGGTGATCGCCGCCGTCAACGGAGTCGCGGCGGGCGCCGGCGCCAACATCGCGCTCGCCTGCGATCTCGTCGTCGCGGCGCGCTCGGCGAGTTTCGTGCAAGCGTTTGCGAAGATCGGCCTCATGCCCGATTGCGGCGGGACCTGGACCTTGCCGCGGCTCATCGGCAACGCGCGCGCCCTCGGTTTGACGCTGCTCGGGCAGAAGCTCTCGGCCGAGCAAGCCGCGGCATGGGGCATGATCTGGAGCTGCGTCGAAGATGCCGACCTGGCCGCGGCGGTGGACGCGCTCGCCGCGCAGTTGGCGGCTGCGCCGACACGCGGGCTGGCGGCAACCAAGGCGGCGATTCGCGGCGGCTGGCAGCGCTCGCTTGCCGAGCAACTCGACGTGGAGCGCGACGCGCAGCGCGAATTGGGCCGTACCGCCGACTACGCCGAGGGCGTACGCGCGTTCGGCGAAAAGCGCACGCCGCATTTTAAGGGGCGCTGATCATGTCCGGATCGACTCCCGCGCCGCCCGATGATGCCCCCGCACGCGCGCGCGCCGCGGTGCAATCCCTGTATGACGGCGATCGCGCCTCGCGGGCGCTCGGCGTCGAGCTGCTCGACGTCGCGCCGGGCCGGGTACGCGTTGCACTGACGGTGCGCGACGACATGCTGAACGGCCATGGGATTTGTCATGGCGGCGTCGTGTTCACGCTGGCCGACGCCGCTTTCGCGTTCGCGTGCAACTCGCACGGCGAAGCCATGGTCGCCGCGAGTACCAGCATCGATTTTCTCGCTCCGGCTCCCCGCGGCGCGCGCTTGATCGCGACCGCTGCCGAGACGATGCGCACGGCGCGCCATGGAATTTACGACGTGACCGTGACGGCCGCGTCGGGAGAGGCGATCGCCAGCTTTCGCGGGCGCTGCGCGCGTCTGCGCTTGCAGGCGCCCACGGCTTGAATCATCCAAGGGCCGCCAAGTCGGAGTGACTCATGCAATTGCAAAGCTACATCGGCGGAGCCTGGCGCCGCGGTCGTGATCGAGGCGCCGCCTTGCTCGACGCCTCGACCGGCGAGCTGGTCGCCGAGGCGTCATCCGCCGGCATCGATTTCGCGGCTGCGCTCGACCATGCGCGCGAAGTCGGCGGGCCGGGCTTGCGCGCGCTCACGTTTCACGAGCGCGCCGGATTGTTGAAGGCGCTCGCTAAGCGTCTCGGCGAATGCAAGGAGGAGTTTTACGCGCTCTCGTACCGCACCGGCGCGACGCGCAGCGACTCGTGGATCGACATCGACGGCGGCATCGGCACGCTGTTCGCATTTGCGAGCAAGGCCGGCCGCGAACTGCCGAACGCGCACGTGCTTGCCGACGGCGCGCTCGAGCGGCTCTCCAAGGCGGGCACGTTCGCCGGCCAGCACATTTATGTGTCACGCGAAGGCGCCGCGGTGCACATCAACGCGTTCAATTTCCCGGTATGGGGCATGCTGGAGAAGCTCGCGCCGGCGCTGCTCGCCGGCGTGCCGGCGATCGTCAAGCCGGCGACGGCGACCGCCTATCTTACGGAACTCGTGGTACGCCGCATCGTCGAGTCGGGGATCTTGCCGGGCGGCGCGCTGCAGCTCGTCTGCGGAAGTCTCGGCGATTTATTCGACCACCTGAATTGCCAGGATTTCGTCTCCTTCACCGGCTCGGCGCATACCGCAGCGCGGCTGCGCGCGCATCCGAACGTCATCCGCCATTCGGTGCGGTTCGTCGCCGAAACCGATTCGCTGAATAGCTGCATCCTCGCGCCCGATGCTCTGCCCGGCACTCCTGAGTTCGACCTGTTCGTGCAGGAGGTCGCGCGCGAGATGACGGTCAAGGCGGGGCAGAAGTGCACGGCGATCCGCAAGGCGCTGGTGCCGGCCGCGGCGGCGGTCGACGTGGTCGAGGCGTTGCGGGCCGCGCTCGGCAAAGTCGTCATCGGCGATCCGCGCGCGCAAGGCGTCGGCATGGGGCCGCTGGTCAGCCTGGATCAGCGCGCCGAGGTGCTCGCCCGCATCGGCGACTTGCGCCGCGAGGCGGATCTCGTCGTCGGCGATCTGGATGGGTTCGAGGTCCGGGGCGGCGACCGGCAGCGCGGCGCGTTCCTGCCGCCGGTGCTGCTGCTGTGCCGCGAGCCGCACGCGGCGCGGGCGCTGCACGAGGTGGAAGCGTTCGGGCCCGTCGCTACGGTCGCACCGTACCGCGGCGCGGCGGACGCGATCGCGCTGGCGCGGCGCGGCGCGGGGAGCTTGGTCGCGTCGGTGTTCTCGGCCGACGAGGAACTCGCCGCCGGTCTGGTACGCGGGCTCGCGCCGTACCATGGCCGCATTCTCGTCGTGAACCGCCACTGTGCGAAGGAGTCGACCGGCCACGGCTCGCCGCTCGCCCCGCTCGTGCACGGCGGTCCGGGCCGCGCCGGCGGCGGAGAGGAAATGGGGGGCATACGCGGCGTCCTGCATTACATGCAGCGCACCGCCGTGCAAGGATCTCCGGATGTGCTGACCGCGGCCGGCGGCCGCTGGGCGCGCGGCAGCCGCCTGCGCGACCCGGGCGTGCATCCGTTTCGCATTCCGTTCAACGATCTCGAGCTCGGTGACACGCTGCAGTCCGGCGAACGACTGGTGACCGTGGAGGATATCGAACGGTTCGCGGCGCTCACCGGCGATACGTTTTATGCCCACATGAGCGAAGCCGAGGCGGCGCGCAACCCGCTGTTCGGCGGCCGCGTCGCGCACGGCTATTTTCTGATCGCGGCCGCCGCCGGGTTGTTCGTCGACCCGGCCTACGGCCCCGTGCTCGGCAACTATGGCCTCAATGAGCTGCGCTTCGTCAAGCCGGTGAAGCCCGGCGATCGAATCAAAGTGCGGCTGACCTGCGCCGAGAAGAGCCTGCGCGCGGACAAGGGCTGGGGCGAAGTCGCCTGGGATACCGAGATCACGAACGAACTCGACGAGACCGTGGCCTCCTACCAAGTGCTGACGATGGTCAGCGTCCACGCGGTTCCGGACTCGCAAACCTCATGAACACACCCACCATCGATCTCGCCCGCTACTCGGGACGCTTTTCGAGCCTTAAGTTCGCGGCGCCGGCGCCCGGGATATTGGATCTGGTCATCGCGAATGCGCGCCGCGCCAATGCCGCGACCGAATCCATGCATCGCGACCTCGCGCTGGTCTGGCGCGAGATCGACGTCGACGATTCGGTGCGCGCGGTGGTCGTGCGCGGGGAGGGAGCGAATTTCTCGTCGGGCGGCGACTTCGACATGATCGAACACATGATTGCCGATGAAGCGACGCTGATTCGCGTATGGAAGGAGGCGAGCGACCTCGTCTACAATCTCATCAATTGCTCCAAACCGGTCGTATCGGCGATCCGCGGTAGCGCGGTCGGCGCGGGACTTGCGATCGCGTTGCTCGCGGACGTATCCATCGCCGCCGAGGATGCGCTTATCCTCGATGGACATACGCGCTTGGGCGTCGCCGCCGGCGACCATGCGGTCATCATCTGGCCGTTGCTCTGTGGTCTCGCGAAAGCCCGATATCATCTGTTGACGAACAAGCCGCTGTCCGGCAAGGAAGCCGAGCGCATCGGTCTGGTCGCGCTGTGCGTGCCGGACGCCGAGGTGGCGCCTACGGCGCTCGACGTCGCGCGCACGTTGGCCGCCGGCAGCGCGACGGCGGTGCGGTGGACGAAGCATGCGCTGAACAACTGGCTGCGGCTCGCCGGACCGAGCTTCGATACGTCGCTCGCTTTGGAATTTCTCGGCTTCAAGTT
>VFSW01009420.1_pt1 | contig 13936 bp, 13 predicted proteins | sample 5358111 | NCBI WGS metagenome assembly VFSW01 (sample SAMN11554181, study PRJNA540505) | mine drainage metagenome | isolation source: sediment from site ElyBrook_90M | place: USA: Ely Copper Mine, Vershire, VT | collected 2017
GCGTGGGCCACGGTCCGCGGAAGAGGCGCATTACGCTGCGTCCTTTCTGAGCTGATAAACGCAGTGGTCGTAACCGCGCCAGAAGATCGTGCGGTCCACGGTGAGACCGTTTTTCTCGGCGACGCGGCGCGAAGGGATGTTTTCAGGACGAATCATGGAAATTACATGATCGCAGCCGAGGGCGGTGAACGCATAGTCGCGGACGGCGCACGCTGCTTCGGTGGCGTAGCCGCGGCGCTGATGGTCGCGATGGACGTGGTAGCCGATTTCGGGCTCGCGGACGTGCTCGACCTCCTGCCAGACCAGGCCGCAGTCGCCGATGAGTGTCCCGGAGTCTCTGAGAACGATCGCCAGCAGGCCGGCGCCTGATGGGTAGCGGCCGATCTGGCGGGCGATCCCTTCCTCGACTTCTTCGCGCGTGTAGGGGCGCGCATAGAAGCGCATAGTGTCGGGATCACCGAGGACGTCAGAGAGCGCGGGCGCGTCGGCGGGGGTGAGTTCGCGGAGGAGGAGGCGCGGCGCGGAGAGGCAGAGCACGGCAGGTCAGGCCTTTTTCCGTTTCGGCTTCTTCTTCGGGATGATGATCCGGAACCCTTCCCCGAGGCGTTTGACGTAACGGCCGCGCTCGCCACCACGAAAATCGATTTCGCGGGGCATGTCAGGATCCTCGCTGGTTCCTTTTGTGCGTTTCATTGTGACTAGACCTTCGCCCAGATGGCCTCGCGCGGATCTTCGGGGTTGAGCTTCGCAAACTCCTTCAGGATTTCGCGCGACCGCTCATCGCGGACCTGCGGAACCGACACTTCCACCGTTACGATCTGGTCGCCGCGCGTGCCTTCTTTGGTGGCCGAAGCCACGCCGCGTTCGCGCATGCGCAGCTTCTGCCCGCTTTGCGTGCCGGGCGGGACGCGCAGCTGCGCGCGTCCGTCGATGGTCGGAACCTCGATGCGCCCACCCAGCGCCGCTTCCGCTACCGTAACGGGGAGCGTCAGATAAATATCGTCGCCAGTGCGCGTGAAGACCGGATGCGTGCCGGTGCGGATGATGAGGTACAGGTCGCCGGCCGCGCCACCGTGGGCGCCGGCGTTGCCTTTGCCGGCGAGACGGATGCGCTGGCCGTCGCGCGTGCCCGGCTTGATGCGGAACTCCAGCGGCTCGGTGCGGTACAGCACGCCTTCGCCGTGACAGGCGGGGCAGGCGTTCTGCACCTTGCCGCTGCCGCCGCAGCGCGGGCACTGGATGTTGAACTTCATGCGCCCGCCCATCTGCGTCACCTGGCCGGTGCCGTGGCATTCGGGGCAGCTCTGCGCGCCGCCCATCGAGCCGCGCCCGTGGCACGTGGCGCAGACTTCCTGGCGCTGGATATCGAGACGCGCGACGCCGCCGCGAATCGCCGTCCAGAAATCCACATTGACGGTGTACTCGAGATCCGTGCCGGGCTGCGGGCCCTGCGCCGCGCGCTGCTCGCGCGAGAACATGCCGGAGAAGATGTCGCGGAAGTTGCCCCAGCCCTGGCCGCCGGATGTGCCGGGCGCTTCTTCTGAGAAGTCGAAGCCGCCGAAGTCGATAGGGACGCCCTGCTGCGCCCCGCCGCCTCCCGGGCCGTAGCCGCCGCGCGCCGCCGCTTCAGCCGTCGCCGGATCGATCTGATCGGAGTAGAAGCCGAACTGGTCGTAAATCTTCCGCTTCTTCTCGTCGGAGAGGATGTCGTTGGCTTCGGAGATTTCCTTGAACTTCTCTTCGGCCTTTTTGTCGTTGGGATTGACGTCGGGATGGTACTTGCGCGCAAGTTTGCGGAAGGCCTTGCGAATCTCCTCGGAGGTGGCGGACTTCTTCACCCCGAGCATCGCGTAATAGTCTTTGTGCTGGGTCGGTGCCATTCGTTCTCTTCGTGTCGTTCAGGCCGTGGCCGCGGGTTTCAGCTCTCCTTTGGCGTCACGCGGCGCGGGGCGAACTTCGCGGCGGATCGTCGCAGCGAGTTCATCCTCCGCCATCTCGAGATCATATTGAGCCTGCAAGCGCAGCCAGAAATTCGGAGACATGCGGAAATAACGCGACAGCCGAAGAGCCGTGTCGGCTGTAATGCTCCGCCGTTCGTTCACGATTTCGCTGATCCGAGTGACCGGGACACGCAAGGAAAGTGCCAGCGCGTTTGCTGAAAGGCCGAGAGGCTTCATGAATTCCTCGCGGAGCATCTCGCCCGGATGCAAAGGCGGCATCTTCTCCGAACTCACCTTAGTGGTAGTCGACGATTTCGACCTGCCAGGCATCTCCGTCCCTCCATTCAAAGCACACACGCCACTGATCGTTGATCCGGATGCTCCATTGACCCTCCCGATCACCCCGAAGCTTCTCCAGCCTGTTTCCAGGTGGGTCTGCCAATTCTTCAACCCGGTCAACGCTCTCGATCTGGCGGAGTTTGCGAAATGCACTTCGCTCGACTGAACCAAACCGGCGAGAGTGGAAACGATGGAAAACTCGCTCCGTTTCCTTATCGCCGAATGACCGGATCACGCCCTTAGCGTAGCACGTTTAACGCTAAACGTTAAAGCTGCCGCGTCAGTTCCACACCATCATCGCGTCCACCGGCTCAATCCGCCAGAAGACGTCCGGCTCAACCTGCCGCATCTCGCGGACAAAGTGCTGGGCCTGCTTCTCATCGTCGAACACGACCTGGTTGGTGATCTGGCCGGCGCGGCGCTGTTCGCATTTCCAAAGCGTGCTCGTCGTGTTCGTCATGGGGAGTACTTCCTTTCACTGCTGAACTCATTTACGCAATGCAGCGGCGGGGCGTTCCTGCTCAGGAAACACCCCGCTTCTATCGGCTTGCCCGGCACCCGGCTTCAGCCGCGCCCCGGTACAACTTTGGTTATTTCTTCTCCTCGACGTCCACGTACTCGGCGTCGATGACTCCTTCGTCCTTCTTGCCCTCGTCGGCGGTGCCGGCCGCAGCCGCGTTACCGTCCGTGGGAGGAACGCCCGCACCCGCTGCGTTGGCCTTGTACATGGCCTCGGCCAGCTTGTGCGACGCCTGGGTCAGCTTCTCCCGCGCCGCGTTCATCTCGGCCGGGCTCGGCGTGCCTTCCAGCGTCTTCTTTGCTTCGGCCAGCGCCGATTCGACGTCGGACTTGTCGGAGCCGGACACCTTGTCGCCGTTCTCCTTCAGCATCTTCTCGATGTTGTAGACCAGCCCATCGAGCTGATTGCGCGCCTCGATCTCGTCGCGCTTCTGCTTGTCCTCGGCCGAGTGCGCTTCGGCTTCCTTCGCCATGCGCTCGACCTCTTCCTTGCTCAGACCCGAAGACGAGGTGATCTGGATCTTCTGGTCCTTGCCGGTCGCGGTGTCTTTCGCCGTGACGTTCAGAATGCCGTTGGCGTCGATGTCGAACGTGACCTCGATCTGCGGAACCCCGCGCGGCGCCGGCGGAATGCCGCTCAGCTTGAACTTGCCCAGCGTGCGGTTCTGCGCCGCCATCGGCCGCTCGCCCTGCAGGACGTGGACCTCGACCTCGGTCTGCGAATCGGCCGCCGTCGAGAAGGTCTCCGTCTTCTTCGTCGGGATCGTGGTGTTGCGCGGAATCATCGTCGTGGCAACCCCGCCCAGTGTTTCAATCGACAGCGTCAGCGGCGTCACGTCGAGCAACAGCAGGTCCTTCACTTCGCCCGCGAGCACGCCGGCCTGCACCGCCGCGCCGATCGCGACCACTTCGTCCGGATTGACGCCCTTGTGGCCTTCCTTGCCAAACAGATCCTTCACCAGCTGCTGAATCCGCGGCATGCGGGTCTGGCCGCCGACGAGAACCACCTCGTCGATCTTGCTGGCATCGATGCCGGCGTCGGCAAGCGCTTTCTTCGAAGGCTCGACCGACCGCTGGATGATGTCCTCGACCAGCTGTTCGAGCTTCGCGCGAGTGAGCTTCTTGACGAGATGCTTCGGACCGGACGCGTCTGCCGTGATAAACGGCAGGTTGATCTCGGTTTCGAGCGCCGTCGAAAGCTCGATCTTGGCGCGCTCCGCGGAGTCGCGCAGCCGCTGCAGAGCCATCTCGTTGCCCTTGGCGCGCAGATCGAGCCCTTCCTCTTTCTTGAACTCGTCGATCAGCCAGTCCACGATGCGCTGGTCGATGTTGTCGCCGCCCAGGTGCGTGTCGCCGTTGGTGGACTTCACCTCGATGACGCCTTCGCCCACTTCGAGGATGGAAATGTCAAAAGTCCCGCCACCGAAGTCGTACACGGCGATCGTCTCGTCCTTCTTCTTGTCGAGCCCATAGGCCAGCGCGGCCGCCGTCGGCTCGTTGACGATACGCTTCACGTCGAGCCCGGCGATCTTGCCGGCATCCTTGGTCGCCTGGCGCTGCGCGTCGTTGAAGTACGCCGGCACCGTGATCACAGCTTCGGTCACTGTGGTACCAAGGTGGTCTTCGGCCGCCTTCTTCAGCTTCTGAAGGATCAGCGCCGAGATCTCGGGCGGCGTGTAGAGCTTGCCCTGCGCCTCGACGGCCACGTGATCGCCCTGCTGGACCACCTTATAGGGCACCATCTTCATCTCGTCGTTGACTTCGTTGAAGCGTCGGCCCATGAACCGCTTGATGGAATAAACCGTATTGGCGGGATTCGTGATCGCCTGCCGCTTGGCCACCTGGCCCACCAGCCGCTCGCCCGACTTGGTGAACGCTACGACGGAGGGGGTCGTACGGCCGCCCTCTTCGTTGGCGATGACTTTGGGCTCACCGCCCTCCATAACGGCGACGACGGAGTTGGTCGTGCCGAGGTCAATACCGATAATCTTTGCCATTGTTATTGCCGCTCCTGAATGAGTGCCTTGCCTGGCCAGCATCGCACTTGAGTGAGTTATTGTCAATCTATCTGATGCAGAATCTGGTGGAGGCGATTCAGAAACGGAACCGATTGAAAAGGTAAGGTTTAACTGCAAAATCGCAACCTGGCGGCAGATTTCCGGTCCGGCCGCTGCATCCAGCAAGGCCCCCGGCGTATCTAACAGGTGAATTTGAATTTAGCGGTTGGCGAACGGCCCCTGGACTCTTTTCCACTGGGCTGACTACGGTCGGGACGAGAGTCTGGGCGGCCTGGCTGAAAGGGACCCGGCAGGAGGTTCGACGCCGAGTCTCCAGGCCGAATGCCAGAAGAAATTTGTCGGTTTCCGGCGCTTCGAGATCGCTGGATCAGGTATCCATGGGTTAGCAGAAGCATCGTAGAATGCATTCCCCGGTTAGTCTTCACCTACGCAGCGACAACAATCAGGAAGAGGCATGGCGGACGGAAGCAGTCAGCAGCCGCAGAATTTTGGCGTCAATCCGTGGCTGATCGCGGTCAGCGTGATGCTGGCGACCTTCATGGAGGTCCTGGACACGGCGATCGCGAGCGTCGCCCTGCCCTACATCGCCGGCTCGCTCTCCGCCTCGAACGACGAAGCCACCTGGGTACTGACCAGCTACCTGGTCGCCAACGCGGTCATCCTGCCGGCGAGCAACTGGTTCTCCCTGAAGTTTGGGCGCAAGCGCTTTCTCATCACCTGCGTGATCATCTTCACCGTCGCGTCGTTTTTCTGCGGCGCGGCTCCGACGCTGGGATTCATCCTCATCGCGCGCGTGATCCAGGGAGCGGGCGGCGGCGCGCTGCAGCCGCTGTCGCAGTCCATCCTGCTCGAAAGCTTCCCGCCGGAAAAACGTGGCGCGGCGATGGCGCTGTTCGCCTTCGGCGTGGTGGTGGCGCCGGTGCTGGGCCCGACGCTCGGCGGCTGGCTGACTGACACCTACAGCTGGCGCTACGCCTTCTACATCAATATTCCGGTGGGCGCGCTGGCGGTCTTCATGATCAGCCGGTACGTGCACGACCCCGAGTACATCACGAAGGGGCATGCGAGCAAATTCGACAACCTCGGCTTCGGCCTGCTCGCCGTCTGGACGGGCTGCCTGCAGGTGGTGCTCGACAAGGGCCAGGAGGACGACTGGTTCTCCGCGGACTGGATCAAGTGGGCGGTCACGATCCTGGTGATCGCGCTGACGTGGTTCATTGTTCACTCGTGGAGGAGCAAGACGCCGCTGGTGAATCTGAAGACGCTGAAAGACTGGAACTTTGGCCTGGGCTGCATCCTGATGCTGATGTTCGGTCTCTGCATCTACTCGATGATCACCGTGCTGCCGCTCTTCTATCAGGAGCTGCTGGGCTACACAGCGTTTGCGGCGGGCCTGGTGGTGGGGCCGCGCGGGATCGGCTCCATCATCGGCATGCCGGTGATCGGCTATATCGGCAACAAAGTCGATCCCAGGTATCTGCTGACCTTCGGATTCGTAGGATTCGGCATCATGAGCCTGGTGCTCGGTAACCTGAATCTGGAGCTCAGCCCGTGGACCCTGCTGGTGCCCATCGTCGCCACCGGATTTGCGCTGAGCTTTGTCTTCGTGCCGATTACGACGCAGGCCTACAGCACCCTGCGCAACGACCAGATCGGCAACGCCAGCGGCATCTTCAACCTGGTGCGCAATATCGGCGGCTCCATCGGGATCTCCATTGCGCAGACGCTGCTGGTGCGGCGCAGCGCCGCGCATCAGACCCAGATCGCGGGCAGCGTCTCGCAGACCCAGTACTGGTTTGAGCAGCGGATCAGCGCGCTCACCGGCTACCTGACCCACCACACGGCGGCGCCGAACGCGCGCGCGGCCGCGGAAGGGGTGCTCTATCGACAGCTGGGGCAACAATCGCTGCTGTGGGCGTTCGTCGACGTCTTCCGATGGATGAGCCTCATTTGTTTCCTGTGCGTGGCGCTGGTCTGGTTCTTCAGAAAAGCGCGCCCGGGTGCAAAGCCGCCGGTGGGCGCGCATTAGACTTGTCACCGGGCCTCAGGAGATCCGGTGACAGAAACGAACGCATACGACGAGTTCGACTACCCGGGCTATTCCTTCCCCAACACGCACCCCGGCCAGCTGGCCGTCATGGCCGTCCTGCATGGCCTCTCACCCGCCGCGGTGGATAACTGCCGGGTCCTGGAAATTGGCTGCGGTGAAGGCGCCAACCTCATTCCCATGGCGCATGCCTTTCCGCGGGGGGAATTCACCGGCTTCGACCTGGCAGGGGGCCCCATCCGCCGCGGACTGGAGCGCGCCCGCACTCTGGGCCTTCGCAATCTCCGGCTCTTTCAGGCCGACCTGCTGGATTTGGGGCCGGAGGACCAGCGGGGCGTTCTGGGCCAATACGACTACATCCTCGCGCATGGCCTGTACACCTGGGTGCCGGAACCAGTTCGCGACGGCCTGCTGGCGCTATGCTCGAAACACCTGGCCCCTGGCGGTGTCGCCTTCATCAGCTACAACGCCTGGCCCGGCAGCTACATCCGCAACATCTTTCGCGAGGTGCTCAGCCGTGCCGCAGACGGCGGCACGCAGACTGAGGAGCAGATCGCCCAGGGACTCAATCTGTTCGAGGCTCTGATCCAGGCGCGGGCGGAGAACGATCCCTGGCGGGGACTTTTCGAAGATCAATTGGCGAAGATGCGCTGCCGCGCCCCCAACACGACCTGCCACGACGAGCTGGCTCCTGCCTACAACCCGGTCTGGTTCTCCGCCTTCGTGCGCCACGCGAGAAGCCATGGTCTGGAATATCTGAGCGATGCGGAACTGCCGGTGCCCACCGATCCATGCTTCCATAACGAACTTATGACGCAGGTGCGGGGCGCAGCCGGGGACGATCCGATCCGGCAGGAAGAACTTCTCGACTTCAGCCGCATGCGCATGTACCGCGAGACGCTGCTGGTGCATGCAGGGCAGCCCATCCGGCAGGAGCCGGAGCCGCGGGCGCTGCGGACGATGCGATTCGCATCCTCAGCCGTCTCCGCCGAAGGAGAGCGTCCCGGGCAGCGGTTCTACGGCATCCAGGGCGGTCCCCGCGTCGCGCTGGACCAGGCGCCGGCCATTGCCGTGATGGAGCGGCTGATTGCTGCCTGGCCGCGCACGCTCAGCTTTGAGGAAACCAGCGGCGCCATGACCGAAGGCGGTTTGCGGGCGGACGCCGATCCTGCTCGCCTCCTGCTGCAGATGGCGATCGCGCGGATGATTGAACTCCACACCTGGCAGCCGGCGGTCGTGAATGCGCTGTCGGACCGGCCTGAGGTCGCTGCTATCTCCCGTCATGAAGCTGCGCAGCGGCCATACACGGCCAATTTGTGGCACGGCACCGTGCAGCTGGAAGACCCGGTCGTGCGGAAACTGCTGCTGCTGGCGGATGGAACGCGCACCCGCGAAGAAATGCTGGCCGCCCTGGTGCTGGAATTCTCCTCGGTGCCCCAGACCGAACTCCAGACCGGCGTGGAAGAAAACCTCGAACGCTTTCGCCGCGCGGCTCTTCTCGTTGCGTGAGTTGCCGTGAGCTGAATGCAATCCCGTCCAGGCCGCGCCCGTAACCCCGCAAGCGCTGCCTTCCTCCCCTCCGGACCGCTTGCTATACTTCTCAAGGACGCTTCCGTGCGGAAGTGGTGAAATTGGCAGACACACCATCTTGAGGGGGTGGCGCCGAAAGGCATGGGGGTTCAAGTCCCCCCTTCCGCACCAAATTCTCTCCGCCTGACTTGCCGGCGCCACCTTGAGGTTCTCAGAAATACCGTGATCATTTTCGTTACCACCATCCACGTCATCGTTTGCCTGTTGCTGATCATCGTCATCCTGCTCCAGCAGGGCAAAAGCGCCGATCTCGCCGCTGCTTTCGGCGGCCAGGGCTCGCAGACCGCCTTCGGGCCGCGCTCCGCGGCGAACTTGCTGACCCGGAGCACTGCCTGGCTGGCCGGCATCTTCGTCATTACCTCCATCTCGCTCACGATTCTGATGCAGCATCAGACCACGCAGCGGCACTCGGTGCTGTCCGGATCGAGCACCACCCAAAGCACGCCGAAGAGCAAGTAGCTTCGTTTTCCGATTCTGCGATTCAGTCAGCTTTTTGAGCGGCAACGGTCGACAGTTCGCACCGCACCTCCCGGGTGCCCCATGCCCCTGGTGTTGGGAACATGGGCATCGCCCCACGGGCGACCGATCTCCTTTGCGCCAGCGCACGGCTTCAGCCGTGCCGAAGTCGCTGCGCTTCGCCGACAATAGAAGCATGATCCTCGAAACCTTTCCCGTCGGCCCCCTCCAATGCAACTGCACCATCCTCGGCGACGAGACCACAGGCGAGGCCATGGTCGTCGATCCCGGCGACAACATCCCGCAGATCCTCACGTTTCTGGCGCAGCACAAGCTTACCCTCAGGCAGATTGTCGTCACCCACGGCCACATCGACCACGTCGGCGGAGCCGCGCGCCTGAAGAAAGCCACGGGCGCGCCGATCCTGCTCAACCAGAACGATCTGCCCCTGCTGGACATGATGGACAAGCAGGCAGCATGGCTGGGTGTGGGGACGCCCGAGATCGTCGCGCCGGACTTCAGCGCCGAAGAGGGGATGGTGGTCGGGGTCGCCGGCCACGCGGCGCAGGTCCTCTACACGCCGGGCCATACCCAGGGCAGCATCTGCCTGCACTTCGCGCCGGACAACCTGCTCCTCGCAGGCGACACGCTCTTCGCCGGATCGATTGGAAGAACCGACCTCCCCGGCGGCGACCCGACGCAGCTCCTGCGCTCCCTGCCCGATCGCCTGCGCACCCTCCCCTCCGAGCCGCAAGTCATCCCCGGCGACGGTCCGGCAACCACCATCGGCGAAGAGCGCCAGTCCAACCCGTTCCTGCAACCCGGCGTGCGTCTCTGAGCCGGCTCCGGAACCACAGATGATCCGTCCCGGTTCTCGACGAGCGCCCAGGCGCGACAGCGCACCCAACGTCGCTGTGCCGTCCAGATCTTATCCAGAAAGTCTTATCCAGAAAAGTCCTATCCGGAAACCTCGCTGATCCGAACCGGCCGGTGTTCGTCGCTCGACTTGCCCGCCGCCAGCGCCATCACCACCGGCATCCGGCTGTCTGCGCCCGTGACCGCAACGGGCTTGTCCTCGAGCACGGCTTCGGTGAACGCCTGGATTTCGGCCGCGAAGCTGTCGGTATACCGCTGCATGAAGAAGTTGTACGGAAGATCGGAGTAGACGGATTTCTCGCCGCTGACGATCACCTGGTTCGGGTAACGGTTCTCCGAGGCGATCTTCCCTTTGCTGCCGAGAATCTCGACGCGCTGATCGTAGCCAAAGGTGGACTTGCGGCTGTTGTCGATCGTGCCGATCGCGCCGCTCCGGAAGCGCAGCAGAACCACCGCCGTATCGAAATCGTTCTCCCCTGCGAAGCCGGGATCCACCATCACCGCCCCCGCCGCGAACACTTCTTCCACCTCTTCGCCCATCAGGAAGCGCGCCATATCGAAATCGTGCACCATCATGTCGAGGAAAATGCCCCCCGAGGGGCGCAGGTATGCCAGCGGCGGAGGAAACGGATCGCGGCTCACGATGTGAAACAGATTGGGCGTGCCGATTTCGCCGGACTCGACCGCCTGCCGTACCCGCAGAAAGTTCGAGTCGAAGCGGCGATTGAAGCCCACCTGCAGCTTCACTCCGGCGGCCTCAACCGCGGCGAGCGCGCGGTCGATCTCCTTCAGGCTGAGCGAAATGGGTTTCTCGCAGAAGATGTGCTTCCCGGCTTTGGCAGCCGCCACGATCAGGTCGGCATGCGTATCGGTAGGAGAGCAAATGGCCACAGCGTCGATGGCGGGGTCGGCGATGACTTCGTCGCCGGTGGAGACGATCTTCGGAATATTGCAGCGCGAAGCAACCGCCTGCGCGGCTGGCTGCTTCAGGTCCGCGATGACGGCGAGCCGTGCCTGAGGCACGCGGAAGGCAAGGGTTTCAGCATGCACCGGGCCGATGCGTCCGGCGCCGATCAGTCCAAAGCGAAGTTCGTTCTTCATTAGGTTTTTGCAGTCTCCAGATGATGCCCCATCCAGCATAGTGCGTCGAGGCCGGAGGACCCCCTGCTGCCCAATCCTTTTTCCCTCTTGTGTTTTCCCCTCTCGTATTTTCCCTCTTGTGCATCGACCGCTCCGCGCACCGAGCGCCCCTCCGGAACTCTCGTACCCACGGCCGCTACACGCTTCCACCTTCGAGCTTCCCGCTGCTTTATCATCCAGATATGACGCAGCTCGAAGCGCTCTACCGCTACGAAGGCCATCCCACTGAGACCACCATGTTCGCCCTGGGCAATCTGCGCGAGGTCTACGGGATTCGCCGCATCAAGCTCGATGAAGAATGGAAGACCATCCGCGTCGAATACGACGCGACCCGCCTGGCCAGCCCGACCGTCTTTCAGCTCCTCCGCCGCACCGGCCTCGCCGTCGTCGAAGAGCTCCCGCTGATCCCGCCGCAGGAAGCCGCGCCGGCCGCCCCGGCTGAACCCGTCAAGGTCTAGCCCGCTTTTGTATCAGGGCACAATTCAAGGCGGCATTGAAAACAAATAATTCTGCAGTTCACCAGGGCTCCGTCCAGGCGATTCGGGGCCTTTCGCGAAGTGGTCCCGCCTGAGCGGGGCCGCGCTGGAAGCCCCAAGCCTGTCCTGAGCGAGTCGGCGCAAGCCGGCGAGTCGAATGGAGCCTTCAGGCCGGGGAACAAGCAGCTCGAAAATGGGCCCGGAAAACTTCAGGCGGTCACGGCCGGTGCATCCGCGCTCACCGCCCTCGGAAACGAATGCCACGCCGGGAAATTGTTATCACTTGCCCGCCGGGGCCGCTTTCTTGTGCTCCACGAAGGTGTGTGCCTGATGACAGCTCACACACGTCTTGCCCTTCATGAATGGATCGGACTTCAGTTGTGCCACCTGATCGGCGTGACAGTTGTCGCATGTGCTTAACCCTGGCGTCCCCGCGAAGTCCTGTGCCGTTGTCTCGCCATGGCACACGGTGCACTCGACAGCGTTGGCGGCATGCGGGCTGGCTTTCCATTGGTCATACACGCCTTTGTGGCAGGTGGCGCAGGTATCGCCGGCTGGAATCAGCCGATGGAACACATGCTTGGCCTGATCCTGCTGAGCCATGGCAGGTCGGACGGCCATAGCCAGAACGAGAAAGCCGAACAGGGTGAGACCGAACATGCGCGCACAGAAACGATTCAAGGACAGACCTCCTGGTACGGTCTTCAAGTATCGAACCGGCGATGGCTGCAATCAGTGATACACATCACGTCTCACCGGAATGCGATCTGCGCCCTGGATGCGAGGCCTTTTGCCAAAGCAATGTTCACCAACCTCGCCTGATTCCGCTGTCTGTCGCTGCCTTTAGCCCCGGAAACCTTCCGGCGGTCACGATACTGGATTCACACGACTCCCAGGTTGGCCGCACAAAAACGCATGAATTTCGGCACAGAACGGCTGCGTGTCGCTAGGCCGAAACTTCGGATGACCGACCACCCAGACATCATCGTTTAGAATTTCCCGCGAAGCCCTGAAGGAGAAGCCTGTGAGGAGCCGTGACGTTATGACGATACGGAAAATGACGATACGGAAGGGAGTTGTTGTTCTCGCCCTCTGCCTTTTGTGTTCATCGTCGGTTTTGGCTCAAGATCCTCAATCTCAAAATGGCAGCAGTTCATGTCGCCAGTTCGTAAGGAACTTTTATTCCTGGTACCTTGCCAGTGCTTCTAAGGCGACCCAGGAAAAAGCTGGGGACGTAGCCATAGAACGTCGTTCGTACGTGTTCAGCACGGCTATTCTCCAGGCTCTCCGGGAAGACAAAGAGGCTCAGGACAAGGCCGGCTCCGACCTCGTGTCGCTGGACGGTGACCCGTTCGTGGGCAGCGATGGCTTAGCGAAGATTACGTCGTGGGAAGAGTCACGATGAAGGGCACTCGGTGTTGGGCAGAGGTACATGCCGTTTGGGGTGGGAAGGAGGATCGAGCACCGGATGTAACAGCCGAATTGATAGTGAAGAATGATCGATGGCTCTTTGTGAATTTCTATTTTTCGACCGATTCTGATCCGAAGGGATGGAATCTCTTAACCGCATTGCAGGCACTGAGGCGGGGAGAAAAGCAGTCAGTTCCGGAACCCCCCCAAAAAACCTGAGTGTCTTCTGGCCGTAACACCGGCCAGCCGGTAGTAACCACATGAAGACTGCGAGAATCATCGTTCCCGGTTTCCTGTCTCGTGTCCCGTGACCGCCATCACTTGTTTATCGACGCCACTCTGGCATCCTGAACCCGTTCTTCCTGTCTCTGGGAAGGATTCCGAGGGGCTGCCTCTTCACACTGGGGAGTGGAATGCTGGCGGCCCCTTCGTGTGTCTGGCTCAAAGCCAGACGTAATACGACTTCTTTCCGAGAAAAACCGGCCATGCTGACATTCCGCGCCTGCCGGGTCGAGGCCCGGGCGCTCGCACGCGTAAGGGAAGTATTGCCAACCAACCAGACCTTTCGCGCCCAACACGAATGTCATCGTGAGCGGAGCGCGGCCTCAGCCCCCGCCGGAAGGGACAACCCTTGATCCGCGCGGAGTCGAATCGCCCCCCGTAGCGACACGAGCCGCGCGCACGACAACACTCTCAGCGCGGAGGGACTCGGTGGCGCAGCCACCGATAAAAATCTCAATCCTTCCCTCGGCCTGCTCGAATGCCACGCGCCAGGTTGATCCTGCCGGCCTTGGCTCTCGAAGGGTAATGAAGGCCGACAACCCACTCATCACCCGACAACCTCGAGTTGTCATCCCGAGGCGAGCGCTTTGGGGCCCCATCGCAGATGGGGTAGGCGAGCTAGGGATCTGCGTTTGCTTTTTGCTTCCTCCCGCCGAAACTTTCTGGATGCCGACCATCCACTCATCACCCGACAACGTCCGAGTGTCATCCCGAAGCGAGCGCCTTGGGGTAGGCGAGCGAGGGATCTGCGTTTGCTGTTTGCTTCCCCCCGACGAAACTGCCGGATGGCCGACGATCCAGACCTTTCGCGCCCAACACGAATGTCATCGTGAGCGGAGCGCG
>VFSW01009421.1_pt1 | contig 13936 bp, 11 predicted proteins | sample 5358111 | NCBI WGS metagenome assembly VFSW01 (sample SAMN11554181, study PRJNA540505) | mine drainage metagenome | isolation source: sediment from site ElyBrook_90M | place: USA: Ely Copper Mine, Vershire, VT | collected 2017
TTACCGGAATGATTCTGAAATTGTATCTTTTAGAGATTCTTCTGCTTCGGTTCTCATGACACGCAATGCAGCGCGATTCGACGGAGAATTTTCTGCGACGGAACAAATATCTCCAGCAGAAAGCATTCTTTCGGGTCGCGCGATTGCGGATGCGCGCATTGGCTACATGCATGACAAAGAGGATTTCGAAACAGCTTCCCTTGCTGCCGCGAAGGAGAGCACGAAAGACCTGGCAAACGAACCGGTTTTCTTCTACCATGAGACGTTGTTTGACAGCGTGATGGATTTTCTGGATCAACATGATCGGATGGCCGCACGACTGCCATCCTCCAAGAACGCAGAACGAAGCGAAGCGTCAAGAACATAGACATTTGTGGGCAGTTCCTCCCGGTGTAAGATTGGGGCCTAGGCTTCAGCGAAATCGGAGGAACGGTGCGTGCAGTTCTTCGTGTTTGACGCATCCTATGTCGAAAAACTTCGATCGGGCGATGCTCGAGTCGAAGCCCATTTCGTGAGCTATTTCAGTGAACTCATCTGGTTGAAGCTGCGTTCCCGACTGAGCTCCAGCGAGGCGATCGAAGATGTGCGCCAGGAGCCCTTTGCCCGGGTCATTGGATTGTTGCGAGCCGAGGGCGGCGTGAGACAGGCGGATCGACTGGGAGCCTTTGTGAATTCCATTTGTAATAACGTCCTGCTGGAACACTATCGTTCCAAAAGCAAAAAGGAATCGAGCCTGGATGAAGAACCGGAAACGGTGTTCGTTCATCAAGGGCCGACTGCGCTCAGCATGCTGGAAACACAGGATACAAGCAAGGCGGTGCGGAAGATTCTAGGTCAGCTCACGGAGCGAGACCGGAGCCTTCTTGAGGCAGTGCTGTTGGATGAGCGCGATAAAGACATTGTCTGCGCAGAATTTGGAATCAGCCGAGAATATCTCAGGGTGCTGGTCCACCGCGCAAAACTGTCGTTCAAATCTTTATATGTACAGCAGGTGGGCGAAAACGATTCTTTTTGAAGAGGATGAAACGTTTTTGGCTGATTTGGCACTATGGTAGCAGGACGTGATTGATGAATCATCAGGATGCGACGCAGTCCATGGCGGTCGAGAAATATGTACTGAACGAGTTGCCGCCTGAACTGCGCGCCGAATTCGAGGAGCACTATTTCGAGTGCACTGAGTGCGCGAATGATTTGCGCGCTACGACTGCATTCTTGGATGCGGCAAAGGCCGAATTCAAGAATGCTTCCGTCACGAAGCCGTTGCCGGCAGCCGCCACCAAGAAACGAGGACCGTGGCTGCGGAGGCCTGGCTTTGTCATGCCGGCATTGGCTGCATGCCTGCTTTTCATTGCCTATCAGAACACAGTGGTCGTTCCGCGGCTGCACCAACAAATCGCTCAATTCAGCGCGCCAGAGATCTTGCCATCCGTCTCGTTGATCGGCGGTAACAGCCGCGGCGGTCCAATCCCGTCCATCGCTGTGCCTCCCGCTCACCCATTTTTATTGCTCCTGGATATTCCGACGCAAGACCGCTTTTCTTCCTACACGTGCTCGCTGTACTCCCCATCTGGCAAGCTCGCATGGCAGGTTCAGGTGTCTGCGCAAGAGGCAATAGATACGATTTCGATCACCATTCCTGCGGCGGATAGGATAGATGGGAAGTATTCGCTGCACGTGCAGGGAAACTCAGGCCCTTCCAATATAGAAACTCCAGTCAATCTGGCGCGGTACAGCTTTGTCTTGAAGACCCAGAAATAACATTTGCGCATCGAGGAGCCAGTATGCAATCCAACGCTAAAAAGGTGTTCTATTACCACGCAGATGCCAACTCGCTGGGTGGCTTCATTGAAGAGCCATTTGAAGCGATCATTCCAGATGTATCCTCGATATCCCTGCCCGCGGCGGGCGGATATGTAACACGTCGCGCGGAAGCTTTGCATTTCAAGGAGATCATTTCCTGCCGTTCCGCCTACACGCGGGTATCCGGCAGGTCGATTGCTGAGGATGGTCCATGGTCCACGCAGGTAACTTCCGTGGTCGAAGGATTGAATATTCTCGAAATCGTCACGGCAGAGAGAATTGTGTCGCAGATATCTGTAGAGCATCCGCGCGAGGGGAGCGCGGCGACCATCTCATTTGCCGGCAGCCGATTTGAGGATTTGCGCATCGGCGGACAAGAAGTATGCCCTCGATTGAATTCGCGCTTGATGGGTACGTGTTCAGAAGCGGATAATGATGCCTCGCAGATCCTATGGCCGGCGCTGCTGCAAACCGGCCATGGACAGGCCCGCGAAGTCGTCCGAAGCATAACGGAACGCGCGAACCGAAGCGGCTACGAATGGGCGCTGCAACGGTATGGGTGGATGGACGAGAAGCGTGAGCAGAAAAAGGACGGATGTGTTCTATGTTCCCTGGTGGATGGCGTAGAAGGCACAGTTCCGGGCACGACGATCGGGCACTTCGTGGAAATTCCAGATTTCGGCAGAATTTTCCTGGGAGAAATCATGGCCTTTCCCCATTCGATTCAACTCACCATGGTTCGGGCAGAACTCGGCTGCAATGTTCAAGGCCAGGTCAGCGCGTCTTCCAGTTACATCAACGGCAGCACCATGCCTCCTTCGTAGCGGCTGGACTGCTGGCCGCGCTTGCCCTTTCAGGCTGCCAACGTAACAGGCGCCTTTCTCCTGAGGCCTCCTACGAAAAGATTCATGCAGAGTTCCTGCGAGGCAACCTGGGCGCGGCGCAGCAGGATTCAGAAAACGCCCGCAGGAGGTTTTCCGAGCGCAATCGAAATTGGGACATCAAATTTCGACTACTGGAAGCGGAGATACTCACCTATCAGGGCGATAGCCGACGGGTAGTGCAGTTACTTAGGGACTATCATCCAACCGCTTTTGCGCCTGCCGATACTGAGATAAAACGGCAATTGCTCCTAAGTCTGGCGAATACCCGTCTCAACCAAGCCACTCAAGCCAATCACGAGTTACAAACGGCGCAACAACTTTCAATAGAACGTGATTCTGCGTTGCAAGGGGAAGTCCAGCAAACAGAAGGGCTGATAGAAGTCCATTACGATCAGCTTGCGAGGGCGTCGGATTCATTTCAGAGAAGCTTGGATTTTGCCAGGCAGCATGGAGACAAGTTCCTGGAGACAAGCGACCTCATGAATCTAGGTACGGTTGCCCTGCGTTCTGAAGAATACGACGAAGCTTTGGGCAGATTTGAAGAAGCGTCCCAAGTCGCTGGATCAACTGGGGCACGATTGGCGTTGGAATTAGCGCTGGGCAATGCCGGGTGGGCCTATTACAAACTGGGTGACTTTGAGAAATCGCTCTTTGACTTCCAGCAGGCGGAACAACAGGCCAGGGAACTCGGTTCGGTCCATGACCAGATCGTCTGGTCGACAAACACGGGTTTGTCCTTTTATCACATGGAAGACTTGAATGCGGCCGAGTCAAATTACCGGCGAGCGTTGAAGGCAGCGGAGGAGGTGAACGACAAAGAGTTGATCGCAGCCACCCACACCGAGTTGGGATTCCTTTTTTTGCAACGCCGCGAATTTGACCTGGCGGAGCAACAGAGTGTGGACGCACTCCGAGCCGCACGCGCCTGGGGTGGCCAATCCGAGGTCGTGGAGGCGTTTTTTCTTCAAGGCATCCTTGCAGCGCGCAGAAACTCAGGTCATGACGCCACCCGCCTCCTGATGCGGGTGTATCGAGACCCGGTCACGACGCCGTCACTTCGCGAAGAGGTCGAGAATGCAATGGCAAAGTACTATGCAAGGGACCACAAGCCGTCGGCGGCCGAGGTCTGGTTCAAAAAATCCGTGGCTACCTTTGAAGCGCAACGTTCCTCTCTCAAAGACGATGAGATGAAGCTTCCGTTCTTTGCAAATGCCGATTCTCTCTACAAGGATTATGCGCAGTTCCTCATCGATTCGCACCGCTCGCGGGAGGCATTGCAATTACTGGACAGAGGTCGCGCGCGAACCCTGGAAGAAGGTCTGGGTATCACTGATAGTGTGTCTCCCCTGGTGCAACGGAAATCCGTAGATGCTGAGGCAGTCGCTCGAAAGCTGAACGCAACCATCCTGTTCTATGCGCTATGTCCGGACCAATCTTACTTATGGGCCATCGATGGCCATCACACCCGCATCTTTCGACTGCCCGGGCCGTCGGAGATCGACTCCCACGTAAAAAACTATCAGAGAGACATATTTCGATCGAGTGATCCGATCCGTCAGAGAGATGAAGACGCGCGATATCTTTTCGATGCCCTTGTCGCGCCGGCTGCGAACGGCTTGCGCAGGGGAGCAAGGGTTATCTTGATCTCAGACGGAAGCCTGGATAAATTGAACTTTGAAACCCTGCTCGTTCCTGAAGAAGCCGGGGTCCACTTTTGGATCGAAGATGTCACGATTGTAAATACCAACGCAATCCGATTGACCTCCGGCCTGGATTCGCGGGATACCGGCGCCACCGGAAATAGGATGCTATTGATTGGTGATCCAATTTCGCACGGGAGTGATTATCCAAGGCTACTGAATGCGGACTCGGAGATTCAAAGCATCGAAAAGCATTTTGCGCAGGATCACGAAGTGGTACTGACGCGGGCGAGTGCGGTGCCGGCAGCGTACACGAAAGGCCAACCCGGTCGCTTTTCTTACATTCATTTCGTCGCGCATGGTACCGCGAGCCGATTGAGTCCACTGGATTCGGCGGTGATTCTTTCGGCGCCGACTGGGCATCCGGATACCTTTAAGCTATACGCAAGAGAAATTGTGCAACAGCCTCTACACGCCCGGCTGGTCACCATCTCGACCTGTTACGGTTCCGGTCTACGCGCGTACGCGGGGGAAGGTCTGGTGGGACTGTCGTGGGCGTTTCTGCGCGCGGGAGCGCACAACGCCATCGGAGCGCTATGGGAAGCCAGCGACGCGGCTACGCCGCAGCTGATGGATCGGCTTTATAGTGAGATCCAAACCGGCCACCCACCCGATGCAGCACTGAGAACCGCAAAGCTGTCACTGATTCATTCTCAGTCGGTGTATCGCAAACCCTTGTATTGGGCCGCCTTTCAGCTGTACGCAGGGGGGTAACAATTTCCGACGGCGGGCAACGCTTTCCCGGAACCGCACGCATGGATCCTGTCTTCGAATCTGTTCGCGCTTCCAACCGTTGCTTGGCCGCTACAATCTCAACTCTCCCAACAACCTCGATCCAGCGTCCTTTCGTTTCGAGATGATTCATACTCGAAATTCTTCCAACGAGAATGGAAGAAATGATGTAATGGGCCATGCTCCCAACATCGCTTCGGCCCTACTCGCAGACCTTCGTGCTTTTGTTGTGTGTGGCAGCATCGTTTGGTGTTGCGAACAGCCTTCAGCAACCACAGTCGGCGACGGCGTCACCCGGCGCCACAGCGCTGTCGGCTAGGCTGCAAACAATCGCTGGAGCGGGAAAACTTCCCGACTTGCGTTGGCCCAATTTCTCCGACTATCGCGCGAATTTTTTGCAGTTGTATCAAGGGTCTAACTTCGCGCCGCTTTGGCTGGGCCCCAAGGGGCAGCCAACACCGCAGGCAATTGCACTGATTCAAGCGCTTGGAAGCAGCCGGCAGAAAGGGTTGATCCCCGACGACTACGATGCTGCGCGCTGGCAGGGGCGCCTCGCTGCGCTGACAACCACATCAGATCCAACAACCCAAGCGAACTTCGATGCGGCACTCACGGTGTGTACGCTGCGCTACATCTCGGACCTGCACATTGGCCGCGTCAATCCGAAACATTTCAATTTCGGCATCGACATTCAGAACAAAAAATACAATCTGCCGCAATTTATCGCGCAGGATGTAATCCATGCCGCCAATGTACAGGCCATCCTGAACGACGCGGAGCCACCATACGCCGGCTATAAGCGAACGGAGGTGGCACTGCAGCGCTATCTGCAGTTGGCCGCGAAAGGCGATGGTCCACTGCTTCCAGAAGTGACGAAGACGGTGGCTCCCGGGGATCCGTACTCGGGAACCGGGCAACTTGCGCAGCGATTGGAACTGCTCGGCGGCCTCCCGCAGGGCGCGCCAGTAGTCGAGGGTTCGCAGATCTACACCGGTGCCTTGGTGGATGGGGTGAAGTTATTCCAGGATCGTCATGGGATGGTTGCGGATGGCAAGCTGGGCAAGGAAACCGTTCGTCAGCTGAATGTGCCGCTGTCCTTTCGAGTGCAGCAGCTGGACGATGCGATGGAGCGCTGGCGCTGGTTGCCGCCCTCGTTCCCGCAGCCGCCGGTAGTCGTCAACGTGCCGGAATTCGTTCTGCGAGTCTCTACCGCAGATCACAAAGTCGCACTAAGGATGAATGTCGTCGTCGGAAAAGCTGTCCGGCATCAAACCCCTGTGTTTGCGAAAGACATGCAGTATATCGTGTTTCGTCCTTACTGGAATGTTCCCACCAGTATTCTGCGCAGCGAAATTGTTCCCGCGCTTGTGAAGAACAGAAATTATATTGCCAATAAGAATTTTGAAGTTGTCACCTACAACGGCACAGTGGTGACAAGCGGGCCCGTTAATGATGATGTGTTGGCGCAACTGCGCGCGGCAAAACTCATGGTGCGGCAGAAGCCCGGCCCGGACAATGCTCTTGGGCTGGTGAAATTCATGTTCCCGAATGAACACAGCGTGTATCTGCACAGCACGCCAGCACAGTCACTTTTTTCGCAGTCGAGGCGGGACTTCAGTCACGGATGTATTCGAGTGCAGCAACCGACGGAACTGGCTGCCTATCTGTTGCGCAATCAGCCGCCGTGGACGCTGGAGAAAGTGCGGGCGGCGATGCAGACCGGCCCGAACAATCAACAGGTCAACTTGAAAGTGCCCATCCCGGTGCTGATTCTCTACATTACGGCGGTGGTTGAAGAAGATGGCTCCGTGCATCTCTTCAACGACATCTACGGCCATGACAAATCGCTGGAAGCGTTGCTGGCTAAAGGTCCGCCGTACCCAGGCTAGGAAAATCTACCAGCGACGCACGGGCCCAACGTCTACGTGGACGAAGTTCGACTGCTGATAATAGCCCACTCCGCCGCGATGGAGCGCCAGCGCAGCGTCGCGAACTTTGGCCGTCGGCACCCCCGGTATGCGGATATCGATGGCCTTGGCTTCCATGTGCTGGCTATGCAACGCCACGCCGTGTCCGTGCTCGCGCAGGTAGTTGTTGCTCCACGGAGTGCGATACCCGCAGACGATATCAATGGTTCCGTCGGGATCGCCGAGGCGAGCCATCAGATCGTGTAGCAGGTCGAACTCTTTCAGGTCGTAATCTTTGACGTCTCCGGTGCGATGATCGCGCAGGAAATGATCGAGCTGCGCTACGGCATCGGGCAGGTAGCGATCGCCTACGCGGTACACCACATCGATGCGTTGTCCGGTATGAAGATGGTAGAGCCGGAGTCGATATTGTTCCGGCGATGCGGTTGCATTTCGGTCGGCAGCGTGCATCGTACGCGCGAACAGGGCAGCAAAAACGAATGCAACGACGAAGGATTTCTTCCAGGACATGTTTTCTATTATAGGGGGTCTCGCGCGGATTCGCCGTTTCAACGGTTCGCGAATGACGGCGACTGCAGTCGAAAAATTGCGTCACACAACCGACCCAATTCAGCGGATTCTTACGGCCTGATTACGGATGGTATCTACCTTGGGTCTGGTCAACAAAGAACCGCTGAGTGAGACTGGAAGAAGGTATGAATGTAACCAGCGAAAATCAGCCTGACAGGGAAAACGCCTCGGAGGACTCAAGTCCCCAGCCGTCACAGGCGGTTGGTTCGTCGCAGCCCACGCATGCGAACAGCCCGGGTTTCCTGCATGGTGCGATCAACATTTTTATCCTGTTCAACATGATCGCGATTCTTAGTTGGGCGATCCCATTGAACGTTGCGCCTCTGCCGCAAATGAAAGAGATAGCTCGACCGTACCTGCTCTGGACCGGCTTGTTTCAGTCGTGGGATTTCTTCGCTCCGAATCCGAGGCCGGTCAACTCCTATATTCAAGCGGTTGCCGTTACGCAAGAGCACCACATGCGCGTGTTTGATTTTCCGCGGATGGAGCAACTCAGTTATGGCAAACGCTACCGCGAAGAGCGATATCGAAAATTTGCGGAAGTGCTGTGCGATTCGCGCTACGCAGCGCTATGGCCGGACGTGGCGAGACATGTCGCAAGCTTGCTAAACAACTTGACGGATCCTCCGCAGATGGTGATCCTGATGAAATTCCAGGCGCCCATCCAGTACGGTTTGACGCGAGCACAGGAGCCTCTGCCCAAGCCGGAATTCTTCTACGAATACTTTATCGGCAACGAGGACCTGAAATGACCCTGAGCAAGTTGCGCTCGGCATGGGAGCGATACTTCTTTGCACCCCAGTCTCCTACGCCGATGGCGGTCTTCCGGATTTTATACGGAGCATGTGTCACCATGACGCTGATCCTGTTGCATTCAGAATGGGTGGATTGGTTTGGGGTTCATAGCTGGGTGACGCTCCGGACGATGACGAGAGTCGAGCCGGGGGTTCGACTGAACCTGTTTATGGTGATGCCGCAGAATGACACCTGGATCGCCACATTCTTCTGGATATTCCTGGGCTTCGCAATTTTGCTTACCGTTGGCCTGTGGACACGCCTGAGCAGCATCGTGGTCTTCGTCTGCCTGGCTTCAATTGAACAACGGAATCTCTACATCCTGCATGGCGGTGATGTATTTTTGCGCGTGACCGGATTTTTTCTGATGTTTGCTCCCGCAGGAGCCGCGTTGTCGATCGATCGACTCATACGTGTTCGCAGGAAGCTGGAGGGAGCAGACATAAAACCGCGGGCTCCGTGGGCACAGCGAATGATCCAGTTTGAACTCGCGCTGCTGTATTTTTCTTCTTTCTTATGGAAGATCAAAGGCGCGCCATGGTTGAATGGGACCGCGCTGTTTTATGTCTTCCACATTCAGGCCATCCAGCGGTTTCCGTTGCCCGGTTGGACCCAGCACGTGTGGATTTTGAAACTTGCAACCTGGTACACCCTGGTTCTCGAGTTCAGTCTCGGCGTGCTGATTTGGTTTCGGCCATTCCGTTATCCGTTGCTCGTGCTGGGGTTGCTCTTTCATTTGTCGATTGAGTATTCGCTGAATATCCCAATGTTCGAGTGGGATGTTCTGACCGCCTACGTCTTGTTTATCGATCCGGCGGATTTACAACGGATGGGCCGCTTCGCTCGGGAGTTTCTGCTTCGGCGCAACCGGCGTACAGCGTCGGCATAGACAATCTTTGACTTTGAAACGCAGAAGGCCGCCGCCACGGTCGATTTGATCGGGCTTAGGCCTGGGTAGAATTTCCAGCCTGCCGGACCATTTCAACCAGCACATTGCGCGCTTCCTGCGGGGTCGTGACCTCTCGTGGAAAGTTGATTCGAATGCCCTTCATGCCTTCCGCAGTCTTCAGTCGCAGAGAGAATCCAAGCCGATCTACCGAGGTCATGGTCGCCTCTGACGCTTCCATGTTCGCGTGCGTTCGCGCCAGTAAAATCATGGAGTCCACATGATCGGCATTCATATGGCTCAAGATGCCGGCCGATGCTTCGGCCAAAGGATCCGGGGAGGCGTTCTGATACTCAGCTGCTTCGACCCAACCCATGACGCCGAAGCCGCCCACATAGTAGACGTCGATGGGTTGCAGCCGAAAGAAATTGAAGTCGGCGAAGTCGACCCAGTAGCGGCTATTCGGGTGACGCGCAAGGTAGTACTCTCGTGCGCTTGCGATATCTTCCTGCGGTACGGGTTCGACATTTCCCATCAGCGTCGCTCGAGCGGCACCGAGTGGATCTCCGTCGGCACCCGTTTGCTCCACAAATAAGCTGGCTCGCGCGTCGGCTTTCAGATTTTGAGTATGCAACGCCATATTGCTGATTAGAAATATTGGTCGCCCAACAGCATCCAGCGCATAGGGCATCAGCGAGCCGAAAGGAAATCCAGCATGCTTGCGGGACAGCGTTGAAAGAGTCGCGATCGAAGTCAGCGATAGCAGCGTCCGCACTCGCTCGGCATAAGTAGGCTCGGGGAGTTGCGGACCCGGGGCAGTAGTGGACGCGTGTTGGCGCGGTGTTGCGGCTTCTACAGGCTGCATTGAATTCCTCAGCCTTCAGGGTACGCTGTCCCCGACAACACGTTCAACGACAAGTATGCGTACGCCGATGGGGAGTCAGCACCACTCCCGACTTGCGTGTCCTTTTGCGCAAGAGCTATCGAGTCATGGCGTAATGCACTTCCTCTTCGATGGCAGCGATTTGCAGAGAAGGTTGATGCGCGCGTTGTAAGGCGGCGTTCACCTGAGCCAGTTCGCTTCGTTTGAACTCTTGCCACGCGGTGATCTGTGTGTGGGCCGCGTTCTTCATCTGATCGAAAATGACGATTGCCTGCGCTGGCGCCGGTCGGTCGCCGCTTTCGACGACGCGCAAAGCCACGCCGAGACCCGTATTCGCATCGGCCAGTCCAATCTGTTTCTCCGACGCATTGGCGGTGTCTTCCACGCCATTTTTTATCGACTCCAATTTTGTTAGGGCGCTCCGCAATTCTCGCTGCAGGTCCGCAGGATTGTTGGTTCCAGACTGCAATTTGTTCAGTTGATGCTCGACACTCTCCAACTCTGCCATGGCTTTGCGGCTGGCGAGTGTCTCACGATAGATCGATCCGCCAAGCGCGAATTGCTGGTCGAGCACCTCCGTCGTGGCCGGACTGCGTGGATCCATCGTCACCTGCACGGTGCTTTCCATCGATGCACCGTCGACGGAAAGGCGAAGGGTATAGGTGCCGGGAGGTACGCGAGGTCCGGGCGGAGTGGTGGCAGCATCGATATCGTCGCCACCGACGTCCGTGCCGGAGCCGCCGGAGGAAAGATCCCAAATAAATCTGTGCTCCCCCGGGCTGGTCTGTAGGGTTTGCGGTGCAGGAAACCATCGTTCGGCAATTGGCAACAGCGGTCGCTGGATCGTCGGCTTGTCGGCGCTCGAGAAGTGCCGCAGGATGCGACCTTTCTGATCCAGAACCTGCAACGTAACCTTGCTCGCTTCCTTGCCCAGGTAATAATCGACAACTGCCCCATCCGGTGGATTGTTTGCCTGTGGTTCCTCAGGAGGCAACGGTGTTCCCAAGAAAGCATCATTGTCCACACGCACGGTTGTCGGCGGCGCAAATAGATACGGCTTGGTCGCGTTGACGGCGGCGGCCTGGCGCAGCGGCGCAATGTCATCCAGAATCCAAAATGAGCGGCCATGGGTCGCGACGATCAAATCGCTGCCATGGATCGTCATGTCGCGGACGGACGTCACTGGCAGGTTCTGCTGCAACGACTGCCAGTGAACGCCGGCGTCGAATGAAACGTAAATCCCGAACTCGGTGCCGGCAAACAGTAGATTGCGCTGCTTCGGGTCCTCACGCACCGCGCGCAAGAAATGAGTTGGCGCAATACCATCGACCGACAGCTTCCAGCTTTTTCCGTAGTCATGGGTGATGTAGAGATACGGCTTTCGATCTTCCAGGCGGCGTCTTTCGACTGCGGCATAGGCTGTTGCCGGATCGAAATGCGAGGCTTCAATCAGCGAAATCTTGCTCCACGGAGATAGATTCGGCGGCGTGACGTCCTGCCAGGTCTTGCCACCGTCGGTGGTCAGGTGAATGCGCCCGGTGTCGCTGCCTGCCCAGATTTCGTCCACCTTCAGCGGCGATGGCGCAATGGTAAAGACAACTCCATAACCGCGCAGCTCGGCATTCTCGGTCGTCAGTTCGCCAGCGTCGCTTGAACCCTTCACAGCTCCGGTCAGGTCGGGGCTGATCTGCTGCCAGTGCAGCCCGCCATCCACGGTTTTCATTACATATTGGGTTCCCAGATAGAGCGAGCGCTTGTCCGCCGGCGAGAAGACGAGCACCGGCGTCCACGGATCGCGATATTTTCTCTTGTTCGCCGCTTTGTAGAAACCGCCGAGTGGCCATGGAGTGATGGTTTGACCGAACGAGGTTCTTCGGTCGAATCGCTCCACATCGCCGTAGGTGTCGCTCGTGTAGATGATGTTTTCATCCCTGGGATCGATCGCCAGATAGCCGCTCTCACTGCCGCCGGGCAAGAACCAGTCGCGCGTGTCGATGTGTCCGTGGTCGCTGCGACTCGCGATGGCGATGGAGCCGCTGTCCTGCTGCGCGCCGTATACGTAGTACGGAAACTTATCATCCGTAGTGACGTGGTACATCTGTGCGGTCGGCTGGTTGTACCAGGTGGTCCAGGTCTTGCCGCGGTCCAAGCTTACCGACGCACCTTGATCGACGCCCAGCATTAGGTCGTCAGAATTCTTGGGGTCAACCCAAATTTGGTGATAATCGTCCCCGCCCGGAGCCCCGCGGACAATCTCGATCGTCTTGCCGCCATCGTTCGTTCGGTAGAGAGCGACGTTGGGAATGTACAGAACGTTCGCGTTGCTTGGATCGATCGCAAGCGAGCTGAAATACCAGGCGCGGCTGGTCAGGCGCGAGTCGGTGTTCACCAGCGTCCAGGTATCTCCACCGTCGTTCGACCGGTAGAGACCCGAGTGGCCGGGGCAAACGATGGTTGCATACACTCGAGTGCCGTCCGCGCTCACAGCGATTCCAGTTCGCCCCCAGGATCCCGCCGGCAAGCCGTGACCCGTCATTTGCGTCCAGGTTGCGCCGCCGTCGGTCGTGCGATAGAGGCCATTGCCCGGTCCTTCAATTGGCGGATAGGTGCTCCACGGGGGACGATGCGCATTCCATGTAGCCGCGAACAGGATGTTCGGCTTGGCGCGTGCCATCGCGATATCGGCGATGCCGACATCGGGTCCCTTGTCGAGTACGCGCTGCCAATGCTGACCCGCGTCTGTCGATTTGTAAACACCGCGCTCATCGTTCGATCCGTACGCATGGCCCAGGACGCCGACAAACACCGTTGTGGCATCGCTCGGATCAACCAGGACGCGACTAATCTGTTGCGAGCCTTCGAGCCCAACATGCGTCCATGTCGACCCGCCGTCGTCGCTCCGATAGACGCCATCCCCGGAAGCAAGATCAGAGCGGATATCAGATTCGCCTGTTCCGGCATAGATCACATTCGGATCCGAATCCGCGACCGCAATCGAGCCGACGGAAGCGACAGGGGCATGGTCGAAGACAGGTTGCCATACCGTGCCGGCATCGGTAGTTTTCCATACGCCGCCATCGACGCCGCCAAAGAAGAACTCTCGATGGCTCCCTGGGACACCGCTAACGGCCACAACGCGACCCGCGCGAAATGGCCCGATGAGCCTCCACTGCAACCCGTTGTAGAGAGCCGGCGGCAACGACTGCGCCGAAGCGGGCGGTGCGGAAGTGAGAGAGGCGAGAAATGCGGCACAAGTAACAACAAACGCGGAAAGGAAGCGCGAGACAGAACGAGAGGTGTTCATCACTCCTCAGATTGTGAAGGTCAAAGGGTCGCACGATCAAGGGGGAACGAAAAAATGCAGCCAAAATCGAACCCGATGGCGGAAAATCTGAAGTGGCTGCAACAGGGAAGGGTCGGATCGGCTATTCTGACGCATTGAAAGCTGCCGCGTGGAAATTTGGGCGCGTATGAAATCGGGCTTAGTTTGGGCGCTTCGAGGAATTCCGAAGTATGCAGTTCCCGCTGAGACTCACGCGACACACTGAAGGGATGGAAATGACGCAAAGATATTCTGCCTCGCGCACTTTGGTGGCTGTCTCCTTGTTGGCCGGCTTGTTGGTTCCCGGCATCGTTTGTTTGGCTGCGAAACATAACAGTTCCATGCCGAATATGCATTGGCGCATGATCGGCCCGTTTCGCGGAGGTCGCACTCGTGCCGCTGCGGGTGTCCCGGATCAGCCCAATGTTTTCTACGT
>VFSW01009422.1_pt1 | contig 13935 bp, 7 predicted proteins | sample 5358111 | NCBI WGS metagenome assembly VFSW01 (sample SAMN11554181, study PRJNA540505) | mine drainage metagenome | isolation source: sediment from site ElyBrook_90M | place: USA: Ely Copper Mine, Vershire, VT | collected 2017
CCTGCAGCGCGTAATCTGCGAAACTGGAATAATCGTGCCGGCACAAAGCCCGGAAAAGCGGGTGTTCGGGATGAAAGGTCTGAATCAGTACCTCGCCAGGCTTATCGGCGCGACCGGCGCGACCGGCAACCTGCATGATGCGCTGAAATAGCTGTTCACCGGATCGGAAATCATATCCATAGAGGCCCTGATCCGCATTGAGGACACCAACCAGGGTCAGATTCGGGAAGTCGTGTCCTTTGGCAAGCATCTGGGTCCCGACCAAGATGTCTGCCGCGCCGGTACGAACACGTCCAAGCTTTTCTTCCAGGGCACCTTTCCGCCGGGTGCTGTCGCGATCGATCCTTTCGATACTGGCGCCCGGGAAGATCTGGGCAAGCGCTGCTTCCACGCGTTCGGTGCCTTCCCCCAGACCGCGCAGATTGCTACCCTGGCAGACCGGACACACCACCGGCACGCTCGTGTCGCTGCCACAATGGTGACAACGCAGCCGGCCTGCGGCCTTGTGCAAGGTCAGGCGCGCATCGCAGCGTGGACACGGCGCAAACCAGCCACAGTCGTGGCACATGAGCACCGGTGCGAAACCGCGTCGATTGATGAACAGCAGGCTCTGCTCCTTACGCACAAGCCGGTCGTGCACCGCCTCGATCAGCGGAGGGGCAAGACCATCCGGGCGCGCAAGTCGGCGCAGGTCCAGAAGACGGACCGTCGGCAGTTGGGCCTGGCCAGCGCGCTCAGGCAACGGCAGGAGCGTGTAGCGGGCCTGCCGTGCGTTGTGCAGGCTCTCGAGCGACGGCGTAGCGGATCCCAGCACCACCGGCACTCCTTCGCGCTGGCCGCGCCGTATGGCAACGTCCCGCGCCGAATAGCGGAAACCGTCCTGCTGCTTGTAGGAGCCGTCATGTTCCTCATCGACGATGATCAGACGCAATGCTTTCATCGGTACAAAGACTGCCGAACGGGTGCCAAGCACAATGCGTGCCGATCCGTCACGCGCCTTGAGCCAGGCGCACAGGCGTTCGGAATCATTCAGACCCGAATGGATCACGGCGATACCGACGGCAAAACGCTGCCGGAAGCTATCCACCAGTTGCGGCGTTAGTCCGATCTCCGGCACCAGCACCAGCACCTGCGCCTCGGACCCGAGGACCCGGGCGATGACGCGAAGATAGACTTCCGTCTTGCCGCTTCCGGTTACCCCGTGGAGGAGGTAACAATGGAAACCCGGTGTCCCGCCTGTGATGGTGGCGATTGCCGCAGTCTGCGCCTCGCTCGCCACAGGCACATCCACCACCTGGCATGCGGGCCGCACCAGGCAATCGTGCGGAACCGCGCTTACCCAGCCGCGTGCCACCAGTGAGCGCACGGCGGCCCGCCAGCGACTGGACAGGGGAGCAAGCAGGGTCTCGTCGGCGACGGAACCGTGACAGGCCAAGGCATGCAGGAGGCGGGCAGGCACGCCTCGCAGCGGCCGGGCAGCGCCGAGCCGGGCGCGACCTGATTCGGTGATGGGCCAGCCGTCAACGTCGCCGGCGACCGCAGGCCGGCCCTTCCGCAGGGCCTGCGGAAGGGCCGAACTGACCACCTCGCCAAGCGGATGGTGGTAGTATTCCGATGCCCACACCAGCAGGTTGAGGAGGTCTGACGGAAGCAAAGGTCCCGGATCGAGCACATCCTGCACGACCTTCAGGCGTCCCGCTGGCAGCAAGCTATGTCCGGTGATCCCGGTCACGATTCCGACAACCGAGCGCCGGCCAAAAGGCACCCGGACGCGCGCGCCAAGACAGGGTAAGGCGCCTGATTTCTGAGGCAGGTAATCGAAGGTGCGGGGCAGAGGAGAGGGTACGGCGACTTGGACAATGCGCTGTGCCGAAGACATGACTTTACTTTACCATATCCGCGACCGCCTCCCTGTGAAACATTTGTCGATCCACGGACACTGATGACTTTTAAAACCGCTGCTAACTGATTGTGGCGAAACGGCTCTGGGTAGCAGCCTGATGGCTGTGGATAACCCTGTTGATGATCGGTCGCCGGCTGGCCGCAGCAATCAAGGGGTTCCACAAACAGATGCTGGGCTGGTCAAAAATTGAGCTAAAAAAAATCACTATACAACAATATGTTGCGTAAAAATCGCCGGGAAATTCTGGGCGGCTTCGATTCGGGCAAGCCCAGCCGGCGAAGGAGCATTGTCGTGTGAATAATTGCTTGACGCATCGGGAATTTTTCAGGATCGCCAGCCCGGCCATTGCCGGTGCCCCGCCGGCCTGCCGGAGGCGGCTTCTTGATGCAACCAGCGAGGTTCAGGCAGCGCATTTTCCGGAGCGGATCACGTGGGAACCGGGCCTGCGCACGGATTTCGCGTCCCTGCTCAGCGATGGTACGGTCGCAGCTGCAGACCCGGAAACTTTTGCAGCATTACGATCGTCGCGACCGGTCAGAAGATGACATTTATTTCAGCGATTGCCGAGCAAATATCGCGAGCCACAGGGACCCGGTTCGTGCCGCTGAGCAGATCTGCCGTCCAAGGTGGCAGTATCAGCAAAACTGAGGTCCTCGAAGGGCGGGGCGGGCGTTATTTTCTGAAACTGAACCATCCCGGTTGCCTGGCAATGTTCGAAGCGGAAGCGTCCGGGCTTCGCGAGCTTGCCAAAGCCGGGGCGATCCGCGTCCCGGAACCGGTATGCTGGGGTGTGGTTGACGGGCATTCCTTCCTGGTACTGGAGTATCTGTCGCTCGGGACAGCAGACCGGCAGACCGCCGAGCAGCTTGGCCAGGGCCTAGCACGGCTGCATCAGGTCCACAATGATCACTTCGGCTGGCACCGCGATAATACGATCGGATCCACACCCCAAATCAACACGCCATCTGCAGACTGGGCCGAATTCTGGAGCCAGCGGCGTCTCGGATACCAGCTGGGACTCGCGGCCCGCAATGGATACCGCGGCTCTTTACAGCACAGCGGCGAACGCTTGCTCGCTGATCTGCCGGTCCTGCTGGACGGTCACCGCCCGGCACCTTCGCTGCTACACGGCGACTTGTGGGGCGGAAACTACGGTGCTGACCAGCACGGTAGACCCGTGATTTTCGATCCGGCGGTGTATTTCGGAGATCGTGAAACGGATCTGGCAATGACTGAATTGTTTGGCGGATTCCCGGAAGAATTCTACTTGGCTTATTGCGAAGCACTACCACTCGACGATGGCTACCGGATACGCAAGGGGCTTTACAATCTTTATCATGTGCTCAATCACCTGAACCTGTTTGGCGGCGGTTATCTGGCACAGGCCGAACGCATGCTCGCAGCACTCCTCGGCGGCGCGAGCGCCTGAGCCGGTCAGGGCGGTGCACTCCGCCACGTGCCGGAACGCTCCCGGTCTTATCGTTGATTTCCCATCCGCAACTATCTAGACAACCCCAGTAGCAGGACAAACCCCTGCGGATTCAACGGATCAGGCGGGGACCGTCGCGCCGGTCATCGTGGGTATTCGGCAACATCAGCCAGCCTGGCTGGTGGCTGCTGAGGCGGGCGAGTGGAATTTTGCGCTCAGCGCATGCACTGCATCGACCATGACGGCAAGGCGGTCGGGATCGGTCTGCTGGTGCACCCCATGCCCGAGATTGAAAACATGACCCGGCCCCGGACCGTAGCTGTCGAGAATGGCCTGCACTTCCTGGCATATCCGGTCCGGCGACGCGTAGAGGACCGACGGGTCCATGTTTCCCTGCAGTGCAACACGTCCGCCGACACGCTGGCGCGCTTCGGACATATCCACAGTCCAATCCACCCCCACGGCCTCGCAGCCGCTGGCGGCCAGATCTTCGAGCCACAACCCTCCGGCCTTGGTAAACAGGATCACGGGAATACGCTGACCGTCGGATTCGCGCTTCAGCCCTGCCACCACCTGGCGCATGTACCTCAGGGAGAATTCACGGTAATCGCGCGGTGTCAGCACGCCGCCCCAGGTGTCGAAGACCATGACAGCCTGGGCTCCGGCATCTATTTGAGCGTTGAGATAGATGGTGACGGCATGCGCATTGATGTCCAGAAGTCGGTGCATGGTGACCGGATCCTGGAACATCATCCCTTTGACGCGGGCATATTCCTTGCTGGACCCGCCCTCTACCATGTAGGTCGCGAGCGTCCAGGGTGATCCCGCGAAGCCGATAAGCGGAGTGCTCCCCGCCAGCTCGCGGCGTATAAGCCGTACCGCATCGAGCACGTAGCGCAACCGATCTTCCGGATCCGGCACTCCCAGCCGACCCACATCGGCGGCCGTGCGCAGCGGGTGCTCGAACTGCGGTCCGTCGCGGTCACTCATCCTCAGGCCCAGGCCAATCGCGTCGGGAATGGTGAGGATGTCCGAAAACAGAATGGCGGCGTCCAGCTTGAACCGTCGCAGCGGCTGCAGGGTGACTTCGCAGGCAAGCTCAGGGGTCGTGCATAACTGCATGAACGAACCGGCCTGCTCGCGCACCTTGCGGTATTCCGGGAGATAACGACCCGCCTGGCGCATAGCCCATACTGGGGTCATGTCGACCGGCTGGCGCAGCAAGGCGCGCAGCAAGCGGTGGTTTTCGGGCGGTACGGGATCGTCAGCAGACACTGCGTGAATACTCATCGCACATGGCTATTGCGTGCGCGGGCAGTCAGCGCGGAAGATCCGAGCTGCCCATGAGAAACTCATCGACCGCACGCGCCGCCTGACGTCCTTCGCGTATCGCCCACACAACCAGGGACTGCCCACGACGCATGTCCCCCGCGGCAAATACCCTGGCCGCCGAGGTCCGGTAGCCGCTGTCGTCGGCAGCGACGTTTCCACGCCCGTCTAGCCATACGCCCAGACCCTGAATCATGCCCGTGTGGACGGGATGGAGATAACCCAGTGCCAGCAGTACCAATTCCGCCTTGAGCTCGAATTCGCTGGCTGGCACCTCATGCATCGTCGGCGCACCGCGGCCGTCCCTGCCCCATTCGACACGGGCAGCACGCAGCCCGCTGACCTGTCCATTCTGGCCGGTGAACTGCTTGGTGGTAACCCCCCAATCGCGCGTCACCCCCTCCTGCTGGGATGTCGAGGTGCGCAGCTTCAACGGCCAGTCCGGCCAGGTGATGAGATTGTCTACGCGTTCCGGCGGCCGCGGCAGCAGCTCGATCTGCGTGACGGACAGCGCCCCCTGCCGGATTGAAGTGCCTACACAGTCAGAGCCGGTATCGCCACCTCCGATGACCACCACATGCTTGCCGGTGGCGGTGATGGCACCATTTTCCGGTATGCGATCGCCCGCGATGCGCTTGTTCTGCTGCGGCAGGAACTCCATGGCGAAGTGTATGCCCTTAAGCTCCCGGCCCGGCACCTGCAGGTCACGCGGATGTTCGGAGCCGCCTGCCAGGACGACGGCATCATAGTCGTCGAGCAGCTTCCTGGCAGGAACGTTTATGCCGACGTGCTGATTGAAGCGGAACTCCACGCCCTCAGCGATCATCTGCCCGATTCGCCGGTCGATGTGGCTTTTCTCCAGCTTGAAATCAGGAATGCCGTAGCGCAGCAGGCCCCCGGGACGGTCGCTCTTTTCGAATACCGTCACCGCATGGCCGGCACGCGCCAGCTGCTGCGCGCAGGCAAGGCCTGACGGGCCGGAACCCACGATTGCCACCCGCTTGCCGCTTCCATGCGGCGCGGGCTGCGGCTGTACCCAGCCTGCCTCCCAGCCTTTGTCGATGATCGCGTGCTCAATGTTCTTGATCGTGACCGGGTCGCTGTTGATGTTCAACATGCACGCTTCTTCGCACGGTGCCGGACAGACCCGGCCGGTGAATTCAGGGAAATTATTGGTCGAATGAAGGACCGCGAGCGCCTCCTTCCAGCGTCCGCGATAGACCAGGTCATTCCAATCCGGAATGATGTTGTTTACCGGACAGCCGGTCTGGCAGAACGGTATCCCGCAATCCATGCATCGGGCGCCTTGCCGCGAAATTTCCTGCTCTTCCAGGGGCAGGGTGAACTCCTTGTAGAACCGGATGCGCTCCTGAACCGGCAGATTCGCAGGATCCAGCCGGCCGAATTCTAAGAATCCTGTCGGCTTACCCATGCTTCACCCGACTCTCCGGCAGCTGCGCACGGGATTGGGCCGCGGCCATTTCGGCGAGCGCACGGCGGTACTCTACTGGCATAACCTTCACAAACTTCGGGAGGTACACATCGAAATTGTCGAGGATCGTCCGCGCCCGCGGGCTGGCGGTATAGCGCAGATGATTCTGGATCAGACGGCGCAATATGGTCGCGTCGCTGTGCTCCAGGTGGTTGATATTGACGACTCCATGGGTCTCAAGCTCGCCACCCTGGGCCTCGTTCTCGCCGATCGTCTTGTCCTCTTCAGGCACTGGCGCCAGTTCGACCATGGACAGATTGCAGCGCTTGGTGAAATCGCCGGCCTCATCCAGGACGAAGGCGATACCACCGCTCATGCCGGCCGCAAAGTTGCGTCCGGCGACCCCCAGAACCACCACCGTGCCGCCGGTCATGTATTCGCATCCGTGATCGCCCACGCCCTCGACAACGGCAACCACGCCGGAATTGCGCACGGCGAAGCGTTCGCCGGCAACACCCCGAACGTAGCACTCCCCTTCGATCGCCCCGTACAGCACGGTATTGCCAGCAATGATATTTTCCTCTGCGACGATGTGGCTATCCGCAGGCGGACATATGACCAGGCGTCCGCCGGACAGCCCCTTCCCGACGTAGTCGTTGGCGTCACCGCGCAGTTCCAAGGTTATTCCGTGGGCGGCCCCCCCGCCAAAGATATGGCCGGCGGTGCCTTGCGCCCGAAGCACATTCGTTGCAACCGCCAGACCGGCATGCCCGAAACGCCTCGCCACCTCGCCGGACAGCATCGCACCGACGGTGCGGTTGATGTTGCGTACCGGCAGGTCGATCTGGACCGGTGTCCGCGACTCCAGTGCCGGACGCGCCGCGCGGATGAGCTCATGATCAAGGGCGCGCTCAAGGCCGTGGTCCTGAGACTCGCAGTGGCGGATCGCCACACCGGCTGCGACTTCGGGCCCATGCAGAATGCGTGAAAAATCCAGCCCCCTGGCCTTCCAGTGGGAAATGCCCGTGCGCATGTCGAGCATGTCGCTGCGTCCGATCATCTCGTCGAAAGTACGAAATCCCATGCGCGCCATGTATTCGCGCACTTCCTCGGCCACAAAGAAAAAATAGTTGATCACATGCTCGGGCTGTCCCGTAAATCTCTTGCGCAAGACCGGATCCTGGGTGGCCACACCCACCGGACAGGTATTCAGGTGGCACTTGCGCATCATGATGCACCCTTCCACGACAAGCGGCGCGGTGGCAAAACCGAATTCATCTGCACCGAGCAGTGCCCCTACTACCACGTCGCGCCCGGTTTTCATCTGCCCGTCCACCTGCACGGCGATGCGGCCACGCAACTGGTTCAGGACTAGCGTCTGCTGGGTTTCGGCCAGGCCCAGTTCCCATGGGCTGCCGGCATACATGACGGACGAAAGCGGACTGGCTCCGGTTCCGCCGTCATGTCCCGAAATGGTCACGTGATCGGAATGCGCCTTGGACACGCCAGCGGCGACCGTCCCGACTCCGACCTCCGACACCAACTTGACGCTGATCGACGCTCGCGGATTGACGTTCTTCAGGTCATGAATAAGCTGCGACAGGTCCTCGATCGAATAGATGTCGTGATGCGGTGGCGGCGAAATCAGGCCGACTCCCGGAACGGAAAAGCGCAGCTGCGCGATGTACTCGCTCACCTTGTGCCCCGGAAGCTGTCCGCCTTCGCCCGGTTTTGCGCCCTGGGCCATCTTGATCTGGATCTGATCGGCACTGACTAGGTACTCCGTTGTCACGCCGAAGCGCCCGGCAGCAACCTGCTTTATCCTGGAACGCAGGGAATCGCCCGGCTGCAGCGCGATGTCCCGAACCACACTCGGGATGCGCGAACGCAGCGACTCGCCCTCTCCGGCTTCCGGATATCGGCGCGCATCTTCGCCACCCTCGCCGGTGTTCGACTTTGCGCCGATGCGATTCATCGCGATCGCCAGCGTGGTGTGTGCTTCGGTGGAGATGGAACCGAGTGACATGGCGCCGGTAGCAAAGCGTTTCACGATTTCCCGGGCCGGCTCCACCTCTTCCAGGGATATGGGGTTAGCAGATTCCTTGATCTCAAACAGGCCGCGCAGCGTCATAAGACGCTGGCTTTGGTCGTTGATGAGGCTTGCGTATTCCTTATACGTCGAATAATTGTTCATCCGCGTCGCATGCTGCAGCCGGGATATGCTCTGCGGCGTCCACATATGCGCCTCGCCGCGGATTCGATACGCATACTCGCCGCCGGCATCGAGGGCGCCGCGATAAACGGGCGCATCTCCATAGGCCAGCTGGTGCCAGCGCACCGCCTCTTCCGCAATCACATCAAGCCCGACACCTTCGATCCTGGAGGCAGTACCGGTGAAATATCGGTTCACGAACGCGCCATTCAAGCCGACCGCCTCAAAAATCTGTGCGCCGCAGTACGATTGGTAAGTCGATATCCCCATCTTGGACATGACCTTGAGCAGCCCTTTATCCACCGCCTTGATATAGCGCTTGCAGGCCTCCGCAGGCTTGAGATCGGCCGGCAGCACCTCGGCCATGCCGGCGATGGTCTCGAACGCAAGATAGGGATGCACAGCCTCAGCGCCATAGCCGGCAAGCATGGCAAAGTGATGCACCTCGCGTGCAGACCCGGTTTCCACCACAAGGCCCACCTTGGTGCGCAGCCCCTCGCGGATCAGATGGTGATGCACTGCCGAGGTCGCGAGCAGCGCCGGGACGGGCACGTGCGCTGCGTCGATGTCCCGGTCCGACAAAATCAGGACGTTGTGACCGCCTCTGACCGCCTTCTCGGCCTGGGCACACAGCGTATCGAGCGCCGCTCCCATGCCGGCAGCGCCACGGTCCACCGGGTAGCACATGCTCAAGGTGATGGCATTGAAGCTGCCGTCGGTGCATTCCCGGATACGGCGAATCTTGGCCATGTCTTCGCCCGTCAGCACCGGCTGCATCACTTCCAGCCGGCGGTTCGGTTCGGCCTGATCAAGCCCAAGGAGATTCGGGCGCGGTCCGATGAACGACACGAGCGACATAACCAGCTCTTCACGAATCGGATCTATGGGCTGATTGGTTACCTGGGCAAACAGCTGCTTGAAATAGCAGTATAGAAGCTTCGGCCTGTTCGAAAGCACCGCCAACGGTGTGTCGTTGCCCATCGACCCGACAGGCTCCTGGCCGCTTATGGCCATGGGCGCCAAGATGAACTTGATGTCCTCCTGCGTATAGGCGAACGCCTGCTGGCGATCGAGCAACGCGCCTGTCTCACATTCGGGTAGCGGTACGGGTGCGAGCTTCTCCAGCACCAGCTGGGTCTTGTCCAGCCAGGCGCGGTAGGGACGCAGCGCGGCGAGTCCGGCCTTGAGTTCGGCATCGTCGATGATGCGTCCGGCCTCCAGGTCGATGAGGAGCATCTTCCCGGGCTGCAGCCGCCACTTCTTGATGATCTTGGCTTCAGGTATGGCCAGCACACCGGTCTCCGACGCCATGACCACGATGTCGTCGTCCGTTATCAGATACCGGGCTGGGCGCAGCCCGTTTCGGGCCAGCGTGGCGCCGATCTGGCGACCATCGGTAAAAGCGACCGCCGCCGGTCCGTCCCATGGCTCCATCAGCGATGCGTGATATTCGTAGAAGGCACGCCGTCTCTCGTCCATCAGCGGGTTTCCCGCCCAGGCCTCGGGAATGAGCAGCATCATGGCATGGGCCAGCGAGTAACCGCCGGCAACCAGCAGCTCGAGGGCTTTGTCGAAACATGCCGAGTCTGACTGGCCTTCAGCAATCAATGGCCAGAGCTTGTCGAGATCGTTGCCCAGAAGGCGGGATGACATGGTGGCGCGGCGGGCCGTCATCCAGTTCACGTTGCCGCGCAGCGTATTGATCTCGCCATTGTGGGCGATCATCCGGAACGGGTGTGCCAGATCCCAGGTGGGAAAGGTGTTGGTCGAGAACCGCTGGTGCACAAGTGCAATCGCCGTAACCACGGCCGGATCCACAAGATCGGGGTAATATTCCGCCACCTGGTCCGCCAGCAGCATTCCCTTGTATACCAACGTGCGACTGGAAAGCGATGGAACGTAAAAGGCCTCGGCGCCACCGTGCACGCCAAGGTTTCGAAAGGCATGCTCGATGCGCTTGCGCAGCACAAAGAGCTTGCGTTCGAAGCTGTCGCCCGTGGCGACTTCGCCGCGCGCCACTGCCACCTGCCTGATTACCGGCTCGACGGCACGAACTCCCTTTCCCAGCCGCTGATTATTGGTCGGCACGTCGCGCCAGCCGAGCACCATCATGCCCTCTGCGGCCGCGGTTTCCATCACCACTTGCTCACACGCCGCACGCTGCTCCGCCGGGCGCGGCAGAAACAGCATGCCGATCCCATAGGAACCGGATGCCGGCAGAGACACTCCGCAACGCTGGAATTCCCGGCGCAGGAACGCGTCGGGGAGCTGTATGAGAATTCCGGCACCGTCGCCAGCCAGGGGATCTGCCCCCGTGGCTCCGCGGTGGCTCAGGTTTTTCAGGATCTGGAGTCCCTGCCCGACGATGGCATGGCTCTTCTGGCCCTTGATGTGGGCGATAAAGCCGACACCACAAGCGTCATGCTCGTGACTGGGATCGTACAAGCCTTGCCGCGAAGGCAGTCCCGAGTGACTCACATTGTACCTCTTTCAAAAAATGGCGCGTGCTGGACCGGGCGCATCGAAGAAAATGCGCAAATTCCGGAGAATTTCAAGCAAAAAGCGCTTAAGTCTACCTTTTACACGCGCCCCCTTCAACGGTGGCTAACGGAATCGTGGCGCCGCGGGGGCTGGGCTGGACGCGCACTGCACCCCAGGTTCAGGTCAATGCGCCGGGGTCGAACAGACGCTGGTGCTCCTGGATGGCATAGCGGTCCGTCATGCCGGCAATATAGTCCGCGACAATACGAGCCCGGGCAGAGCCGTCCACCACACCCTGGGCGCCCCCAATCTTCTTCTGGTACTGGGGCGGCAGTAGCCGCACATCATCCATGAATGCGCCGAAAAGCGACTCTATGACCTTGTGTGCCTTGAGGGTCATGCGCCGCACGCGGTAGTGCGCATAGAGCTGGTCGCGCAGGAACTGCTTGAGCTCCAGGCTCTGTTTACGCACCGTTTCGCTGTTCGCGATAAGCGGCTTTGCGGCGCTGCGCACATCGTCGATAGACGTTGCCGCGGCTTCCTTCAAGAGCAGCGCGCTGTTATCGATCAGGTCCACGACCAGTCGATTGATCATGCGACGTACAATCTCGTGAACCTGGACTCGCTCCGTGAGGCCCGGATGGCTACTGCATACCTGCGCATACTGCTCGCCGAACAGCCCAATGTCACCCAGCTGCTCCATGGTAATCAGCCCAGAGCGCAGTCCATCGTCGACATCATGGTTATTGTACGCAATTTCGTCGGCCACGTTTGCGACCTGCGCTTCCAGGCTCGGCTGTTTCCTTTCGATGAAACGCCGTCCCAGCTCGCCCAGCTCCGCCGCGTTCTTGAGCGAACAGTGCTTCAGAATTCCTTCGCGTGTCTCGAAGGTCAGGTTCAGTCCCGGGAAGCCTGCGTATTTCTCCTCCAGAAGATCCACAACCCGTAATGACTGCAGGTTGTGCTCGAAGCCACCGAATTCGCGCATGCACGCATTCAGCGCATCCTGGCCGGAATGGCCGAAAGGCGTATGTCCGAGATCGTGCGCCAGCGCGATGGCCTCGGTGAGGTCCTCGTTGAGATTCATGGCCCGGGCGACCGACCGGCCTATCTGGGCTACCTCTATGGAATGCGTCAGACGGGTGCGAAACAGATCGCCTTCGTGATTTACGAAGACCTGGGTCTTGTATTCCAGACGCCGGAACGCCGCGCAATGCACAATGCGGTCACGGTCGCGCTGAAACTGGGACCGGTAGGAGGGCGGTGGCTCGCGGTACTGGCGACCACGCGAAGCTTCGTCGCTGGCAGCATACGGCGCGAGTTTCACCCCCAGGCTCATCCGCCGGCTCCGCAAAAATCGAGTGCTTCCACGATCGCTGCCCGCGGCACGTCCGACCTTATCACTGCGTCGCCAATCCCCTTCAGCAGGATCAGACGTAGCTGGCCATCCTCGACCTTCTTGTCCACAGACATCAGTTCGAGCATGCGGTCGGCACCCAGCCCCGCCGGGACCTGCGTCGGCAGATGCGCGCGCCGGAGCAGCGCGCCCACACGCGCTGCATCTTTGGCGCCTAGCCAGCCAAGACGGCGCGACAGCTCCGCGGCAACCACCATGCCGGCCGCAACCGCCTCGCCGTGCAGCCAGCTTCCGTAGCCCATCCCGGTTTCGATTGCGTGGCCAAACGTATGGCCCAGGTTAAGCAATGCGCGCTGTCCGCGTTCCATTTCGTCGGCTGCCACCACTGCTGCCTTGTTGCGACAGGAACGCTCTATGGCGAACCCCAGGGTCTCGGGGTCACGTGCGAGCAGCCTGTCGACGTTGCTTTCCAGCCATCCGAAAAACTCGGTATCGCGAATCAGGCCATACTTGATCACCTCCGCGAGACCGGCGGAAAGCTCCTTGTCAGGCAGAGTATTCAGCGTATCGATGTCAATCACGACGCAGCGCGGTTGATGGAAGGCGCCTATCATGTTCTTGCCCAGCGGATGGTTGACGCCAGTCTTGCCTCCGACCGAGGAGTCAACCTGTGCTAGCAGGGTCGTGGGGATCTGGATGAAGGAAATGCCACGCTGGTATATCGCCGCCGCGAAACCCGTCATGTCGCCAACTACCCCCCCGCCCAGCGCCACCAGCGTCGTGCGCCGGTCTAACCTCTGCCCCAGCAGGGCATCGAAAATGCGGTTCAGATCGGCAAGCGTCTTGTACTGCTCGCCGTCGGGCAAAACAACGGCCACCGGTGCGAAACGTTCCCGGCGCGCGGTCACCTTGTCGTGATACAGCGGTGCAACGGTCTCATTGGTAGCAACCAGCACCCGGCGTCCGGCCACGTGTCCGGCCAGGGGCTCGTCTTGTTCCAGTAGCCCGGCTCCGATATAGATGGGGTAGCTGCGCGCGCCCAGCTCAACAACCAGCGTCTTCATTGCCCTTCTCGGACTTCAGCTTGGCTATCACATCGCGCGCCACAGCTGCCGGACTTCTCCGATCCGTGTCAACAACGACATGGGCGGTGCTGCGGTAGAGCGGATCGCGTATGCGCATAAGTTCCTCGATTTTGCCACGCGGGTTGTCGGATTGCAGCAGCAAGGGCCGACACCGGTCCCGGCGGGTGCGCTCTACGAGGATATCGGTGGCGGCACGCAAATACACGACGGTGCCGTTCTGCCGAAGGACTTCGCGGTTTGCTTCGCTCAGGATGACCCCGCCGCCTGTGGCAAGCACCAGATTGGGGCGGGTAACGAGGTCTGCGATCACCGCCTCTTCACGCCGCCGGAAACCCGGCTCGCCTTCGATCTCGAAAATAAGCGGTATGCCTGCACCGGTGCGGGCCTCGATCTCCTGATCCGAGTCGCAGAAGTCCATGCCAAGCATCGCAGCCAGATGGCGGCCAATGGTGGTTTTTCCTGCACCCATGGGCCCGATGAGGAATATGCGGGAGATAGGCACCTGCAGATACGTACCTGCAGCATCTTCCGGTTGAGGATCGCACTCGGTCATTGCAGGCATATGCCAGCAACGTGCAAAGAAATCAATAGCGCCCGTCCCGGTTCTGGCAACCGCCCCGGGCCCGAAAACCCCCCCGCCCGGTGCCGCCCCCCAGGGCAACCGGGGGGGGAAGAAGCCCCGGGGGAGCGCCCCCCGCCCTTAGGAA
>VFSW01009423.1_pt1 | contig 13934 bp, 9 predicted proteins | sample 5358111 | NCBI WGS metagenome assembly VFSW01 (sample SAMN11554181, study PRJNA540505) | mine drainage metagenome | isolation source: sediment from site ElyBrook_90M | place: USA: Ely Copper Mine, Vershire, VT | collected 2017
GCGAGGCGCTGCAGGCTCTCTAGCCAGGATCTGTCCTCCAGTTGCCATTCATTCCTTTCAGCAGCGGAGCGAGAGCCGCGAGCCGGCAGATCGCCGATTGCATTTGAGCGGCTCTGGAGCAGCACAGGGGCCTTGTGCGCAAAACGAAGAAGGCCGACTCCAGCGCGAAAGTGGAGAGCCGCCCGAAACCTGCCCAGCAGGGCCCGCAGCGCGCACAACGCGACGCGACGCGCTGGAACGTGAATCTGCAGGCCGTCAAGGCGGTGGTCAACGGCGCGTCGAAGCACATCCGCGTCTGCACCAGCTGCATCAGGAGCGGGAAAATCGAAAAGGCATCGATCCATCCGCGGAGCCACTCCGCGCGGCTCGCAGATTTCTCCAGAATCACCCAAGACCCCATCCGCAAAGGATGGGGTCTTTGTGTGCGAGCTTTTCCCGCAGGGGCAGAACAGTGTGCTGGGTGCGGTCCTCAAGCGCAGTCGCACCGCGCAATTTGATGCATTTAGACTGGAAGAGTCATGAGTACATTGAAAGCCGTGCGCGGTACGCGCGACCTGCTGCCGCCGGAGACGGCCCTGTGGAACCGCATCGAGGCCACGGCACGCCGCGTCTTCGCTCGCTACAACTTCGGCGAGATCCGTACCCCCATCTTTGAAGACACCTCGCTCTTTGCCCGTGGCGTGGGCGAGGAGACGGACATTGTTTCGAAGGAAATGTACACATGGGAGGACCGCGCCCGCGCGCAGTCGGAAAAGCCACAGTCCCTCACCCTGCGCCCGGAAAACACCGCCGGCGTAGTCCGTGCCTACATCGAGCACAAGCTGGGCGAGACGGGGCAGTTGCAGAAGCTTTATTACATCGGCCCGCAGTTCCGCCGCGAGCGCCCGCAGAAGGGCCGCTACCGCCAGTTCTGGCAGATTGGCGCCGAGGTCATCGGGCCGCCTTCAGCGGGCAGCGAGAGCCCGCTGCGCGATGCCGAGGTGCTGGAGATGCTCGCCGCGCTGCTCGATGAACTGGGCATCACAGGCTGGGCCCTGCATCTGAACTCGGTCGGCTCCTCCGAGGACCGCGAGCGCTACAACCAGGCGCTGCGCGAAGCGCTCATCCCCCTCGCGCCGAAGATGTGCGCCGACTGCCAGCGCCGAGCGGTGACGAATCCGCTGCGCGTGCTGGACTGCAAGGTGCCCGAGGATCAGCCCCTTATCGACACGCTGCCCAAAATCGCCGACTCGCTCGACGCGGATTCGCGGCAGCACTTCGCCGCCGTCACTGCCGCGCTGGATGCGGCGGGCGTGCCGTACACGCTGAATCCACGGCTGGTGCGCGGGCTGGACTACTACACGCGCACGACGTTTGAGTTCACGCACGGCGGGCTGGGCGCGCAGAATGCGCTGCTGGGCGGCGGACGCTATGACGGCCTCAGCGAGGCTCTCGGCGGGCCGCGCGCGCCGGGCATCGGTTTCGCCATTGGGCTGGACCGGCTGGTGCTGACGCTGCAGGCGCTGCAGGAACAGGCCGCCGCAGACAAGGTGGATGCCTACGTGGCGCCCATGGCCGACGCCAAAGACACCGCCAGGCTGGCCGCGATGAACGCCGCCGCGCTGGCGCTGGCGCGCGAGCTGCGCCGCGGTGGCCTCACGGTCGAGCTGGGCGACGGTTCCTTCCGGCTGAAGAAGTCCTTCGAGGCCGCCGACAAGACGGCCCGCCGCATCGTCATTCTGGGCGAAGACGAGCTTCAATCCGGTATCCTGACTGTGAAGGATTTTGCCACCGGCGCACAGACCAAGGTTCCGCGCGCAGAACTGGCGGCACATCTTGCCGCACCCTCCCATCAGTAAAGGACATACGGAGTGCTTGACTTTTTAGGCAATTTGGAACGGACGCATCTCTGCGGCGATCTGCGCGCCGCGCACGCTGGGCAGCAAGTGGTCTTGATGGGCTGGGTCAACCGCCGCCGCGACCACGGCAACCTCATCTTCCTCGACCTGCGCGACCGCAGCGGCATCGCACAGATTGTGCTCGACAAGGAACTGACGCCCGACGGCCACTTGAAGGGCGAGCAGGTGCGGCCCGAGTATGTGGTCGCCGCGGTGGGCAAGGTCCGCTTGCGCGATCAGGACGCCATCAATCCCAAGATGCCCACCGGCGAGATTGAGATTGAAGCGACGGACCTGCGTGTGCTCAACGACACGCGTCTTGCACCGTTCTCCCCTGCCGAAGAGGCCATCCAGAACGAGGAAGTGCGCCTCAAGTATCGCTACGTGGATCTGCGCCGCGCCGAGATGCAGCGCAACTTCTGGCTGCGCCATCAGATTACGCTGGCGATTCGCGAGAGCCTGTCGAAACAGGATTTTCTTGAAATTGAAACCCCGATTCTCACCAAGTCCACGCCTGAAGGCGCGCGCGACTTTCTGGTGCCGAGCCGCGTGCATCCGGGCGAGTTCTACGCGCTGCCGCAGTCGCCGCAGATCTTCAAGCAGATCCTGATGATCTCGGGCTTCGACCGCTATTTCCAGATTGCGCGCTGCTTCCGTGATGAAGACCTGCGCGCCGACCGCCAGCTTGAGTTCACGCAGGTGGATCTTGAGATGAGCTTTCCGCGGCAGGAGCATGTCTTCGCCGTGGTCGAGGACTTTCTCTGCGCGGGCTTTGCTGCTGCTGGCGTCACTCTCCCGAAGCCGTTTCCGCGTATGACCTATGACGATGCAATGCGGCAGTTCGGCTCGGACAAGCCGGACATGCGTCTGCCGGGTCTCACCGATGTGCGCGCCGCGTTCACGGACGACAACCTCGCTACTTTGCAGATTGATCCCGCGCTGCCGGTCGTGGCCTTCCGCATTCCCAGCGTGGGCGAACTGAGCCGTAAGGAGCGCGAAGACAACCATCCGCTCTTCGACCTGAAGAAGGGTGCAAAGTTCATCGACGATTTCAAGCGTCTTGCCAAAGGCTTCCCGGATGCGGCCGTGAAGGTACGCGAGATGGCCGGCGCGTCGGAAGCGGACTTTGTCATCATCGTGGCCGGCGATCCGGCGCACCACATCAAGGCCAGCGACACGAAGTTTGAAGGCCGTCTGAGCGAGCGCGAGATCAACGTCTACTCTGCCGCGGGCAACTTCCGCACCGAGTTGGCGAAGAAGTACGCCGAACGGCACGGCGCCTTTCGCGTGACGGATGAGGTGGTAAGTAGCGCCGATCCCCGCAGTGGCAAGATGGTGGATGGGGCAAAGGCCTTCCATCCGATCTGGATCACGGACTTCCCGATGTTCGAGTATGACCTTGCCAGCGCAAAGTGGATGCCTGCGCATCACCCGTTCACAGCGCCGCACGAGCATGACATGGAGAATCTGGTGAGCGACCCGGCCAGCGTGCGCGCCAACTGTTATGACCTGGCAATGAACGGCCTTGAGCTTGGCTCGGGTTCCATCCGTATCCATCGCAAAGACGTGCAGCAGGTCATCTTCCAGTCCCTTGGCATCAGTGACGAAGAGGCGCGGCAGCGCTTTGGGTTTTTCCTCGATGCGCTGGAGTATGGCACGCCGCCTCATGGTGGCATCGCGCTCGGCCTCGACCGCATCGTGATGCTGCTGACGGGCGCGCCCAGCCTCCGCGAAGTGATTGCCTTCCCCAAGACGGCCAAGGCGATCGACCTGATGGTGGATGCGCCGACCACGGTGACGGAGCAGCAACTCCGCGAGTTGCACATCCGCGTGGCGTTAAAGAGCTAGAGCGAGACCAGGGAACCAGTGTCACCGCCAGCGCCTGAGCGAGGTGGCCGTCCTCTGAGCGGTCGCGTCAACTTGGCGTGTGTGGCTCCGGCAGATGCCGCCCCTGGTCTGCGCTAGTCGCCCGTCGTCTCCACTTCGGGGTCGAGGCAGGTGATGGCCACGCAGTCGATGGAGAGGCAGTTTCCCAGCTCGCTGAAGTCGGCCTCCCAGCGCGGGCGGTCTTCTTCTTCCAGTGTCGTCAGCGCCGATGTGGAGGAACGCAGAATCTCGTACCAGATGTTCTGCGCCTGCCAGAGATTCAATTCAAAGGGCAATTCTTCCAGCGTCTTGGCCAGCGACAGCGCCCGGTCCAGCATCTCCAGCGAACCGGCCGAGGCCTGCAGTTCCAGCATGGCGCGCTTCATGCGGTGATCGGCCAGATACGAGAGGGACGCTGTCTCCAGCGGCAGCTGATCGGACTTTGCAAGTTGCAGGAACGACCGCATCATCGCCTGATCGATGGGGTCCGCCTCCATGGCGCGGCGCAGCCCGGCGTTGATTGCGAACTCGGCCGCCAGATTCAGCGCCGGTGGCTTGGGCAGCCCGGCTTTGGCGAGAAAATGCAGCAAGCTCGCATGATCCTCATAGATCGTCGTCAATGAAGTTTCGATGTCCCAGAGTGTCGAATTCAGGATGATCTGCACGATGCGCCGCTGCTCGTCTGTGAAGAGCGACGTCAGCGAGTAGTCTGCGCGGCCGTAATAGTGGTCGAGCTGGCGAATGACCTCGGGGAAATCCGCGGCCTGCACGTGCTCCGCAGCCTGGGCCGCAAAGCTCTCAAACTCCGGCGCATCGGTTACGGAGTAAGGCTTGACGGCAGCAGTGATGTTCTGGTCGCCAAAGTGCAATACGGCAAAGCTGAAGCTCTGATTGAGGCCGGTGATGGAGCTGGCGATGTGAGCCCGGCCCAGCGCCAGTCTTCCGCGGCCCGAGGAGTAGATGTCGTAGGACATTCGCTCGACACGGTAGCTGAACAGATCCGTCGTGTCGCCATAGGACGAGAAGACGCTGCTGATGGCGTAATGAGCCGCCACCTGCTCCAGCCCAAGCTCCAGCGGGCGAATCTTCTTCTCAAAGATCTGCGCGCCATCCGCTGCGCTCGTCACGTTCGATTTGGCTTCGGCAATCCGCGCGAGGAAGGCTGGCTCCAGCTCGTCCCCTTCCGCTCCGAAGAGCTGGCGGGCCAGTTGAATCACGCGTCCAGCATAGGCGATCACCTGCACCGTCTCGATGCCAGAGATGTCGTCAAAAAACCAGCCGCAGCTCGTGTACATCAACTGGGCATGCCGCTGCATCTCCATGAGCTGCCGGGCACGCACGCATTCCGCATCGTCTAAAGGCCGCGCGGCATGTGTGGCAAGAAATTTTTCGAGAGTGTCTTCATGCCGGTGAAGGATGACGTCGATGTAGCCGTCGCGCGCCGCCCACACATCGTGGAAGAGTTTTGCGCCCTCGCTGTCTGTCAGCACGGCCAGCCGGTCTCTCAATTCATCGAGAGCCTGCCGGAGCGGCCCGCGCCATTTCTGATTCCATCCGGATCTGCCGCCGTTGCAGCCACAGTCGGAGCGCCACCGCTCCACGCCATGCACGCAGCTCCATGAGGTGTTCTCGACGATCTCGCACTCATATTCGGGCGGAAACATCTCCAGATAGCTGGCGTAGTTGGTGAGCTTGACGGTCTTGTCCTCTTCCAGCAGCTTGAGCGCATAGGCAAGCGCCATCTCCCCGTGCTTGTGGTGGTGCCCATAGGATTCGCCGTCTGTGGCGACATGGACGAGCTGCGGCTGGTTTGTCTCTTTGAATCCGGCTTTCAGTCGCGCGGCAAAGATTTCGCCCGAGTTCAGCAGGCCTTCAAACGCAATTGCGCGCGAGATGGGTCCGTTGTAGAAAAACACCGCGATGGACAAGCCCGATTCGAAGCGCACCAGATACGGCCGCGTCGTATCGACTGTCGCGCCCGGCGTCTCGATCCAGGCGCCATCTTCGGATGCTGACTTGATCGTGCGAATGCGTTTACATTGGTGCGGCGCGAGCACCGTGAACCGAAGGCCTTCGGCGGCAAGCAATTCCAGCGTCTCGTTGTCTGCGGCGGTTTCCGCCAGCCACATGCCCTCAGGGCGCGCACCGAAGTGGTGCTCGTAATCGGCAATGCCCCAGCGAATCTGCGTAATCTTGTCGCGCCGGTTGGCCAGCGGCATGATCATGTGGTTGTAAACCTGCGCCATTGCCGAGCTGTGGCCCTTGTAGCTGCGCCGGCTGCGCTTCTCGCCATCCAACACCATGCGGTGCGTGCGCTGCGCTTTTTCCTTCAACCAGCTCAACAGCGTCGGGCCGAAATTGAAGCTCATCCGTGAGTAGTTGTTGACGATGCGCGTAATACGGTTCTTCTCGTTCTGGATGCGTGCGGCGCCATTGGTCGCGTAGCACTCCGCGCAGATGCGCTCGTTCCAGTCGTGGTACGGCGCGGCAGTGTCCTGTGTTTCGACGGCCTCCAGCCAGGGATTCTCGCGCGGCGGCTGATAAAAGTGACCATGAATACAGATGAATCGTCTTCCCGAGGGCATGCAGTGTCCATCTCCCCGCTGCGCAGGTTTCTGCGCGGGGCCAACTCACTATTGTAGGCTCGCGCGGCGAGGCGCGGCAGCTTCTGCGGCGCCGTCGCTTGCCCGCCACAGATACCAGGCGGCCACCGAGCGGTAGGGCGCCCACCTCGCGCCGCGCTTGCGGACCGTATCGGGCGCCGGCAAATCGGCCGCTTCAATGGGCCGCGTCTTCGGCAGGCGCAGAAACGTCATGGCGTAGCCCTTGCGGATGCCGTAGTCGGTCGCGGGCAGCACGTCAGGCCGCCCCAACCGGAAGATGAGCAGCATCTCCACGGTCCACGGCCCAATGCCGCGCACCGCGGTGAGCCGATTCAGGATCTCTTCGTCACTCAACTTGCTGATCGCGCCGTGGCCGGGTACGGTGCCATCCAGCGTCTTTGCCGCAAGGTCGCGCATGGCCTTGATCTTGTTGCCAGAGACGCCTGCCGCGCGCAGCGGCTCATCCGGCGTCTTCAGCAGCATCTCCGGCGTGGGGTTGCCGCCGAAATACTCCCGCACGCGTGCATGAATCGTCGCCGCGGCTTTGCCGTGCAATTGCTGATACAGGATCGACTCCAGCAGCGACTCAAACGGCGACGGAGAGCGGTCCAGCCGCAAGGCAAAGTCGCCCGCGCGCTCGATCAGCGCGGCCAGCCGGGCGTCGCGAGCCCTCAGGTGCTCCACGGCCGCTTCCGCATCAAACGGGAGCTTCCTCTTTCGCCCCTCAAAAATCATAGAGGACCAGTGTATCGCGCAGGTGTCGAACTTCCGCAGTGTGCCCCGCCTTGTACCATGAAAAGCGAAGCCACTGGCTCAGGAGCAAAACGCAATGAAGATGCGCCCCGGATCGCAGACCGGATTTCTGCTGTGCGGCAAGGAATGGATGGAGGGTGACGCCATCGAGGTTCGTTCCCCGTGGGACCAGGGCCTCGTGGGCCGCGTAACCATGGCGACGCGCGCCGATGCGCGGCAGGCCGTGAGCCACGCCGTCGCCAGCTTGCGCCGAACCCGTGCGCTGCCGCGCTGGAAGCGCCGCGAAATCCTCGAGGATGTGGCCGGCGCCCTCATCGAGCAGAAGGAACGCTTTGCGCAACTCATCGTGGCCGAGGCCGGCAAGCCCGTGCGTCTCGCGCGCGCGGAGGTCGACCGCGCCGTGCTCACCTTCAAGACCGCTGCAGAGGAGGCTGCCCGCCTCGGCGGCGAATCCATTCCGCTCGACCTGACTGAGGGGAACGAGGGCCGCTGGGGACTGGTACAGCGCTTTCCCGTCGGGCCGATTCTTGCCATTACTCCGTTCAATTTCCCGCTGAACCTGGTTGCACACAAGGCCGCGCCTGCCCTGGCCGCAGGCTGCCCGCTCATTCTCAAGCCCGCGCCGCAAACGCCTTTCACTGCGCTGGCGCTCGGCGAGGTGATCCTTAAAGCGGGTTGGCCCGAGGAAGCCATTGCCGTGCTGCCGCTCGCGAACGCTGACACGGCCTGGCTTGCCGAAAAGGAAGATCGCATCAAGCTCGTCAGCTTCACCGGCTCGGCAAAGGTGGGTTGGGAGCTGAAGGCCCACTCCGGCCGCAAGCGCGTGCTGCTGGAACTGGGCGGGAATGCGGCGCTCGTGGTGCACAGTGACTGGCCCGATCTCGACGACGCGGCGCTGCGCACGGCGCACTCGGCCTTCAGCTATGCGGGCCAGTCCTGCATCAGCGTGCAGCGCGTCTACGTGCACAAGTCCATCTTCCAGACTTTTCTGTGGAAGCTTGTGGAGGCTGCCGCGCACATGAGCACTGGCGAGCCCTCCGCAGAAGCGACCGACGTGGGGCCGCTCATTCGTCTGGAAGAGGCCGACCGCGTGCAGGCCTGGCTCAAAGAGGCGCTGGACGCGGGTGCGAAGCTCGTCGCAGGCGGCGAGCGCAAGGGGCCGGTCATCACGCCCATCATCCTCACGGGGACGAAGCCCGGCATGAAGATCCGTGATGAAGAAGTCTTCGGCCCCGTCGTTGCCGTGGAGCCGTATGAAGATTTCGAAGAGGCGCTTGCCGAGGTGAACCGCTCGCGCTACGGTCTGCAGGCCGGCCTGCTCACGCGCGATGCAGGCCGCATCCTGACCGCGTATCGCGAACTGGAAGTCGGCTCGTTGATAGTCGGCGACACACCAAGCTGGCGGCTCGATCCCATGCCCTACGGCGGGGTCAAAGACTCCGGTCTCGGGCGCGAAGGCATTCGCTCGGCCATCGACGAAATGACGGAGCCGCGGATGCTGGTGATGTCTGGCATAACCTTCAACTGACGGCCTGCCCCTTTGGCTGGCCAAACCGACAAGAAGGAATCCCTCATGGACCTGGGCCTCAAAGACAAGCTCATCGTCGTGACCGGCGGCGGCGCCGGCATTGGCGCCGGCATTTCACGCGCATGCGTTGAGGAAGGCGCACGCGTGGTGGTGCTCAGCCGCGCATCGCAGAACGTGAAGGACTTCATGTCCGAGATGCAGGCAGCGAAGGCAGACTGTCATCTCATCGAAGCAAACCTCGAAGATGCTTCCCGCTGCAAGTCCGCCATCGAAGAAATTCAGAGCCACTTCGGCGACATCTACGGTCTGGTGAACAATGCGGGCGTCAATGACGGCGTCGGTCTCGCTTCTGGCTCGGTGGAGCGCTTCGTCGAAAGCCTGCACAAGAATCTGGTGCACTATTACGCGCTGGCTCACTTCGCTTTGCCTGCGCTCCAGCGTACGCAGGGCGCCATCGTGAATATCAGCTCCAAGGTGGCGGTGACGGGCCAGGGCGGAACGTCAGCCTACGCCGCAGCCAAAGGCGCGCAGCTTGCGCTCACACGCGAGTGGGCCGCGGAACTGCTGCCTCACAAGATCCGGGTAAACGCCGTGCTGCCCGCCGAAGTGATGACGCCGCTTTATCGGCGCTGGCTCGACACGCTGGGCGATCCGGAGGCAATGCTCAAGCGGATCACCGACAAGATCCCGCTGGGCAAGCGCATGACAACCTCGGCGGAGATCGCCGCGGCAACAGTCTTCCTGCTCTCGCCCACGCAGTCCGGACATACCACCGGCCAGCACATCCTTGTCGATGGCGGCTATGTGCATATGGATCGCGCGCTGACGTAGCTGGCGCATTGGCCTGCACCCATCATTGCCCCGGTCAGCCTCCGGTTATGTCGCGTCCCGCAGGACGGAGGCCCAGGCAGTCCGATTGGACTACAATCGTTTCGTTATGGCTACTGAAACTCTTCCTACCGTCATTCAGCCGCGCCAGCCGAAGGGCACCTTCGCCAACGAGCCTTTTACCGACTTCAAACAGCACGATAACGCGCGCCGCATGAAGGCTGCCCTCGAAGTGGTGGCCGCAGAACTGGGCCGCGAATACGACCTGGTGATTGGCGGGCATCGATTCAGGACGAAGGGCAAGATTCGTTCCGTCAATCCATCGCGGCCCGACCAGGTGGTGGGCATCCACCAGAAGGCCGAGACCGAACATGCGCCGCAGGCGATGCAGGCGGCGCTCGAAGCCTATGCGCACTGGAGCCGCACATCCGTGCAGACCCGTGCCTCGCTCCTGCTCCACGCGGCGGAGATCATTCGCGAACGCAAATTTGAGTTCTGCGCATGGCTTACATACGAGGTCGGCAAGAACTGGGCCGAGGCCGACGCTGATGTAGGCGAGACGATTGACTTCCTCGAGTACTACGCGCGCGAGGCGCTGCGGCTGGCGCAGGCCAGGCCCTCCATCCAGTATCCCGGCGAGCGCAACGAGCTACACTACATTCCGCTCGGTGTCGGCGCTGTGATTCCACCATGGAACTTTCCCTTCGCTATCATGGCCGGCATGACGGCTGCTGCCATCGTCGCCGGCAACACCGTTGTCCTGAAGCCGTCTAGCGATTCGCCGACGATTGCAGCGCGCTTCGTCAACGTGCTGGAAGAGGCCGGCATGCCGGGCGGCGTAGTGAACTTCTGCCCCGGCTCAGGCGCTACCTTTGGCAATGCAGTCGTCGAGCACCCGAAGACGCGTTTCATCGCCTTCACCGGTTCGAAGGCTGTTGGCCTTGAGATTCACGAGCGCGCCGCAAAGACGCAGCCGGGCCAGATCTGGATCAAGCGCACGATTCTCGAAATGGGCGGCAAGGACTCCATTCTCGTCTGCGCGGATGCCGATCTGGATGCGGCCGTCGAGGGAGTGGTCGCCTCCGCCTTCGGATTCAGCGGGCAAAAGTGCTCGGCCTGCTCGCGGGCGATCATCGAGGCTCCCCTTTACGACGTTTTTGTCGAGCGCCTGCGCGAGCGCGTGGCAATGCTCACCGTAGGAGAAGCGGCAGACAACCCCAACATGGGCCCAGTGGTGAACAAGGCCGCGCACGAGTCCATGCTGCGCTACATCGAAATTGGCAAGGAGGAGGGCCGCCTGGTGGCTGGCGGCCACGCCGTGCAGACCGAAGCAGGTGGATACCTCATCGAGCCGACCGTGTTTGCCGATGTCTCGCCGAAGGCAGTGCTGGCGCAGGAAGAGATCTTTGGGCCAGTGCTCGCCGTCATCAAGGTCAAGGATTTTGAAGAAGGCCTCGCGGTAGTCAACAACACGGAGTACGGACTCACAGGGGCGATCTACACCTCAGACCGGGAAAAGCTCGACCGCGCGCGCGACGAGTTTCACGTGGGCAATCTCTACTTCAATCGCAAATGCACCGGCGCCATGGTCGGCGCGCATCCCTTTGGGGGATTCAACATGAGCGGCACCGATTCCAAGGCCGGTGGGCCGGATTACCTGCTGCTCTTCACCCAGGCCAAGAGCGTGGCAGAGCGGCTGTAGCTGCATGAGCGAGGCGGAACACATCTCCTGCACCCTCCAGTTGTTCTGCGCCATCCAAGTACAGACGGGAGGATTGCATGCCGAAGATTGTTCGCTTTCACAAACTGGGCGGCCCTGAGAATCTCCAGATCGAGACCGCCCCATCCGTACAACCGGGCAAAGGGGAAGTGCGACTGAAGGTGCAGGCCGCCGGGCTCAATCGCGCCGAGTCCATGTTTTACCACGGGCAGTATCTTGAGCAGCCCGAGTTGCCTGCCCGCCTCGGCTATGAGGTGTCCGGCACAGTCGACGCGATAGGCGAGGGCGTCGAGGCAAGTTGGCTCGGCAAGAATGTGTCCACAATACCCGGCTTCTCAATGAACCGCTACGGGACCCTGGGTGAGGAAGCGGTTGTGCCGGCAGCGGCACTGGGCGAGTATCCGGCCAACCTCACGCCGGTGCAGGCTACGGCCATCTGGATGCCCTACCTTACCGCCTATGGGGCGCTGGTTCACTATGGAGGCGTTCACGCCGGCGACTTTGTCTCCATTCCGGCGGCTTCCTCCAGCGTCGGCCTGGCGGCCATTCAGATTGTGCGCGATGCGGGCGCGACCGCCATCGCAGTGACTCGATCGAGCGCCAAGAAAACAGAGCTGCTGGCTCTAGGCGCCCATCACGTGATCGCCACCGCCGAGGAAGACTACGTCGCACGCGTGCAGCAAATCACAGGCGGCAAAGGCGTGCGCCTTACCTTCGATCCTGTCGCGGGACCTTTTGTAGAAAAGCTAGCTGCTGCGGCGGCGCCGGGCGGAGTCATTTTTGAGTACGGATGGCTCTCAGGCCAGCCCACGCCATTTCCGCTCTTTGACGCACTGGGACGCGGACTGAGCGTGCGCGGGTACGTCCTGATGGAGATCACGCTCCATCCCGAATTGCTCGGCAAGGCCAGGCGGTACGTTGCAGAGCGGCTGGCCGACGGACGCTTCGCGCCCAAGGTGGCAAAGACCTTCCCCTTCGCAGAGACGGTCGGCGCCTACAGGTATCTGGAGTCGAACCAGCAGGTTGGCAAAGTCGTGATTACCGTGCCGTAGCCGCTCAGGCCACGGCGTGCGGAACGACAGAAGTTCGGTTCGAGGCGGTCTGCGCAGCGGCCTGGGCTGCTGCGCGTTCTTCGGCTTCCAGCTTGTTGCCCACCTCCGCTGCGGCCTGTGCCAGCACGCGATGATGAATCGTGAACAGGGCCAGTTCCAGCCGGTCGCTCACACCTGTCTTGTCATAGATGGAGCGAAGGTAGTTTTTGATCACCTGCTCGGTCGTCTTGAGCCGCTGCGCAATCTCGCGGTTCTTGCAGCCCTGTACGATCAGGGCCACAATCCGCATCTCCTTCGGCGTCAGCCGGTCTCGCACTCGCGCGCCTACAATGTCGTCTTCTGACGAATCGACGACCTGGGCCTGCGGCGGCACAGCGGTCTCCCCAGCTGCGACCCGATGAATACAATCCAGCAGCGATGGTCCTGTCACGCTCCGGAACACCACGCCACGAATCCCCATTTGCAGATAGCCGCCTGTGGCTTCATTGTTTTCGGCGATGACCACCGCCCGGCTTCCCGCCGCATCCAGCAGCACTTTCAGCCTCGTCATGTCGGGCTTCAGGGAGCTGGCAAAGAGCACGACCGAACCGGGAAACGACGTAATGGCGTGCATCAGACGCTCCACATCCGTGCATTGCGCAATGATGCGGAGATCTTCGTCCATCGAGAGAACCTTGGCTGTGCCGGCGCGGAAGATTGCCTGCGAGTCGGCAAGAATGATCTTTTTCATGCGGTGCGCCTCATCCGTTTCGCAATCCGTTCCCTGGCGTGCTCCCCATTCCCATGCGGAGGGCTGCTTGAAGGCTCACCGCCTTGCAGCGCGGCCTTTGCCTGAAGCAAAATACCAGAGTCAGGACTTGAGTCCCTGGTCGCCAGATCACGATGCCGCCCGCTGAAAAGCCTTCGGACGGATTCATCACCAGAAACTATCGTTTGTACTCAAGTACCCTAACTTAGGTAATACGCTCTGCCACCAGATTACCGTGCAATGGATTTAAAGGACACAAGATTCTGTGCCCCGCATCTACAACTTTGGCATCTAGTGAGTTATCAGTCCGATTTTCTGTGGAAAACGCGGCGCAGGGGCGGAAACGTGTGCTGGGTAGGGTTCAGAACCGGCCCCGGAGCGGCGCCAAACCCCGGGGTGGCATCGTAGAAATGCTGGATTGAGAGAGAGATACACTGGTTGCGTATGGCAAGGCCGATTCTGCTGGCAGTGGACGACGACGTAAGTGTGCTGGAGGCCGTCGTGCAGGACCTGCGCCGTCAGTACGGGGCGGAGTACCGGGTTCTCCGCGCGGCCAGCGGCCATGCGGCGCTCGATACACTCCAGCAGCTTCGCTCCCGCCAGGACCCCGTAGCCCTTCTGCTGAGCGACCAGCGGATGCCGGGAATGACGGGAGTCGAATTCCTGGAAAAGGCGCGTGACCTGTTTCCCGAGGCGCGCCGCGTGCTCCTGACGGCCTATGCGGACACCGAGGCAGCCATCCGGGCCATCAACACAGCGCGTATCCATTACTACCTGAACAAGCCGTGGGACCCTCCCGAGGAACGGCTCTACCCGGTCCTGAACGATTTGCTGGACGATTGGAAGGCAGGATACCGACCGCCGTTTGAAGGCCTGCGCGTGCTCGGCAGCCGCTGGTCGCTGCACGATCATAAATTGCGCAACTTCCTCTCGCGCAATCACATACCGTATCGCTGGCT
>VFSW01009424.1_pt1 | contig 13933 bp, 26 predicted proteins | sample 5358111 | NCBI WGS metagenome assembly VFSW01 (sample SAMN11554181, study PRJNA540505) | mine drainage metagenome | isolation source: sediment from site ElyBrook_90M | place: USA: Ely Copper Mine, Vershire, VT | collected 2017
TCAATTAGCTGCGGCATAGTTCAAGTCTTAGATTCCAGAATCGAGACAAGATGAGACATTCCCCCCCAAGTTGAAGTCTGAAAAGATCCCACCCACCTTGCAACTGCCAGCCTTTGACGTCCTTGATGTCCTTGACGTCATACCAATCTGGCTCAGCCTCGAAGAAGGCGCAACCTCACTGGAAAGCGCATCCAGCTGAGCATCCTCTGCACCCCTGAGATGAGACCAAGATCCGTTGTGGCTTTTTCGGTACGCTGCTCCCCCATTTATGCTTCTTCGGCCCGTAAGCGCGCCGCTGATGCTGGCACGATTATTGATGGAAGCAAGAGAGCTGAGCGGTACGGAAGACCCGAAACCAAGCGCACTATGTTCCACGTTTTGGCGGAATGCCACGGCAGCCGCTGCCATGCCCGCAAAGCTCGGCCGTGGACGGGAGGAGGACGCGGGAGCAGCTCTGAAAGACACTCCCCCGAAGTTGACACCGGCACGAGCGGGTTGGTCAATGAAGCCCCCACCGGTCCTTATGGATTTCTGCTTGGTGAAATGTATGGACCTGCGCAAGCCCAACCAGGAGGCATCAGATGAACTGGAAAAGCTCTCCCATTCACCATATGAAGGTTCACTCACTTGACCGAGCTCGTTCCCCGTCCCATCTGTTGGTCTTCCAGGTATTCGACTTCCTCATCCTCGTGCACGCGCTGTGCAACGCTGATCTGAGCCTGGAGAATCAGCAGCTGCTGCGTAGCGCTGCCAATCCCCATGGGAGCGTTTGCCGCGCCCTCTGCTTTGCGGCGGTCGCGGTACGCCCGCCATTCTCGCTGGGGAGCATGATCGTAAGAATAATTAGGTTGAGATGACGCCGAGCAAATTGCATTTAGACAACAGTGTCATTGATGGTCTGTTGACCCTGGAAGAGCTGACGTGACAAAGACTTGCCTGGATGAGGCGCGCGGCATAATCCCTTTCAACTTTGGGGAGCTTTGCCGCAAGGATCTCGCCGAGCCGTGCCATGTACTCCTGTTTCTTCTTCCGGGCCATGAACTGCTGCCTGCGACAGCAGACGCAATATTAAAACGCATGAATCTGTGTGACCCTTGTCATAATTTCTTTCCAAATCGTGTGTCTTGACCCACCAGGTTTCTTTTTGGTTACTCGCAACGGGCTTCGGACTCTTTTCCTGTTAAATGGAAGTGGATCGATGGAATCGGGCATTGGAAATGAAACATTCGCTCACCTGAACCTGAAACGGAGCCAATCTGATTCCTGATTTACTCCCCACATCTGATTTCCTGGGTTTCAAGACGGCTTTCTTAAGATTGTCTTTGTTCATGAGATCTGGATCAGAGCTGAAGTGCCCCCATTTCTTGTCGTGCGGAATAGAGGAAAGCACTGCGGGTGCCTGAAGCTACAGCAGAGCAGAGAAAGAGAAAGGAGAAAGTGCGATCATATCTCATTGGATTCATCAAGATATTCTCTGATGGAGCAGAGGCCTCTCACAGGATCGATGCTCGTGTACGTCCGAGGCTCTGCCCTCTCCTCCCGCAGCTTTTCCAAGGCAGCCGTGTCTTTTGCCACCATCTCGAGGACCTTCTTTGGCAGCTCCTGGCCGTTTGCTAGCTCCTCCAGAACCTCAGCTTCGAGCAACATGCCCTTGTCGCGAAACCTGGAGGTGACCGGCATCATGGCAACCCCCCAAAAACATGAGGCAGCTTGTACTCACGTTTGCACCTCTCTCTTCAGCTGCTTGCGGTACTCAAATTCGGCTTGCGCTTGGTTCAGCTCTTCGGCAGCTTGCGACAGCATGGCAAGCACCTGTGAGAGTAGCACGTGTGCGTCATGAGCCACTGTCAAAGCAAAAGCTCTCACCTCTGTGCTGTACTCTTGCTTCATCTCCTCCGGCGCCTTGCGCATGCCGTGGATGTCAGTGAGCCGACGGCCGTGCCACTGCGCCTGGATAACCCCAGCATTGAGATGTTCCTTGACGAAGTGGCTCTTGACCTTCTTCGCCTCCTCCAATTCGAGCTCTGGGCCATCCCATTCAACCCGGACAGGGGCAGCAGAAGCGAACTTGCCAAACTCCGATTGTTTTCTGCTCCCTTGTTGCGCTGATTCGGGCGGAGACAGAGCTTGAGAGGCCGCACGATCGAACACCTCTGGAACATCGAGTGATGTTTCCTCCTCATCATCATCGGCAGCCGCGGTATCCTCAAACGCCGACATCTAGTGGATTCCCGATTCTTCTAAGGCGAACTCTGATGAAGTGAATTTTTGGGGAGGAAATGTACACGAAGCACGCGCTATGCTTGCAAACTGTAAAGACCGGGCTGCAGCTGCTTCCATTCCAGCCCGCTACGTGCCAGCAGCCTCTCCACGGCCGACGCTAGCCTCCCGCTGCCGTCGGCAGCAGACCGGTTGCTGTGCTTTCCCACGCCTGCGCAGATGACGAGGCTGCCTCTCTTGGCAATGGAGGAGTCGGCTCGCTGCTTGATCACGGTCGAGACAAGGGAGCATGCCTCCTTGACGTGCAGCCCGTGGAGATCAAGAAAGGCTGAACAAAGAAAAAACAGAATTGGGCATCCTACGATCTGACAACCACATAAAACGGGACGTATCCCACCTTTGGAGCCGTTAGTGCCCGACGACGGGTTGCGCGCCCAGAAGATGTGCGCCGCCGCTCTGGCGTCGGCCTCTGCCATTGACTGACCCAGCCTCCTGGCCTCTATGGACAGGCGCCGAGCCTGGTCCCGGTTCCCAGAGAGGTAAGCTTGAGTTGCCTGGCATCAGCGCGTTCGGGACAGCAAGGAGGAGGCGTGTGAGAAACAGGGTTCGTTACGTGGAACCATCTCACAACACTGCACCAAGCGTCGCACCTTGTGCAAGGTTACTAGGCGGAGCCGGGCATTCTCCTTGGCCTCCTCCCTCGCCTCCTCGTACAGCTTCGTCAGCTGGGCGCCGGTCGCGACCACCGGCACGCCTCCTGCCATCATGACGGCTCCTTTGCTGCCATCGTCGCCGACGCTGATCCTAGACTGCTCGTTGGATTTGTGCCAGAAGGATGTGGCAGTAGCTCGGTCATCATTCACAGACGGCCACATGTCTGTGTCTGCGGCCGACCTTCCCCCCGAAGGTGGCATCTGCATCATGACGTCCCTCGCCGATTTCTTGCCCTCTTGCCCCCTCGCGCCACTCAGGGGCTGGCGATCATTTGCCAGCTTCGGGGCAGCAACTCCTCCCCCAGCGAGGCTCGGGAATTCCGCGTCCGAAAACCTGGCGCCCGGCTTTGCATCGGAGAGGAACGTTCGCAGGTCTGCCCTCCTTTCTGCGCTGAGCCTTGAGCTGTAGGGCTCCTCGCCCTCCAAGAGGAATAGCTCCTCCACCGCAAGCCACAGCGAGCCGCCGGACGCCTCGAGCAGGGGCGTCAGAGCGGCGCGGCCATAGTCGGGAAACCACATCGTCAGGAGCTCCAGGGCCGCTTCCGAGGAGCAGCTTGCCCCATTTATGCCCCCTTGGTCCCATTGCCGCCCGGGATCGTCATCCCATCCTGCCGCAGCATCCTCCGTCGTCGATCCTTTCCAGGAATCAGCAGCAGCAGCCGAGGGATCAGGGGCCACTGTGTTTCCCTCTGCTCCGGTCATCGTCGCGGCCTGCGTCGGCTCAGGGGCACTGGGCGACGCGTGAGGCTGCCGGCAAAGGCCCTGGCGAGGCACGAACTCAGCCGCCCCCACCCGCAGCGCAGGTGCAGGTCGGGGCGCTGCTGTTTGAGGGGAAGACGGCGCGGCGCTGGTGGGAACCGCCCTCCCCCCCTCCGCCCTGGAGGCCACGGTCTGGGTGACGGAGCGGGGCATTACCAGGGCGTCTGGTGCAGAGGCGCAGCAGCAGTCTCGCAATGCGTCGGCGAAATCTGACTGGGTGGCCTCCTTGTCCGATTCTGACGCTGCATCCAGCGCTAGGCTGCGCAAAGGAGGGGGGACATGGAGGGCTTCGAGGGCGATGTGAATGGAGAGGGCGATGAGGCTCAAACACACTGGGCGCAACACATCGCGCCCACCTCGCGAGGTACTGCAGGATGGCCTCGTCAAGATCCAGGCCCAGCGCATTGCGGAGGGCAGCCCTCGCGGCCTCCATGTCGTCATGCGGCCCCGCCTCGCCTTGCATCGTGCCAAGCCTTGGTCCTGCTCTCAAGCCTCTCCGCGGCGCTGGGCTCCCTGGCAGGGACGCCCCAGAGCCAGTCGAGGTTCCTTCGCACAAAGGGCCGCACTCCGCTGAAGACGTGCTTGTCGGTTCCTGGCAACGGGCATGAATGCATGGGCCCTTGCAGCTCAGCCAAGGGCTCCCAGAGCCACATTCTTCACCTAGGTACGTGTCCCAATCATAAACGAGGCAGCTCGCAATCGTGATCCCGATCGTGAAGTTCTGCAAGATTCGGGTGTTCTTGTGCCAGCGCCTCGATAGCAGGACTCTGTCGGCGCGTGCGTACTCTCTGACTTGGAGAGGCGGCTCCTCCATGCACGAAGTTTCCAACCTTTTGGCAAATCTGTCTGATGATCGATCAGAGGACCGCAAGGGACGCCCTAGAGTCCTGGGCAAAGGACTTCACGCGCAAGGCTGTTGTTGCCCTCGATGCAGCATGGCGGCATGGCGACCAATTTGCAAGCTCATTGAAGCCCCTCGAGGCAGCCGCGTGCACGGCAGCGGTCATGCTCATCACGCTGATCGTCCTCCTGCCCTCAGTTCGGAAACGAGTAGATAAGGCTGTGGAGTTGACACTCGCCTCACTGTGCCTCCTATTTCTCATCGCAGTGGTCCTCGGCATGCCTGTCGGTGAGGACAGGATGTGGGAGGGTTGGCCTCACAAAAGACCAGGCCTCACCTTCCCTCCCCTCACAACAGGGGTCTCATTTCTAGGATACAAGGGAGTTTGTTTCCTTGTTCATTCCATCTTGCAATCGTTTCCAAGCATAAAAAACAATTTGCCTAATTTTATACAGAAACTCATGCACAATGATTCAGAAACTCTCTAGCATTACACTTGCATACGGATTGTAATTCATCCATTCTGTCCCTCGAGGAGGTCTTCTTTTTGTGTCTCGCCTTCAGCCGTTGCCCTCCAGAACGCCGCTATCAGGCTGCCCATGATGCTCTGCGTGCACGAGCTCACTGCACACGGCGCCGCGACCAGAGGGTCGCCGAAGTGGAGCCCAGCTAGGACCGCTCCCAATGTAGCGTTCTGCATGCCGACTTCGATGCTGTTCGTTCGCGCAATCTTATCGCTGAGACCAAGCACTTTGGAGAAGACATATCCGAGGATGAAACCTGCTTGGCTCAGGGCTGGTAAGTTTGAGCGACCGAGAGCATCTTATCCCTATTCCTCTCACCCGCAGCATGCAGAGTGGCGACGGAGCCTAACAGGTGCAATCCGCAACCCAACGCTGCAGCGGCGCTGTGGCCCAGCGTGCTCCCGACTGTGTTTGCAAGCGGAATGCAAGTTTTTACTGGACATGCTTATGGTACGAACAACAACTTACCGATGAGGGCAATGAGCATAGTGGCGATGCAGGGCGTGAACTTAGCCAAACGGGAAACGACAGCGGGATATCGCTGATTGAGAAAGGCCCCCAACAGGACAGGTGCGAGCACAACCTGCGTGGTGGTGACGATTTCACAGCGATGATTTCTCGGCACTGAGAGATGAGAAAGATCCTTGTCTCTCAATAATGCTACCTGAAGCGTAGACATGAAGAGAGCACGCGGATCCACGGGTACGAGCGTGCCGACCAGCCACGTCGTCAGAAGAGGCGTCATCACGATGGCCGCAAGCGTCGAGGCGGTCGTCATCATGATGGACAGGCCCATCTCTCCCTTGGCGATGAACGCCACGATATTTGAAGCGGTGCCACCTGGGCAGCTTGACAGAACGCACATGCCAACAGCAAGCGCGGGCTCCAGACCGGCAAATCTACGTTTTTAAATGTGAGGTCAAATGGAAGTTGCTGATCATCAATGAACAGGCTCTTAACCTGGATAAGAGGAAGCCGAGGATTGGCATGACCGTGAACTGTAGGGATAATCCTAATCCGAGAAGTGCCGGCATTCGCGTGAAGACTGCTGTGAAGTCAGACACCTTCATGGTCAAGCCCATGCCCAACATCGTAAACGACAAGCCCCACGTTACGAAGGACATCTTGAACCTGAGCCGCGAGAGAGAGAAGGTAAGGTGACGTCAAGCACACTTCTGCTTGATTCGGAAGAGGAAATAGCACCAGGTGAACAGCGACGGCTGCACCAACGCCAGCCCGCCAGCCATCGTGACCCAGACGGGGAAAAGGTTGGTCGCCGTCTGGGCGACGCTTCCCAGCCTCTCCTCCAAAGAAGCCTCGGCAGCCCGTGCGCGGCAAGAGCGCTGCTCTCTTATGTGATGAGCGTCACGCCGGCCCCATGATGACCACGCATGATGCTGTTGCCCATGCTTGCTGCTGGCTGGCAACACTAATGGGCATCGCCACCCAACAGCCGGAAGAATGGGGGCGATGCATTTCATTCGCATCGTCGCTCTGATCAAAGTACGTGAACGTTTTGCGCTTTCGCTCCCAGCTCCCAGCATGATACACAAACCCCTCATTCAGCTCGGCTGAGGACCTTCGACGCGGCTTGACTTCGATGCCTTCGAACAAGTCCTTTTCAGCGCAGGCAAAGGAGGCCGCACGAGTGCATGCCCTCTTAGCAAAATATGGCTATTTGTGGCTACATAAGGTGAGTTTCTGCGTTTCCAGAGGGGGACCGAAAGGGCACAAGCTGCATGTGTTTGCGCATGTCAGGTTTTTCCCGACGGCCCCGCCAGCAGCTCTGAGCATGCGGGGAAGTGCCCGGTCAAGCACATAGTAATTCGTGGCGATCAAGGGTCGGAAGAGGTCCTTAGAGCCTCTGACCTGCCAAAGCTCCAGGAAGGGGCCCTCGTGTTTCCAGAGTTTCCTTCGCGTATGAGAGAGATCCCCAGTGCTTTGCCGTCGGACTGTTGGTATCTTCCAGGGATGAACAAGTATTGGAGCAACAATCTCGACGAGTGAGTGCTTGCTGCCTTGCCCTCTTGTGCCTGCATCCGACGTGCGTGTCCATTGTTGCCGCTCAGCTTCATGACGATATCCTTCTCCAAGCCGACGCGTGTTTTCATCCTTCTACCAAGCCTGAATCAAGAGCCGCGGTGAGTGCCGCTCATTCTCATGGATCAGCGATTCGGAGACAAGGTTGAAATCCGGTGACACGGACGCATTCGTTATGTTGCTGCTCTATGTGCCAGATGGATAAGGGATGAGTTTGCAAAGCTCCGCGACCCCAACTTGATGGAGGTCAACATCAAGGTCAAGTGGGAGCTGGGTCTCGGTAAGTGATTGTTTTCTTACCTGGTCCCGAGGGTAGCTAAAATGGTGGCTAAAATGCATGCCATCTCTTCTCGATTCTCCACGCTTTAAAAAGGAATTTTCCTCTCTCTTCAGGAGGGAATATGTTCTATATGATGCTGGGGCAGTACGAGAAACAAAAGTCCTCGAACCTCAGGGTTTACAAGTCGCTGAGGGTGCGTCGCAGGCCAGCTGTGGGGATAAATGTCATCTGTGACGTTTTTTTGGTTGTTGCAGACGTTCAATCCAGGCGAGACACTGACGATTGGTGGCCCAGGGCTAGCACATGTCAACGACTTAATGTGAGTGGAGAAGTGATGACAGACGTTCAGCTGTACTCATCATTTTTCTCATCCTGTGCAGGTACCTTGTAGCTTTTAGCCAAGATGTGCACACTGGGTTTGAGAAAAAGGCGCTAGCCGTCGGGAAGATGCTGCGGATGATGCAGAATGTCGACCTCACTGATTTCGGTCAATGGCATCAGCTCCTGATCAAGTGCATTAAGCGGAACCGTCTCAATGATGTCATTGTCTTGATTGAAACAGGTGCGTCTTTGGAGAGGGATCATATGGGACAAAAGTTTGCTTGCGTTTGATCATTTGCTGCTTCAAAATTTAGGACAACGCAGCCATCAAAAAGTTCTTCTTGAATGACACAGATGCAACCAAGCCGAAGGAGAGGCAGCACCTGGTCCTTCATGACATCAGCATCCTCCCACAGAGCGAGATGCAGCATCGGCTCCTGGTTGACATCCCAGCAACCTCTCACAGCATCCAAATGCTGTGCCTGTTGGTCCTTCGATGCAATTGCAAACTGTCATACAAGGTTAGGAGTCTGCTTTCCTTTTATATGAAATTTTGTTCAAGCAATGTTGTTCCTTGCAGGCGTTGAGAGTGATTGTGCGCCACTGGGAGGATGTCTCTGCCAGCTACGGAGCCGCGGAAGGCCTGCTGCTGCAGTACCTCACCAGGCATCCCATGCCGCTGTCCATCGTCTCGGCCATTCTCATGGCCATCAGGTCTGAGATCATCGCACGCGCCAAGAAGAAATCTACTGTCCAGCTCGAGAAAGGGCTTGAGAAATTCTCCAACCTTCAGGCGAGTTTCTGGCCTTTACTAAATTCAGTGTATTGCTGTGCTGACCTTGATGTGTTCCTTTTCCTTGCACAGGAGCTGATCCTAGATGCTTTACAAGAGAACTTCAGGGGTGTGACGGACACGCAAGGGAGCAAATTGATGCGGCTGCTCGCCATCATCGACCCGCAGGCTTTGAACGATGGGAAGACTGGGCAAGAGGGGGCTGAAACCGGCCGCGGTGATCATGAGAAGCCTCTGACTTTGGGAGATTTCCGGCCGCTGCGTGTGGCCTTGGCGGACTCAGATGCTCGGTTCTTTGCCACACCCCTCCTTGAGACCTTCACAAGGCTTGCATGGCGAGTAAAACAAAATCTTCCTCTTTTTGAATGTCTGATCACCACCTGCAAAGTCAAAGTTGTTTCAGATGCAATCAACAAATCTTTTCGCCCTTTTTGCAGGTGTGGTCAAGAATTTGCCATGGAAACTTGCATGGATGGGCAGCACAGCGCTCTCTCTTTCCTCAACCCCTCGCTACTCTTTCTCGTCATGTGCGCCTTGGGTTTTGCCAATCCTAACGGCTTTATGCCCCTGGAGCTCATGTCGAAGGTCAATCACATGCATACTTGGACATCGCAGGTGACTGACCAAAAACGTTGTTCTGTTCAGGGTTATTCTTGCTCCAATGCCTCCGGACCGAAATTGCAAAAGGACTCGCTCACTCCTTTCCTTTTCTTGCTTTTGCTGCATTCAGGCATTCTTCAACTCGCCCAGGGCACGATGGATCATGCGGCTCGTGGCAAGCATAGGGTTTGTGGTTGTGTACATGCAGGTGCGTTACATTTGTTCATTCTAGATTTAGACTTCGATAAGGAATGCCGTATGCTCCTCCAGGTTGTCAATGTGTTCCTCATACCAAACTGGTGCGTCGCAGCAGCGGAGGTCTCCTCCACTACTTACCTTCAATGTGTCAAGAAAAGACGCGCCCCATCCCCTATCTGGACAGGTACACCGGAGCCCTTGAACCCAAGATTGACGGCAGTGCCGAGTATCGCCGTGAAACTACAGGCAACGTGGTCATTTTCAATCTCTGGATTGTTGGCAATGTCGTGGAGGCGCTGCAGGTGGCACGTTTAAAATTCAAAACAGATCCGATCAAGTGAGTTCCACCAAATCAAGTGGTTTGCCAAAGGATTTGGGTGAACTGAGGAATACGAACGTTGTGCCAGGTACTTCACAACACAGCCTCTCCTCCTCTTTTCGCTTCTTGTTGATATGTTCATGTTTGCCTTGGGGACCATCTACGTCTTGGCCGTCAACGAGGTAATTAATCAAACAGTGCTTTGGGGAAGAGCTCAATGAATTTTCCTTGTCCCCACTTGCTTTCATACAGCTTATTCAATATGAGCAAATTACATTGTTGAGGCTCACGATGTGTTGGGCGGCAATGGGGCCCTTTGTTCTCGGACGCGTTCTGATTGTCATGATTCCGCTGATGGATCGCCTAGGCCCGATGATGGAGACCTTCAGGGTGAGTGGGAATCTTGGATTTCCAGAGCAGACACATTACTTCTGTCCACTCTGCTTGCATCATCGGTTTTAGGGCATGCTGGGAGAAATTGCCGTCTTTGCTGTACCGTTCATCTTTTTAACAGCAGGTAGGATTTGCTCAGCAAGGAGGGGATGGCTGAGATTCCAGCTTCTTACAAACAAAATGCAATTCGCAGGGTACACCATCACCTTCGTCGTCGTTTTTGCCGGGCTCGGGCTGCCCAAGTTCACAAATTACTGGTGTGCATTCAATTTGTCTGCTTTGTCGTAATACTCACTCCGATTCCCCCCGATGCGACGTGCAGGACCTGCATGTTGTTCTTCTACACAGGTGAGTGGGAAAATCTCTGAAATTTTCTGTGATTCGTGTTTCTCATCCAGCTGTCTCGTTCTTTCTTCTCAGCTTTCAGCGACAGGACCAACTACGAATCTCTTGATGCTCTTCTAGACTTGGATTTGCCCCAGGAAGTGTACCGGGCCTACAATTTGTTTGGAATCCTGATGCTGATCTCCTACTCGGTCATCTGCGGCATCTTGCTTGGGAACCTGTTGATTGCCATCATCACCAATCGCTACAAGTGAGGAAACTGAGGAAGCAATCGCCATCGAGAGGGGATCAAGAGCAGTCCTAACCAAAACACCGGCCCGACCATCCCACAGGCCCGAGAACCAACAAGCACACAGCGCTCTAAACTTTGCCCGTCAAGTTGATTTGCATCAGTTTCAGGTTTCAATGGGCTGCTGTGATAAAGTGTCGCTGTGCCACCCTTATCATCCTCCCGCTCATTTCAGGTCGAAAACAACCTGCTGTCTTCGCCTTACAATCTCGTCATTATGGTTTTTTCCTGGCTGCCCTCTGGCCGTCGGAAGAAGCTGCACCCTTATTACTTTTATAGAATGTCGACTTGCTTCCTGGATGGTGGGTGGCGTCGGACACTGAATGTCAACAACTCGGGTATAAAACATGACGACGCTGGTCGAATCGCACGCAGGGTTCTCACCTGCGACTCCCTACCATCAGGCCTTGCCGTGCGGCGGCTCAGAGGCCGCGCATCTGGTCTACCTCTTGGTCTTGGAGCCGCTTCTCATCCTGTTTTCGACCATCTTGCTGATAATCTTTTGCCCCTACAGTATTTTCTACTTTGCGTTGGAGGTGATCCTTGATTGAATGTGTGCACCCGATGCAACTCGCACTTCTGAAGCAAACAATGCACACCTCTGCGTGCCTCTGACACAATGCACACCTCTGCCTCTGCCTCTGACTGAAGCAAACAATGCACACCTCTGCGTGACGCCTCTGACAGGGGCACAAGAAGATCGTCAAGGAAATGAAGGCTGCATTCGGCAGCAGCAGCTTTGGATCTCAAAACAAACGCACGTCCATGGACAACAGTGCACAGTCCTCTGACAGGAGCACCACTACCTCGGTCCGTGTCACTGCGTCCATGACGGGCTCAACGACCGAAGGAGGAGGCTCGGCCATGTCTCGCTCCTCCATGAATTTCTCACAGAGATCCACTCAAATTCAAGATGAGGAAAGCGCGGGTCTTGGAGATGAGGCGGGCGCAGGCGAAGCCAAGGCATCTCTCCTGTCGCTTGAGGGCATGAAGCAAATGTTTATGAAGGTCTTGGGCTTTCTCACATGGACAGCTGTAGGTGAGAGAGCCCCTGAGCCCCGCTGCTGATAGAATGGGTTATATCGCAGCCCGGATGTTAGCCTTCTGTTTGACTCGTTTCCCTCTGACCAATGCCAAAACCAGGTTTGACTGGCTACGGATTTGTGTACGCCCCGCTGATTATCACGTATTCCTGGTGGACGTGGATCTCGGCTCTGATCTGGTGTCTCTGGAACATCTTCGGCTATAGCGTCACGTTTGTATCCAGGGTCGTCTGGGTGGTGACGATGAAAGGATTGCGCAGCAACAGGGTCGGGTCCGAAGAAACCCATCCCGTGTGCAAGGAAGCCATGGATTCTCAACACGAAAGGTGCGCGAATGGTGATTTCAGGTTCGGCAGCACTTGATCATCTCCCTCGTCCTCCAGGCAATATCAGCATGATGAGCAGAAGAAGAGCCAGGCAGAGAGCTACATGTCAACCGAGGAACTGCTGCACTGCATCCGGGAGTCGTTTGGCGAAGGAAGCCTGTTTGCCGTCGTCGTTTCAAACCTGCCAAACATGGAGGGCCGCCTCGGCGAGTATGTCGAGGCGATGAAGCCCGAGGCCGGCGACTCAGTCCACCGATCTGGCGCTCCTAGCCACGGGTCGTTGGCAGGCAGTCTGGGCGTCGCGCTTGCTGCCAAGAAGCTGGCGGCCCACGCACGGCGACTGCGGATGGCCACGAATGCTTCGGGGGCTGCTCCTGACACGTTGCAACAGCCTAGGAGCGGCCACAGTGCTGAGACCTCTTCTTTGAGCGCTGTGCGGCAGACTCCGTCGCTGCATGATCCTTCCGTGGCCCCTCTGGAGGGGCTAGGCATGTACTTCGGGGCTCCTGTCTCTGCCACGACGCAGAGTCACACCCTCTCGCACAAGCCAGAAAGACTGTCATGGTCCGACGGTCCCGCAGCTGCTACTGCGCCGCACCAACAACAAGAGCAGCACCAGGCGCAGCAACATCTGGTCCACGAGCTGCAAGAGGCTGTGGGTGAGCTTCGGTCACTAGTGGGTGCCCAGTCCTCGCAGGTTGCGGAGATGAAGGCAGAGATGCTGGCGGAAATGAGGGCCCTCTTGGCGACTGTGGTCCCGCCACCGCATAAGCAGCTGGAGTAGTTTAATTAATGCTCGCATCCGTCTGCAGTTGACTTTCCTTTCGAGAGCACCACAAATTAGGAATTGCATAGATTTGCTTCACTTAAAAAGTGTCATCGCTTGTGTTTTGAGGACTTTTGTTTCTTCTTGGACCTGGATCCCTCGGTGGTCCCACTCGTGCCGCCGCTCCTCTCGTCCGTCGGCGTGCCGAACCGGAAGGGCACGTGACAGGTGTTGGCCTCCACCGGGTTGCCTTGCGAGTCGTGCATCAGGTCGTTGCACCTCGCGTACTCCGTGATGTCCAGAATCACCTGCGGTCGCCATCGACGGCAGCTGCTCGCTCGCTCCAAGCTAACGAGCCAGCCGTGCATGGAGTGCCGAAATCCACGCATGCATCACCCGCTAACCCACCCCCAAGAAGCAAACGTAGACATGCTTTGGCGCCCATAGGCCACCCGGCTGCCGGTCGATCCACGACTCGCCGTTCTTCGCGGCGTGAAAGGTCTTGCAGCGGCTGCAGTAGCGAGCGGCGGACCTGCGCGGTGGGGGCACAACCGTCAAGGGGTCCATGGGCATGCGAGACGCTCGTCGCAAAGCTCACGCCGGCAGGTCCGTGAAGACGGCGGCGTGGCTCTTCCTGCACGACCGACAGGGCATGTCCATCTCCATGTTTGCAAACCCGGAAGCCGATCCTTCTCCCCTGTCATCCGCGCCACCTCCCTCGGCGGCCGTGGAGGGGGCGAAGCCCGGGATGCCACCCTCCTCGAGCTTGAGCTTGCGGTCGTAGTCGAGGCGCTTGCCAGGGTCAGACAAGACCTCCACGGCCTGCGCGTGGACCAAAGGTCGGAAGCCAAGATCTGAAGTGCAACGTTCTCACAAATAATAACAATCATCGGGCCTACTCCATGACCCCTGCTCGTTTGTGCGTCACCCCCGCGCCCCCTCTCACCTCGGTGCCCCTCTGGAACGCCTCCTTGGCACCCGTCGCGCCCCCGAGCTTGTCCGGGTGCGTGGCCAGGCTCTTGGCCCTCTTGGCGCGCCTCAGCGCCTCCTCGTCCGCGTCGCGCGGGATCTCGAGCACCTCGTAAAAGTCGTGGCTCTTGAGCACCCGAGCGACCTCGCCTGGTCAGAGTGAGGACGGATGACAGCGTGGAGCAAGCAAGGCG
>VFSW01009425.1_pt1 | contig 13932 bp, 20 predicted proteins | sample 5358111 | NCBI WGS metagenome assembly VFSW01 (sample SAMN11554181, study PRJNA540505) | mine drainage metagenome | isolation source: sediment from site ElyBrook_90M | place: USA: Ely Copper Mine, Vershire, VT | collected 2017
GCTCTGACCCAGGTTTCAATGAAGCCGAAGCAGACGACATCTTCGACCAAGTCAACACGGATGGCGGTGACGGGGTAGGCATCGAAGAGTTCGAGGCATGGTAAGGAATCCTCGATGCATGCAATTCTTTTGCACCTTACCTTGACGTGCGTGCCATCGGAATCCTTTTTCACCAATGAACCTCTTGTTCTCCTTCTGTCTGAACCAAAAGGTGGGTTGAGAGCCAGAGGCAGACGTGGGAGCGTCAGAGGCGCTCCGTAGCGGACGCGACGAGCGACAACCTCATCAAGCTTCTCGAGTGCCTGGAACTCCTCATGACTCGGACAACTCAATGCACAGATTACGCCTCGTTCTTCATGTCAGTGCGTGTTCACACTGACGGGGGGGATGGGGCAAGTGCTGATCGATGTTGATCTTTTCACCATCCATGCATGCGTGACAGAACATGGATCGAGAGGCTCAAGTCAGGCTCGGTCCTTGACCTCGGCGCCAAGCTCCCGCCTCCCCAGATCAAGGGCGATTGGAAGGGCACGGTTGACAAGCTGGCGTGGAAGCTGCACTCGGAGGACTTCAAGGGTGCATCCAAACTCCTGTGAGTGTCTCGGGTCCGAGGGAATTCGATGAGAGAGCGTGACATTCTGTCAGCGACCTCTTTGTACGCATGCGCACAAACCTCCTGACCAACATTAGTTGCCGTGTACTTAGGTACTCCTTCCTTATCGATAATGCCGACTCTCTTGATGCCAACATTGAGAGCATCCCGATCCCGGGGCCAGAGGCCTCGAGGAAGGAGATCTTGACTCGGCTGCACTCCTACCTCTCCCTGCTCGTGTGTCTGCTCAAATGGCACCCTGCCAAGGTCGCCCAGGTCAAGCACTTTGCTGCTGCTGAGGATCATGTCAAGAATCTCATTGTGAGTAAATCGCTGTGATAAGACTCCCGCACAGAAACGATGCACTTCGATGCTTTTGGCATCATCTCTTCCATTATCAGCTCTTTTGAAGCATCTCCATCCACCTTGCTTCTTTTGTCCAGAGCACTGCTGACGATCCGGTCATCCAATCTCCGAGAGGCAACCTGCTGGGCGGCCTGCTGTCCAAGGCCAGCTTGACTCAGTCGAAGAAATCAAGTTCCTACGCCAGCTTCGACCTCATCTCATCAATGGTGCATCTCAAGTACGGAGAGGTCAGTGCCTGATGAATCATGCCTGAGTACTGACGGGCGCTGCAAATCTGTAAGCACCCTTCTGTTGATGCTCAGAACCAGCCCATCGATCAAGGCCTCATCAAAGAGGCGGGTCAGGCATTGGGCAGGTGGATGGCTGCCAACAGATCGATAGCAACAAAACAGGTAGGGTCACTGAGGCGGATTGTCTCTCAATGAAAGTGACCTTTCTCTCCTTCATGACAGGGAGGACGCGTGGTCGGTGGCCGGACCAACATCAGCGATATGACGAGGGATTACCTCACTTGCATGGGCTCCAGTTCGGAAAGCAGCAGTCCAACTTATCACATTGCAAGGAACTCATCCGATCTGAAGCTCCCCCGCCTGGAGGGTGAGGGCCGAAGAGGCTCCGGATCAATGGAGATAGGCGGCAAGAACCCCGGCATTCGCAGAAACGCCATGTCCTATGCGGGGAGCGGCGGTGACAGCAGCAGCTGGTCCAGCAGCTCAGATTCTGCTTTGCCCCTCATCAAGGGCACCGCTGCTGATTCGCCAAAAGGTGGTGCTGCTGCAGGTCGGACGAAAAGCAGGGTGCTGAGCCTCCTGAGCCACACGGCGGCGGACTAACAAGTACTTCAAGTTTTGGTTTCATTCCATGCGCGGGATTTTTCCCCTTCTTCTTCCAAGGAACCGAGATTCGATTGGTGGTGGGACACTCCCATCCATTTTGTATACCGTAGCTTAAAGAAGTTAATGTAGAACTCATGAGAATGAGTTCATGAGAATTTGTTGTCGATGCTAGATGTTTGATGTTTGATTGAAAAAACATTTATCCTACTTACATGCTTTTGAAGGCCAAGAGCTTCGTCTCGAGAGCTATCCGAGATTCGCGCTCCTGCATCAATTCCGTCTCCACCGTTGCCAAGCGCGCCTGTGTGAGGTGAAAAGGGCGAGGAGACGGCATGTGGCACTTGACGATGAGCTGGCCGTGTTGCACGAGCGCGATGCATGCGTCACATGTTGCACAACATGTCTCTGCATGCGTTTATCCTCCGCCTCACCTTGATGGCCTGTCTCCGAGCCTCCCTTGCAGGATCTCTCGCCTCCCCGGCCTTGTCGATCCGCTTGCCGCTCTGCTTGAGCATGTGGTTAAGCACGCCGTCGATGCCTTCAGAAGGCCCGGGGAAGACGCGCTCGCCCGTCAGATGGTAGGCATGGTCCTGGGCGAGGGTGGCAGGGACCGTCCAGAGCGATTCCTGAGATGCATGCGACCACCGCCCGACACACACTCACATGTCGTTCGCTCGCTTCGGTCACGACGCGGGGCAATTTTCCCTTGCACTGCATCTCTATAATAAATTCTTTGCGGATGTGGTCGATTTGATCCTGCCTCATGTTTGCGTCGTGTGCTTGATACGCAGATCAGTGTTCTGTTTTGTCTCACAAGTTCGATGTTGCCTCCGCACAAAAATGGAGCTATTTCAGCCTCGCGACCAATCTCTGCAGCTTTTGCCTCTCCGCAGTGTCTAGGTCGGACTGCAGCGAGGCGAGCAGCTGCCGTCGCGAAGGGCTGCTCATGCACGTCCACTACAGGCAGAGAGGAAGCATCAAAGGGATACGAAACAGACGCACAGGACATTCACTCGCCTGCAGGTCTTCGGGCATGCTGAAGAACAGCGCGGCCAGGTGGCGCCTCATCCTGAAGAGACGCACGCACGCGTTTATTTAGGATTTATTTAGGGTGTGCCCTCACTGAGCTCCAGCCCGATACCTCACAGCGTCTGCCTTGTCTTCTATCGTCGCGCCCGCCCTGTCCGCCTTGGCCTGCTTCTCCTGCAGCTCGATCTCGGCCTCGAAAAAGAGCCCGATCAGCTCTACCTCCTCGATATGCTGCCCGCCCCTGCCCAACGAGGGCACGACAGGAGCAAGCGGCTCGGGCGCGAGCAGATGCCCCACCTGTCAGTTGAGAGGGCGGGTAAATACGTCGAGTCGTCAAGGCCAGCGGATCTTCGTGGAACAGAGTCCACCCTCAGCTGCTGATGTGCGCTTGCCTCTGCTCCCCATCACCTCTCTTCTGCTCCGCCTCACCTGTCGCAGCTTGAGGTCGATCCACGCTTTGAGGTTGGCCGAGGCCGCAAAGCGAGTGAAGAACTCCACGAGCGCCGCGGGCCGCAGGAACCTGTTCGAGGTAGTGGGTCCAGGGAGCTGACGTGAGCCGGGAGAGGAGAGGCTAAGCCATATCCCTCCTACTCGAGCTGCCGTCTGCCTGCCCTTCATCGCACCTTTCGGCCAATATGGGCGGGTGCACGATGCCAGGGAGGGAGGCGAGGAAGGCCGCCTTGTCCCACCGCGGAACAAACCCGTCCGATCCCACCTCGAAGTACCTGTTTTGGAGCGATAGGGAAGAGGGGCAGAGAGGGCGACGAGGGATCAGGCTCAGCGCGCGGCAGTTTGCAATTTGATAGGTAGTGGCTCCATCGCTCTCTTTTTTTCATCCACATCCTCCCCGGCCTCTCGCCTGACGAACGGCGCGAGCACGGCCTGCGTGAGGTCGTGGAAGTGGCGCCTGAGGGCCTCGTTGTTGACGACGGCGATGCGGGCCAGCTTGCTGCGCACGTCGCCGCTCTGAGGCTACGCACGTAGGGCGGGGCTGGAGTTGGGGGACAGCGCGCAAAGGAGTGTCGAGTCCAAGGAGGTCAAACCTGGATCAGTCTTGACAGTAGCACGGTGTCTGGCCGCGTGCTGGGCTTGAAAGTCGTCCAAAACGATTCGCTGTGAGACGTAAGAAGCGACTGCGCGCCCCTGCATGCGCCGATGAGAGGCGGCCGGGTGGTTTGGAGAAGGCTCAGAGTGGGCAACGGCCGAATGGAAGAGATGGCTGGGAAGACGGGGAGAGGGACCCCACCTTGAGCGCTGCCTGATGGCCTGCAGGGCCCCCGACGCCGCCGCCGCCGCCCCGGCAGCGACCCATGTCCACGTCGACTGCTCCTTGCGGCCCACAGACAGCACGCTCGGCCAGTGCGAGAGGGCCTGAACGTATGCGATGGAGGATGACGACGAGGCTCCGAGATGACTGCAGGGAGTGAGTCCGAACCTTGAGGAAGTAGAGGTTGGTGACTCCGATGACAGAGGGCAGGCCTTGAGGGTCGGATTCAGGCGAGGGAAGCTTCCCGGACGCCAGCGCTCCAAAGGCCGTGTCGTGGATGGTGTAGTAGGGCCTGCCAGCCATTCACGAGAATATGCTAGACGGTGAGAATCTTGTAATAAGAAGGCGCTAGTTCAACAAGTTCTCAGTCTGTTGTATCTCCGGACAGATCGCTTCTCACACCCTACCTGAAGTCGTACTGAAAGGCGAGCGGGGCGATCAGCGAGACTGCCGCCGCCGTGGCCTGGCCGCAGTCAGCAGGCGTGAGCCCGACCACGAGAAGAGGCTGACCCAGCATCATCATCTCCCACAGCTGCCAGATCCGGGGCAGATGGGACTGGAAAGTGGTGTAGAGGTCCACCTGTGCACATGGTCCAGAGGGGCACACACTCATCCTGAGAGCCATTGTTGCCGTCGCGCAGGATCACAGAATCAAGCCTCTGATCAGGATCTCTCCGACTCGCACGTTGCCCCCCCCCCCCCCGCCCCAAAGGCCCCCTGTGCCGACCCGTGAGCCTCGTGTCCGACTGAGGACCTCCTCATCACCGGCGAACCCGGGCCTCCTCCCACGGAGCCGAGAGGCGAAGGCAGGCCGCCTCCCGCACCCGTCGACGCAGCAGCCGTCGACGATGCCGCCCCCGTGGAGGCCATAGCCTCAAGAGAGGGCACCGACGAAGAGGCAACGACCGTCTGCGTGAAGACGATCGTGTTGGCGCTGGCCGTGGACGACGCCTGCCAGGCTGTCGGCTGCTCCTTGCCATCGCTGACGAAAGCAGAAATGCCCGGGCCGGCTGCGGCCGCTTCCACTCTTTGAGCAGCGTCGCCGTCATCAGCATTGGCAGCGGCGGCGGCGGCCCTGCCGCCCTCCGCGCTCCCGAAGACCCCCACCGCCGGCGGCGGCGGAATCGTTCCCACAACGCTCTGCCCTCCGTCCATGGAGCCCCCGGCCGCCCGCACTTTCAACGACGCGCCACGAGGCAACGGCGGCTGATTGCCCACCGTCGCCCTTCGGTTCAAGGAGCCGCTGCCTCCCTTCGAGAAGGGGTTTGGCGGCCCCGCGCCGCTCGCGCTGGTCGGAGGCGAGACGAGCTGGCTGCTGGACATCGTCTGGAGGTCGGGAAGGTGGGTCGAGGACAGCCTCCCCCCCGCGATACTTCCTTGACGGGACTGCAATGTCATGAGAGCGGGGCGGTAGTGAGCACATCGCGAAGAAGAATACTAAAGTAATCGATCAGTGCCCTTACCTGTGGGTCACTCATGGTCGAGGGATAGGGGAGCGTGGTCCAGCTCGGCAGCCGCGCCTGTAGCGTGTTGATGCCGGCGGGCAGCTGCAGCAGAGGGCCCGGAACGGGGGCGGGCCACCCCTGCACCTCCTGGTAGAGCTGATGGGGCGTTGCGGGAGATCGCACGTCAGGAGAGGAAATTCATGACAGGGGGCGGCTGTTTTTTTTGCAATCGCAAGCCGCACGTGCAAGGTGACGACAACCCTCATCGAGATAAGATCTCACCTGCTCCAAAGCCGGCCCGCCGTGGCTGAAGAACATCGCGCCCGCCACCTGAGACAGCGGCTTGAGCACGCTCGACAGAGGATGCTCCGACAGGACGATGACCGACAGCTGCTCCCCGCCGCGCCTCAGCGAGGCATCCTGCCGCTGCCGGCAGAAGACAAAACTGCGGGCAGGCGGATGAGAATAACCTATGATAACTGAAGTGAGAGACACGAAGCCGCTCACCCGTACAGAAATTTCTCGGCAGCCTTCTGATGTTGCGGGCTTTCTCCCCCACCCGCGACCAAAACGGTGACGGTTGCCTCCTCGCCCTGGCCTGAAGGCGCGGTCTCTTGAGCCCCGCCGGCATGATCGCCTCGCCTTTTTATGCGGAAGAAGAAGCAGCTGCGAGGGAAAACACGTCCATGCCCGAATGCATGCACGACTCCTCCGTGCATCAGTCCTCTGTGCATGGGCGTCGCACATTGACGTGCCCACCTGTCTCGGATGGTCGTCTTGGCATGCAGCTCGAACGACAGCGAGTCCTGAAACGGATCGTGGGATGGATCAGGGGGATTTGACCTAGAGCTAATGCAGCCCCAACGCACCGGGAAGGCATGGAAGGCGATGTCCTGCTTCTCCTCCGCCGTGAGGGCGTGATCCGGCACCAGGGTGTTCACGCGTGGCCCCACGTCCACGTCGAACAGGACCGAGCACAGGCCGACAATCCACGACGGCATTTTGCTGCTCTGATCGGTACAACGGGACAGCCGGTACCGAGGAACAACAACGCCCTGCGCGTGCGTCCAATATTGCGGGAAGGAGCCTCGCGTCATGCGAGGCGATCAGGCGAAGGAGCCTCAAATCTAAGGAACCAAATTAAAATGCCCACGATGCTCCCTCCGATCGGGGGGCATCGGCCAAAGCAGCAATCGAACGCACTTCGAAGCAAGCGAGTCTCACAGGAGGATTTGCAATACCTTGTGACAAACCTCAAACGCAACGAGGCGACCTTCAAGCGGTGGCTGGCGGCCAAGAGGGAAGACCTGAAGAGCAAAAAGGAGCAGGAGGAAAGGTGTGCCTTCCATGCAACTCCCATGCATGTCGGGAACCCGATTCAATGCTCCCTTCAATCACTCTCTCATCTCCAATCCCTTATTAACCTGTAGGTTGGCCGAGGAGAAAAATAAGTTCCTCAGTGAAGAGCAGCTTCTCAAGCAGCGAGAGGCCAAGGTCTGGGGAATAGGGCGATGTGATGCACTTTTTAACTTCTTACCCCAATCATCTTTCAGATCGTGCAAGAGTGGGCTGAAAAAAAGGCGGCGCAGGAAAGACTGGAGAGGCAGAGGAAGATGGAGATAGAGGCGCAGTGGAAGATGATGAGGAAGAGCAGGTGACAAATAGATCCCGTTTCTTGCGTTGTCTCGTTCATTAACCCCGCCCGGCGCTGCTCTTGTGATGATCACTCAGGGATGAGCAAGGGAAAAGCTCGTTGTTGCGGAAAGAAAAGGAACAGGGCTTCTCGTTGTATTTCTGCAGCCGAGAGGAGCCTCACTCACAGCCCATTCCCTTCCATAAGCGCACTGCATTCGACGAGGGGATTGGAGGGAGCCCGGATCGTGCTTTTAACAAAGGATTTCTACCACCGATCTGATGCAAACAAGACTTTTTGGAACGTCTGTGATTGGATGGGGAAGGCATGGGCAATTCTTCTTGGAAGGAGGTGATTTCCACTGCTTCATCACAATAATTAAATAACTTTCGGAAAGCGTTTAGAAATCAGGCATAGATTGAGTCATGATCATTTTATTTCCGTCGTGTAATTGACTCGCCCACCTTTTCAGGGCCTGTCAGCAAAAGAAAAATCAATGACGGAATCATAGCTTGGATTTCGGTTGCGCGGCATCCAAGATAGGCTGCAGTTTCATGGCCATGCCCATGCTGCCCGAAATCTTGAGCTTTCGCATCAGGAAGGCCTGCGTGTTGTAAACGATAGGAGGTTAGTTGGGCCATCATCCCGCGCCCCTGGCTCTCTCGTCGCATCACCTGCTGGGGGTTGAGCTTCCCCATGACAAGCTGCACAAAATTGGCGTCAGAGAGCGTCAGCGTGATGTCGGCCTTCTCGTCGTCCTTGGGCGATCCCTGTATGGTGTCATGATGAATGCCCACGACTCACTGTCACAATACAGTTCCGACATCGATCCTTCATCCTTTGTAGAAACATGGGCACCTCACCTGGTAGAGCCTTGCTTGCCCCTCAGGCCTCCCTTCTACCCGCAAGTCCAGCGTCCATTCGGAGTCATCGATCTTGAAAACTATGATGCCCTGAGTGATTCAGAGCATGCATGGTGCCAACATGACGCATGTGAAAGGATGATGAGCACGCTCCTTCATGCACGACGGCGGCTACCCCCACCTTGACTCTGGCAGCAATCTCGTCACCCTCTGCCGATAACGACTTGCCTAGCTGCGCAAGCAACGCATCAGAGGCGGGCATTCTCTCTGATGCGAATTATGCGCAGGCCACAACTTACTGTGTTGCATCCGCCTTAGTACCCCCCTGCTCCTAGGTCTACTACTCGCTGAATCGACCGATTGCACGTTGCGCATTCATCGGCACACTATTGAAGTCCTCATGTCGGATATCCCATCGCTGGTCTCCATCCTCAAGGTCCCCCATCCTCTGCATGCCCAAAATGTCTTCTAATGTGGCCCCGCGCTCAGCAGGACACGATGAAAAAGGAAAGAGGATCTCCCAGGAATGCTTTTGAACAGGAGCAGCGGGATGACGTCAAGGTGGGGGCGGCGCGACAGCTGTGTGCATCCTTACTGGCGATGGCGAGGATCACCAGGCTCAGATCGTCAAGGCCGGCGCGCTGCTGCCGCTGGTCATGCTGCTAATGGACGGGCCACATGGAGCAAGGTTATGGGCTGGCACAACATTGGCGAGACTTGCAGCATTCAGTGTCGAGCGTAGTGCTCAGATCGTGAAAGCCGGCGCGCTGCCGCCACTTGTCAATCTGCTGAAAAACGGGGCACCAGAAATCAGAGGGATCGCAGCATGTGCCCTGGCGAACCTAGCGGCCAACAGCAAGGATCTGAGCGCCCAGATTGTCAAGGAAGGCGCATTGCAGCCTCTGGTTATTCTTCTGAAGGAGGGCTTAGATAGAGCCAAGGAGTGGGCGGCGCATTCGTTGGGGAACATTTGTAATCACAGCGAGGATCATAAGGCTCAGATCGTCAACGCAGGCGCACTGCAACTCCTCATTGCTCTCTTGGATGAGGGGTCAACAAAGGCCAAGATCAAGGCAGCCGGTGCGCTCGGGAACCTGGCTGCCTACAGCGAGGAGCGGAGTTCCCAGATCGCCAACGCTGGAGCGCTGCCGCTGCTGGTCTCCCTTCTCACGGAGGGGTCAGAGGGTGCCGATGAGATGGCAGCATACGCTCTCGAGAAGCTAGCTTTCATCAGCGAGGATCTTAGAGAGCAGATTTTGAAGGCGGGTGCAATGAAGCCGCTGGTCATGTTGCTGAAGGAGGGATCAGAGGGTGCCAAGAGTTGGGCTGCTGGCACGTTGAGACACCTGGCTGCCTCCAGCGACGATCGCAAGGCGCAGATCGTCAAGGCAGGCGCGCTGCAGCCTCTTGTCTCAATGTCAAAGGCTGGACCGCACAACTTGAAGGAGGAAGCGGCGATGGTGCTGGGGCACCTGGGAAAATGTGAGGCGCTCAGAGCGCAGATTGTTGATGCCGGCGCACTCCAGCTACTTGTCATGCTGCAAAGAGAGGGATCGTCCGAGGGTGTCAGTCTCGCGACAGCAGCACTGAAGGCGATTTCGAGCAACAACGCGGAGTATACCAAGCTGATCGATAAGGTAAACAGAATACAAGGTTTCTACTACGTTATTTCCACCCGTTTTTCAAATGCAGGCCAAGCAGCAGGCCGCCGGAGTCCCTCAATCAGCGGAGAGCTCATCAGCGGCAGCATCCATCCTTTTTTCTCCGCAAGACCACGAGCGCTACCTGGAGCTCAGCCGCCGCCCCAGGTCCTCCGCCTGCGCCTGCTGCGGCGTCGAGGCTGCAGCAGCGGGAAAGAAGCTGCAGGTGTGCTCCACATGCCGCCGCAAGGCCTACTGCTCTGCCGCCTGCCAGCGCCAGGACTGGAAGGAGGGCAGGCACAAGGAGACGTGCCGGCCTCTTCAAGAATTTCGCAAAGACGATGTCGTCGTGGCGCAGGGCATCGAGAGCAAGCCCGAGCTCAACGGGCAGCTGATGGTTGTGGTGGGGCCGGCGGAGTCTGAGGGTCGCTGGCAGGTGTTGGACGCGAAGAGGAAGAGCATGAGCCTGAATGCCAGCAAATTGAGGCTGGTAGTTGCTGTCGAGGAGAGGGATGAATTGGAGGAATATCGGAAGATTGTGCGTATATAACAACGATAAGCTGGATGGAACGGCAGCGGACTAAACTGATGTGTTGTTTGGTTGTTCACCAGGCACCTCTAGCAAAAGTTTGTTCATGTAGGATCGTTGTCAGTGGTGTCGATAGCCGCGAGCCTGTTTTTCAAAGCCTGTTTCTCAATCGGACATCGCCTGCCAGCCTCTTGTCTCTCTCAATCTCGTACTCTCGCAGCTCAGCCTTCTTCAAGAAATCAACCTAGGCGGTTTGGGGGCGATGCAGCAAACGGGGGGTATGAGTCAAGAAAAGCAGGGTGCTGTAATCCTCGAATGATAAACGGCCGAGGTCCATACCTTGTCCAGGTATTTGTTCTGGCTCCTCTTGTGCGCCTCCATCTCCTCCTCGAGCTTTGCGTCACTGCCTTTCATCTGATTCCAGTCCATCTTGCTCTTGTCCAGAATGTTCACCTTATGAGGGGTCACGCGGGGTCACACACAAGCGGTCAGCGCTCCTCGCAGCGGCTGCTGTCACGGTCGGTTCTGCTCTCCCTCTTAGCTCTGCACCCAAACAGAATCACCTTCTTTTTCTTCTCCAGCTCCGCCAGGAAGCGGTCGAGTCCCGATGACGACGCGGGCGCATTCTTGGCCTTGGCCTCCTTCTCCGCGGCCCTGGCGGCCTCTTTGCTGCTCTTGTCCACCTGGGAGAAAGGTAATCGGATGGCATTGTGATTCTTGCAAAAACCCTTACGAGCGCCAATTACAATTCTTAGCGACTTCAGCGCGGTCTTTCACTTGTCACCTGCGTGGTCACTTGGATGTCCTTGCCGGCAAAGCGCCGTGTCTCCGTCACAGACACCTTGTTGTAGCTAAACAAGCGAATGGTGTGGTGCCGGCCGGGGGACGTTTGGGGTCATAAGGGACATAAGGGACATACAACATAATATGTTGGGGGGGGTTGGTCAAGGGGGCCAACGGCGTCCACCATACGTCGCCGCCTTTCTCACCTACCCTTTCCCCGCCGTGCCTCCCTCACCTTCGCGCGACCCCGAGCGAAGCCGCCTCCTTTGCCGCGGCCAGCGCAGCCACGGCGGCGCTGACGCCCTCCTTCGACGACGAGGCCCCGCCGTCGCCGCCTCTGCTGGCCGCTGCGACAAGCCCGCCCTCCGCCCCCGCGGCGGGCGCGGGCGCCGCCGCCGCCACCTTGCGCTGCAGCTGAGGCGCAGTGAGCCCGAGCTGCTTCTGCCACGGGAGGTCGCAGGGCGCCACGTTGTCGTCCACGCCCTTGGCCCTCCCGCACAGAGCGGCCAGGCCGGTCTTGCTCGAGACCAGGACGGCGCCGGCTTCACCAGCAGCGTTGGCCCCGCCCGTGTCGCGGCTGTTTAGCGCCTGGGGAGAGAACGAGGCGACAACGAGTCGGGAGATGAGTGACCGATCATCTCTTCCAGGCATCTATCCGTGATCATCATCAACGCCCTCATACTCGCAGCATGCATGCGACGCCGCTTCACCTTCCAGACCGCGTCGATCTTGGCGCGCTTTGCCAGCGTGGCCTCCAGCGCAGCGAGCGGCTGTGCGGCTGAGGAGCCCCCGGGCCGCCTCTCATTCGCATTGTCGTCATCGGCCGCATCCGGGGCGTCGCCGTCGTCCTCCTCCTCTTCGGGCGCCGGAGCATGGCGACTGCATGGGGTCAGGCCGCGTGGGGTCAGGTAGCCGCCATGGACCGGACATCTCACCCTCGCTTGGATCCTCGCTTGGGCTTCGATTTGAAGCCCAAGTCGGCCCGATCTTCTCGCTCCCCCTTGTCTGCCTCTGTCGCTAGGTCGAAGTCGTCGTCCTCCTCGTCCTCCGACGGCAGGTTGGCCGTGAGCAAGCTCGCCATCGACAAGTAAGTAACAATTCACACCCTCGTCGCGTCGCTGCAACAGCCGACGATAACGTCGCATCTGGGGCCCTGCGCATCTCCCCCGATCCCCGGTACCCTCGATACGCATCTTGTTTGCGGCCGTTCAAACATCGGACGGGGACGTCCGCCGAAATGGACTTCGAGTACCAGAGCTACAGGGAGGAGAGCAACCGGTTTCGCAGGGAGAGGGACTCGGAAGAAGGTCAGCCACGCCATGCCATCTTCACCTGGTGTCGCATGCGACCACACGTTCCCGAATGCATGCATGCAGGCACCTTGCTGCAAGGCATCAAGAACGTCTTCACTGACTTTTTCGAGGAGCTCGTGCCCGGAGGAGGTAGCCCCGAGTCCTTCAACCGCCAGGTGCGCTGCGATGTTCAGGCGGCATTCGGCCTTTTTCTGAACCTGCTTGCATCAACGCAGCAGCAGAGCGCCGCTGGATCCTCTGCTTCCGGGCGTCGGTCAAGCTCTTGCCCGCGGGGCGTGAGACCTGTAGTCATCCGCCGCGATCAGCTGGGAAGCAGCGGCAACAAGGACGGGGTAGCCTCGCAGAAACCGCCCGTCCGCACCGCCAAAGCGTCTGACGAAGACTGGGGAACGTGGGGCGACTCTCCGGTCCGGTCGCAGCAGCAGCAGCAGACGTTCTCGTTCGACTCTCCGAAGCGACGCGCCGCCCCTCCTCTCACGACGACGTTTGCGTCCCACAGCCTGTCGTCTCCGCAGTCGGCGGACAAGGCTGGCGGCGCAAATATCATCCTGGATGCGGTGGGTGCGAGAGATGAGACATCATGCTGTGTAACAGGGTTGAACCTGCTTTTCCTCACCCTTTCTCTCTCTTTCTGTTTGATACAGGTCGTTTCTGGCTTCTCCACGCTCGGGCAGAAAGCTACCAACTGGATGAACGTCCTGGATTCGAACTTTGAGCAGATTTTCAAGGAGGAGCTGAGCGAAGGCAAAGCCCCGGGAGCATCGTCGTCGTCGTCGTCTGCACCTGTTGTTGCAGAGGGATCCGCGCAACAGGTGAACGGCAAGGGAGCCACCAAGAAGCTAGGGGCGGCGAAGAAACTGCAGGGCAAAGCCGCGTTAGCGTCAGGGGGGCTCAAGGCAACGAGGCTGGGAGCGACGCGGCTGTCGTCGTCCGCCGGCTCTTCCGCCCAAGCGCCAACTGCTGCTTCGGGAGCGACGCCGGCTTGCTCGCAAGAGGAGTCGCAGCAGCAGCAGCCCGATGGTGCAGCGGCAAGTCAGCCTCCCGCCTCAGCGTCCCCCTCCCTGCTGCGCACCGTGCTGCTGAGGCAGGCTCTGCCCCCTAGGCTGTCCCCCGACCTCTCCTCCTCCTCGCCCGTGCGCACGTCCGCCTCGCCACAGCGATCCCCGCACACGGCCCCGGTGCCCGGCAGCCCGACCCAAAGTGGCAAGCAGCAGCCCGGCAGCCCGGTGGCGGGACAGATCCCCATCGGCGCGGTCGATCGGCACCTGCTGCGGATCCTGGTATCGAAGCAGGAGGGAGGCGACGGCGGCAAAGGCGGCGGCGATGGCGCCTCTACCGCTTCTGTCGGCGGAGGGCCGAACGTCCGATGGATGGACGACGGCTTCTCCCACGACGACGCGGGCCAGGATGCGCCTCCTGCCTCGTCCTCTGCGGCCGAACCTCCTCGCTTTGCATCGAAAGCCTCCTCTGACGCCGCCTCCGCAGCAGCAGCCTCCGGTCCTGCCGCCAGCGCCTCTGCCTTCACTACGCCTTCGGACAAGGAGCGGCGGAAGGTGAATGCGAGGGAGCGGTCGAGAGGCTCGCCTTCCGCTTCGATTTTTTTTTCACTTTCTCTTTGCCCTTTCCTCTCTATAGG
>VFSW01009426.1_pt1 | contig 13932 bp, 11 predicted proteins | sample 5358111 | NCBI WGS metagenome assembly VFSW01 (sample SAMN11554181, study PRJNA540505) | mine drainage metagenome | isolation source: sediment from site ElyBrook_90M | place: USA: Ely Copper Mine, Vershire, VT | collected 2017
AACCGCCCACCCTCAGCCCCTCAGGCCCTCAGGCTCCGCCCCTTGCTCGACACTCGACGCAGGCACAATTTCACCCTGATGTCCCATCCGTTGAATATTGCGCGTCTCCGCTTTCTGGCCGTTCTTGCATTCCTGCTGGTCACCGTTCCCGCTGTGTTGCGCGCGCAGGCCACGGCACCTGCTGTCGAGGGCAACCGCAAGGCCCTCAACCAGGTCTTTCAGGACTACTGGGAGGACAACCTCGCCCATGATCCCGAGCAGGCCTCCTTGCTGGGGGACACGCGATTCAACGACCAGATCTCCGACTACTCCGTCAAGGCTTACAACCAGCGACTGGCCCGCGAAGCAGGCTTTCTCATGCGCTTGGCGGAGATCGATCCGGCAGGACTCACCGACCAGGAGAAGATCAGCCGCGATCTGCTCCTCCGCCGCCTCACGGAGAACCAGGAGTCCTCCGAGTTCAAGCCGTGGGAGATGCCCGTCAACCAGATGGGCGGTATCCAAACCACCTATCCGCAGTTGGTGGCCTCGCTCAGCTTCACCACCGTCAAGGACTACGACGACTGGATCGCCCGGCTGCACAAGATTCCAGCGGCCTTTGACCAGGTCACCAGCAATATGGCCATCGGCATCGAGGACCACCGCGTGCCTCCTCAATACCTGTTGGCCAAGGTTCTGGCGCAGGTAAAGACAATGGCCGCGCAGAAGCCCGAAGACTCGCCGCTGGCGCTGCCGCTGAAGAGTTTTCCCGCCGCCATCAAGCCGCTCGACCAGGAGCGCATCAAAAAGGACACGCTCGACGCCATCGCCAACGAGGTGCTGCCGGCCTACCTGCGCTTCGCGCGCTTCCTCGAGGTCAGCTACGTTCCCGCTGGCCGCGCCGAGCCCGGCATCGCTTCCCTTCCCGATGGAGCCAGGTACTACCAGTTCCTCATCCGCCGCGCCACAACCGCCGAACTGACCGCGAACCAGATTCACCAGATAGGCCTCGACGAGGTGAAGCGCGACGAAGCCGAGATGCTGGCCATTGCGCAGAAGCTCGGCTTCAGCGACCTGGCCACATTCCGAGCCAGCCTCAAGGCCAACCCCAAGCTGAAAGCCACATCGCGCGAAGCCCTGCTCGACACTTATCGCGGCTACCTCACCCCCATGCAGGCCCGCCTGCCACAGCTTTTCGGCACCCTGCCCAAGGCGAAGTTTGAAGTCGTCGCGGTTCCCGATTACCTGGAGAAAACGTCGGCTCCCGCCTATTACGAACCAGGCGCGCCCGACGGCAGCCGGCCGGGGCGCCTGTTCATTGACACCTTCAACCCCACTGACCGCAATCTCTACAGCGTGGAGGACATCGCCTACCACGAGGGACTTCCCGGACATCACCTGCAGATATCCATCGCCCAGGAGCTGCAGGGCATTCCTGCCTTTCGCAAATATGAGGGCTACAACGCCTATGTCGAGGGCTGGGGCCTCTATGCCGAGCGGCTGGGCAAGGACGTGGGCCTCTACCAGAACCCCTACTCCGACTACGGCCGCCTCGAAGGCGACATCTGGCGCGCCATCCGCCTGGTCGTCGACACCGGCGTCCACTCCCAGCACTGGACCCGCGAACAGATGGTCCAGTACTTCCACGACCACTCCAACATCGACGACACCAGCATCCAGGCCGAGGTGGACCGCTACATCGCGTGGCCCGGCCAGGCGCTGGCCTACAAGGTGGGCCAGCTCAAGATCCTGGAACTGCGCGACCGCGCCAAGAAAGCACTCGGCGACAAGTTCGACCTGCGCGCCTTCCACGATGAGGTGCTGGACGCGGGCGCGCTGCCCCTCGATGTGCTGAGCGACCGCATCGACGGCTGGATCGCCAGCCAGAAGACCGCGGCTCAAAAATAGCGCCGCGGCTCCCACTTGCGGTCGGCGGTGGTCCAACTATCCCGCGATTCAATGCTTTCGGTAACTGAGATTTGCGCAATTATCGACCTCCTCGCGGCGACGGAGGTACGGGCGCGCGGGCTGCGCAAACACTGCGCTCACGCTGAGACGAAGGCAAGTCGGCGGCTCGCCATTCGTGATAGCCTTTTCACTGACTTTTTTGCTTTCTCCAACAACGCGTCTGCGGATGCTTGCTGCCGAAGGCCACTCTATCCCGGAAAGAGAGAATCATGAAAAGCTTCTTCACCGTCGTTCTGATGTGCCTGATTTCCTGCTGCCTGCACGCGCAGGTGGTCGATGCAACCGTTTGCGACATTCTCAAAGACCCCGCGTCCTTCAACGGAAAGATCGTGCGCATTAAAGGCACCGTTTCGGCCAGCTTCGACCGCTTCAGCATCGAGGGCCCCGGCTGCGGGCAGGAAGTGAACGGCATCTGGCTCTCCTACCCGGAGGGCGCCAAAGGCAAGGCCGGCCCCATTGCCATGGTCGAGCTGCAACCGGCCCACAACTTCACGGGAACCGTCGACGCTACCCAGCGGACCCCGGTAACGCTGGATAAGAGCAAGGAATTCAAGCAGTTCGATTCGCAATTGGCGGCGCAGTTCAAAGAGGAGTCCATGTGCCTGGCGTGCAGCAAATTCAAGGTGAGCGCCACGCTTGTCGGCCGGCTTGACAGCGTCGCCAAGGCAGGCATCAAACGTGACAGTGCGGGCAAGATCGTGGGCTGGACCGGCTTTGGCAATCTCAGCACTTACACGGCGCGGCTGGTCTTGCAATCGGTCTCCGACGTGACCACTCAGGAGATCGACTACTCGAAAGTGGCGCAACAGACCAAGGGCGATGTGGCCGAACTCACCGCAAGCGGTGACCCGGTTGAAGTGGCACAAGCGGCAGCCAAGGTCTATGGCTCCGGGAATACCGCCGGAGACCAGTTGGAAAGAGCCGCTGCCGCATTCGGCAAGCCGAATGAAAAGAATGGCGTGACGATCAACTTCCACACCGCCAACGAGGTTCCGAAGAATGAAGGCGCCAAGGGTGCGCAGGACTCACCGGACGGCGTTCTCTATTACTGCAGCTTTGTTCAAGACCGGCTACAGGGCGATGCGATGGCCAGGGCCATAGTGCATAGCGGAACTTTGGTCGCGCAGGCTCGCAGCCCACTGCCAGGCACCGAGCACGACGGGATCTACGCATTGGAGTATCGGGCCTGGGCCGCGGTAAGCTTCAGCGCCATCGCCGCTCAACAGAAGACGCTGACCGTCTTTGGCGGCAACCTAGTTTGGAATGCGGCTTGGCCGACCGCGGATCGCACCAAGCTGCTGGACACAGGGCTCAAGGGCATGCTGGCGAGCGACAACCTGCAAATGCAGTAGAAATCCTTGGTTCGGCGGGCCCTGGCGCAAGACCGGGGTCCGCTTCATCGCGCACCAGAGCGCTTTCCCCGGCGAAGCGGCGCTGCCCGCGGATCGCGACATCCGTCAGCGGATGCGAGTATTCTAAAGATTCGTACAAAGCTCACGGAAAACGAGGAACCGAATGGCGGAGATAGCCGTTGAGGCCACCGTAGCACCTGCGCAACTTCCACACCTTCACGTCGCCGTCCTGGGCGCCGGCAAGATGGGCGGCATCCTGCTTCAGGCCTTTTTGAAGCAGAACCTGTTTGCCCCCGACCAGATTCACGCCACTGTCGGCCATGCCGAGCGCGCCATCGCCCTCAGCACCCAGTGGGGCGTGGACGTGAGCACCAACAATCTTGAGGCAGCGCGCCAGGCCGACCTGATCCTGATCGGCGTCAAGCCCTTCCAGGTTCCGGACCTGATTGCGGAGATTCGTCCCGCCCTGACTACGGCCAAGACTCTGGTCTCATTCGCCGCCTCGGTCAAGACTCGCGCCATCGAAGAGGCTGCGGAGATGGACATCGCCGTCATCCGCGCCATGCCCAACACGCCCTCGGCCCTCGGCGCGGGCGCTGCCGGCCTGTGCAAGGGCCGCTTCGTCTCCCCCGCGCAGATGGAGCTGGCCCAGCGCATCTTCGAGACCGTCGGCCGCACCGTGATCGTCGACGAGAAGCACATGGACGCCGTCACCGGCCTCTCGGCAAGCGGCCCGGCTTACATCTACATCATCATCGAGGCCCTGGCCGAAGCGGGCGTCAAGGTCGGCCTGCCGCGCGACACGGCCACGCAACTGGCCGCGCAAACCACCTTCGGCGCCGCCAAGATGGTTCTCGAAACCGGCTATCATCCTGCCCTCTTGAAAGACGCCGTAACCACGCCTGCCGGATGCACCATCGACGGCATTCTCGAACTCGAAGAAGGCGGCCTGCGCGTCACTTTGATCAAAGCCGTCATGCGGGCTACGCAAAGGGCGAAGGAGTTAGCCGCCGGCTAGCAGCCCGCCATCGCTAACAAACAGAGAAGGCCCAACGCGGCCTCTTCGCTAACTCGCCGACCTGCTAACCTTCTACCTTGCCCATCCAACGCCCAACCTGGCTGCCCACCTACCTGCCGGAACTCGACGGGCTGCGCGGCCTCGCCATTCTCTGGGTAGTCCTCTATCACTGTAATCCGCGGCTGCAGGGCACCTGGATCTACTACGCCTCGCTATGGGGATGGGCGGGAGTCATCCTCTTCTTCTCTCTGAGCGGATTCCTGATTACATCCATCCTGCTCACTACGCGCGACAAGCCGCGCTACTTTCACAACTTCCATGCCCGCCGGGCGCTACGCATCTGGCCGGTCTACATCCTGCTGCTGGCAGTGGTTTACCTCAACGCGCCGTGGTTCATCGGCCCCAGCGTCGGCGAAGCCATCAAAACCGCGCCCTGGCTGGCATACATCTTCCTGGTGCAGAATCTATTCCATCTCACGTTGCCCCCGGCCATCGGTCCAACCTGGGCGCTTTGCATCGAGGAGCAGTATTACTTTCTGTGGGCGCCGGTGGTGCGCTATCTGCGCAGGCCCTGGATGCTCGCGGCCCTGCTGCTGTGCGCGCTGGTGGGTTCCCCCTGGTTGCGCCACGGCCACCACGCCTGGCTCACGCCCACCCACACCCTCATCCACCTGGATGGCCTCGCCTGGGGCAGCCTGCTGGCCATCGGCCTGCATACCCTCGCGCTGAGCCGCCGCACCTGGCTGTGGATGGGCTTGGGCGGCATGGTAGCCGGCATCTGGGCCGCCGCCACCATCGCCGGAGGCACGGCATTTCTCGATTCCGCACTGGCGGTCGGCTTTGCCGGCGGACTGCTGGCGCTGATCGCCTCCACCGGCGGAGCCCCCGGCGACAGGTCCTCGTCGCCGGGGTTTACCGGCGCGCGCTGGCCCATTAACGCCGTGCTCGGCTGCGGTCCGCTGGCCTTCTATGGCCGCATCAGCTACGGCCTATACATGGTTCATATCTCGGTCTTCATCTACTTCGGCTGGTTCGATGCGCGCATGGACCGTTATGGCATCCCCGGCAATCTCGCCGTCGTTGCCTTCCGCCTGGCCGCCTCCACCGCCGTCGCCACTGCCCTGTGGTATGGTTTTGAGTCGCGCATTCTCAAACTGAAGCGCTACTTCTGACGCAATGCTCATCCGCATGGCGCAACATGCAAACAGTCCAAAACCAGCCCGGCTGTTTTCCCGCCTTTTGAATGAGTGAAAGGGATCGTTGATGCGTCCTCTTCGTTCCATCGCCCGGCACGCTCTCGTCGGCCTGCTGATTGCTTCACCGGTGTGCGGCATCGCCCAGGCGCCTCCGCCTCCATCATCCCCATCCGCCGCCGCAGCCTCCGCGCAAAGCCCCGCTCCCGCCGTGTCGGGAACCGTTCTCCGCACCACCTCCAACCTGGTGCTGCTGGACGTGACGGTCACCGAAAAGAACAAAGCCGTCCATGGCCTCGATCGCAGCCGCTTCCACGTCTTCGAGAACGGCAAAGAGCAGGTCATCGCCTCGTTTGACGAGCACCGCCCCGCTGATGCGCCTCAAAAAGTCTCTATGCCGCAAGTAAAGCGGGCTGCCCTGCCGCCGCACACCTACACCAACATCCCCGATTATCCCGAATCGTGCGCGGTCACCGTGCTTCTTCTCGACGCGCTGAACACGTCCATCGAGGGCCAGATGAATGTGCGCCACCAGATGATTGACTACCTGGGCAAGATCAAGCCCGGCACATCGCTGGCGGTCTTTACCCTTTCTTCGCAGCTGCGGATGATCACGAGCTTCTCCACCGACACAGCGAGCCTGACCAGGATACTGAAGAGCCCTAAGGCCAACGGTCAGCAACCCCTCCTGGCCGGCACGGCAACCCTGGCGCAGCAGGTGGACGCGACAACCAACCTGCTGGCTGCCTCCTCACCCGTGAACTCGCCCGGCACCGCTGCCATTGCCGCCGGCGCCATGTCCGGATCCAACACTGGCCCCATCGACGCCGTGTCCGCCATGCAGCAGTTTCAGGCCGATACACTGGCCTACCAGACCGACCAGCGGGTCCTGATGACACTGGAAGCGTTCCGGCAGTTGGCCCGCTATCTGAGCGCCATTCCGGGCCGTAAAAACATCATCTGGTTCTCCAGCTCGTTTCCCTTCGTGATCGATCCTGACCCCACGCTCTACGACGAGTTCGGAGCCGTTCGCACCTACATGGACGATGTGCGGCGGACAACCGAGATCCTCTCCGACGCGCGCGTGGCTATCTATCCCATCGATGCGCGGGGCCTCATGGCGCCCTCTCAATTCAACGCTTCAAACGCGGCGCCGGCATCCAACGGCGCCTATATGCAGGAGCGCAAGGAAGTCATCCTTGAGCAGGAATCGATGCAGCAGATCGCCAAGGACACCGGCGGCAAGGCGTACTTCGACAGGAACGACTTCGGCGACGCCGTGGCGGATGTCGTCGAATCCGGCTCCAGCTATTACACCCTCAGCTTTGTGCCGGCCGAATCCGGGCTCGACGGAGAGTTCCATCGCTTCAAGGTCCGCCTGGACAATCCCTCCTACAAGCTCGTCTATCGGAGCGGCTACTTTGCCGATCCTCCCGGCAAGCCCTCCGCGCACCGCGCTGACGAGACCAATATGATTGCGCTCGCAACCGTGCACGGCGCGCCGCCGGCCACGCAGATTTCCTTCGATGCGCGGGTTCTGCCGGCCAGCGACCCGCTCTTGAGGGGGGCAAAACTGACCGCAGGACTGATCGGCGATTCGGCGGCCACGCTGAAAGGAACGCCGCACCGGTTCGTTGTCGACCTGGTGGTGGATCTGCACGGGATTGTCTTCGACACGGCCGCGGATGGATCGCACCAGGCCTACGTCGAGTTTGCCATCGTGGCCTACGACGCTGAAGGCCAGCGCGTCAACTACCTGCAGCACGGCTTCCTGCTGTCCATCCGGCCCGACCGCTTCGCTCCGCTCATGGCCTCGGGCATGCCGGTGCGCATGGAGATCGACCTGCCCGAAGGGCAGGACTCTTTACGCATCGGGATCCACGACGTCGCCGCCCACCGCACCGGATCGTTGGAAGTCCCGGTCAACGTGGGGCCCAATTAGAGCGGCATTCCAGATGCAGCCCCCTACCGCGGCCAGCGCCCCACAATCACAAACAGCGCCAGCAGGAACAGCACCACGCTGGGGGCGGCCGACTCCTGCCGCCGAAGATGATAGATGCCGGCAAACACCATCAGCAGCCCCAGCCCGGCACAGGCCAGCCGCAGAAGGATATTGGGAGGAAACACATCCACCGGCGCCAGCACTCCCGCCGCTCCCACAATCTCGACCAGGCCCACCAGGATGGCCTGCCCCCGCGACATGCCGATCCGGCCTGCCTTCGACCGGGCCTCCACTGCTTTCACCACTTGCCCGTAAGCAAAAATCTTCGAGAATCCGGTAAATAGAAAAGCGCCCGCTAAAATAATCTGCGCAATCCAAAGCAGAGTATTCATCTCACCACGTGCCCTCCCTGCCCTTCAATGGGATTCTTGCTGCGCACATCCAGCCCTTCTATACCAGCATCCGATTGAACCCCGGAACCGCTGCCGGTGTCAAGATACCTGCGGTACATCGCGGTGCCCATCCTTCCGCATCCAATCAAGAAGCGATTTACCAGTCCCACGACTTGAGCCGCCGTTCCGTCTCCCTGTGACATGAATCACCCATGACCCTAACCCGCTGCTGCTAGCCTTTGATTGGGCGCGCGGATGCGAAATGCGAGGTGCAATGTGAGCGAAGAATCAGTGAGCAATGGCCCCCTGAGCCCGGAATTACTGGCCACAATGGATGCATACTGGCGCGCCGCCAACTATCTTTCCGTCGGACAGATCTATCTCAAGGACAACCCCCTCCTCGAGCGCCCGCTGACCCTGGACGACGTAAAGCCGCGCCTGCTGGGCCACTGGGGCACCACGCCCGGCCTCAACTTCCTCTATGTGCACTGGAACCGCCTCATCCGCGAGCGCGGGCTGGACATGATTTACATCATCGGCCCCGGCCACGGCGGACCCGGCATTGTGGCCAATACCTACCTTGAGGGTTCCTACTCGGAAATCTATCCCCACATCGAGCAGAATCGCGACGGCATCAAGCGGCTTTTCCGCCAGTTCAGTTGGCCCTACGGCATTCCCAGCCACGTGGCGCCTGAGACGCCCGGTTCCATCCACGAAGGCGGCGAGCTGGGCTACTCGCTGGTGCACGCATACGGCGCGGCCTTTGACAATCCGGACCTGATCGTGGCCTGTGTGGTGGGCGACGGCGAGGCCGAGACCGGCCCGCTGGCCACCAGTTGGCACTCCAACAAGTTCCTCAACCCCGCCACCGACGGCGCGGTCCTGCCCATCCTCCACCTCAATGGCTACAAGATCGCCAACCCCACCATCCTCGCGCGCATTCCCCACGCCGAGTTGGAAGACCTGATGTGCGGCTATGGCTACGAGCCCTTCACGCTGGAGGGCGATGACCCGGCCGTGATGCACCAGCAGGCAGCGGCCGTCTTCGACACCATGTTCGACCGCATCGCCGCCATTCAGAAGGCCGCGCGCGAAGGCGGATCGACTACGCGTCCGGCCTGGCCGATGCTGATCATGCGCACGCCCAAGGGCTGGACCGGACCGAAATTCGTCGACGGCAAGCCGGTCGAGGGCACCTGGCGCGCCCACCAGGTCCCGCTCTCTGAGATCTTCGAGAAGCCCGAGCACCTGCGCCAGTTGGAAGAGTGGATGCAGAGCTACAGGCCGGCGGAACTATTTGACGAAAAGGGAAAATTTCGCGCGGAACTGGCCGAAATTGCGCCCAAGGGCAGGCTGCGCATGGGCATGAACGCCCACGCCAATGGCGGCCTGCTCCTGGAGCCGCTGAAGATGCCCAACTTCCGCGAGTTCGCGGTGAAGATTGAGGGGCGCGGACATCACGACTTCGAATCCACCCGCATTCTGGGCCGCTTCCTGCATGGTGTCATGCAACTCAACCTGACGCAGAAGAACTTCCGCGTCTTCGGGCCTGATGAGACGGCATCCAACCGCCTCGGCGACGTGATCACCGGAACCGGCAAGACCTGGATGGCGGAGACTCTTCCCGTCGACGAAGAACTCTCGCAGACCGGGCGCGTGATGGAAGTGCTGAGCGAGCACATGTGCCAGGGCTGGCTTGAGGGCTACCTGCTGACCGGCCGCCATGGCTTCTTCTCCTGCTACGAAGCCTTCATCCACATCATCGACTCCATGGCCAACCAGCATGCCAAGTGGTTGAAAGTCACGCGCCAAATCCCCTGGCGCAAGCCCATTGCCTCGCTTAACTACCTGCTCAGCTCGCTCGTCTGGCGGCAGGATCACAACGGCTTCTCGCATCAGGACCCCGGCTTCATCGATCACCTGATGAACAAAAAGGCTGACGTAGTGCGCATCTATCTGCCGCCCGACGCCAACACCCTGCTCTCGGTGGCCGACCACTGCCTGCGCAGCCGCAACTACATCAACCTGATCGTCGCCGGCAAGCAGCCCGCCCCGCAGTGGCTCACCATCGACGAGGCCATCGCCCACTGCACCACCGGGCTTGGCATCTGGCAGTGGGCCTCCGACAACGATCCCGAAGTGGTCATGGCCTGCTGCGGCGACGTGCCCACCCTCGAAGCTCTCGCGGCCGTCTGCCTGCTGCGCCAGCGCGTTCCCGACCTGCGCATCCGCGTGGTCAATGTCGTGGACCTGATGGCCCTGCAGCCAACCTCCGAGCATCCCCACGGCCTGCCCGACGAGGACTTCGACCAGTTGTTCCCCATCGGCGTGCCCGTGGTCTTCGCCTTCCACGGCTACCCATGGCTCATTCACCGGCTCACCTATCGGCGGCACAACCACGACAACATTCACGTGCGCGGCTACAAGGAAGAGGGCACAACCACCACGCCCTTCGACATGTGCGTGCTCAACAACATCGACCGCTTTCAACTGGCGCTGGACGCCATCAATCGCGTGCCCAGGCTCAAGTCGCAGACCGCCGCGGCTGAGCAGTGGTACTCGGAAGAAATTCAACGTCATAAGCTGTATGTATCCGAAAACGGCGACGACCTGCCCGAGATCAAAAACTGGCGCTGGCCGGCGACCAATGCTCGAACCACCGCACCGCTGTCATCCTGAGCGAAGCGCACTTCAGCGGAGTCGAAGGACCTGCTGTTGTTCTTACCTCGCCAAAAAAGCTTGATGATCGGGTGCCCCAGGGCTCGATTTTAGACCTGGGAGTTCCCAACGTTGACTTGCTGACTCGCTGCCTTCTGCAGCCTTAACTCATAGGGGTTTTTTCCAATGCCGTCTTTGCCCGTACTGGTTCTCAACAGCGGTTCTTCTTCCATTAAGTTTTCCGTCTACGAAGCCGGCGACGGCCAGCGGCTCAAACTCCACGAGGGCGCGGTCGACGGGATCGGCACCGACCAGGGCAAGTTCTGGATCAAGGATGCCGACGGCAAGAAACTGGTGGACCAGGCCCCCGCGTTGCCCAACCGCGCCGTGGCCTTCAAGCTGGTGGCCGACGCCCTCCACTCCGGCGAGTTCCCTGCACCGGTCGCCATTGGCCATCGCATGGTTTGCGGCGGACCCACCGTGCAGGAGAACCAGCTCATCACCCCCGCGCTCATCGACGAGATGGAGCGCTACACCGCCTTCGCGCCCTTGCACACGCCCATCGCCGTCTATATCATGCGCGAATCTCTGCGCCTCTTCCCTGGTGTGCCAAACTTTGTCTGCCTCGACTCCTATTTCCATCGCACCATGCCTGAGGTTGTTACTCATATGCCCATCCCCGAGGAGTACACGGCCATGGGCGTGCGCCGCTATGGCGCGCATGGAATCTCCTACGAGTCGATCGTCTACCAGCTTGAGCCCAAGGTGCCGGAGAAGCTCATCGTGGCACACCTGGGCAACGGCGCGTCCATCTCTGCTATCCGCAATGGCAAGTGCCTCGACACGTCCATGGGCCTGACGCCCACCGGCGGCATCATCAGCGGCACCCGCACCGGCGACATCGACCCGGGCGTGCTGCTGTTCATCCTGCGCAAGATTGCCGCAACCGCCAGGAGCGCCGACGAAGCCGCCGATCAACTCGAAGCGGTGGCCAGCAAGAAGGCCGGCCTGCTCGGCGTCTCCGAGCTGTCCAACGACATGCGCGACCTGCGCGACGCCATCAAGGCCGGCAACGCCAAGGCCCGGCTCGCCGTGGATAAATTCACATGGACCATCGCCAAATGGATCGGCAGCTACGTGGCCGAGATGAATGGGCTGGACATGCTCGTATTTACCGGCGGCATCGGAGAAAACGACATTGCCAGCCGCGCGGAGATCTGCGCCGGCCTGGCGGCCCTCGGCATCGTCATCGACCCGGTCCGTAACAATGTTCGCGGTGAAGCGGTAATTTCCGCGGAGAACTCGCCGGTCACCGTCCGCGTGGTCCCACCCGCCGAGGACCTGATCATTGTGAACCACGTGGTGCGGCTGCTGGGGGGTAAGGCGCAGCACACGAGCCCCTGAAAGCCTCTGCCGACCGCTTACGCTGAATGCCGCGGCAGCTCAAGAACCTTCAATTGTTTGCCTAGCCTTTCAAAATCGGAGTCAGCGGTCACGAGCGTGGCGCCTGTACGGAGGGCCAGTTCTGCGGCAAAGCAATCCGCAAAGCCAAGCTTGTATCGGATTCTGAGCATCGCTGCGTCCAGCGATGCATGCTGATCGATGGAGACTGCTTGAACCGCGTCCTGCGTTTTCTCGATAAACCGCAGAGCCTCATCGGGCCGGACGAACCGCGACAATACGTAAAGAACCTCACTCAGGTTTGCAACTGAAATAGACAAACCTGCCTTCCCGCCTTTGGCCTGCCGCAGTAAACGATCGACGGTCTCTGCCCCTGGAGCATCGCGATAGAGCCGCACCAGCGCATTTGCATCCAGCACATATTGCCTCACAGATATGCCTCAAGCTTGGCGTCCTCGCGTTCGCGTTCCTTGCGCTTCTCTTCAATCCACCAACCCTCTACGTCATCTTCAATGTGGCTCAAGCATCCGCGAAGAGCCAGAAGCGCGTCATAGGGGTTAGGTGTGAGCGTGATTTGACCGTTGCGCTCACCCACCGCAACGCGTGTCCCGCCCTTCAACTTGTACTTTTTCCGAATCGCGACCGGAATCACCAACTGCCCCTTCGAACTAATAGTCGCCATCTGCCCCATGCCGTCTTACCTCCAGGTAAGACGTAGTGTACACTTGGCTCCGCCTGAGATTCAACCTCAATTCCGCAGCGGACGGCCCCTGTTCTACACTGGTACGTTCCATCCGGAGTCTTCCTTCATGCCCACGATCGCCGTCTCCATCGATTCCAGGCGTCTTCCCTCGCCCGCACTGCGCCGTTTTGCCTGGGGCGTGCTGGCTTACTTCATCGCCGTCATCCTGTGGGGCACGTTGGTGCGCGCCACCGGCTCCGGCGCCGGTTGCGGCGCTCACTGGCCGCTGTGCAACGGCACCGTGGTACAGCACTCGCCGCGCGTCGATACCATGATCGAGTTCGCGCACCGCATCACCAGCGGCATCTCGCTGCTCTCCGTCCTGGGCCTGCTTGCGTGGACCTTCGCCGGCACCGTCCGCGGCCATCTTGCGCGCGCCGCCTCCGTTGCCTCCGTCGTCTTCACGCTCCTTGAGGCCATCCTCGGCGCGCTTCTCGTCAAGCTGGGCTACACGGCGCAAAGCCAGTCTCCGCAACGGCCCGCCTTCCTGGCGCTGCACCTGGCCAACACGCTGCTGCTGTTGGCCGCGCTTACGCTCACCGCTCACCTGCTCAGCCGCTGCAAGGGTTTTCTGCGCGGCAGCGTACGCCTGGTTGCGCCCTTCGGCGCGGTCCTCGCCGTCTGCGTCGTCATGGTGGTAGGCATCACCGGATCGCTCGCCGCGCTCGGCGATACGCTGTTCCCCGTATCGTCACTGGGCCTGGCGCTGGCGCAGGATTTCTCCGCCACCAGCGGCCGGCTGGTGCGCTGGCGCTGGATGCACCCCACCGTAGCCTTCTTTGCCGGCATCTTTCTCATCTGGCTGCTGGTCGGCGCCGCGCAGCACAAGGCGCACTGGAACAACCGGCGGCTCTCGGCGCTCATCCTCTTGCTGCTCGCTGTCGTCTTTACGTTGGGCATTCTCGATGTCGTGCTGCTTGCACCGCTATGGCTCCAGGTTGCCCACCTGCTCGCCGCCGACACGCTGTGGGCTTCGCTGGTAGTGCTGACGGCAAGGCTCACGCTGCAACCGCGGGAAGCGAGTTAGTCCGCATCTCTCTCCACGGATGCGCGTTGTCGAACCCCTGGCCGTCCGACGGAACTTCCTCTCCCCAAGCAAATATCCCCGCCAAAGCCGGGGGCTCCCTTTCGTAACAGGGAATCAACTCGGCCACGAATTGCGGCAATATCTCGCCCGCAATTGCTGCTAGTACCGAAACCGCATGATTTTGCAACGACAGGGTTGAAGCACCGTCTCCAGACCGGCTGTCGTGTGGGCGTCCGCGCCCGCACTTGTCAGAGAGTGAT
>VFSW01009427.1_pt1 | contig 13932 bp, 12 predicted proteins | sample 5358111 | NCBI WGS metagenome assembly VFSW01 (sample SAMN11554181, study PRJNA540505) | mine drainage metagenome | isolation source: sediment from site ElyBrook_90M | place: USA: Ely Copper Mine, Vershire, VT | collected 2017
GTTCTATGCCCTGCGCGATGCCCCCGCCACGATGGAGTCAATTCCTCTGATTGCTTCTTCCATCATGTCCTGGAAGCTGGCGGCGGGGCTGGACGCTCTGATCCTGGACGTCAAGGTGGGTTCCGGCGCCTTCATGAAGAAGCAGGTGGACGCGCGCCGTCTGGCGCAGATGATGGTCGGAATCGGCCGGCGCATGGACAAGCGTGTTCAGGCGCTAATCACCGACATGAGCCAGCCGCTGGGCTACGCCGTAGGCAATGCTCTGGAGGTGATGGAGGCGTCGCAAACGCTCCAGAACGTCGGGCCGGCCGATCTGACGCGCCTCTCGCTCGAACTGGCCGCCCGCATGATCTACCTCTCCAAGGTTACCGCCACGCTCGAGGAGGCCCGCGAAGTGGCGCAAGCGCAGTTGCTCGAGGGCGCTGGATACCGCAAGCTGAAGGAAGTCATCGAGGCGCAGGGCGGAAATCCTCAGGTCCTCGACAAGTTCGAATTGCTCCCCAACGCAACGGGCGCCCGTGAGATCACCTCGCCGCGCGCCGGCTTTGTCAGCGCCATCAACGCCGAGGACGTGGGCCGCGCCGCCGCTATCATCGGAGCGGGCCGCGAAACCAAGGACGATACGATTGACCCGGCTGTCGGCGTGATCCTAGAGGTCAAGGTCGGCGAGAAGGTCGAGGCAGGCTCGGTTCTTTGCCGTCTCTATTACACCGGCGAGGGCCGGCTGGAAGAGGCGGCTGAAGTGATTGAAGACGCCTTCCGGATTTCGTCACACGCGCCCGAAGAACGCGAGCTGATCCTGGAAGTCGTGGGTTGATCAGCGTTACCTGATGTACCACGCGGCTCTCGAGTATCTGCGGACCAGAACCGGCAGCCGTCCCCGCGTGGCCGTGGTGCTGGGCAGCGGGCTCGGCGGCTTCGCCGAAGAACTTGCTGATCGTACCGAGATTCCCTACGCGGAGATCCCGGACTGGCCACAATCCACTGCCGAAGGACACGCGGGCAAGCTGGTTTTCGGCAAGCTGGGATCGCTGGATGTCGCGGTCATGTCGGGACGCGCGCACCTTTACGAGGGCTACACGCCGGCGCAGGTGGCTTTCGGCGTGCGCGTGCTCGGCAGGCTGGGCGTGCGCGCGATGGTCTTTACCAATGCCGCCGGCGGCCTCAACCTCGCCTTCCAACGCGGCGGGCTGGTGCTGATCTCCGACCACATCAACCTGCAAGGGTCGAATCCTCTGGCCGGCCCAAATGACGACACGTTGGGCCCTCGCTTCCCTGACATGTCCGAGGCCTATTCGGAGCGCTGCCGCAGGATCGCTAGAGAGGTGGCGGCCGAACTCGGCATCCACGTCCGTAACGGCGTCTATGCCGCGGTCCTCGGCCCCAGCTTTGAGACCCCGGCGGAGATTCGATTCTTGCGCGCCATTGGCGCCGACCTGGTGGGCATGTCCACGGTACCCGAGGTGATCGCCGCCCGCCACATGGGGATGAAGATCCTGGCCCTTTCCTGCGTCACAAACATGGCTGCGGGTCTCCAGTTCGACAAGGTTTACCACGAGGAAGTTCTCGCCGCCGGCGCCATGGTCCGCGACACGCTGGTCGCCTTTCTCAAGGCCCTTCTGCCCCGGCTGGATCTGTAACTGCTTATCCTTGTGGGATCGATGCTGAGGTGGGCAGATTCGTGTTAAGCAGCAACGCCGGGATCGGCGGCTTGTTGCGCGCATGATTGACAGTCTGAGTGATTATTTCGTCCATGGAGAGCGCAGGTGACCATCCGATAAGACGCGAAATTTTGCAGATGCACGGCACCCGGCGCCGCATATCTTCGAAACCACCTTCGGGGTAGGCCTGATCGTACGGCACCTTTACGATCTGGCTGGATGAGCCTACGATGGACTTGACGCGCTCGGCCAGATTTAGAATTGAAATTTCGTGTGGGCTGCCGATGTTTACGATCTCACCCTCGGCCTCTGGTGACCGCAATAGCCGAACGAGAGCGTCAATGCAGTCGCTCACGTAGGTAAAATTGCGCGTTTGGCGTCCGTCTCCAAATACGCGGATTGGCTTGTCCTTTAGGGCCGCCTGAATGAAATTCGGGAGCACCATCCCGTAGCGGGCGGCTTGCCTTGGTCCAACGATGTTGAAGAACCGGGTCACAATGACAGGCAAGCCGTGCGTCTTGGCATAAGCCAGCGCCAGAAACTCGTCGAGTTTCTTCGAAGTCGCGTAAGACCATCGGCTGAGTGAAGAGGCCCCCAAAACCGAGTCCGCAGTTTCGCACAGAGTATGGCTGGAGTTCTTTCCGTAAACTTCCGAGGTGCTCGCCACCAAGGTCTTCTTCTTAAAGCGCCCGCATGCGTCGAGCACAGTGTGAGTACCTTCCACATTGGTCCGGATGGTGGCGAGTGGATGATCCAGGACGTAGCGCACGCCAACGGCTGCCGCCAGGTGCACCACCATGTCACTTTGAGCCACCAGTGGCCGCACCACGCCGGCGTCGAGCACGCTCCCCTCCACGAACTCGAAACCCGGATAATCGAACGCGCGGGGCAGGTTCTCAATCCACCCGGTGCTTAAGTCATCGAGGACAGTGACCTGATGGCCCTCACGGAGCATACGCTCGGTGAAGTGGGACCCGATGAAACCTGCGCCACCAGTGATCAGAACGTTCATTGTCGAATTCCAAGCGTAAACTGCAGTCCCTGGTACCAGCCATCCTTCGAGACAAGACTGTAGTTACGGCGCTGATAACTGGCCGACAATTGCAGCCACCGGCCGAGTCCGACCGAGACGCTGGAAGTGAAATCCCAATCGGCCCGGTAGTCGGCAATTCGGGCCACCTGCTGGGCGCCGCCAGAGCCCCGCACCTCATATCGGACGCTCCCCAATTCGCCGTATAGGCCCAGGTAACCATCGTGCCGGCGGTAGCGGTCGGGGGTGAAGAAGCCGGCTTCGAGTCTCGTGTCGTGGTCGAACTGCTCCCAATGATTGAGCAAGCCCGTGTCAACGGAAAAACGCCTGTTGTAACGCAGGATTCGCCGGAGCGTCGCTTCACTCGCGATGCTTCGGTTGGCATCGCTCCAATAGCGGCGGTCCGCGCAGACCGACAGAAAAGTTCGAGAGTCGACGGCAAACTGGATCGCGCCGGCCACGCTTGTACTGGCCATGCCGCGATCGACGGCGCGAGGGGTGACCCCAAGGCAATCCCGCCCCACGGACAGATCGAAGGTCCAACGATCGATCGGTGACGCGGTGATCTGGACATTGAAAACCGGCCGCAGCGCGCCGTCGCTTCTCCGGTAGGAGCCACCCCCCAGGAGGGTCAAATGGACAGCCGGCGCGAGCCGAATCTGGCCACCGGCCCGAAAATTGTTCAGGTAGGCGTGGTCGCGCCCGTCGGTGAAAATACTTCCTTTCGGCGCGGAGGACGCATACTGGGCCAGGTCGAAGACGATCTTATGGTCAGCCGCAACGCTCCGCTCCAGACCCCACCCCCAGACGGTGTCGTGTATGCCGTCCGAATCGTTATAGACGGAGAATCCGGGCTTGATCGAAAACCCAACGGGTTTGGCGAAAGTGCCTTCTAACAGCTTGTAAGCGCCGCCGTAGGTCGATTCGGGAGTGACCCCGCCCTGGTGATCGATCAGATCCCTCAAAGCGGCAAATTCGTTTGTGGCCCTGCGATTCTCCCCGAGGTCAAGTGAGGCGTAGACCTGCGAGACTCTCGCGTCCGGGCAGGCGGGTGCAAGCGCCTCTGCCCGGTCGGCGGTCCGGCGAGCCAGAAGGCGGCGGTCACCCGCCCAATGCAGCACCTCGGCCTTTAGCGCCAAGACTTCGGCATCATCAGGATTGGCGGACAGCAGCTGGTTGCAAAGTTTCTCGGCTTGCGAATAATCTCCCCGGTAGCGGCGCAGCCGGATCAATTCGATGGTCGCCTGCCGGTCATGCGGCGCCGCGCGTAGATAGGAATTGTACTTTGCAATCGCGCGCCTGGTTTCGCCGGCCCAGGCGTAGTTGCGCGCCAGGCGGAGTTCTAGGGCGCGATCCTCCGGGTTGAGAGCCCGCATTTGTTGTACGATCGCAATGGCTTTCCGGTACGCCGCTGCCATGGTGTAGGAACCGGCCAAAGAGTCCAGAATCTGAAGGTCGTTCGGGTGAGTCCGGCGCGCCCCTTCGAGCGCCGCCAGACGCTCCGCAAAATCCGGAGGAAGCTTGGGCGTTTGCGCGGAAGCGATCGATGCGGTTGCGAGAATCAGAATCAGCAACATCTCGTTCACTTCCTCCAATTTCGGTTGCCCGTTCCGAGATCGAACAGGTACCTGAGCGTCGTTATCAGATCTACGCCGAGGCTCAACAGACGTATGGGTGTGGCGGCCAGCATCAGCCCGGCGGATTTCCACCGGCTTCCCGAGTCGGCGACCACAAAGACCCCCACGGTTGCCAGGACTGCTTCCAGCCCGACACTGATCCAAAACACCTTGTGGTTGAACAACGCAAAGAACAGGAGCAGGGTCGGATAGCTCACTTTTTCAAAGAGAGACACAAGGTCGACCCAACCCACGCGGCGCCCGAATCGCCGGGTGTGATCCTCGCCCCACGGGGCCCGGTACTGCTCCTTGATGCGCCGCCGTTGGGCTTCGGACGGGGCCGCGTCGCGGCGCTTCGAGAACAGCCCGGCGGCCCAGTTTTTCATCTCCTTGAATGGAGAGAGAGGCAGTTCGCTGAAGTAGTACAAGGCTTGCAGAAAAGAGCTGGACCACAGGTAGAGCTGGCGCGGGAGCCGCTCGATGCTTGGCTCAATGGACTCGCACCGCACATCGGCCACCTGGATGTTACGCCACCCTTTCCAGGCGAAGAAGTGCCCGATAAAGACGTCTTCGGAGTTGGTGAGATTATCGCCCATCTGCGGCCGCGCGTATGCGAAACATTCACGGAGGCGCTGCGTGCGATACACCACGGCGCAACCAATCGGATTCAAGCGCGATCCGAACAACTTCATGTGTCCGTCATAGAGGATTCGCTGGAGAAACACGTAGAATGAGGCGCGATAGACCACGGTGAGAGACTCGAGCAGTGCGTGAGAGCGGCTGGAAGGGCTGCTAGGATCCAGTTCCAGCTCAGATTGGACGCGTGCGAGCACGGGATTGGCCTTGATGATCGTCCTCCGGCGGTTACGTGTCAGCGGCGACACCTCCCCGCAGGCAGAGGCCACGCCCGCGTTCTTAAACAGGTTTTCGATAAGACGGGAAGCGTAATTCCGGCGAGTCAACACCGTATCGGCATCCAGAACGAGCAACGCATCCGCATTGCTGTTTTCGCATTGTTCCCGGATGCCGGTCGTTTTACCTTGGGACTGACCGCGGACGACCAGATTGACCTCTCTCCCGCTGAGCTCCACATATCGCCGGACGATCTGCACCGTCCGGTCAGTAGACGCGTCATCGATAACGGTGACCCCGCGGATTCGAAAATCCTGATCAAAGAGTGATGCGAGGCAAAGGGCGATGCTCGATTCTTCATTCTTGGCCGGAATCACCACGTCGAGGGTGGCTGCCTTCCAGTCAAAAGCAGGTGTGGGTTCGGTTCGGTCCCACCCCTTCAACTTTCCCAGCAGGGCGAGAATGACACTCGGTGATAAAAACCAGTATGAGATGGCGGCCATGATCCGATATTTGCCTCTCTCCGATAACCTTATCGGCTGAAATTCCGGCGGATATACTCTGACCCCGGCCGGTATGCAATACCGCCACTAACTCGCCCGGACTACGCTAACCCACGGAGAAAAAAGGGAGTGTGCGCCGACTCCCTATTGAAATGCTACGCACCAACCGAACTATTGCTGGGCTGATTGCCATCATCGCCCTAGCATTGCTGGCCGTTCCGGCCGGCGCAACTGTTACCGTTCAGAACACCAGCGCCGATTGGCAAACTCTGACCACGGGCTTCTTCACAACCCTGGTCGATTTCGAGGGACTGGTCGCGAACACAACCTATAACACCGCCGATGGCCTGACCCTCAGCGGCATTCAATTCGTCGGCGACAACCTGGATGGCTCCTACTTTCTCGTGGCTCATGACGCCACCGAGGGGGGCAGCTACAACTGGGGTTCAGGAGACTACATCGTCTGCAGCGGCTACGGGACCAAGTACATCCAAGCCACGTTGCCCGCCGGCATCACGGCTCTAGGCGTTGACCTTATGACCATCCTCTCGGGGCACTCGGTGACGGTGAGCCTTTCGACGGGTGAGTCGTACACGGTCGGCACCTCCGCCAACCCGAACCGCACCTTCTTTGGGTTCGTGTCCGATACACCGGTCGACTGGGTCCGCTTCAGCGCCGCAAACTCGTTCACGGCGATAGATAACTTCACCACCGCGTTCGTGTCCACGCCGGAGCCGGATGCGTTCTTCTTGGCGGGCGCCGGCCTGATCGGACTCTGGTTCGCCAGCAGGCTCCGCCGCCGCTGCCGCTGAGAGGTGCGGCGCCATGCCCTTACAGTCTGCGCTCGGTCTGCCCCAGCGTGACTTTCACTTTCAGCGTGCGGCCGTCACGATAGATGGTCAATTCGACGGAGTCACCGGGGCGCTTTCCGCGGGTGGCTCTCTCCAGCCCGTTCCTGCCCTCCAGCGGGCGCCCGTCGATCGCCATGATCAAATCGCCGCCGTAGGGCACCTCTAGATACCCGCCTACGACCACGCGCCGCTGCGCTCCGCGGAGACCGGCTTTTTGAGCTGGTGAACCGGGTGTGACTGTGCTGACGAGAATGCCTCCCTCCGTCGGGAGGTCGAGCGCTTCGGCCAGTTGTCCGGACACGTAGTTGCCGCTGACCCCAAGGTCGGGCCGGCCGTAGCGGCCCTCGGTCGAGTAGTTCTCCAGCACGCTCTTGGCGCGGCTGTTGGGAAGGGCGAAGCCGATGCCCACGTTGGCGGCGCCCACGATCATCGTATTGATGCCGATCACGCTGCCCTGTGAATCCAGCAGCGGCCCGCCGCTGTTGCCGGGATTGATCGCGGCGTCAGTCTGGATCATGTCCTCCATGCCTTGGTCCTCGCTGGACACTGAACGATGAAGCGAACTGATGACCCCTGTCGTGAGCGTGCCGCCCAAGCCGAACGGGTTGCCGATGGCCAGCGCCTTCTGGCCCACTTGCAAACCGTCCGAGTCGCCCAGCCTCAAGAAGGGGAGCTTCTTCTTTGGATTGATCTTGAGCAGGGCCAGGTCGTTGTCGGGCTCGCGGTACAGTATGGTCGCCTCATACTGGGTGCGGTCGGCGAGGATCACTTTAATCTGCGCGCCCCTTCCGGCGACCACGTGGTTATTCGTCAGGACCCTTCCGTCCGCGTCGATCAGGAAACCCGAACCAGCCCCTTCGCTGGGCATAACGCCGAAGAAGAAGTTCTGCGTGTACACCACCGTGCTGATATTCACGGTAGCCTGGTTAGCCGCCTTGTAGATCTCGATGTTGTTGAGCTCGTCGGAGCTGAGCCCGGCCGTCTGGGCGCGGTCCGGCTCGGACCATAGACGCCCGGCGCTGGCGACGGGCTTCACGAGCCGGGACAGGTCCCAATTGGCCACCGAAGTCAGATAAACGAAGGCTCCCACAATGAGGCCTGCTAAGAGAACGGTACGGATCTTCATTGGATACTCCGAAGCGAATGATAAACCTCTCGCGCCTGCCGTAAGGTGTCTTCCGGCGCGCCCGAAGTATCTATCACGTAGTCGGCGAACTTGCGTTTTTCTTCCAAGGGCATTTGGCGCCTGATCCGCGACAGAGCTTCCTCACGGTTCACCCCGTCGCGCAGCATGGCGCGCTCCACCTGCTGCTCCTCGCCGCACACCGCCAGAATCAGCTTGTCATAACGCAGGTGGCTCGAAGCCTCGATCATCACCGCCGCCTCGACCACGACGATGCCGCCCGGGTCGCGCGCCACAATCTGCTCCATCAACTCATTTTCGCGCCGGATCACCGGTGGATGCACCAGCCGATTCAACGCTGCCAGCCGTTCGGGGCGGCTGAACACCTCGGCCGCCAGTCGTTTGCGGTCGATCGACCCGCCGGGCGCCAGAATGCCGGCGCCAAACTCGGCCACGATGGAATCGAACGCTTCGGCGCCAGGCTGCGTGACTTCACGACCCAGGTCATCGGCGCTGATCAGATGGCAGCCGAGATCGGCCAGCGCCCGGCCGACAAAACTCTTACCCGTGGCCAGACCGCCGGTCAGCCCAACCTTCAACATCCGTTGCGTCTCCGCTCGGCGATCTCGATCGTGTTGACCATCAGCATGGAGATGGTCAGTGGTCCGACGCCGCCTGGAACGGGAGTGTAGGCGCCGGCGCGCTCCGCGACATCCACGGGATGCACGTCGCCCACCAGCAGGCTTCCCTTCTTGTCGAAGTCGGCCATCTTTTGCGGCCGATTGGCGAACAGGGCGGCCGCCTGCGCGCGATCCGTGATGCGGTTCGTGCCAACGTCGATAACCGTGGCTCCTGGCCTGATGTAGTCACCTGTGATCAGAGCCGGCCGCCCCATCGCGGCTACCAGGATGTCGCCTTGCGCACAGACTCCCGCCAGATCGGCGGTCTTGGAGTGGCAGATGGTCACGGTGGCGTTTTCGTGCAGCAGCAGGAAGGCCATCGGTTTCCCGACCAGATCGCTGCGGCCCACCACGACGGCTCGCTGGCCGGCAATCGGAATCTGGCTCCGCTTGAGGATCTGGATAATCCCGGAGGGCGTGCAAGGCCGCGGCCCCGGCCGGTTGGTGACCAGGTTTCCGGCGTTCAGCGGATGAAGCCCATCGACGTCCTTCTCCGGCGAGACGGCCAGCAGGACCCGCTTGGCGTCCACCTGCTTGGGCAGTGGCATCTGCACGAGAATGCCGTCGATCTCCTCCCGGCGGTTCAATTCTTCCACCATGGCGACGAGTTCCCCGGTGCTGACGGTGGCCGCTGGAGTGAACTTCTCGCTGCGAATGCCGAGCCCTTCGCAGGCTCTGATCTTGTTGCGCACGGAGAGCTCCCCCGGGGGAGCGTCGCCGTCCAGAAGGACGGCGAGGCCGGGCGGCCGGCCCGTTGCCGCCAGACGCTCCACGCGCACCTTCGACTCTCTCAGAATTTCGTCCCGAATCCGGATACCGTCTAGAACTTGTGCCATCTATTACGCCCGACTCACTTTGAAATGGTAAACTACCGCACCGGCGGCCACGGTCAGGACCGCGGCCAGGGAAACTTTCGGTTTCATCAGAAACCCGTACACTGTCATCCAACCGCCCACGAGAAGGAAGAGCGTCGGCAGCAAGGGATAGGCAAAGCTGACCACGCGCAGTTTCTGCCACTCCGCGCGCCGGCGAAATAAAAACAGAGAAGATACCGCCAGCACCGCGAAGAAGTTCAGCGTGAAGCCGATATAGATGACCAGTTCCGGGAATGGCGTGAGCGTCATGAGCACCGCGCAAAGGCCCTGCAGCACGATGGCCGGCACCGGTGTGTGCCAGCGCGGATCCACCCTGGCGGCCACGGGAAGGAAGGCCTTGTTCTTGGCCATGGCGTAATACACCCGCGGGCCGATGGTCACCATCGCATTCACCGTCGAAACCAGCGACAGCGCCATCAGCGCGCTGAAGATGCCGGCGATTCCCGGGCCAAACAACTTCGAGGCGGCCAGAGAGCCAACCGCCAACACGCCCTTCATCTCGCCGAGCGGCGTCGCGTAAATGAAAACCAGGTTCAGCCCTAGATACAACGCGGCGACCAGGCCGGCGCCCACGGCCAGCGCGACCGGCAGAGTCTTCTCGGGCCGCTTCAACTCCTCGGCCACGTAGGTAGCCGCATTCCAGCCGCTGTAAGCGACATAGATCCAAAACAAGCTGATGGCGAACTGGGCGGGAAGCGATGTCGTGGAAGTGCGCGCCGTGGACATGGAGAAGTGTCCCCAGCTTCCCGTGCCGATGGCGAAGCCCAATCCGATGAAGGACACCAGAACCAGGATCTTCGTCGCGGTCAGGACGTTCTGCACCCGGGCGACACGGCGGACGCCGAAGAAGTTCAAGACGGTAAACAGCGCGATCAAGACCGAGGCGGTCAGTTGCGCGCCGCCCAGCTTGAGCGAGAAGCCGGCTGGCCCGATCGTAAACTGCGCGTTGGCCTGCTTCAGCGCCGGGAAGAAGTAGCCCAGATAATCCGAAAAGGCCAGCGCCGCCGCCGCGATGGGAGCCGAGAATCCCGCGAAGAAAGAAACCCAGCCCGACATGAAGCCCCAGGTAGGGCCGTAAGCGCGGGTGAGGTAGACGTACTCACCGCCCGAACTCGGGAAATTCACCCCCAGTTCCGAGTAGCAGAAAGCGCCCACCAGGGCGAAGAGCGCGCCAACCACCCAGATAATCAGAACCAGAGACGGAGTGCCCAGATCACCGGCCAAAAAGCCGCTGGTAGCGAAGATGCCCGTCCCCACCATGTTGGAGACGACCAGCGCCGTGGCGCTGATGATGCCTAACTGACGGAGGAGTGCCGTGGGGTTCTCAGATGTCTTTTGCGTCACTTGGACATTGTACGCCAACGCGTATAGGATTCTGTTATGGTCAGGTTTCTGCCGCTGCTGGTTGCCTTTGGCCTGTTGCTGCGGGCGGCGGACTCCTACCAGGCGCAGCGGGACTGGATGGTCAGCGAGCAGATCGAAGCTCGCGGCGTGCGCCAGGCGGAGGTCTTGCGGGCCATGCGGGCCACGCCGCGCCACTTGTTCGTTCCCGAACCCATGCGGCCGCGGGCGTACGAGGACTCTCCCTTGCCCATCGGATATGGGCAGACCATTTCGCAGCCTTACATCGTGGCGGTGATGACGGAGTTGCTCGAAACGGACAGAACTCAGAGAGTCCTGGAGATCGGGACCGGGTCCGGCTATCAGGCGGCCGTGCTCTCGCCGCTCGTCAAACACGTGTACACCATCGAGATTGTGCCGGAACTCGCCCGGCGCAGCGCGGAACTGCTGAAGAATCTCGGCTTCACGAACGTGACCGTGCGCCAGGGCGACGGCTACCTGGGCTGGCCCGAGGAAGCGCCTTTCGATCGCATCATTCTTACGGCGGCTCCCGGCGAGATTCCCAAGACGCTCATCAATCAGTTGAAGGCCGGCGGCAGGCTAGTAGCTCCCGTCGGAGGGACCGTTCTGAATCAGGAACTCGTCGTCGTCGAGAAGAGCGCCGGCGGCAAGATCCGCCAGCGCTCTATCTTCCCGGTGAGATTCGTGACCATGGTCCGCGGAAAGCGCTGATCGGTGCCCGCCTGAGCAGCTACGCCGGGGGCAGGTCCGGATTGGGGCAGTCTCAGGTCCTCGCGGCGGAGCCGCCTGCGGCTACCGGTGGAATCTCACGCTTCAACGCCCAGTGGGCCGAGCGCCACATGATGTCCGAGAATTGCCGGCTGCCGTACGGACCCGTCGAGTGCCCAGGCAGCAGGGCAACCACGCGGCCCGAGCCTTCCTCGCGGCACCAGCCGCCGATGGCGTTGCGCTTCGGTTGCTCCTGACTGGAGCGGAACAGTTTGGTGTGCTGACCGGGCTTCATCACCGCGTCAAAAGCCTCGGCGATGCCGATGTTGAACGGGTCGATACCCTTGGTGATGGGGTGGTCCGGGTTCAGCTCGAAGATCCGCGTGGAGACGACGGGGCCGTGCATCACCGGCTTCTCGACTCCCAGGACATCCAGATATTGGCGGTTGTCGGCGTTCCACACGGCGCAGTGAACGGCGATCAGGCCCATGCCACGGCGAACGTTCTTGGCGATCAGGGCCTCGTGCTCGGGTGTCATGAAGACATCCGGTTCGGAACGCTCCTCCACGATCTTGTCCGGTGACCAGCCCAGCGAGATGTTGGTCTGCTGCGTACTGGTGGCGTAGCGGCCCATGACGTAGAGGTCCGCCGCGGCCATCACATCCGGCGTGATGAAGCTCGGCTGCTGCGCAAACATGAGCCTCCAGCCTGTCGCTTTCAGGACCTTGCGCCAGGCGTACTCTTGCATGGCGGGATTGTGATAGTAGTCGCCCACCAGGAACAGCACTCGCGTTTCACCCGGCTTCTTCTGAGCCAGGACGGCTTCCGCCGCGCTGGCTCCGCCCACCAGTCCGGCCAGCGTATTCTTCACAACCGCGCGGCGAGATAATCCATTTCCACTTTTCATGCTCGCTCCTTAAGCCCGGCTCTTGGGCCAAGCTACCAATTCGATCCCCTCTTGTTTACCCAGGTTCCGCGAATACTTCTTGTCGGTCGCATTGTTCCAATGCTCGTGGACGCCCAGACTCGTCGCCGGCTTGCCTGTCTGGCTAGGATCGTACAACGTCCCTGAGGGCGCCTTCTCGGCAAGGGCTGCCTCGTGCAAGTAGTTCTCCGGCTTGCCGCGGCATTCGCCGGCCCTGGGTTCGTTCCTTATGAAGTCCAGACCAACCGAATCGATGGCCACCGGGTCCTGCGACATGAACAGGCTGCTACACCAATGGTCTTTGAATGACTGGTACTTGATGACGCGGACATTCTGGCTCTCCGCCACATACAGAAAATCGACGACGTAGAGGAGCGTCTTGCCGCCCAGGTGCTTGTGCGCGATCAGGTCGACCAGGCAGTTGTACGATCCCATGGGCAGGTCCCTGGAGGCGTAGTCATGCAGAGGCCGTGGGGTGAAGCCGGCGTCGTCGAAGTAAACCGAGCCGAACAGGTTCTTGGCAGTCTGACTCACGCCCATCAGATCGTGCGCCCGCGCCAGAGCCACATTGATTAGGTACGTCGCTTCGGTAACGCAATACGGCGGATATGCTGTCGGGACACCGGGCCGCGAGAAGCGGATCGGGTTCGTCTTGTCCGGAAGCGCCTCGGTGCGCCCGTTACCCGCCATTCTCTGGCTCACCATGAATCTGGCAGCCTGGAAGTTCGGATCCTGATTGGCCCTGATCTTGTCATAGATGGGATCGCCTACGTACCGCGAGGCATCATAAAACGTAATGTCCTGGCCGGAGACGCCCGCCACAGTGATCAATTGATGCAACAGAGAGTAGACGACTTGGGGGCTCGGCATTCCAGCTCCCGTGCGCCATGCGCCCGGCCGATCCTGGTTCGAGTTCAACTTGATGGCAACCTTCTCCCCGGGCCGGTAACCAACGCCGCTCAGCCCGCGGGTCTGGTTGAAGGACCTGAACAGCGCGTTCCACGCCTGTTTGTCGGTCCTCTCGCCGGTCAGGGACTGGATGGACCCGGACACCATGGCGTCCACAAGGCGCTGATCCGTGTTTGCATCGTCCCACCAGTTGCCTGTCTTGCCATCCCACGTCGCGACCTTTGGTTCATGCGCCCACGTAACCCTGCCCGGGTGGATGCCTTTCCCTGCACCCATCGGCGCGTTGGCCGGCTCAGTAGGCGTCTTGAAGGGTGGATCATCCGTCGAACCTCGCGGCTGTTGAAGCAGAGGCGAAGCCGGACCCGCCATGGCAAGCGCAGCCATTCCGGCGTTCAGCATACACCGCCGTGTCAGTTTGCTACCCTCATTTCCCATCTGGGTTCCTATGCTAGCCAGTCTACACCAACGTGATTCCGTCAAAATGAGGGGTACTGTCCCAAAGGTGTCTTGCGCCACCTCCACCTGAACTCGGAAAATAGTGGCGCATCATTCAGAACTCGAGAACATCGCATGCCTTTCCACTGAATACATTCCAGATGGGCTTACGCTATTTGCGTAAGAGGAACAACATCGCCAAACGCGTCCTGATTCACGCTGCCGCCTTCAATCTGAGCTTGATCCTGCCGCAGGCGGCGGACCTGTTCGCCGCACTCTATTTTGCGTTCTTGAGGCTCACACAAGCCACAGAAACGGCCCTGCCTGTGATGAGACCCAGTTGTCCGCTGGCTCGACGCATCCGCAATCGAAATCTGTGCCGTTGGTTGCCCAGTCAAAACG
>VFSW01009428.1_pt1 | contig 13931 bp, 14 predicted proteins | sample 5358111 | NCBI WGS metagenome assembly VFSW01 (sample SAMN11554181, study PRJNA540505) | mine drainage metagenome | isolation source: sediment from site ElyBrook_90M | place: USA: Ely Copper Mine, Vershire, VT | collected 2017
GGCGTCCACGCGCTTCATATCCTGAGTCGTAAAAGCGACTTTCATACTGTTTGCTCCTCGTTCGTAATTAGTGACAAGCTTCAACTTGCGGCACGGTTTCATGGGACTCTCCCGGTAGCGGCCAGGAATCGGCATGATGTTCGGGCAGGTTCTCGATGAACAGGTTGCCCAGTTCGAAGACCAAGTCGCGCGTGCCGCGGTAGCCGACGGAAAGCTGGTGGGCGGCGCCCAGCCGGTCGAAAAGCGGCAGTCCCCTTTTGATGAATGGAATACCGAGCCGCTGCGCCGCCTGGCGGCCATGGGAATGGGTGATCAGCAGATCGCAGCCCACAGCGCGCTTTTCCAGGTCTTCCAGGTCGCCGATGACGACCTCCTTTGCCGGCAGCTTCTCCAGCAGCGGGGAATGCGTGGTGGTAACGGCGGCGGCAATCTCGCAGCCCATCTCCCCCAGCCACGCGCCGATCTGCCACAGCAGGTCAGGCTCGGCGCCGATGGCGACCTTCTTGCCGCCGAAGAAGAAATGCCCGTCCAGCATGGCGTCCACCAACTGGCTGCGCTGGCGGCGGTACTTGGGCGAAACCGGCGTGGCGGAGAGTTCCGACAGGTAACTTAAAAATTCATCGTTCGCCGCCAGCCCGGTGAGCCGGTCGAACAGCCGGTAAGGTACACCTGCCCTGGCCTCAAGCGCTTCGGCGGCGGGCCGCATCTGCTCGCCGATGGCGATGGTTGCCGCCGAACCGCCCATCTGCTTGATCTGCGCCACCTTCGCCCCGCCCAGCGTGGTGGGCAGGAAGGTCTCGGGAATATGGCCGTCGAGCGAACCGGACAAGTTCGGCGCGATGATCGGGTAAAGCCCGAAGGACTCGACGATCTCCCGCACCTCCTCGATGTCCGCCACGGTCAGGTGGCAGCCGGGCAAGATGTTGACCTGCCAGGCGGTCTTCGGAACCGGCTCGCACAGTTCCTCCACGATGGCGGTGACCGCCTTGCTCCAGCCGTCCTGGAAGGCCCCCAGGTAGTCCGGCGTCGGCACGTATACCAGGGCTGTCTCGCTCAGTTCCGGGTGCGCCTGGCGGATCAGCTTGAGAAATCCGTGCACGTCGTCGCCCTTGGTCTCGGTCAGCCCGGTCGAGCAGATGCCGATGATGTCCGGCTTGGCGCGGTTGTAGATGTTCAGAATCGCCTGTTCCAGGTTTTCCATGCCGCCGAGGATGGTGGTGACCTCGTTCATGGCGGTGGTCTGGAGCGGAATGGTCTCGCGGAAGTGGCGCACCAGCAGCACCAGCCCGAAAGCGGTGCAGCCCTGCGAGCCGTGCATCAGCGGCATGCACTTGTCCAGGCCGAGAAAGGCCAGCGCCGCGCCGAGCGGCTGGCTCATCTTGAGCGGATTGACCGCACAGGCTTTTTTGGATGTGGTTACTGTTGCCATGTTTATCTCCTGTGGAGGTTAGTGAGGAGTCAGGAGTGAAGAGTGAGGAGTAAAACCATAACCCTCGCGGACGTTCCGCTTTTCACTCCTCACCGTCCAGCTCCCAAGGAGCTGGACGCCTAACCTGCTCCCAGATCGGGTTATAAATCGCCCGGTCGATCTGCTTTACCAGTTCCACTATGCCTTCGTAGCCGGCATAGGCGTGGTGGCGCTCCTGGTTGATGTCGAGCCAGGGCGTCCTGGCTTTCAGCGCGACGAACTGAGAACGACCGCCGGAAAGCATGATGTCGGCGTGCGATTCCTTCAGCATGCGGTACATCTCGCGCGGCGGCAGGGCGTCGAACATGTGGGCGTCGCCGCCCATGATCTCCCTGATGCGCTCCTTGTCCTCCGGGGTGGACTTCTTGGTGCTGGTGCCGACGATTTCCATGCCCACTTCGCGTAGCGCCGAGACTACCGACCACGACTTCACCCCGCCGGTGAACAGCAAGACGCGCTTGCCCTTCAGCCTGGTTTTATAGTATTCAAGACGAGACCATGCGCGTGCTTCCTCGCGCTCGATCAGGTCCTCGGTGCGCGCCAGCAAATCTTCCTGTGCGCCGCGCCGCACCAACAGCCTGGCGATGGTGCGCAAGCTCTCGCTGGTGTCGGAAACGCCGTAGAAGGAGCCCTCGAACCAGGGAATGCCGTAGCGCTCTTCCATCTTGCGGGCCAGGTTGATCAGCGCCTGCGAGCACACCATCATCGCCGCCCTGGCCCGATGGGCGCAGGCGACTTCGCGGTAACGGGCATCGCCGGAAATATTGGCGAGCACCCGGATGCCGAGCGCATCGAACAGGGGCTGGATCTGCCACAGCTCGCCCACCAGGTTGTATTCGCCGTAGATGTTGATGTCGTAGTGGGTGGTGACCGCCGGCTCCTCGGTGCCGATCACGTAATCCAGCAGTACCTCGCCCGCCAGCTTGTTGCCCAGGTTCTTGCTGCCGACGAAGCCCGGTACATTCACCGGAATCACCGGCTTGCCGAACTTTTCCGCCGCGCGTTTGCATACGGTTTCAATGTCGTCGCCGATCAGGGCGGTGACGCAGGTCTGGTAGACAAACACCGCAGGCGGATCGTACTTTTCGATGATCTCGCGGATCGCCCTGAACAGCCGCTTTTCCCCGCCGTAGATCACGTCCAGCTCGCCGATGTCGGTGGTGAAGCCAGTGCGGTACAGCTTCGGTCCGCTCGATGCCGAATGGCGGTTGTCCCAACCGTTTCCCTCGCACGCGATCGGCCCGTGTACCAGATGGGCTACATCGACGATCGGCTGGAGCGCGATCTTCGCCCCGTCGAAGGCGCAGCCGCCCGCCGCCGCGCCGGGCACCAGCGGCTTGCTGCAACCTTTCTTGCGCTCCTTGTCGGACTTGCCCTGATTGGTCGGGCAGGCCGGTTCGTTGAACACCATTTCGATTTTTCTGACTAATGCATTCATTGCGATAATCCTGACAAAAATACCTCTTGGCTTTCACAATGCAAGTCCCATGCCCACTCGAAGTGGCGCAGTAAAAAGCGTGTCTTTGCTTGATGTTATGGTGGCGCAGGGGGAAATTTGTCCGGGGATTTGTCGCAAACGACATGTCGGATTTGCGACAAACTTCAGACCGAAATTCAGAACGAAGGGCGCGGGCGATCCGGCAAGACCCTGTCATGTCATATCTCCTTATGCCGCCTCTTGCGCCCTGACGACAAACGGGTATCGTATTGGTTTTTCGGAACACGAATCCCCACCATGAACGAGTTGCTCCAACCCCGCCTGCGCATTCTGTTCGGCCATGCCATCGCCATCGGCCCCGGCAAGGCGGAGCTGCTGGAACACATCGCGGAAACCGGCTCCATCTCCGCCGCCGCCCGGTGCATGAACATGAGTTACCGCCGCGCCTGGCTGCTGGTGGATACCATGAACCAGTGCTTCAAGTCTCCCCTGGTGGAAACCGTCACCGGCGGCAAGGGTGGCGGCGGCGCCCGCATCTCCGATTTCGGGCGCGAAGCGCTGCGCCGCTACCGGGAGATGGAGGACAAGGCCGCCCAAGCGGTGGCGGACGACATGGCGTATTTTTCCTCGCTGCTCGTTACTGCGCCGGATTGACTTTTTCGGTGCATGGGCATTAGGATGGCGCTGCGTTATGTATGGATGAATACATCCGGCTCTTGCGCGTGTCGCAACGGTTTATACTCAACGCAATGAATCAAAACATCATTTGCTGAGTTGCCCGCTGGTGGAACAAAGCTTGCTTCTGTGAACTTCAAGGGCGCTTCGCCGCCTTGCGCTGTATTCCGCCATATATAACAAAGGAGAAATTCCAATGAAATCCCGTATCGCAAAACCGCTGCTCGCCCTGATCCTCTCATTGGCCGGTCCAGCTCTGGCCGACGAGGTGCAGGTGGCCGTGGCGGCCAATTTTACCGCACCGATGAAGATCATCGCCGCCGATTTCGAGAAGGACACCGGCCACAAGGCCCAACTGGCCTTCGGTTCTACCGGGAAATTTTATGCCCAGATCAAGAACGGTGCGCCGTTCCAGATACTGCTGGCGGCCGACGACGAGACTCCGGCCAAGTTGGAAAAGGAGGGCATGGCGGTAGCTGGAAGCCGCTTCACCTATGCCATCGGCGCCCTGGCGCTGTGGTCGGCCAGGCCGGGATTTGTGGACGACAAGGGCGCGGTACTTGCCAGGGGCGATTTCAAACACCTGGCGCTGGCCAATCCCAAACTGGCGCCCTACGGCGCCGCCGCGATGGAGACCCTTGCAAAATTGGGCCTGGCGGACAAGCTACAGGCCAGGATCGTGCAGGGGGAGGACATCGGTCAGGCCTACCAGTTCGCCGCCACCGGCAACGCCGAGCTGGGCTTCGTCGCCCTTTCCCAGGTGATGAAGGACGGCAGGATAGCCAGCGGTTCCGCCTGGATCGTTCCGTCCGCCATGCATGCACCGATACGCCAGGATGCGGTAATCCTCGCCAACGGCAAGGGCAACGCCGCAGCCGAGGCGCTGATGAAGTACCTCAGGAGCGCCAAAGCGACGGCAATCATCAAGTCCTACGGCTACGTCGTGGAATAGCCGCTCAACGATAATTCCGACATGCTGACCGACGCCGACTATTCCGCCATCCGCCTGACGCTGGAGCTGGCTACCCTGACCACCGCGCTGTTGCTGGTGATCGGCACGCCCATCGCCTGGTGGCTGGCGCGCACCCGCTGCTGGTGGAAGGCGCCGGTGAGCGCGGTGGTAACGCTGCCGCTGGTGCTGCCGCCCACGGTGCTGGGCTTTTACCTGCTGGTGGCGATGGGGCCGAACGGCTTTTGGGGGCAATTCACCCATGCGCTCGGGCTGGGCAACCTGCCTTTCACCTTTTCAGGGCTGGTGCTGGCCTCGGTGCTCTATTCCATGCCTTTCGTGGTGCAACCGCTGCAGAACGCCTTCGACGCCATCGGCGAGCGTCCGCTGGAAGTGGCCGCCACCTTGCGCGCGTCGCCGCTGGACACGTTCTTCTCGGTGGTCGTGCCGCTGGCGCGACCGGGCTTCATCACCGCCGCCATCCTGAGCTTCGCCCATACGGTGGGCGAGTTCGGGGTGGTGCTGATGATCGGCGGCAATATCGAAGGCAGGACGCGCGTGGTCTCGGTGCAGATCTACAACCACGTCGAGGCGATGGAATATGCCGATGCCCACTGGCTGGCGGGAGGCATGCTGGTGTTCTCGTTCCTGGTGCTTCTGGCCGTGAATTTCTTCAACCCGCAACGCAAGCTGGCCACGCCGTGATGACGCCGGAACACATTCCCGGCATCGCCGCGCGCTTCCGCCTGGAGCGCCCCGGCTTCTTGCTGGACGTGGACATCAAACTTCCGGGACGGGGGGTGAGCGCGCTGTTCGGCCCTTCCGGCGCGGGCAAGACCACGCTGCTGCGCTGTCTGGCCGGCCTGGAGCGGGCGCCGGACGGCTATCTCGCGCTGGATGGCGAGGTCTGGCAACAAGGCTCGGCGTTCGTGCCGACCCACCGCCGGCCGCTAGGCTATATCTTCCAGGAGGCCAGCCTGTTTCCGCACCTCAGCGTGCGGCGCAATCTCGAATACGGCATGAGCCGCATCGCGGGCGGCGCGCAGCGAGTGTCGCTGGACAGCGCCATCGAGATGCTGGGCATCGGTCACCTGCTGGAGCGTATGCCGGATCGCCTTTCCGGCGGCGAACGCCAGCGCGTGGCCATCGCCCGCGCACTGGCGGTGAGCCCCAGGATACTGCTCATGGACGAGCCTCTGGCGGCGCTCGACCTGGCGCGCAAACAGGAGATACTGCCCTATCTGGAGCGGCTGCACGACGAGCTGGAAATTCCCGTCGTCTACGTCAGCCATTCGCCGGACGAAGTGGCTCGACTGGCCGATTACATGGTGCTGATGGAAGAGGGAAAAGCCGTGGCGAGCGGGCCGCTCAAGGAGATGCTGACCCGGCTCGACCTGCCCCTGGCCCACGGCGACGAGGCCGGGGTGGTGATCGACACGATGGTGGGCGAACACGACGAAACCTATCATCTCACCCGGCTCGATTTTGCCGGCGGCGCCATCAGCGTCGCCCGCCAGCCCCAGCCCTTGGGGCACCAGATGCGTTTGCGCATTCATGCCCGCGACATCAGCCTCTCCCTGGAACGGCACGTTGACTCCAGCATCCTCAACATTTTTCCGGCCAGGGTGGTGGAGATCGCCGACGAAAATCCCGCCCAGGTCGTGGTGCGGCTCGATGCCGGCGGCGTTCCGCTGCTGGCGCGGATCACGCGCAAATCCAGCGCCCTGCTCGGGCTCAGGCCGGGGATGGCGGTTTTCGCCCAGGTGAAGAGCGTTGCACTGCTTGGCTGACCGACTACTTCTGCCCCCGTATGAGCGCCGCTTGCGGCGCGAACATCCAAAGCTTCGGCCCGCAAGCGGGCCTCCTACCGTGTACAATGCCCGCATGGCTCATCAATCCCGCTTACGCCAGGGCCGGGTTTCCGTCCCCGGCCAAACCTACCATATCATCACCTCCACCTGCTCCCGCCAGCCAATCTTCGACGACCCGCAATCAGCCCGCACCCTCATTCTTGAAATGCGCCGGATGCATGAAGAGGGTTGGCTCCATTCCCACGCATGGGCATTGATGCCGGATCATGTGCACTGGCTTTTCACCCTGAGTGAACGAGCTTCGCTATCAGCCACCATAAACCGCTTCAAGTCTGCCAGCGCACATTCCATACGCCAGCATCGCAGGGAATTCCGAACAATCTGGCAAAAGGGATTCTTCGATCATGCCACCCGCAGCGACGAGGATTTGCGTGCCATCGCCCGCTACATTATCGCCAATCCATTGCGAGCCGGATTATGCAAAGCGATAGGAGACTACCCGTGGTGGGATGCGGAATGGCTGTAATGTTGTAGGAGCGCCGCTCGCGGCGCGAACATCCGAGGCTCCGGCCCGCGAGCGGGCCTCCTCCGTGCCGCGATAAAATAAGCCGGCGTGATGTCCAGCTATTTATCAAGACAGCTTCTTGCTGTAAACCCGCATGGCGGATTCGTTAAACCCCAATTTTTCATAAAAACGTAACGCTGGAGTATTATGCCGGTCTGCCAGCAGCGTCACCCTGGAGTAGCCCTGAGCCCGTGCCCATTCCAGCACATGGTTCACCAGCCGGGCGCCCAGCCCCTTTCCCCGCCACGGGCCGGCCACGCTCACATCTTCCAGCAGCAGGACCAGAGCGCCCTCGGCGGTGCTGACCGTCACCAGCGCATTCGCCATGCCGACGACGTTTTTCCCGGCGCGCAGGACAAAAATCCGGCCTAATGCCGGATTGTCCAAGATCAGCCGCAAGCCCGCTGTCTGCCTGGCGGCATCGGGCTCGAAATCGCTCTCCAGGGTGAACAGTTCATGCAGCAAAGAACCCAGCGCCGGCAGGTCGGCATGCACTGCTTCGACGATCTGAAACTGGCTCATTCAGGCGGCAATCGGCAGCCCGCAGAGCGCAGCAAAAAAATCAGCCGGCGTGATGTCCAGTCGCCGGATGTTCTGCTCTTCCATGAACTTGATTTCGTTCCGTGTCAGTTTGCCCGGCAGCACCGCCCAGTGCGGTCCTTCGCTGGAGCGTTTCATGGTCTGGCGGGCGTAGGCGCGCTCCAGCTGGTTGCGGAAACGGCAGCCGACGAAGAGGAAGCTGCGCCCGGTGCGCAAGGTCTGTACTCGCGGCGGGATCGGGGTCTGGATGTCGATCTCGGTCAGCACCTCGACGAAATCCGAGTCGGAGACGATAAAGTTGGCCGCCGGTGCAATCGAGCCGAAAGGCTTGTAGAGCACTGTGTCCCATCCGGCGGCCTGGACTACATCGGTTTCGCCGCCGTCGGCCTGATAATACTTGACCCACTGGTCGCGGTGCTCGGCGCGGCTCACGCCCTGAATCTGCCCCCAGCTCGGACGGCCAGCCAAGGCGGATTGCGCGGCGCCGTCGTACCAGGTGTCCACCAGCAGCGGCAGCTTGGGCAGGGAGGCGAAATAGCGATGCAATGCGGAAGGCGTCACCGACGGCTGAAAAACTTCTTTCATCACCGCCACCAGCGTCTTGCGGTGCTTGAAGTTCTCGATGTACTGGGCAGTCGCCGTCATATTGAAACGAATTTTGAACGGCACGGTCACCCTGGCCGACAGCCGGATCGCCAGCGCTTCAAACGAGGCCGGCACGGGGTTATCGCCGGTCTGCTCCAGCAACGCCGGCCCGAGGTAGGGCACCACGCCGCCCTGATCCAGCGCCCTTGCGATGTCGTCCAGTATGACGTCCATGCTCATTCTCCCAGTTTGCGCGCTTCGACGGTGAGCGGCAGGCGAGTGTCCGCCGCCATCTCCGGCAGGGAGAATTTCCAGCCGTTGGCGAGCGTCACCACGCCGCCCCACATCTCCGGTTTTTCCATCGAAACGATGGGCTCTTCCAGATCCTTTTTCGCGATATAGGCAGTCATCGCACCTGATTTATCCTTGCGGATCATAACCTTCATTCTGAAAACCTCTTTTCATCCACGAAAAACACGAAAGGCACGAAATAAATCACCATCTTGCATCCCACTCTGGATTCGCCCATGAGGTGAGGACAGTCAGTCGCATATCTTTCTGAATCTTTTGCGAGTTTTCGCCTTACGGCGAAATACCTGCTTACCCCATTTCGTGATTTTCGTGTGTTTCGTGGACCAACTGCTTTTTTCAGGTTCATGGGTGTTCCTCCAAAATGCTTTCCGTCTCAGCCGTATCCAGCTCCCGCGCCTTCATGCCGACAATATGGCCACGCTCGTAGAAATCCACGCCGTAGATGTAGAACTGCTGGAGGAAGGTGCCGATGCTCGTCACGTAACCCACTTCCCCCTTTTTCACCAGCACGTCGCCAATCTCCTTGCCGGGGAAAGTGCCGTCGTTGCGGACATTCATCAGTGAACGCACCTTCTGGCCGTACTCGAACGCGGGCGGCCCGTCGATTTCGATCACATCGCTGTCGCGGCTGATTTTCATGGCTAGACTGGCTTGCGCACCAGGCTGATCACGTTGGCCGCTGCGGCGGAACTGCCGCACACCCCGGCGCAGGTCTGGGGCATGTTCGGGTTCACGAACACCAGCCGGGTCTGGGTCATGCTCTCCTCGAAGCCGATGACGACGCCGTCCAGCAGGGGAACCGATGCCTCCGGCACGAACAGGCGGATGTCGTCGTGCATCACCACGGTATCGCCGGGCAGCGGTTCTTTTTCCACGGAAAAGTCATAATCCATTCCCGAGCATCCGCCGGGCTTCAGCACCAGTCTGAATCCGGAACCGGCGCCGCCGTTGAAGCGGATCATGCGGCGGATGAAATTTTCCGCCGTCAGCGCGATCTTGACCTTCATGCCGTCCTCCTCAGGCCTCGTAGCGGGGCAATTTTTCATCGATGACAACACAACCCGAAATCGGGCATACCGCGACGCACTGCGGCTCATCGAAGTAACCCACACATTCGGAACACAGGCCGGGATCGATCTTGAACATCCCCTTCTTCTCGTTGATCGCATCGTTCGGGCATTCCGTTTCGCAGACCGCGCAATTGGTGCATTCGTCGACGATAATCTTGTATGGCATGATTTTCTCCTTGAAAAAAGTTAGGCGGCGCTGGCCGCAGTGGGTTGATTTTTTTCCAGCCGAAGCCGGAACCAGGCGATCAGCGATGACTCGATGTATTCGTGGGCGAAACCGTCCACCACTTCGATTCCGGCCATGGCCAGTTCCTTGCGCGGACACAGGCCGATCCTGGATGTAAACACCGCAGCGCAATCCTTGATCGCGGCGGTCACGTCCTCCAGCACATCTTCCTCGCCCCAGCAGCCCTGGCAATAACCTTCTACCTTGCGGTGGCCGACGAACTTGGCGCCAGCGCCGCTCAACTCGTAAATCTGGAATTCGCTGGCATGGCCGAAGTGCTGGTTGATACGGGCGCCGCCCTTGGTGGTGACGGCCACCAGTACCTTGGTTTCGCCCGCCTGCCCGGTCATGGCTACGAGTTCGGATGCGCGCGCGGCATCCTGGTCGCGGCGTTCGCGCGCGACGTATTCCCGGTAAGCCTGGCGCGGCTCGGGGTCGTAAGCCACTACCATCGCCGCGAGCTTGTCGGTGCTGAATTCCGCGCCTCTATCCTCGCCCAGCAGACCCACCGCATCAGCGCGGCACTGGCGGCAATGGCGCATCAAATTCATGCTCCCTTCGCAGCTGTCCTGCAACTCCTTCAGCTCCTGCGGCGTCGGGCCGCGCTGGCCGGTGAGGCCATAATGGGTGCCATGGGCCGGATCGGAGATCAGCGGCATGATGTTGTGGAGGAAGGCACCGCGCGACTTCACTGCCCGGTTCACCTCCGCCAGGTGCTGGTCGTTGACGCCGGGGATCATCACCGAATTGACCTTGACCAGGATGCCTTTCTCGGTCAGCATCTCGAGCCCTTCCATCTGGCGCTCGCCGAGTATTTTTGCGGCGTCGCGCCCGACCCAGCGCTTGTGATTGTAGAAAATCCACGGGTAGATATGCTCGCCGATTTCAGGATCGAGCATGTTGATGGTGATGGTGACGTGATCCACGTTGAGGTCGGCGATGGCCTGCACGTAATCGGGCAGCATCAGCCCGTTGGTGGACAGGCACAGCTTGATGTCCGGCGCGTCTTTCTGGATCAGGCGGAAAGCGCGGAAAGTCTTGTCCGGGTTGGCCAGCGCATCGCCCGGCCCGGCGATTCCAACCACCGAAAGCTGGGGAATTTCCGCCGCCACCGCCAGCACCTTCTTTGCCGCCATTTCCGGCGTAAGCTTTTCGCTCACCACGCCGGGACGGCTCTCGTTGGAGCAATCGTACTTGCGGTTGCAGTAGTTGCACTGGATGTTGCAGGCAGGCGCCACCGCGATGTGCATACGCGCGAAGTGGTGGTGCGCCTGCTCGCTGTAGCAGGGATGATCCTTGACCTTCGCCCAGACCTCGGGTGACAGATCGCCAGGCCCAACGGACGAACCGCAACCGGACTTGCCGGAACCGCCCTTCGCGCCGCAGCCCGAAGACTGGGCAGCCTGGTGGGCAAAAATGGGAATGACTCTTGGTGGCATCGCTTGCTCCTTGTTGGCTTTGATTACCTTTCTGCAACAAGCGTGCCATGGGGTTGTTTCAGTTTAATATCATTAAAAACAGTTGGATGCGGAGTGAGCACCGTTGTCTCGAATGCGACAAACTACGATGGGAGGTGAGGAATGCGACAAGAGAATTAATTGAGTGCGCTTCGCGCGGATGTTTAGGTGCCGAGGGCAGCTCGGCGGGCTGATACCTTTCTTTGAACGGCCAAAGAAAGGTATCAAAGAAAGCCGCCCCTATCCGCCGCCCTTCGCTACGCTACGGGTTCCCTGCGTTGCTCGCCAAGCCGGGCTGCTGCGGAACTCGCGCTGCGCGCTCAAACATTACATTAGTCCTCGCAGAAATCTCCCGGTCCGGCTGCGCTACTCGGCGGTGGACCAAGGGGAATTCAAACCAAACACCCCATCCCCATCCTAGCCTTAATGCCGCACACCATTCCCCGGATTCAGTTCTCACTGCGTTCGAAATGACAGGGTCCTGTTTGGTTCCGGCTCGTCCGGCTTAGGATTATTTCGTCAGTGCCATGAATAGCTGTGGCAGGCGTTCGGGCAAACGCTGGATGTTGTCGATCACGGTGTAGCGCTTGCCAAAAATATCGGTGACATATTCATCGGCCTTGGGGTCGAGGTTGATGCAATAGGCGTAGATCCCCTTCTGATCCAGTTCTTTGACGGCTTGGCGAGCGTCTTCGATGAGCAGGCGTTCGTCCTTGGTGTCCACGTCTGCGGGCTGGCCGTCGGTGAGGATCAGCATCAGCTTCTTGTTTGCTTTTTGCGCCGCCAGGTAGTGGGCGGCGTGGCGCATGGCGGCGCCCATGCGGGTGGAATAGCCGGCTCGCATCGCCGCCAGGCGACCCTTGACTTCATCGTTCAAGGGTTCGCTGTAGCCCTTGATGTGCAGGTAGCGCACGTCGTGCCGGGTGTTGGAATGGAAGCCGCCGATGGCGAACGGGTCGCCCAGTTTATCCACCGCCCAGGCCAGCAATGACACGGCTTCCTGGCTGAGTTCCAGAATGGTCTGCTCGCTGCCGGCCACTTTCTCGTTGAGCGACTCGGACAAGTCCAGCAGCAGCATGACGGCGATGTCGCGCCCGCTGGTCTTGTGGCTCATGTTGATGCGCGGGTCGGGCGTGGCGCCGCTCTTGAAATCGATCAGCGAGCGCAGCGCGCCATCCAGGTCCAGCTCGCTGCCTTCCTCCTGGTAGCGGATGCGCACTTTTTCCTGCGGCTTGAGCAAGTCCAGCATGCGTTTCAGGCGCTTGGCCAGCGCGCTGTGTTTCTCCAGCAGCCGGTCGATATCCGCCGCATCGCCCTGCGGATGCAAGGCCTCGTAAACGCTTGCCCAATCGGGCCGGTAGGTCTGGCTGGTGTAATCCCATTCCGGGTAATGGCGCGGCGGCAGGCCCTTGATCTCCTCTTCTAGTTCGACCTTGCGATTCTGGTCGAACGCGTCCTCTTCGTCGCCTTCCTCGATGAATTTCCACATCTGACGATTGTCGTCGCGGTAATCGATTTCGGTATCTTTGAAGTGGATATTCGGCAACTGGTCGCTCTGGCGGCGCGCTCTGGCGCCGAACAGAACGGCCAGGTCGGCGATTTCCTGGGTGCCGGATTCGCCTTGCGCCATCAGGGCGTGAAAGCGCTGGGTGAATTCGATGATGTGCGGGTTCCGGTAACCATGGTCAGGATCGAGAATGGCGCGCGACAGCATGGCCAGGCGATGGCGTACCGCCGATTCCTTTTCCGGGTCGCAGGCGTCCTCTGCCGGAACCGGATGCAGCGCCATGAAGATGCGGCGCAAGCCGGGGTATTGGCGCATGGCCAAGCACTCGACGCGCGAATCTTCCAGAAACTCGATGGTCATGCGCTGGAACGGGCTGTAGTTGTCGGCGAAGATGGCCGTGGTCCAGCGCTTGTGCCCGACGATGTGGGCGAGCACCGCGCGGTAGCGGTCGATGCCGGTCACGCCGTTCCTGTCGTCGTAGACATCCGGCAGGCGGATGCCCAGCTTGTCATAGTAGGGAATCGGCTTGCGCAGCTCGTCGAATTTGAGCGAGTACGGCACGAAATGGTCGCTGTCATTCCACAGCCCGCGCAGGGTCATGTCCAGCTTGCGTTCATTGTCGACCAGCAGCGTGCCGTGGCGTTCCCGCTGCATCATGGCGCGGCTGTCCGCCGATTGCAGGCTGAAATATTCGCTCTGGCGCTCGGGGTGGTCGTGGTAATTGCGGATGCCGTATTCCACCCAGTTTTTCAGCCCGCCAATTGAAACCTGGTTCAACAGGGATGGCGTCTGCTGGAAAAAATCCGGCAGGCCAGGGCTGGCAAAGGTGGCGTGAATGCCGTGAATCGAGCCGGTGGTGCGCTCCATGAAATCCAGCGCCAGGTTCATATAGTCCTGCATCTGTTCCTGCGAAGGCAGCCGCAGAGCAATGGCCGCCAGGGATTGCAGGAAGGGCGTGATGGCTTTGCCGTTGGGCGACTTGTGCATCTTGTGGATGAAATCCGAGATGGCAGGCAGAGCCGATTCGCCCAGCGTGGTGGCAACCGACGGCCATTTTTCCAGGAAGATCAGCACCGGCTCGACGCCGCGCCCCATCTTGCACAGAAAATGCGCGTACTCGAGATAGGCATCGATGCCCTCTCTGGACAGCACCGACAAGGCTTCGGCCATGCAGTTCTCGAATACCTGAGCGACCTGCGGGAAGCCGCAGCCGAGCTGCTCCCGGTAGACTTTCATCAGCGGATGCTCGTATTCTGTTTCAGCCATGTTCGCAGTCCTTAGGGATGCGCTGATAACCCCCTCGCCCCTTGCGGGAGAGGGACGGGGAG
>VFSW01009429.1_pt1 | contig 13931 bp, 10 predicted proteins | sample 5358111 | NCBI WGS metagenome assembly VFSW01 (sample SAMN11554181, study PRJNA540505) | mine drainage metagenome | isolation source: sediment from site ElyBrook_90M | place: USA: Ely Copper Mine, Vershire, VT | collected 2017
TATTGAGTCCGGTATCATCTGTAAATTGAGGAGCGGCTGCTAGGTAAGGCGGCGCCTCTCTGGTAGACTGGTTGTGTTCAAGGCAATCAGGACTAGACAGAGAGGACGCGCATGACCCAGTACCAGCTTACGCTAGACACGGAAACGGTGCAACGCCTGTTTACGGGAGACGGCCAGTTGGGCCGCCTGGTGGAGGCGGTCTTGAATCAGGTGCTCAACGCGCAAGTCACCGAGCAACTCCAGGTCGCGCCGTATGAGCGCAGTGAGCAGCGGCAGGGCTATCGCAACGGCTACAAGCCGCGCCAGCTCACGACACGGGTCGGCGCGCTGACGCTGCTCGTGCCGCAGGTTCGTGACGGCGCGTTCTCGACCGAGCTGTTCGCGCGCTACCAGCGCAGTGAACAAGCGCTTGTGCTCACGCTCATGGAGATGGTGGTCAATGGCGTCTCGACCCGCAAAGTCGCCCGCATCACCGAGGAATTGTGCGGGACGGCGTTCGCCAAGTCCACCGTCTCCGATCTCTGTAAAGCGCTCGATCCGCTGGTGACGGCCTGGAACGAACGCGACCTGTCAGCGCAGCGCTTTCCCTTCGTGCTGGTAGATGCACTGGTGGTCAAGGTGCGCGAAGCGGGCCGCGTGCGGGCGGTCAGCGCCTTGATCGCGACCGGCGTCAACGAGCAGGGCTACCGCGAAGTCCTGGGGCTGCAGGTCGGCGACAGTGAGAGCGAACGGACGTGGCAGGACTTCTTTACCTGGCTCAAGGGGCGGGGGCTAGGCGGCGTCGATCTGGTCGTCTCCGACCACCACGGCGGACTGGTCAAGGCGGTGCAGGTGCAGTTTCAGGGCGCCACCTGGCAACGCTGCCAGACGCACCTGTCAGCCAACATCGCTGACGCGACTCCCAAGGCGCTGCAGGAGGAGGTCCATGCGCGGCTGCGCCCGATCTTCACGGCGCCCGACGAGACCACCGCACGCACCCTGTTAGCCCGCTTCGTCGCCGACTACCAGACGAAAGCTCCTGCCGCAGTGGCGACGCTGGAGCGTGGCTTCGAGGACGCGACTGCGGTGTTGGCGCTGCCCGCGCCCTATCGTGTTCGGTTACGCACCACCAACGGCGTTGAGCGGCTCAATGAGGAGATTCGCCGCCGTGAGCGCGTCATCCGCATCTTCCCCAACCGCGAGTCCGTGATCCGGCTGATGGGCGCATTGTTGATGGAGCAAGACGAGGTCTGGACGACGGGCCACCGCTACTTCGACATGACCGCCTACTGGCAGTGGCGGGAGCGCCGTCTGACGCAAACCGCATTGTTCCCGCACTCTGAGGAGGCATCCATGACGCCTTCCGCGTGAATTCTGTAGTCTACCAGTCAGACCAATTTACAGACAATCTCGGACTTGACCCATGGGTCAGCCTCCGACGTATCAACGCAATAGTAATGTGCCAGTTGAGTAACACTCTACCGTATGCGCCACTACTCTACAAGCAGGGCATGATACTACTCATTGAGATAAATTGGCTCTGATTGCTGGTATCCTTTTTACCGGTCAACAGCTGCGATCTTCCTCCACAATAGTGGCCAACTTTCTACTGCTTTTCGAGAATAGCAATTCTACACTGCCTTTCATCACCTCGCGGACAGGAAGGCAGGTAGACGATGACGCGGCGCTTCATATCATCACTTGAGACATCACGTTGGCGCTTTTGGAGCAATCGGCGCTCAGTCGCTTCTGAAGCGGTAGAGCCATTGACTTTCACTCCCGCCAGCCACAAGCTCGACATCGTGTGCTGCGGCACATTCGTTGCATGCTACGCCGGTCAGGAACTTACATTCACGCGCTCACGCAAATCGCGCGAACTGCTCGCTTTCTTGGCGACGCGTCCAGGCATGACCGCCTCCTATGACGATATGATTACTGCTCTGTGGCCAGACACGGAGCCAGATCGTGCCCGACGCCTGCTCATCAACGCCGCCTGGCGGATCCGCTGCAGCCTCCGTGACAGCGGTATGACCGACGTTGATGAGGCGATGTCTCTACTGCGCTTCGACCACGGACGGTATTCGCTCGATACACGCTTCTGCACATGCGATCTTGCGCTCTATGGCGCTGGGCATGCGCGCAGCGAAAACTACTTTCGCCCCTTTGGCCCAGCGGTGGATGACGCACAACACGCCCGTGATGAGGCGCAACGTCTGCTGGAACTCGATACGCTCGTCGAGTCGCCGGTGCTGGCAGGTGAAGCCTATTCGTGGCTGCCAGCGCTTGAGCGCCAACTCCATGATCTGCGCCTGACAAGCCTTCGGCGTGCGCTCGCTCTCACATCACACACCACAGCAGACACCCTGGCGCTCACGATCGCCGAGCGTATCCTCATGCTCGATGCGCTGGACGAAAAGACGGTTGCGCTCACCTTGCGGCTCTATCTCGCGCGTGGCGATACCGCAGCCGCAGCGACGACCTATCGCTCATTCCGCCTGGCACTCGCGCGTCGCTATGGCTCCGCCGCGCCAGATTTGGCGCAGCCCAGTCAGCAACTGCAGGCGCTCTTCGCTCGAGCCGTAGGGAGGGATGCTGCTTCGGGCGAACCAGCGCCTTCCGCGCACGCGCCTGAGGCACAAACACAGGCGCAAGGTCCACCACCACGAGCGCATCTTCAGTGACACCCCTGCTCTTTCGTCTGGAAGGAATGCGGAAGGAATGCGGCCATGATACGGAACGACATCTCACAGGATTCATTGTCAGCGCGTCATGGGACTACGCGCCGCCGGTACGCGCCCCGTCTCTGGGCAGCGCTCATCACGGCGCTGTTCGCACTGGCGTTAGCCTCCCTGGCGGCGCACACGAGCGAGACCAGCAGCGCATTGGGCACGAATGGAGCGGTTGGCGCGCCGGGCACAACTGGGCTGGGTGCGGCGAAGAACTCGCTCGCGCCAACACCCACCGCATCACCCTCGCCCGTGGCCACATCGCCAACAGCAAGCTCAACGACCGCCTCATCTCCTTCATCTGTATGGGGATTGCCCAACCCGGCGCAGTGGGCGCAACAGGCGCTGGCGGCGGTGCTTAGCGCCTTCTTCTCCGGCGCGCTGGCCGCATTGCTGCGCGTGCTCGACTGGTCGCAGGGGCTCGGTGGATCGGCGTTCAACTTCATCACGCGCACGCCGCCGCAGGGCTCATATGCCAGCAACTCGGTCATCACACTGTGGCGCTGGGTCATGGGTGTCGCCGACGCCGCGCTGGCGCTGCTCACATTGTGGGGCGGCTACCTCGTTATGAGCAGCCATGCGCTGGATCTGCGCGCTCATAGCGCCATGCGGATGGTCCCACGTATTGCGCTCGCCGCGCTGGCGGCCAACCTCAGCCTGGCCTTCGTCACCTTCATCATCGATCTGGGCAATGCGCTCAGCAATGGCGTAGGGCAGATTGCGCTGCCGGGCTACGCGGCGGCGAGCGCTACCCAGCAGGACCTCGCCACGCTGATCCTTGCGGTGGTCTACGCAGTCGTCGGCTTCCTGCTGGTCGCGCAGATGCTGCTGCGCCTGGCGCTGCTCGATGTGCTGATCGTGCTCGCGCCGCTCGGCTTTCTCTGCTGGGCGCTGCCCACCACACAGGCCTGGGCGCGGCTGTGGACCTCGACCTTCGTGGCGACGGCGCTCGTGCAGTTCCTCCAGATCCTCGCCTTGCGCCTAGGCGGGCTGCTGATCAATGAGCTCACGCCGGGGCGGCTGGACAGTGCCACGCTGACGCTGCTCGTCGGCATCGCGGCGCTGGCTCTGACCTTCAAGCTCCCCGGTATGCTGCAGAATTGGGCGCTGCGCTCGATCGGCGCGGCGAGCACGATGGGCGCGCTGGAGCAAGGCGCGGCGGTCGTCCAGGCGATTGGCTCCGTCGCCATGATGGCGTTCGCCTGAGGGTATGCTCCCCTGCAAGCGGCGTGTCACGCGAACACTAGGAAGGAGAGGCATCGAATGGATTTACATCGGCAGGACATGCTGACGCTTGGTATCGTGATAGGCGTGGTGGTTGGTGGCGGAGTCGTCCTCGCCACGCTGCTCGCCATCATCCTCGCGCCACTCGCGCCATGGCTCGTCAGCGCCAGCGGTTCATCGGGCGCACCACTCAGTTCAGGCCCGTGTAACGCACAACTCTCGGCGGCCTCACCAGCGCCTCTTGGCGTCGCGCTCAGCGGAGCGGCCCCAGCGCAGGTGAGCGCTGCCTCTCTCTCCCTCCAGCGATCGTTGGCCAACCATACTGCTCGCCAGATCAACCAGGTCTAGCCAGCAACGAGATGTTCAGCGCCAGGGACACGGCGCGGCGATGACGCAGGGGTCCTATGCGAACACGGGCGTAGAAATTCAGCGGTCACTGGATACTTGTGTGGCACCCGGACCGCGCGCGGCGGCGGTCGTCGCGGCGGCGCTTGCGATGGCGGCGCATCTGTATGATTGTCCACCATCTGGGATGGACGCCTGCTATGACGCGGGCTTTCCAGCCGCCGCGCTCGCCTACTGGGCAAGAACCTGCCCTGGCTGCTCCGAATGGCGTAATGGCAACTTGCAGTGCGTGATGTTTGTCGGCGCGGCCTACGCCCTGGCGGGCCTGCCGCTCCCCGCGATGGGCAACGCCATCGCCTTCTGGAGCCTGTATGCGGGCCGTCCAGGCTGGAGCGAGATTCCAGCCGGCGCCGCCCGGCCCGGCGCGCGGGGGCTGCCCGCGCCAGGTGACCTGATGGTCTGGTATGCGGCGCGTGATCCAACCGTCGGCCATATCGCCATCGTCATTGGCGTCCAGCCACCAGCCGCCAGCGCGTCGGGCGCGGTCACCTTCGCTGAGGCCAATGGCCCCGCCCCCATCGTCACCGAACCGTTGTTACCCAATTTACTGGTCGCGACCTGGTCCAGCTACACCGTGCTGGGTTACATCCGGCCGGCATAGCTAATTTTCGCAATTCGCGGACGAGAGGAAGGAGCGCATTCCATGCAAGGCACGATCCAAGCCCTCTTCACCAACTGGCTCAATATCGGCACCGGCGTCGCCGCGCTGGTGATCGCCTTCTACCTGATGTGGGCGGGCTATCTCCTGCTCACCTCGAGCGGCAACCCGCAGCAAGTGCTGCGCGCGAAGGAAGCCTTCTGGCACGCCGTCGCGGGCGGTGTGATCGTCCTTGCCGCGCGAACCATTGCCGCCGCGGTCTGAGCGCCACCAGCAGTTTTCAGATCGCACGCTGCTGTCAGAAAGGACTGCCACGCAATGCCCTATTCACCGCATGCTCAGGAAAGACCACCAGCGGGGTCGCGGCACGAGTTGCCGACCCATCTCCATGTTGAAGACCGCCTGATCGCAGGCATGACCGTGCGCCAGACGCTGCTGCTCTCAGCGGGGGTATCGGTCAGCTACAGCCTGTGGCTGCATCTCGCGGGCCTGCAATCGGGCATCCAGGCTGCGCTCGCGCCAGCGCGAGCCGCTGGGCTGGCTGCACTGCTCGCGTTAATCGTCCGCATGGCGATCGCGGCGCTCCCCGCCGCAGTGTTCGCGCTGGTCGCGCTGGCCCGCCCTGCGGATCGCCCACTGGAGGAATGGCTCGTCATCGCGCTGCGCTACGCAACGCTGCCCAAGACCCTGGTCTGGCGCAGCGTCGGCGCAGACGGGATGGAATGGCGCCTCTTTTCCGCCGATGGCGCACGGACGACGCAGCAGCCCCGGTTGCTGCTCGCTGAAGACGAGGGCGACCCTGACGAGGACGCAGAGGACGCATATGCGGACCTCGACATGGAACGCAACGGACTGATCCGCTCACGGTCGGGGAAAGGAGGTCTGCGCGCATGAGAATGCACACACATACTGACACACCAAGAGGCCCGCTCTGGAGACGGATCTTCCACCATGGCCCCGCCACAGCGAAAGCGTCTTCTCGCTATCCCAGTGTGCAGCATAGCTTTCTCTCGCTGCATGGCGTGCAGGATGATCTCCTGTGCCTGACGGCGTCTCCAGCGGGGACAGATGACACGATTTCCAGCGGTCGGAACAGTGGCCAGCAGCGCAGCGCCAGGCGCACGAGTCAACGGGCTAGCGACGCGTTGCTCTATCGCGCAGTGGTCGAGGTAGGCAGCTTGAACTTTGGACTGAAGAGTGCTGGCGAGCAGGAGGCGATTCTCTCAGGCTACGCCGCCTTCCTCAACAGCCTCGGCTATCCCGTGCAGTTGCTCACGCGCGTGCTGCCGCTCGATCTGGCTCCCTATCTGACACGGTTGCGCGAGGCAGGCGTCAGCGCCAGCCCTGCGTTTCATCGCCTCATCGAAGACCATCTGCGATATGTGCAGGCGCTGGCGACAGGGCGCGCGCTGCTGGAGCGCCGCTTCTATCTCGTGATCCCCGCCGAGCAGGCGCCAGGAGGGCTTCCAGGGAACCGCAGCGCAGACAGCGACAGGAATGCCGCGATACCGGACGCGTCACCTCATGATCCCGGTGCGCTGCTGCAGCGGCTGCGCGCCATCACGCCCGGCGCACGGAAGGCGCGACACGCAAGCGAGCGTCAGCGCGCGTACGCGGCCATCGCACAGCGACTCACGCTGCGCGCCGACGATGTCATCCGCCAGCTCGCTCGCTTTGGCGTTGAGGGCCGGCGTCTGCGCACGGCAGAGCTCCTCTCGCTGTATGCGGAGTGTCTGGCCCCAGCCCTGGACTCGTCTGTTTCCAAGGAAATATGTCGTGGCGAGAGCGGTCCAGCGTATTCGCTGTTCGCGCCGTTTGCCATTCATGGCGCGGTGGATCTTCAGCTCCGGGAGTCACCCCTTACTCACGAAAGCGCAGAGATGGCGGCCGTCGATGAGGACATGGAGCACTGGGCGCAAGATGTCAGCGCCGAAGATATGCGCATCGTGCGAGGAGCAGACACCGTGCTGGATCGCCTCGCGCCTGCCGCCGTCGAGATCAAACGGGACGCGCTGCATGTGGACAACCTGTGGATGCGCGCGCTGGCGGTGACCGGCTATCCCCGCTCCGTCACGCCCGGCTGGCTGGCGATCCTGATCGATCTCGATCAGCCGTTCGAGCTCTCCCTGCACATCCGCCCGCTCTCGTCGCGCGCGATGATCCGGCAGCTCACGAGCCGCATGGTGGCGCTGCACTCCTCACGCCTGCTCGACCAACGCCACGGACGGCTGCCTGATCCAGAGCGCGAAGTGGCGTATAGCGACATGGAGCGTCTGCGCGACGCGCTCCAGCGGGGCGATGAGCGCGTCTTCAGCCTGGCGCTCTACCTGCTCGTGCGCGCGCACACCCGCAAAGCGCTCGATGAACGCTGCGCGCGGTTGCAAGCGACACTCGACCACCTCCAACTGGAGTGCCGTCCCGCAACGCTGGAGCATGATCTGGGCTTTACGTCGTGTCTACCTGAGGCGCGTGACCGCTTGGGGCGCTACCGCACCTTCGACACGAGCGGGCTGGCGACCGCCTTCCCCTTCACCGCCAGCGGCCTTTCGATGCGCGAGGGCAGCCTCTATGGCGTCACGCCGGATACCGGCTCCCTGGTGATTTTGCAGCCCTTCGCGCCCGAACTCGAGAACGCCAATCAGGTGGTCTTCGCCAAGAGTGGCGCGGGCAAGTCCTACGCCTGCAAGATCCAGGCGTTGCGTGCGCTCTTACTTGGCGCGCGTGTCTGTGTCGTGGACCCAGAGGATGAGTACCGTCGCCTCGCCACAGCGGTAGGAGGCCAGGTCATCCGCCTGGCGCCCGGCTCGGCGCAGCGCATCAATCCTTTCGATCTGCCCCAGCCTGCGTCTGAGGAGACAGGTCAGTCCCACAGCACGTCCGACGGCGCGTTTACGGGTAGCGATACCGAACGCGCGGCGGGTGATGCGCTCGCGGACAAGATCCAGGCGCTGCATGCGCTGCTCGACCTCCTGCTGGCGGATCGCACGCCAACGGGGGCCGTTGGCCTCTCACAGCGCGAGAAAGGACTGCTGGACCGCTGTCTCTACGAGACCTACCGGCGCGTGGGTATCACGAGCGATCCGCGCACCCACGACCGGCCAGCGCCGCTGTTGCGTGATCTTTACGACACCCTCCACAGCAACGTCTGTGGCTCAGATACCTTTGGCCTCGCGGAACGGCTGGAGCGTTATGTCCACGGCAGCCTCGCCTCGCTCTTCTCCGCGCCCACCAACGTCGCGCTCGACAACCCGCTGGTGGTCTTCGATGTCCGCGACCTGGATGGTGAGCTCCGTCCCCTCGGCCTCCTGCTCATCGCCGACTATGTCTGGACGCGGGTGCGCCAGGCGCGCCAGCCGCATCTACTGGTAATCGATGAGGCGTGGTCGCTGATGCAGCACACCGAGGGTGGGCGCTTCCTGGCAGGACTCGCGCGGCGGGCGCGTAAACACTATCTCGGTCTCATCACGATCACGCAGGATGTCGAGGACTTCCTCGGCAGCGAGTGGGGCCGGGTGGTGCTCGCCAACAGCAGTATCCAGTTGCTGATGAAGCAGGACAGCACCACGATTGACGCCGTGAGCGACGCCTTCCACCTCTCCACCGGCGAACGCCACTATCTGCTCGCCTGCCACAAAGGCGAGGGCTTGCTCTTCGCGCGTGGCGGCCATGTCCAACTGCGCGTTGAGGCCAGCCAGATGGAGCATGCGCTCATCACCACTGATCCTCGCGAGCTTGCCCAACGTGCGGCGGAAAGCGCCAGCGACGAACACAAGGAGCCGCAGCGAGCGGCAGAAGCAGGCGCTCACACACGTCGCGATGGGCAACAACCCTACGAGGAGCCTGGCGTCGGTTCGGGCGGTGATCCAGAGGATGAACCTGAAGATGAACCTGAAGAGGATGACAGCGCGCTCGAAGACGACGAAGCCACAGCGTCCATGACACGCCCACCGGAGCATTTCGCACGGCTCAGAATCATCGCGCGTGGTGGACGCGACAGCAGTGCGCCAGATCCGACAACTGCTTCAGACAATACGGATGACACAGGACTGATGGAGAGGCAGAACGCGCTACAGGCGCATGCCATGGAAGGCGCTAATCATCACGAACATCACCGTCGGGATGGTGGGGAGAACGACCATGCCACAGAGTAAGCAAGTGCGGGTGGCGAATAACGACCTGGCGCGCATCCCGGCGAAACCCGCGACACGGTTCGACGACGCGGACATTGTGGCGGCCAGACAGCGACATTCGTTGGTTCACCTACTGGAGCGCCACGGCATCGTGGTCACTGGTTCAGGGCCTCGCCGCACGGCGCGTTGCCCGTTCCATGACGACCAGTCACCCAGCCTGAGCGTCTACCTGGATTCCAATCGCTACTACTGCTTCGCCTGTGGCGCAAGCGGGGACGCGATCTCACTCCTGCAGCGCCTGGATGGCCTCGACTTTCGCGAGGCCGTCACGCGCCTGATCGCTGACACGTTCAGCGCTTCCGACACGGCGGATAAAGTCGACACGGCTCTATCAGCAGATGTGCGACAGATGCGGCAGGCTGATCCCTCGCAGGTGCCCGCAAGCGACATACGTGCGACGAATGTCGATACACCTCCAGATATCCTGACCGTCGCAGCCGCGCTCTACCAGGCCGCGCTTGCTGCCAGTTCAGAAGCGCAAGCCTATTTGCGCCGGCGTGGCGTTACGGGCGAGAGCGCGTGGCGTATGCATGTCGGGTATGGCCAACCTGGCGCACTGCGTAGTTTCATCGGCGATTCTCCTACACTGATGGCGGAGGCGCGAAGGCGCGGCCTGCTCGACCCATCTGGCAAGGAGCGTTTGGAAGGACGCATCATCATCCCAGAGATGCGGAATGGACGCTGCCTCTGGATGGTTGGGCGCTCACTGACGTCTGACGACGCTGACGCCGACGCTCGCCCGCAGTCATCGCGCAGTGTGACGCCGAAATACCTCGGTGTCACCGCGCCAAAGCCCCTCATGGGCATCGGTATCCTCCAGGATCATGACATGTCCCCCACCGAGGGAGCGCTGGGGGTATCCAGGCCTGTGAGGAGTCGCGCATTACGAGACATGAACGGCGTCATCGTCGTGGAGGGTCCCTTCGATCTCCTAGCGGCGCAGCAATGGCGCGTGCCCGGCCCCCCTGTAGCGCGGGTTGGCGCGCCCACGAGCCACCGGCAACTTACCGAACTCATCACCTTCGCGGCTGGGCGCCCAATCTGGCTGGCGCTCGACGCCGATGCCGCAGGCGATGCTGGCGCCGAACGCCTGCGATCAGCGCTGGCGGCGGCGCGCTATCCAGGCCCCATCTACCGGCTGCGCCCACCGCTAGGCGCAAAGGATTTTGGGGCGCTGGCAGGAGTGGCCGCAGCCCGTATGGCCGTCGTGCGCACGTTGACGCATCCCGCAGACTGTGCAATGTCTCAGATCCCCGCGCTCTCCACTGACGCCATGACATTCTCATCTGACGCCATGACATTCTCATCGAGCGCTACAAGTCTGCATCCAGCCGCAGTGCACTCAACGGAGGCCGTCCCATGAGTGCATTCATCCTAAAGTGGTGGGCTCAAGCGAAACATCTGATGCGTGCTTGGACGCGCGTCGCTGTGCGATCCACGCACTGGGTTGCAGGCGGCGGGTGGACGCTTCTGTCGCACTGGCGCGCGGCGCAGCGCCGTCCGGATTACGTGATCGAACTCATCCCACCGCGTGCGGAACGGGACAACGCTCTGGATACGCTGGCGCTGGATAATTTGTTTCAGTCGCTGCTCCTAACCGCGCGTGAACCTATCGCGCTGGAAATCTACGGCGCGCCCCACGAACGGAGGCTGCTGGCCCGAGCGACGTCGGCTCGAAGCCTCGGGCACCTGTGCGCCCAACTTCGCGCACATGCGCCGCAGGTCGAGGTGCGGCAGGTGTCTTCACCACCTGACGCGACGGGGCAGAATATGTCAGCAGACCTGGGTCTGGCGCTGTCCTCATTGACGTGTGATCCACTCAGCCTCAGGACTGGTGATCGCCTGTGCGCGCTCGAACTACGGCTGCAAGGAGGCGCACATCTGCCGCTCAAGCTCTACCAGCGCGAAGAACTGAGCGCGCAGGGGGTGGATCCACTGCTGGGCGCGCTCGCCGCGATGGATGGTCTGCCGGCTGGTGGGCGAGCGGTGGCGCAGTTAGCGCTAGCGCTGGCGCCTGAGCGGTGGTCACGCGATCAGCAACGCCTCGCCGTGGAGCACCCGCTGGCGCAGGAGCAGGCGCGCGAACGCGCACAGCTGCGTGCGGGTACAACAAATTCGGTGAGCGGCGCTGGAACCACAGGTGGGGCTGGACTGGGCGCGCTGGCGCCGCTCGCGCTCCTTGCGCTCGTCGGCCTCGCGCTGTATACGCATGCGAGCATCGCCCAACCGCATGGCAGCTCACTTGTCACGCCACTCTCTGGAACATACTTTGATCCGTCGCGCCTCACTAGCCTTATTGGGCGCGTCACCGCGCCATTCACGCGCCTAATCCCACTAGGTCTCGTCCTGCCTAGTATCGTTACCGTCATTGCGCTGGTTGTCTTCGCGCTGGCTCTTCGGACGCGGTTGAGCCATACCAAGATTTACAGCATGCGGCTCGTTGAGGAGCGCACGACACCGATCGCCGCCCGTATGCGCCTGACCCTGTTTGCCATTGCGCCTGTCGCAGCAGTCGTCACGAACCCGCCATCGCTAGAACACGAGGCCCCATCGCTGCAGACAGCGGATGAGGAGCAAAAGCCTGAGAAGGCCATGAGTCAATTTGCATACGGCATGCGTCGCGTGAACGCTTTCCTCAACGCACATATCAGCGCTTGGATCATGACACAGCGCGCTCACAGCGCCGTAGGCGTCACGCTCGACCAGACACTGCTGCAACTGGTTGCGGCATACCGGCAACATCACCTTGCCAGTGGCGCGCACTTTGTTCCACGACGGCGCTGGGTTGTGTGGCCAACGCTTTTCACCCAAGGCTGGGCGCGGCGCGCTCGCCACTCTCGCGACCTATTGAATGTGCGCGAACTAGCGGCGCTCTGGCATCCACCGCAGGGCGAGACAGAGACGCCTCTCCTCGAACGCGGACGAGCGCATACACTGCTTGCGCCGATCGCGCCACTGGCCCACGGGTATCGCATTGGCCGCTCCACCCAGGCGAATCTGAGCGCGCCGGTGCGCCTGCCCACCGAGGCGCTGCGCCATAACACGCTGCTGGTCGCCAAAACCGGTAAGGGCAAGAGCTCGCTGCTATTGCATCTGGCGCTGGCGCAGGTAGCGGCACAGGATAGAGATACCACGCCACTGAGCGACACGGCATTCCTGGCAGCGGCTGCTGGCAAACCCAGATCCCGCCTCGACCATCGTGAAGGACTCGTCGTGATCGACCCGCATGGTGATCTCGTCAACACCCTACTGACGCTTGTGCCCACTGAGCGGCGTGACGACGTGCTTCTGGTCGATCTCGCCGATACCGCCTATCCGGTTGCGCTCAATCCACTCGATGCGCTCTTTGGGCGCGACCGCGACAAAGCGGTGGAGAGCCTGCTGGCAGTCCTTTCCCAGATCTGGGCCAAGTTCTGGGGGCCGCGTATGCAGAACGCGCTCGAATACGCGCTCAAGACGCTCTATGAGGCCAACGAGACGCTGATCGCGCGCGACCCACAGCAAGGGCCTGATCAGCAGTTTACGCTGCTCGATGTCGCGCCGATCCTCTCAGCGCCAGGCTTTCGCCGTGATGTCCTGAGTCTCACGCAGGACCAGGCGTTACGGACCTGGTGGACGCACTATTACCAGCCCCTCGACTTTCGCCTGCAACTCGAGATCATCAATCCCGTGCTGACCAAGATCGCCGCCTTCTCCGGAAGCCGGGTGGCCCGGCGTATCGTCGGACAGGGGCGCTCGACCCTCGACCTGGGCGAGATCGTGCGGTCGGGACAGATCCTGCTGGTAAACACTGCCAAAGGCGTCGTCGGCGCGGAGACCGCGACGCTGATTGGCGCGACCTTGCTCGGCGCGCTCCAGGCTAGCCTCGAAGAACAGGGACGCCTTGCGCCCGAGCAGCGCCGCCACTTCCTCACGATCATCGACGAGTTCCAGACCCTGCTCGGGGTGGACTATGCGGCGCTCCTCTCGGAGTTGCGCAAGTTTGGTGGGACGTTCGCGCTCGCCACCCAGACGCTTGCCCATCTCGACGCGCTCGACCCGACACTTCGCCCAACCACACTCGCCAACGTGGACGCGCTCTACGCCTTCGCGGTCAGCGCCGAGGACGCGCGCACGCTCACGCACGAACTGGACGAGGCGGTCACGCCGGTTGACCTCATCAACCAGGATGATTTTCACTGCTACGCCAAGCTGACACTCGCTGGTCGTCGCCTGCCCGTCTTCTCCCTGGCGCTCGATCCGCCACCAGTCGGGGACCCCACGCTCGCCGCCCAACTGCGAGCGCGGGCGCGGCTGCGCTATGCGCGTCCGCTGGCGGTCGTCGAAGCGGCGCTGGCGCTGGCGGCGGCGCGCTATCTCCCTCGCCATGAAACCGGCGCTACTCGGGACACTCAGGACACTCATGCGCCTATGGATGACGGATCGAGCCAGTCTGACGCCAGTCAGGCGCGGGAAGTCCATGACGAGGGAGCAACTGTCAGTTTTACGGCTGTTCAGAAGGACACAGACATGATGAGCGGCATTGCGCCGCGCACGACGCAACGTGGTCGCTTCGGTCGGCGTCCGCGCGCCGGTGGTTCAAGGGGGACACGTGAGGGAGCGCCAGCCTTCGACCTGTGGACGGAGCTGCTCGGTGACTCAGAGGTAGACCGGCAGGCCACCTCGACAAACCCAGCAAACCCAGAGACAGGTGACGGAGAGGAGGTGGAATCATGACATCCACGCAACGAATGCTCGCCCGCGAGCAGGGTAGCCCAGCCTCTCATGATGCAGCCTCCTAGAATGCCGCGCAGGAGCGGACCCTGGAAA
>VFSW01009430.1_pt1 | contig 13930 bp, 19 predicted proteins | sample 5358111 | NCBI WGS metagenome assembly VFSW01 (sample SAMN11554181, study PRJNA540505) | mine drainage metagenome | isolation source: sediment from site ElyBrook_90M | place: USA: Ely Copper Mine, Vershire, VT | collected 2017
CCCCCCTCTCCCCCCCCACCCCCCCCACCCCCCCCTCCCCCCACCCCGCCCCCCACCGCGACCCCGACCACGACCACGACCACGACCCCGACCGCGACCCCGACCGCGTAAGCATTCTCCAGGCAGGAAGCATTGCCGGCCCCCTTATCACCGTGCGCCTGTGAAGACCACGATGTGGATGTGTTGGTTGAAGAATTCGTAGAGCAGTGCGAAGAGGAGAGATCCTCCCAGCGCGATACAGACGATTGCGGCGAGCAAAGAATCCCCCCGCAGACGGGACAGCGGGCGGCATCTCCGTTCCGGCTGTTTCACTTTGGGGTTCCTTTCATACCAAGCAGTAACGGCCCCGGCCATGTCCTCAGCGGCATTTTCCAACTAGGAAGCATTGTCGTCTCCTCATTTGGGTTGCGTGGGTAGCTGAAAAGGAAACGCGGTCATGTCCACGATCACCGCGCGGTTGACCAGGACTCGGGCTTCTGACGGGTAGGGCTCAACTTCGCGGAACGTACCACGAGAGAGTGTCACGTGGAAACGATCGTCCTCGGGAATCCAGCTGGCGTGCGTGAGCACCAGCACATCATGGTGGACCGCGGCCAGCCTGCCGGCGTAGTTGAACGACAGAGTGCGGATGTAGTAGCTGTCACCGATTGTCAGTTCGTTGTCCATTGGATTTGCTTTCTGTATGGGGGAGAACATGGTTCACTTCTTGAGAGTGTAAGTACATTGTTTCATGTGTACAGCTATATTCACAGGATTGAACTCCTGTTTCAGTATTCCTTCAAATTGTACGATTTGACCAGCTATTAGGGTTGAAAGCAAAGGATTTTTGGCGTCTTTTGCTGTTGTAAATATGTAGAATGAGTGTGTGGCATCCAACATATTGTACATTTGCACTTCCTGTTGATTGACCTGAACTGCTTGACCGATTCCTCGGACTGTCTTACCAACCCACGAACGACGTTCCGTCTCATGCTGCTCCGCCAACTTTGCAGTCACATTTTCGTTGCGGAGTCTGTTAACTGTTTTCCATTCGGCCGACATAATATTCATCCGAACCATCAGATCTCCAAGAAAAAGTGGTTTGTCAGCCGGGGGCACACCAGGTACTTCCTTTACGGGTACGACAACCACGGGTACGGAAGGTTTCGGTTGTTCCACAATCACAACGGGAGAGGCTTTTGATTGTGACGGAGGGTTGAGGCTGGGTCGCTCTAGAAGCGGTACGGTGGCTTTGGGGAGAGGTTTTGGATTTGTCGGGAACGCGGGCCCAGGTTTTTTCAGTACGGAGGAAGGGAACGTATCTACAGGAGACGGAATGCCAGTCTGCCTACGTTCGCTGAAGGCCATCCAGAAAAACAGGTATACAAAACCCATCGACGCGAGGCTTCCGAGAGTGCCAGCGACAATGAGGACGCCGGGGAGACGGGTGCTGATTCGGAGCACGGACTTCATGATATTTGTTCCTTGAGTAAGGCCCTTGGCGGGCAGGTCTCTAGGGGGTTTGCCTACGGGTTTCCTAGACCGATAGAGTGAAACAGACCGGTCTGTCAGCGGATCATTCAGCTGCGGAACGGCGGCGTTTGATCTCGTTGCCGATTTGTCTGGCTTTCATTTCGTTGGACAGATATTCACCAAAGGCCCAGTCACGAACTATTCCGAGACGAGCACGACGATTCATTGCGGCAACCATCCTGTCCAATGCCTCGACGAGATTTTCCATTGTTTCCTTGGCCAGGTCTTTCTTGAGCCGCTTCATTGCCGTTTCCCTCGTTCGTATGTCTTATCACTACACTTTTAATATAACATTGCCCTTCCAGGCTGTCAACCCTTTTTCTGGAATTATTTTGGAATTTTTCCGAGCATCAGATTTCAATAACTTTCCCAATTTGGAGTTCTGGATTGTGTGTTACCATGATTATCTGGATATCCAGCTCTTTTGACAGAGCTAAAAATAATTCCTGTACAGCAGGTACATATTGCTTTGAGAGCATCTTCATGGGCTCGTCCAAAATGAGCAGTCTTCTCCTCCTGGGCAATGATAATAAAAGACAAGCTAATCGTAGGGCCATGCTTGTCACGTCGATCACCCCTCCCCCCGAGGAGTCGATCGGGTCCATCTCGTGTCCGTCCCGCGCAAACAACAGTCTTGCCTCCGTTTTCCCGCGCGCCTTCCGGAAATCGATCCGAAACTCGGGAGCCTCCTCCCCGAACACGGCTTCGAGGCATCTGCTAACAACACTGGCAATTTGCTTGTGGCAGTTCTCCTGAATCCGCTGGGCAACCTCCTGGAAGATCTGCTGGGCTTGCTGAGCAGTCTCGACCTCTTGCCGCGTGCCCACGCGTGCCTGCTCCTCCTCCTTGACTTGCCGCTGCGCGTGCCGGTAGTCGGCGCGGAGAGAGTCCAGACGTTTACGGTAATCGTTCTCCATATTCCTTCTCGAAGGTCTTCACTTGTTCCTCGTACTTCCTGGCCAGTTCCTCTTCCTCGACCTCCAATTTCTCCATCAGCAATTCTGCCTCTCTAATCGAGTCGCTGCCGAATTGTTCCTTCAACTGGATGGTCAGTTGATCTAGTTTTGCTTGGTCCTTATACTGTTCACGCTGTAGCTGGGCCTCCAGTCGTTTCAGTTTTGTGAATTGTTCAAGGTTCAGGGTGCCACTCGTCCATTCTCATGAAATGCTCTCCATGTAAGTGGCCAACCCATCCGGAACATATCCTCACACTGGTTGGCTGCCTCGGATATTTCCGCTTGGGGATAACTAGGGTAGGCGGCTTTCTCGTCTCTGGTACGCAAAGACAAAAAATGCATCAGTGCCCTCGGATTTGCTGACACCCAGCAGGATGAGTAGATACCCACTGGCAGGACGGTACGGGCAACCTCCCTGGCAATTCCTCGTTTCAGCAAAGATTGGTACGCATCGTGGGCGAAGGTGCAGGAGACTTGCAGGGATCGTACGGCGTCCTCGTATTGTTTCTCAGCGGCGACAGTGAATTCGGGGCGAGCGCTCTTGAATCCTTCCACCGGGACCATTTTACGGTCACGACGAGGTATCCAGTAGATGGGCTCCAGTTCCTTGTAGCGGGCGCTCTCCTCATTAAAAGACATGGTCCTATGTCTGTGCCACTCCCGAAAAACAAAGATGGGAGCATGGACGAAGAAGGTCAGTAACCCATGTTCAAAGGGACTGGCGTGTCTGCATTTCATAAGATAATTAATAAGCCCGTAATTATCGCCGGCAGGCGTATCCGCGAAGCGTAATGCCTCTTCCCCCGAGGTGCTGACCTTCGCGGCGGCAACCACGCTTGAATCTCCCCCGCATTGATTAATCAGCCGCACCGTGATTGCGCTGGTGAAGATGGGGTCCATCATTTCATCCTTTCCTGTCGAGGATCTTGAGGATTAGACGTTTCACGTCCTGGGGCATCCTCTCCTGCTCCAGCAGTCGTTCTACCTCGTGGGTGAAGTTCGCGGCCGAGTCGGACAGGTTTGTCAGCTCGTCGAGGAAATGCTCGAAGTCGATGGTGTTGACCTTACTGGGTAGGGTATCCCTGTCGAGGAACTTATCCCTGGACGTGTCGAGGTAGTGACGGGTGATCGTCCCATCTGCGTGGAGGAGTCCGACACAGGGTTTGTACGGGATCTCGTCGGCTTTTCGTCGTATCAGCGTCCCGTTGTTCCACACGGTGCAATCCCCTGATTTCGCGTGAAAATGTTGGTGATTATCACCGATGATCGCCACGTCGAACCCTTTCAATCGTCCCCCAACATTCGCCAGCCGGCTTTCCTTGGGAGCCCCGAGATATCCTGTTGTTTTGGTCCACAGATAAGCGTGACACATAGCAACATTAAGGTGCATATCATAACGACGTTCGGGTGGTTTAATAGGGAACCCCCAAGGGAACCCCCAGACCATCATCGGTGTTCCCGCGCCGACCTCGATGGGCTGTCCGGGTTGCAGCATGACAATCTTTCGGGCCTTGACCAGGGTGTAAAAACTGCTCTTGCGGATGTCTGCCCAGGAGTGGTTCACCATGTCGTGCTGTCCGGGGACGGCGTAGCAATCGGGCAGGTAGGTCAACGCGAGGTTGACTAACTCCGAAGGGGAACTGGGCCGGTCGAAGATGTCACCAGCGATGATGACCGCACAGGAGTGACTTCGGGCTAGCCGGTCGATCTGTTGGAGGTAGTCCTGTTGCACACCGTACCAGTCCGCATCGGCACGAGCCAACGGCATTTTGTGACTGAGATGCAAATCGGAGCAGACAGCGGCTAGGACCGGATTGGCTTTCCGCAGACTGGGCAAGTCTTCACCCTGGCTAGCTGTTCCTTTACTTCGCATAGTCGCTTCTCCGTCTCACGACGTCTTTCTTCCATCTCTGTCATTTCGTTCAGTAGCTCCCGCAGTCCCTCCCGCCGTTCTCTCAGGGCGAGGATCTTCTCTGCTGTCTGTACGGCACTGGACACGCTCAGGAGCGTCGTTGCCGCACGATCTCTCCTTGAGGTGACCTCGGACACGTCAGACAGCAGAGAACGCAACGTGAAGGCTTTTTCCCTTACCTGTACGATTTTCCTGCATCTGTCTTCCATTCTGACCAAGTGGATGTTCGCCCCCTCTACCCATGCCAGCTCGTCTCGTCGTCTCCTGGCTTCCTGTAGTCTCTGCTGGCTGACCTCCCCCTTGATCCTGGCCTTCCGAAGGAGAGAGCCCATCTCACTGAGGGCGGCGTCCATCACGTCGAGGGCAACAACAGTGTTCAGCTCCTTGGAGACCTGGCCGGGGGTCAGTCCGAGCCAGAAGGGTGGAGATAATTGAAGCTGGAAGTTAGATTCTGACGTATTAAGTAATCCTTCAATCTCTGCTGGAACTGTTGTGCCAAAAGCTCGGTAAGCCTCCATATCATCAAGCCGATAGTAGTTTCCTTTAGTGCCTCCAAGATGTCGGCGAATGGTATGTCCATCAACACGCAGGCAGATAGAAGCAAAATCAGATCCGTGTCGGATAAAATGCTTTCCGCTAGGACGATTGAGGATAAGCCAGCGCAGACCTCGGAGAATAGCAGACTTTCCTGCTGAGGTAGGTCCGACGATTGTTGTAACTCTAGGATCGAACGTAACAGTGATTCGTTCATGGACCTGGTAATTCCTTATTGTCAGGGATTCGAGCATCGCATGTTCCGAATGTAATCTGAGTCAATATTCCGAAGGCAATCTGGATCGAGGATGTCTAAAAACTCGTCCAGCCGTGAGACGATAACCTCTGGAGTATTGAAGCGGCCAAAAAATACCGGCTCCCGCCAGGGTACTTCCACACTGAGACGGTGAGGCATGAAAACGAGGGGTTCCCTGCGGTCCCGTTTGGTGATCAGGATCCATGAAAAGGAACCAGCTTGAGCATGTGCTTCCTCCGCTTGCTGGAACCATTTTTCGTAGAGCTGGACGGCCGCGTCATCCGGTTTGTCCAATAGGTCGGCGAAAGTGTGACCAGAATATCCGCGCTTAATTTCTATGGTCAACAGATCGATCAGGGGCTGACCGATCGGATCGACGGCGCTGATGTCCCCGTAGGCATTTTTGGTTTTCTTCCCTGTCTTACCCCTCATCGTCGCGCGGGCTCCAGAGCCGCTAGTACGCCAGAACACGGAGTCGTTTTTTCCGTTTGTCCACCACAAGGACAACGTTTTGGCGACATACCTCTCAAACGAGTAGCCTTTTTTCGACTTATTCATATCTACGTCTCCGGTCAGGTCGGCAATCCTGTTCGATGTCACTCCACGTCTTGGTGGTGATCCTGCGCAGTCGTCTCTCCAGATGCTTCCCCTCGACGCGAGCGATGAGTCCCTCGATCGGTCCCTTGTAGTCGAATTCCGGGGCAGTCAGGCAGGCCCCGCTCTTACTCCAGTGTTTTTCCTCAATCAGGTAATGCACACAGGAGCCGACGTCATCTATCCCCAAAGCAGAATATATGGGTATTTCGATGGTCCGCTCCTTGCCGGTCAGACGGTTCTTCTTCACCTGGATCTGAGCGGTGATGCCTGTCTGCCGTTCTTTCCCCTTCACAGTCTTCCGGATCTTCCCCTTGACTGATGACCACAGTTCCAGCGAGGCGTAGAAGCGCAGAGCATGTCCACCGCTGCGTGTCTTTTTCTCGAAACCGAAGCCAATGTTATCCCTTGTCTGGGCGATTACGATGAGGATGGACTTCGTCTCTTTCAGCCGGTTCAGGGCCAGCCGAATACCCGAAGAATTGACTTTCGCCTTGCTCGTGCCGTAACTCCCTGATGTCTGTTTTCCTTTCCTAAAAGCAGTTTTCTGCTCATCGAATTTGGCGGACTCGTCGTCGGTGGTAAGGGCATCCATCGAATCCAAAATGTAGATGAATGGTCCGTTGTTCGCGACGGTATCTATGTTGAAGTAGAACTCCTCGACGGTCCGGGATGGTCCTGTTGCACTGGGTGGGCATAGCCTCTCGACGACCTTCTTGCCGAAATACGTCTCGAAATCCATCATGGCACCATTCTCGACGTTGTCGAAAATGAACTGATAGCCGTCGAAATCCTTATTCCGTGCCGCTTCGGCCAGACAGGTCAAGGACAGAAACGTCTTCCCGGATGCGGAATCCCCTACGATAAAATGGAAGTGGCCAGGAGCGAACCCCCAGTAGGGTGAGCCCGAACACGCCAAATTTAACAATGTCGAGCCGGTGGACAGGCCCGAGGAAATCACCTCGGGCTCGGTTCGTTGTGATCGCAACAGTTTTTTGATTCTGTCTATTTTGTCTTTCATATTGACACCTGTCCGGTCCCGCCCCGGATGGCCCCAGTCGTCGCTGAACACGTTCGTCCGGCTTCACTCCGGCATACGTGTTTTAGGCAGTCGGATTCATCGTTTATTAGACGACGTTTTTACACAGGGGCACAGACTTCACTGCCAAGCCTCACGTATCATCTCGCTACGTCGCAGGTGTCGGAACAGCAAAATGCCGGTCATTCCCACACCGAGGCCGGAATCGGTTCGCAATCTGTATGATACGTGCTCCAGGATGCCGGGCCGGGTACGCCTGGTACGGCTGCCAGGTGAAGGAACACTTTGCCTATCACACGGACTGTGGATCAAGATAGGAGGAGAAAGCCCCACTTCCCAGTTAGACTCCTCCTCCCGAGCAACCCGTCAACAAGACGGATTGATTTCACTTCTTCTTTTTCGCTGGTTTTTCGTCTTCGTCGTCCGTGCTGTCGTCGATCATCTCTTCGTCGTCGTCGTCCTCCTCTTCGAGATCTTCATCCTCCTCCGCTTCGATCCTTGACACCGTGTCCGGGTCGATGCCCTTGTGGTACTCGTCGTCCTCGTCTAGGAGTACCAGCGATCCGTCCGTAGCGGCGATCTTCTCGACAGTGCAGGGTCCGTACTTCTTGTGCCTCACCTTGTCCCCCTTGGTGAATATGGGTTTCTCGGAAGAAACAGGCTCCTCGTCGTCCTCGTCCTCAACCAGATCCCCGTCGTCTCCGTCTTGAGCATCAGGTATCTCGATAGATGGTCCCCGGATCATCTCCGCTAGTTTCTTGGCGGACTCCTCGATGGGCAACTCGTCAAGGCAGGGGACCGTATTGAGAATGTCCTCGTCGAGATCCTTTCCCTCGACCATCTCCACGCGGTGGACCTTGTAGTTCGCGCGGCCGTTGAAGGTGCCCTGCTTGATCGACACTTCGAGGACTTTGCCATCCTGGAGATGGAAAAACCCGCCGTATTTATCGGCGTGGTCGGTCATCATCGTGTCGATCTCTTCGCCGAGGCCGAAGTAGTAAGAGCACTCGAAGACCTGGACTCCTTTCTCCCGGTCGTCCAGGTCGAGCAATGCGAACAGCTGCCTCTGTTTGGGCTTCATGCTGTCGTACAGTTCCTTGTCGGAGCCGTAGCGGTCGAGTTTTGCCAAGTGATCGCAGACGGGGCAGGCCTTGTGGAACGTCTTCTTTAGACAACAGTGGGTTGTCTCGTCAGCGCGGTGAGTCCAGTACGAATACTCGTAGTGGAGGATCCCTCCCGCATCACAGAACGTACGATCGATCTTGCGATCGCTGGTGGAGTAGGGCAGAATCCGCAGACGGAATTTCCCTTCCTTCTTGAACGCGAACAGGGGGAACCCCTTCGGGATCTTGATCGAGGACGGTCCAAACCCCGAAGTCTGCTTTTCTGCTCGGCTCTTGGCGTCGTTGTAACGCAGTTCTCGTCTTTCTTTCTCACGTCGGGTAGCCATTGTCCTTCCTCTCTTGTGGTTTGAATCAGTCCGTGCCATCACGGGCCTTTCGTCGTGCTTCTTGTTGCCGGGTTTCTGACACCTGCGTATGGAGGTCTCCCTTCAGTCGCGGTTCGCTGTAGTAGTTGTTCATGCGCAGCTGGAGCAGCATTTCCAGGGACTTTTTCTTGTGGTCGAGGGTGAACACGAATGCCTGAAACACGTCCATCGTGTGCTTGGATTCGAGGTACTTTTCCTTGGCTGCTCGGTACCGTCTGTGCCGGATAATTGCCTTTTCAACGATGGTTTCGGTGAGCTTCTCTAATCCGAAACGCTCAGGCTCTAGACGAATTTCCTTGTCCAGCTCCGCCTCAACTAGTTCCAGGTCGCTCTTGGCTCGTTCGTGGTCGGCACGGGCTTGAGCGAACGCCAGGGAGTTTTTGTGGTACAACTTCGGCTGGTCGATACAGGCGATGTCCAGCTTGTCGGGATCGATGTCATACAGGTCGAGGTCGTTCATTGACTCACCTCGTGGAAAGTAACTCGTAACAGGATACCTCTAACCCCGCCTCGGGGTATTCGTACCAGGCATCCTGAAACATACGGATGACGGCACAAGCGCGTCCCGCGTTTTTGTTGGCCTTCAGCAATTCCGTCTTGGCACATGCCAGAATAAAGTGACGCAGACTCTCTACCTGGGACGTGTCCGTGTGGTCGAGTATCCTCGTCATTTTCTTCCAAGTGGTTCGCTCGTAGAGCAGTGCTTTTAAGATGTCAAACGCCTGCTTCTTGTGGCCGGAGGATTGAATGACGTTCAGCTGCTCATCCTTGCCGGTAATTCCCAGGACGGAATCGAGCAGGACAAGGGCCTGCCGGGCACACCCGGCAGCTACCTCGACAATCCGGTCAATTACGTCATGAGAGAAGGTTTCCTGTGTTTTTCCCTCTTTAGCTAACACAGAAATGATCAACCATTCCATGTCCTTACTATTCACCGGAATTACCTTAATGTGCGTGCAGCGCGTCAGGATGGTCGGTTTTAGCTTTGTCGGAATAGTCGTCGCCAACATGAAATAAACATGGGACGGTGTATCCTCCAGCATTTTCAACAGGGCGTCAGATGCATCCCCGGTGAGTGCGTGGCATTCATCCACGAGCCATATCCGGCATTCTCCTCCCATCGGAGCGGAGCCCATCCGGCTGCGGATCTCACGAACCGAGTCAATCCCGCGCTGGTCGGCCGCGTTGACCTCGGAGAAATCCTGTTTGCTGCACCCTAGCTCTCGACGGAGGATGCGGGCAATCGTGGTTTTGCCACAACCACTCGGGCCGGACAGCAGGAGTGTGTGGGGGAACTGCTTGCGGGCCAGCAATCCCTTGATCACGCTGACGGCCTGCTCCTGCCCGGCCACGTCGTCGAGTTTGTGAGGACGATATTTTTTATACAATTCGTGTGTCATAACTTCTCTCCCGCGACCGGCTCCAGGAAAGTAATCTTCTTGCCACGCTTGAGGGCGTAATTCAGCTCATTTCTAGTGGACGAGCCTATATAACCGCCGACATTGAGTATCATCACAATATCTGATATATCGATCTTTCGAAGATGGAGCTGGTCCAGTTCTTTCTTGTACTTCTCCCTCGTCGCCTCGTCCGGCCACAATTCATGGTCGGAACGTAAGTCGCAACCGACGGTCAGGACGATCTTCCCCGCCAAGGTCTGTTTGAAGTTTTCTTCGCGGAACGTATCGCCGAAGCGAGTACTGCCACAGAGACAGACGATCGTCGGGAATTCTGGTGGGAGGAAATTCCGCAACGACCTACTGATCATATCTAGCCACAGTTCTTGCGTTTCTTCGTTCATGATCCCGATCCCTTCTTCTGGTTCATTTTTCGTGGCCGGCCAGAAGGCCGCTTCTGGAAATTCTCGACATCGGTCCTCTGGAGCAGCAGCATCCGCTTACCATAACGCTTCGCTGGCAACGTCCCCGAGGCAATGTGGCGGCGGACTCCCTGGGGACAAATGTCGAGGATCGTTGCTGCCTCGCTCACCGTGATCAGGTTGTTTTTCATGTGAGGTTATAGTAGTGTTATCACTATGGTTTGTCAACAGAAACTTTCACTTTTTTCTGGGAATTCATGGTTGCACTCAGAGTATCCAGGTTCCTCGCGGCTTGGCGGAAGTAGGACCGTTTCAGTTCCACACCGATTCCCCGGCGCCCGTTCCGGACCGCCTCGTAAACCTCGGTGCCGACTCCGAGGAACGGGGTCAGGACGATGTCTCCGGGATTGGACCAGAGGACGAGGCAACGCTCGACGACGTCTCGTTGCAGGGCGCAGATGTGCTTCTCGTCGTCGGGCTCCTTCGACTCCTTGTAAGGCAGGATGTGGTTCAGCCGGATGTCCATCCATACGGGAGAGGCGTACTGCTGCCATATCCAGTGTGATAGCTTGTTCGTCCGTGGATTGGCGTGCCCCTGAAACTTCCTCACCAGGTCTCGCGGCGGCTCCCTCTCCCCCGCGTAGGTGGAGAGTCCCTCGGGATGGATGATCGGCTGAGGGTTCTTCCCTCGTTTGCGGAAGGTCAGGATATAGTCCGGTGAGGCGATCTGTGACAGGCTGGAGTCGCGGACTACCTGTTTATGGGACAGCCCCAACGCGCGGGTACGGATGTAAACCCGCAGAGGTTCCTTCCAGATACAATGCCGGGAATGGTAGACGAATTTTCGTTTCTCGAATAGATCGACGATATCCCCTGGGAAATCCCGCAGTCGATTACCGTTGCGGCGTAGATCCATGCAGTGAACGGAGACGAGCCGGCCGGGTAACAGGAGACGATGCAGTTCATCAACGAGATAACCGAAATGTTCTAGAAACTCCGGGTAGGTGCTGCAATTGCTCATGTCCTGTGTGTCACTCGAATAAGCATATAAATCCGCGAAAAGGAGGCGAGAAGATCGAATAACCGACCGACTCACCGGGCAATCCTTTCAGAATTTCGACGCAGTCGCCATTGTAAATGGCATACCTGTCTGTAATCACTTGTTTCGTACCCCCTGATTCGGACACGGGATCTCCTTAATAAACGTTTTCTTTTTGTTTTTAGGGCCGTGAACCCAATAATGACACTTTTCACATAGAAGTACTAAATTAGTAGGTTCGCATCGAAGAGGTTTGTATGCAAACGATACTATATGATGGATATCAAACGATTCTTTATTGCAATTCCTCTTGCATTTTCCACACCTTTGGCAGGTCAGATCATCTCGTTTCTTTATCAGTCTTTCTACCCGTCTCCATTCGATAGTGCTGTAGAAAGCCTGCCTTTCCGGGGTAACGCCCCCTTTCCAGTTAGGAGTATCCGATCCCTTCCTTCCTTTCATATATGATCCTACTTTTGGATCATAGGGAACTCTCCCATCCGCTTTTGCTATTTCACTCAATTTCCTCTTCGTCTTAACTGAGTGGTGCCACCCCTTCCTATACACGAACCCTTTGGGGCGTGCCTTAATTCCGTACCGCTTCAGCCAGTTAACTACCCGCCATTGAGAACAGTTCATCTCTCTAGCCACCTGCCATGTACTTTTATTCTCCTTGATGTATTTTTTGATCAGTTGCTCTTTGTCTAATGGAGGTTTGGACAGGGCATATTTTCTGCCGTGTTCAGACCATTCCGGGCTTGTCCTTTGCCATTCGGCTTTGCAGGCCCGAGAACAATAAACTCCGGGGTTATCCCCAAGTAGCCTGAACGCCCTTTTGCATACATGGCAACTTTTTAGACGTCGCTTCATACTCAGTATTATACATTATCTCCACCTTTCATGCAACTGTTTTTTGTCAGCCAGGAAGGTATCTCCGGGCTGATTGGCTTCTCGTTCTTTTTCGTCAGTGACAGCTCATTCCGCATTTCTTGGACAAGCAGGCTGAACATCCTGTCCGCCGCCTCGGACTTGCGGAGCAGGTTCCGCAGGACTCTGGACTCCCCCTCCGTGGTGACGATGTCCACGGTCACAGGGTTCTTCTGTCCGAACCGCCAGCAGCGACGGACGCCTTGATAATACTGCTCGAAGGAGTGGGACGGGAAGAAACTCATGCGGGAGCAGTGCTGAAGGTTCAGACCATGCCCGAATATGACTGGTTTACTTATGAGTACCCTTTTTCCTGACATGTGCCCGCAGGTACATTGCAGCTTTATCGAGTCTGTCTGGATCGTCGTGGAACTTTCCAATTCCTTGGTTGCAGTTAAGGCAAAGGAGTCCTCTGACCCTTCCCGTTTCGTGACAGTGGTCGATGGCAAATCTTTTTGTTCTCTTGTCCCCCGTCTCTGTCCTTCCACAAATGGCGCATGCATTTCCTTGTTTGGCGAGCATTTCTTTGTATTTGACGACGGTGAGTCCGTATCGTTTGATACTCTGAGCAAATCGTTTCCGTGGGTTTTGTTCTTGCCGCTCTTTGACTTTTCGTTTGAGATTTTCTCTGTACTCGTGATCTTCTTTGTATTTTGCTCGTCTGGCCGCGTTGTTGTTGTCTCGTTGCTCTGGCGTCCTTTTGGGCCACTTATGTTTGTTGGCTTGGTAGTATGCTCGCATGTATTCTCGGTTTTCTTCTGGAGTCCGAGAACGTTGTCCGTCGATCTTTTTTTTGTATTCGGGGCCGGCTGCACACTTTCGGCGCCGATTATCTTCGTATTCTTGTTTCCACATTCTGGTAGTTTATCACGTAATCGTTTGGATTTCAACCTACAAATGCACACTTCTCCACAAAACCATCTGATGGCGGTCTCTTTCCACTCGTCCGTATCACTGCCCTGCACTTGGACAGAATCAGGAATGAGCCGTTCCAGCAGGTTTCCTTCATCGTTCAGATGACACCAGATGATGTAGCACTCATCCTTCGGAACCAAACTAGCCACCTTCTCACAGCGTTCTTTGAGTGTCCGTCGTCGTTCTCCTCGTTGATCGCTCATTGTATGAGCCGGTTTACGGAAGAATCCCGTTTCAGTCAGATGACTTTTATCGATTACAACAGTCTGTTGCGTATTCAGTGGAGGCAGGATAAAGAGACCGTCGTCATACCCGAGGTCCGATGGTTTGCGGATCGCCCGCGCCCAGGAACAAATCCAACGCCAGAACCCCTCTCGCTCTGCGTGTTTCTTCAGACGCCACTGGGAGCCCCACCACATGGGATGCAGGGATTTCTCGTCGTTGCGGAAAAACGTCCCTAGCATGTCCATCCGGCCCATGTAGCCGAGTGCCTCGGAGGAGTTACCCAACTCGATATAATCGTTCGGCGAGGGTGTGGCGGAGCAGAGTAGCCGGTATTTCATCTTCCGCATGAAATCGATTACAGCCTGCCGCGTCTCTCCCAGGTAATTTTTTATAACTCCCGATTCATCCGCGACCACTCCCACGAAATCTTCTGGTCGGAAATAATGGAGACGCTGGTAATTTGTGACGTTAATCCCTTTGTGTACTTTTCCGTCTCTCGTCTGCTTGCAGGGGATGCCAAACTTCTCACCCTCCCGGACCGTCTGTGGAGAGACGGCAAGCGGGGTGAGTATGAGTACGGGTTTATTCGTCTTGCGGACGACGTTCTCCGCCCAGACCAGTTGCATGGGGGTTTTCCCCAGTCAAAGGCCGCAGTCAGCGCAGACTGCGGCACGGCCCTTTCTAATAGACCATGAGACAAGGTCGCGCTTGAA
>VFSW01009431.1_pt1 | contig 13929 bp, 3 predicted proteins | sample 5358111 | NCBI WGS metagenome assembly VFSW01 (sample SAMN11554181, study PRJNA540505) | mine drainage metagenome | isolation source: sediment from site ElyBrook_90M | place: USA: Ely Copper Mine, Vershire, VT | collected 2017
CGGCGCAACGCCCGCCGCGGCGGGGTAGTTGCCGGTGCTATCGGTGTAGGGAAAGTAGCTCTGCTCCAGATGCCAGACGAGCAAGTGCTGCGGTTGCCAGACGGAGCCGTTCGTGGTGTAAGCGGGCGGCGAAGCGTCTGATGGATTTCCCCAGTAAGCCCATATATATGTGTTCGTTCCACTCAAGACCGGCAGCCGAACCCATACCGTCGAAACGCCGGAGGTATTCCATTGATTAATCTCGTAAGGAATGACCGTGAGGCCGCCCGCATCGGTAAATCGCAAGTCGCCGCCGGTCGGCGAGGCAAATGTTGAATACGAAAATCCCGGCAAGCCATTGCTGAACTTCACCAATGCCGGAAAACTGCCGAGCGCCCCGCTGCGATTGTAACCAGGAAACGCAATCTTCATCCGGCAGGCATAGTTCGCCGTAGCCAGACCTGCGGTATCTAGCGTGGTTGCTGCCGGAGCCCAGACTTGCGCGCTTGTGTTGCTGGCAAAGAATGACACATAATAATTTGTTCCCGCCAGCAAGTTTGTCAGCAACGCCGAATAGGTCGTCGGATTGAAGTTCGTATTGATGGCAATAACCATGTTAGACTCCCAGCCTCCCGGGTTCTGCCCGCCATTCTCGCGCCCCCAATACACCGATACCGTCGCCTCGTCGTCGCCGTAAACGCCTTGAGCGAGTATTGCGGAAGCGGAAGCGATTCTATCGGATAGAAGGCTGACGCCTGCGTTCGTCAGCGTGAGATTCGCCGGAGCCGCCAATGGCGCGTTTAACATCGGCGACACGAGGGCCGAATACTGCGTGTCCGAGGGCAAAGCTCCTGTTGATTCGTTAAATTGAGCCACTACAATCTTGGCGGCGTTGAGGAAATACTGATTCAAATAGTAACACGGCGCTTTCGTGTTGCTTGGGCTAATGAGATAATAATTTGTCCCGCCTGCCGAGGGCGTCTGATTGTTGTACATCTCCCAGAAAAGAATAAATGGCAGGCACTGCCCCCCGGAATTCCAACCGAGCAGCCGCTGAATATAGGATCGCGTCTGCGGCTCCTGGGCGGCGGGCGTCTCGTAGCCCCAGCCATACTCGCCGATCCACAACCTCTCACCTGGAACGATCGGCGCCTTGTTGGTCGGAATGCGAGACTGAATATAGTTCAGCGTCGTGTATAAGTCCGAACTGCTCAGATTTTGAGCGTCATAGGACGAGTACGAAACGTAATCCAAATTCGTCACGTAGGGGATGACGTCATTAATGACGCGCTCATTATTCGCCGGTCCGTTGAGCATTGCGTCGCGCACGCGGTTGCATTCGGAATAATTGTAAACGAAGACGTTTGTGTGCGCCGTCGCCCTCTTCGCGTCATCCACCGCCTTCTGCCGGTTATTAAGCCAGCCAATCATCCCGGAAATCGTTGCCGCCGCGGGATTTGTGGCCCACGCCGTCCCATTTACCTTAACGCTCAAGTAGCCATCCCCTTCCCAATGACCAAGGTAAAACGTCTTGCCGGAATTGTTATAGTTGGTTAGTAGGTAGCAGGCAAGTTGATACATTTCCGTGTAATCAATCGCTCCCTGGGTCGCATTGTAACCGCCGCCCCACCACTCATCCGAGTTTCCGAATGGGTACTCCCAGATAATGAAATGCTGGAACGGCATATCCAGCACTTGCTTGTAGGACGGATCATTCCGCGCGAGGGTGAGCAAGTTGGTTACATTTGAGGGCAGTGTGACGCCTTCCTGGTAGGAGGCGTTATTCCCCATGTAGAACTTGATCGTGTCGCTCCCCATGTTGGTGATCGCCTCGGCGGTTTCAACCAGCACCGTGTTGGTTGTGAAATGGTATAACCCGGCGAACGTCTCCGTTCCGACGCGCATCCCGTACGCATCCACTGCGGGGATGGCTAGGGGCGTCGCCCATCCTGATTCCGCCGCCAGCCATGCGCCGCAAATCAGGGCAATCTTCGAGCGCGCTTGAGTTCTTGCAACCTTAAGGCACATAAGGGAATGGCAGAGTGCTTCCGTCAGCCTCGGTGGTCGTATGGCTGCCCACCCACCAGATGTCCCGGTCGCTCACCTCGTAAAGCGCCTGGCCGGGGGACTTTTGCTGGTAGGTCACATCCGGAATGTTCTGTGGGCTCTGCCAGCGATGAATAAGGGAGTGTCCATCGATGAAAGTGAATCCACAGGCATTGCCGTGGTACTTCGCTGGAATATCGATCCACTCCGTTCCCGCCGGGCTTGTCGGCATTTGAAACGCGAACGCCCCATCGTTGATGCTATCTGGATGCTCGTCCACCAGCAGCCAAGTATCCGATGGTTTCGTGACTTCAATGTCTTTGAGGAAGACTTTGTATTCAGGATAAGGGAGCCACGATCCCTGATCGGGAGACCCGGCCGCCTTACCCGAGGAATTCGGCCCAATGGCCTGATTCATCGACACGCTCCGAACCCGCGGCAGACCGGACGCGCCCATATTGCAGCTATTATCGGCAGGACAACGAAACACCTGGGCCGATTTCACGTACGGCCCAACCATCGAGTATGGACTGGCGCTGATGAGCAGCGCATTCGTGTCGTCCGGCGAAGCGTTGTAATCAAGCCAGCCTTCCACCCATGCGGGCGTCCCGGCGCCACCCGCGGCCGAAGCAGCCGACTCGCTCTCATCATTTACCGGAAAGATGCCGTTGAAATCGTTGATATACATGTGAAACCCGATAGTAATCTGACGCATGTCGCTCATGCATTTGGTCGCCTGCGCCTGCATTTTGGCGGCTGAGAGAGCCGGAAGCAAGATCGCGGCGAGAATGGCAATGATGGCGATGACCACTAGCAGTTCTATTAGCGTAAATCCGCATTTCCGCCGCGGCTTTACCCGATCTGGGAACACAGTGCAGTCATGTGTAGAGTTCATTTTCATTACAATTTCGATACAAAATCCATCTCCTTAACAGTCGAGGCGCTCGCCACTGTTTGGACGAACGCCTCGCTGTTATTATTCAGAAACTTAACTGCCTGCTAAGTTTATTTTTCCTGCAAGCGATAGAAATGACTTCCCGTTGCGGCAGGCACTGTCTGCAACCAAACGCCATTTGTCATCACGGGGGCGGCGCTGGTCACAGCCGTCCAGCTTGCGGGCGCAGCCAGATTGGTCGTCGTCTCCAGCGCGAATGTACCATCAGCGGTAGGCCATGTGAACTCGTAGCCGCCTGCATACGGCGCAATTGTCAGGGTCGGCTGAAGGTTCACTGACGAATAGCTCAGAAATGAGCTTTCAAACATGTTCAGGTACGTCGTCGCGATCCAATTGCTGGAAGCAATGCCAGATTGGACACGAGCTTCGTCGATAGTGCCGTTGAAATAGAACACCGGATCAAGGAATGCACCAAGATTCAGTTGGTTCGTCAATCCAAACGTCGACACGGCTGTTCCTTTGGCCACGTAAGCGCCGTCCACATATAGGTCGGCGGCAGAGTTCGCCTGATCCCACGTAGCTGCCAGAAGGTGCCATTGAGCCACCGGCACCGTTCCGGCAGGACTGGACGGATCCGCTCCCGCCCCAGCCCCGTTGCCGCTATCAAAATGAACTTCGCCGTCGCTGGTATTGTAACTATTGATAAACCACGAGAAACCGTTGTTGCCATAACCACCGCGCTGGTTGCACCAGATAGTTTGAATGTTGGCGGCGCTGGCGCTCAGATAGACCCACGCATAGGTCGTGAACTGATTGCTGAGCGTCACAACGCCCGGGGTTATGAAGTCGGAGGTCCCGTTAAAGGCCTCGCCGTGGCCCACAATTCCGCCAGCCTGGAGCGGGGCGACGCCGTTGGTGGCTGGGTGCTGCCCAGTGCTGTCGGCATAGGGGAATCCGGTTTCCTTCAAGTGATAGACAACCTCGTAATCGGCGTTCAGCCAGACATTGGTCGATCCAGGGGATGCGTCCGTATCGTTCGACTTGCCCCAATACGCCCAGATGTTGGTGCTGTTAAGCACGGGGATTTCAACCCAGATTGTGGAAACGCCGCCGTTGTTCCATTCATCGATCTCAAATGGCAAAATGCCCGTGCCGCTGGCGTCGGTGAAGCGCAGGTCGGAGCCATTGGTCGCCAACTGCGCGTAAGAGAATCCAGGAATTTCGGATGGATTCAAGGTGATCAGCGCCGGGAAGTTGGTCAGAGGCTCTCCCGTGTACCCCGGAAAACCGATTTTTACCCGATACGCATAGCTGGAAGCAGTCAACTGCGGCACCGGCGCGCCTATAACCGTGGCCGTGCTGCTGGTGGCGGGAACCCCGCCGGCTTGCGACGCCGTAGCGGAATTCGTAATCGTTACGTAATAGCTATTCGTGCCCGCTTGAGCGGTGAGCGCATAACTGGAATTGGTTGCGCCAGCCACCGCACTGCCGTCGGCATACCATTGGTAGCTAAAAGGAGCCGTGCCCGACACGCTCACAGCAAAGGTAATCGAATCCAACCCCGAATACAGTTCCACCGTCTGCTGCAAAGGCGAAATATCCTGCGTGATTTGCGGCGGGCCGAGCGCCACGCTCAAATACGGATAGGCGCTCACGCTTCCATAGGTGTTCGACACCGTAACAAGGTATTGCCCCTGCGAATTGGCTTGCACGTTTGATATCATCAGGGTCGCGTTTGTGGAAATCAGATTATTGTTTGGATCGTACCAACTGTAGGAGAGTGGCGCCGTCCCGGTCGCCACCACCGTGAATTCAGCGGTGGATCCGACATTCGTCGTCTCACTTTGCGGCGTGAGAGATGCAATCACGGGCGCAATGCCAGATGAGTAATAGTGATTCTGAACTTGGGCCGGGGTCAGCGCATAGTTGTAAACAGCCACCTCATCGATGGCGCCCACAAATTGGTTGTCGTATTGCGTGCCAAAACTTTCCTGTCGCGCGCCGATCGTCAACGATTGCTTCGAGGCCATCAGGCCGCTCTTCGCCGGGATGTTTCCAGTTCCCGCATTGGTGCCATCGATGTAGATATAAACATGCCCGCCCGCTTCATCGCACACTCCAACCACATGGTGCCATGCGCCATCCGACTGGGGCGCGAAGGTGCTATTTGCGCCTTCCGCTGCGCCGCCGGCCTCGCGGACGTAAAACCGGAGGTCGTGGGCAGGGTCATTGCCTCCGCAATCGAGGGCAAATTCCTCGCCTCCGTTTCCGTAGCCGAGGGATATGATTCCGTTGTCGTCAAAAACCAGAAACTCCTGCAGCCAGCATTCCACCGAGAACTCGGCATTAACGTTGGTAGGCGTGGCAAAATTCACATTGGTAGGCACCCAGCCAACGTAGCTGTTGTTGGTGGTAAGAATACCAAATCCAGGCGCGCTGCCCTCCGTTGGATCCGTGGTGGGGTCGTAGGGAGCAGTGTAGCTCAATTCCACGTTTGTATATAACCCGTTGTAGCCACCCACATAGTCAAAGGCCGATTCGTTCGAACTTTCGTCCAAACGCCAGAATGCCAGCGGCCCATCCGCCAACACCGCCGCAGGATATGGCGCGGCGGGATCCGGCAAGGCTGTCAAGGTGATCGGACCTGTCGAGGTTGTGCCTGCGACATTGGATGCCGTTCCGACGTAAGTGGCGCCGCCTTGAACGTTCGTGATTCGATAGTTCGCGTTGGTGGACACCACGACGCCATTGGAGGTCCACGAGTAGGCAATCGGAACGGCGCCAGCAGCGCTAACCGTTAGCACCGGACTGGAGCCTGCATAAACCATGATGTTGGTCTGAGACTGATTCAAGAATGTCGGCGCGCCGTAAATGTAAATTTGAACCACCGAACTGGTAGCGGGCGCCCCGAAGCCATTGGCGGCAACGAAATACCAGCTTCCGTCAGTGTTCGTAAGCACGGAGCTGTAGGCCAGAGTTGCATTCGTCTGGCCAGCCACCGGGCCAAAAGTCGACTGGCCCGGAGCCTCCTGATACCATTGGTAGGTCATGGGCTGGGAACCGCCCACGGCAGCGGATACAGCAATCGAAGCGCCTTGATTATTTGTGACTCCCACCGGCTGCAGCCGGACGAAGGGCGGGACCTCCGCAGCATTGAACAGCGACTGAATTTGATCCGCATTGAGCGCATTTGTCCAGAACGCCACATGAGCCACTTGACCATCGAAATCACGGATAGTATTGGCGGAACCCCAGCTCGCATACGTGTATTGAGAATCCCCGCCTAGCAAGAGATCGTTTGTATTTCCAACGATCTTGATTCCGTTTGTGTTGACATTGGTGAGAGCCAGCGCGCCGTCAAGATACATATATTCGTTGGTGCCATCGCTAACGCCCGCGACCATGTGCCAGTGGCCATCGTTCATGGCCCAGCCATTCGTGGCAACGGCGGCGGCCGATGTAAACTGCACTTCCGGCCCGGGGCCTGGATTAAAGTGGTTTTCCGCCGCGATCTGCCCCAGCGCCAGCCGATACGAACTGTCGCCGTGCCCCACCAGCTCCTGGAAGCGTCCGGGCGCGTCGGCCATGTTTCTGCGGAACCAGGTAACAAGTGTCACTGGCGCTGCATTCGTAGGGTTCAGGGCCGCGGGCAAACTTCCGCCGCCCACGTCCACCGCGCCAAACCAGCCGTTGATGGCGACGCTGGCGCTGGACCCGCCGAAGCCGCCGTAATTTGGCCCAGCCACGCCGGGAGTGGTGCCGGGCTGATAAACGCCATCCGCCAGGGCGCCAATTGTTCCGTAGTTTGTCGCCACGGGAAATGTGCTGGCGGGATAGCCGGCGTTGGTCTGAGACACAGGATCGTTCAAGCGGTAGTAGAAGCTCGGATTGTCCGCCAAGACGGATGCGGGGTAGTTTGTTCCGAAGGTGGAATTAGTGCCATAAGCCGTTTGATAGTGATTTAGAATGCTGCTCTGCGGCAGGACCTCGTTGTAGATGGCGACGTCGTCGATAGTGCCCTTGAATCCGTTGCCATAGGAGGCGGAAGGTTCGCTGCCGGAACCGATCATCAGCGGAGTGCTTGGATCCGGCACAAACGGGTGGCCGTCCCTGCTAATAATGTTCAGCGTGCTTACAAGGTTCCCGTTGGTGTACAGTGCTTCCGTCGTTCCATCGAATGTCGCGACTACATGTATCCACTCGTTTAGCCCGACCCAGCCATAAGCATGGCTGGAGTCAAGTTCGTGGCTCTTGCTTTCGGCATTGGTGCCGTTGCAGGTGAAGAAGAAGTAATTTTGGTAGCTTCCGAGCTCAACGCCGGAAAATCCAAGGCCAGTGCCGCCGTAGAATGGATTGTTCGTGTCCGGCCCTCCGTAGTTCACCGTCGAATAACCGCCCTGTCCCGCGATATCGAACAGGCCGTTGTTCGTGCTGGCGAATTTCACCCACGCCTCAATCGAAAATGGCGGGGTCAGCATTAGATTTGTGTTCATCACGCCATTCGCCGCGCGGGGCACAATGACGTATTGCCCCGGCAGGCCGCCGCATTGCATGCCAACACTGTTGTCGAACGGCGCAGTGACAGCGGGCGCCTGCGCGATGTTATTCGTAATGTACCATGTCGTGCCGGAAGGCTGATACCACGCGCCGTAATAGCCGTCCGCCTGCCCGCCAAGGGTCCCGAGATTGACGGCGACGTTGCTGAAGGCAAACGGCGAGGGTGGAGGAACGGATTCGTTTAGCGGCCAGTAACCAGCCGGACTCAAATTGGTTACCGCCTGAAAGTACGGACTCGAAGGCTGGGCTTGGGCAGACGAACCAACGGCCAGCGCCGCAATGATGGCGGCGGAACGGGTGAGCGTGTTTTTTGGCATAGTGTTTGAACGTGTTTGCTGAACTGCTTAATTGTATTGACGCAGACTGATTGCTTCCTCTTATGACGCTAACCTATACGACTCTATAGAACGACTAACAAGGTAAAACGGGCACTTCGGGCTCGATTTAACCCAACCGACACATTTGCCGGCATTTTCTCGTTTGGCGCCGTCATAAAAACTATTTACCGCCAGTAAAGACACCAATTCCAGGCAGTGTTCCGCCGGGGTGTTTCTTTGCTGTGGCGCTACACACTCTCGCAGTCCAAGCGCGGAATGTCCATAGTATGTTTATATGAGTTATCCCCGGTTAAGGCATAGGACTTACCATTACCTATGGCTCAAGGAAACTATGAGTGAAGGCATTTCACGACAGCTTCCGCCCGGAAATGGACGCGCGGCTTTTCGCTGATATTGCGAATGTGGCTGCGCAATGCTCCATCGCCGGCCGCCAGACTCACAGCAATCTCCTTGCAGCGAAATTTCGCGGAAAGTTGATCAAGCGCTTCCTTTGCCCCTTGGAGTGAGGCTTTCCACGTCGCCGGATTTATCGGAGGGTTGCTGAAATGCGGCGCCACGAGGCGGGCGATCTGCGGCGTCATCGGCGAACCGCCACCGCGCGCCTCGCGGATGGCCTCGATCCGGTTTGACGGCGCCGGGATGCGCGCGGGCCAATCGGAAGGCGGAATGGCTGGTAATTCGGCAACTCACTTTGGGGGTTTTGCACGGGACCTCTCCTGCCGTGTTCGATTCAGCCCTCCAGCCATTTAATTTATATGAGAATTCACTTGTCGAAGCATGGGGGAATTAAGTAGCCTGCCCTTCCAATGTTTCACGTCAGGAGGAGAGACACTATGCTGAACTTTCAGAACGTCCGCCGTCATTTTCGCGGCTTCACCGCTTCCATCGCCGTCGCGACTTGCCTTGCCGGGGCGGGGCCCGCGCAGGCCGGACTGCGCAGCTTGCCGGGTCATGTGCCAGATGCGGCGCGCGGCCTGCAGCCAATGGCAAATGTCCCCAGCGGGACGAGCATGCATCTCTCGGTCGGCCTGCCGTTGCAGAACAAGACGGCGATGACAAATTTGATGCGCGATTTGTACGATCCAGCCAGCCCAAATTTCCGGCGCTTTCTCACGCCTGCCCAATTCGCCGACCAATTCGGGCCGACAGCCGAGGAATACCAGAAGACCCGCGATTACCTCGCGGCGCAAGGACTTAAACTGGGTCCGCCGCACGCGAACCGAATGGTGGTTGAAGTGTCCGGCACAGCGGCGAATGTGCAAAAGGCATTCCATGTCAACCTGCGCGTTTATCCGCATCCAACGGAGAAACGGAATTTCTTCGCCCCGGATTCCGAGCCGTCCGTCGATTCCGATGTCCCGATGCAGGATGTGATGGGCTTGAATAATTACATTCTCCCACATTCGATCGGTTTGGAGCGCAGACCTCTTGGCCCCAGCCCGAATTCGTCCGTGACAAATTACGCCGAAGTCGGCTCCGGCCCCGGCGGAACTTACATCGGCAATGATTTCCGCGCCGCCTACGTTCCCGGCGTGACGAACACGGGCACCGGCCAGCATATCGCGCTGGTCGAATTTGGCCCGTACTATCTTAACGACATTACGACTTACGAAAATCAAGCGGGCCTCTCGGCTTCCTCCATCGTCGTGTCCAATATTTTTCTGGACGGCGTGACCGAGCCGCCCGCCGCCGGAACCGACGCAGGGGAGCAAGCGCTGGACATCGAGATGTGCATTTCGATGGCGCCAGGCGCAACAGTGCTCTATTACGGCGGCGAGAGCGTGGACGATATTTACAGCCGGATCGCGTCGGACAATCTCGCCAAGCAAATCAGTTGCTCCTTCGGATTCGGAATCGATTCGACCACCGAGCAGCTTTACCAGGAATTTGTTTTGCAGGGGCAGAATTTCTTCCAGGCATCCGGCGACGGCGGCGCGGAAGTCGGTGTGATAAATCCCCCGGCGTGCGAACCCTATATCACTTTGGTCGGCGGCACGGACCTTTACACGGTCAGTCCCGGTGGCGCGTATCAGAGTGAGCTGGCGTGGGTTGGAAGCGGGGGCGGCACCAGCACGTTTTACGCGATTCCCGATTACCAGCAGGGCATCAACATGACGCCCATTTACGGATCGAGCACGATGCGCAATTTTCCGGACGTTTCGATGATGGCGGACACGGTTATCTTCATCGCCGCCAACAACGGCATGGGCGCCGTCGGCGGGACAAGCTGCTCCTCTCCGCAATGGGCGGGCTTTTACGCGCTGGCCAACCAGCGCGCGGCGTCGCTTGGGCAGCCGGCCATCGGATTTTTCAATCCTATACTTTACACAATCGGCAAATCCGCAAACTACACGAAATGCTTCCACGACATCACCAGCGGCAACACGACCAACGCCGCCAGCGGCCCGCACAAGTATTTTGCGGCGAGCGGATACGATCTCGCCACCGGTTGGGGAAGCCCGAATGGGAGCAATTTGATGAATGCCCTGACCAGCGTTGGCACCAACAATTTCTTCCTCTATCCGAATCCAGAGGCCTTCACGATTGTGCAGGGCGGCACATTTACTTCCTTCATCACCGTCCAGCCGATGAATAAATTTTCGGGATCAGTGTCGCTTTCGCTCAGCAATCTCCCAGCGGGCGTCAACGCAGTTTTCAGCGCGCCAACGACCGCCAGCACCAGCGTTCTCACCCTGACCGCGACGCCAGCCGCGGCGCCCGGCGCCAATACAGTCACTCTGATCGGGACTTCCGGCGTCATCACCAAAAAGACCGCTCTCACCATCGTGGTGCAAAGCGCGATTGCTGGCGCAACGAAGGTCAGTCTCAGCGGGCTCTTCAATACGGCGGCGATCTACACCGACGGAACTTCGTTCGGCTCCGGCGGGGCGGATGGCGGCGGCAACGCCTATTCGGCCACCCTGCTCGGCTCCGGTCTGAATTGGAACGGCTGCCTGTTCACCGAAGGGCCGCTCAACGGCAACGACGCCATCAAATGCTCAGGCCAGTCCATCACGCTCCCTTCGGGAATGTATTCTTCCCTGAATATTCTGGCGACGGCGGTGGACGGCGACCAAACTGGCCAGACTTTTACCGTCAACTATACGGACGGAACGTCCTCCAGTTACGTCCAGAGCCTGAGCGATTGGACCGGCCCGGAGGACTTTCCGGGCGAAAGCCTCGTCGATTCGACGCCATACAAAAATTCCAGCGGCGGGAGCAAGGACACTGTTTCGCAGGGCAACATTTACGGCTATTCGTTTGGCCTCAATAGCGCCAAGTCCGTTAAGTCCATCAAGCTGCCGAGCGACGGCAACGTGCTGATTTTCGCGATGACATTGGCCAATGATTTCGACCTTTACGCTTCGCCGGCATCCTTTGTGTTGACAGACGGCGGAAGGTCGGTCGCCCACGTTCTGGCGGGACCCATCGACAGCAACGGAATTGTGGCGCTCTCGGCCAGCGGCCTTCCGACGGGCGTCACCGCCACCTTCAATCCCGCTGCGTCCGCCACATCAAGCCTGATGACACTCGTTGCAACCCCCACCGCCCAGCCTGTCAACACCAACGTCATCTTGACAGGCACATGGAACGGGCTGGTTCACAACATCACGATCAAGCTTTCGACCGTCACGCCCATTCCCAACTTCATCTCAGTTCCAATCGCGTCCGCCTACAATCTCGGCGCAATCGTGACAGACGGCGCCGCCTTCAGCGGCACGGGCGGAATGGACGGCGCCGGCAACGCCTATTCGTCCGCCCTCATTGGCGCGACGCCGAATTGGAATGGCGCCACGTTCAGTTTTGGCGCCGCCGGCGGAATGGACGCCGTCCAGTGCCAGGGCCAGACTATTTCGATTGCGGCCGGGCAATTCCCGGGCTTGCTGGTGCTGGGCGCGGCGATCAACGCCCCGCAGCCAAACCAAACGTTCCAGATTCATTACACCGATGGCAGTTCCACGATGGTGACGCAGAGCGTCAGCTATTGGCAAGCGCCGCAGAATTACGCCGGCGAATCGATTGCCATCAGCACTGCTTACACGGACGTTAGCGGCGGCGCGCAAAACATGAGCGTGCCCGCCAGCATTTACGGCTACGTCCTGCCGCTGGACGATTCCAGAACCGCGCAAAGCATCGCGCTGCCGAACAATACCAACGTCGTCATTTTTGGGATGGCGGCCGGCAATGTTTCGACGCCCGTTTCCTTGACACAGCATTACAACAACATCGGAATTTACTACGATGGCGCGACTTTTGGAGGCGGGGCTGGAGCCGGTGGAACGGCCTACTCGTATTCTGCCAATGCGCTGGACAGCAACATTGTTTGGGACAGCGCGCAATTCAAACTCGGGCCTTCAAATGCGCCGAACGTCGTCGAGTGCCTCGGCCAAACCATCTCGCTGCCAACCAACCGTTTTACATCAATCCTCATGCTGGCAGCGGCGGTGAACAACGCGCAGCTTTCTCAAGCCTTCACCGTCGCTTACACCGACGGAACGACGGCTTCCATCGTGCAAAGCTTCAGCGATTGGGTGAGCGTGACGGCTTACACCAACCAAACTATCGCCGCAGTCCAGCCATACCGGCTGCTTGAAGGCGGCGTGAATTCGTCCACCACTCATGTGTATGGCTACCTGTTCCCGCTGAACAACACGAAAATGGTTCAGAGCATCAAGCTGCCGAATAATCGTTATGTTGACATTCTGGCGCTGTCGCTTGGCAATACGCCGCTGCCCGTTTCGCTGCAGGCGGATTTCAACCGCGCCGGCATGTACACGGACGGCGCGCAGTTCACCGCCGGCACCGGCCTTGATAACGACGGGAACGCGCTTTCCGCCTCGCTGCTCGGGGCATCCGAGTTCTGGCACAACTCATTCTTCGAATTCGGCATTCCCAATAAATCGAACACCATCAGCGCGGCGGGCCAGGTCATCGCGCTGCCGCCGGGGCAGTTTTCCTCGATGCTGATGCTGGCCACCTCCGTGAACGGCTCGCAAACCGGCCAGAAATTTGTTGTCACATATACAAATGGAACGACGACAACCCTCACCGCGAGCATGAGCGATTGGGCTTCGTCATCGGGATTCTCAGGGGAGTCGATTGTGGCGCCGATGGCTTATCGCGATTCCTACCAAGGCTCCGAAGTCGGCACGGCGGTCAAGCTCTACGGATACTCGTTGGCGCTGAACAGCAGTTACGTGGCGAAAAGCGTCACCATGCCGAGCGATGCCAATGTCGAAGTGTTTGCCATCACGATGTCCAATTACACGGCGGCGCTGTCGGAGGCTCCGTCTATTTCCCCGGCGTCGGAGCCGCAAAATCTGATCGTCGCGCCGGGGAGTCCGGCCATATTTGCCGTCGGCGCGATTGGCTCTCCCACCCTAGTTTATCAATGGCAGAAGAACGGCGCGAATCTGACCAATGGCGGCAATATCGCCGGGGCCACGACAAGCCAGGTGACCATCTCGCCGGCGAGCACGAATGATGACGGCGGATATTCGGTGGGCATCGTCAATGGCTTCGGCTCGGTCACCAGCGTGGTCGCGACGCTCACGGTGGGAAACCCGCCATCAATCACCAATCAGCCCGTTTCGTTGACAGTGACGAACGGGCAGCAGGCGGTCTTCAGCGTGGGCGCGGCGGGAGATTTGCCGCTGGCCTACCAATGGCAATTCAACACCACCAACTTGACAGACGGCGGCAGCATCGTTGGATCGTCCACCTCGACGCTGACGCTGGCTTCCGCCACAGCCGCCAACGCGGGAAATTACCAGGTCATCGTGACGAACTCATTCGGCAACGTGACCAGCAGCGTAGTGGCGTTGAATGTCGTCTTCACTTTCCAGGCTGCCGTGCAAAACGGAAATACCGTTTCCTTCTCGTGGCTGACCACTCCGGGAGTTTCGTATCAAGTTCAATATACCACCGACCTCAGCGCGACGAATTGGATTAATCTCGGCGGGCCGATTGTGGCCACGGGCAACCTCACAACAAACTCGGATAATCTCGGGCCTGATTCGCAGCGGTTCTATCGGGTGATTCAACAGTAAGGATTGGGCGTGAGACAAAATTCTTCCAAGCGTTAATTTCCCCCCACAGCAGCCGGATGAATTT
>VFSW01009432.1_pt1 | contig 13929 bp, 13 predicted proteins | sample 5358111 | NCBI WGS metagenome assembly VFSW01 (sample SAMN11554181, study PRJNA540505) | mine drainage metagenome | isolation source: sediment from site ElyBrook_90M | place: USA: Ely Copper Mine, Vershire, VT | collected 2017
TGAACAGCGTGGCGGTGTCGGCCGCCAGCAGCATCAGCGTGTTCGCCTCCAGGAAGGCGGGCGAGAACACACCGACCACCATCACCAGCACGATCAGCGTTGCCAGCGGAGCGTTGTCGCGCAGACGCGCCTGTGTTCGCGGCGAAATGCCCATCGTCAGACCATGTACGCGATAAGGTCGAGCTGCGCTGGCTTGCTGCCCGGCGTCGCGGTGAACCGCTGGGTGACAGCCCCATCGCGCATCACCAGGATCGTATGTGCCAGTCCGATGGTCTCCTCCAGCGTGTCCGCGGTCAGTAGCACCGCGACCCCTTGCTCGCTGACCGTCCGCACGAGGTCGTACACATCCTGCTTGGCACCGACATCCAGTCCGCGCGTCGGATGGTCGAGGATCAGCACGCGCACCCCAGCCTCGATCCACTTCGCCAGGACCACTTTCTGCTGATTGCCGCCGGAAAGGCTGCCGCAGGGCAGGTCGATGTTCGGCGGCCGGATACTCAGCCGCCTGACCCAGTCGCGGGCCAGCGCGCGTTCGCCACCGGTGCCGAGCACGCCCCAGCGCGCCATGCGTCGCAAGGACGGCAAGGTGATATTCGCCGTCATGCTCATCGGCAGCACCAGCCCCTCGACCCGGCGCTCCTGCGGTACGTAGCCGACGCCCTGGCGCACCGCCTCGTCGGGCGTGCGGAACACGACGGGTTCGCCGTTGCGTTCCAGCCGCCCATCGGTCGGCGGCAGCAGCCCGGCCAGCGTGCGCACCACGCCCTCGCGCCCGGAACCGATGACGCCGGCGATCGCCAGCACCTCGCCCTCGTGCAGGTCGAACGTCACGTCGCGATAGTGGCCGGCGCAGCCGAGTTGCTTCGCCGCCAGCGCCACGCCGGGCGCGAAAGCCTGTTGCCGGTCCTCGCGATAATATTCGGTGCGTCGCCCGGCGCCGACCATCAGCCGGTGCAGCGTCGTCTCGCTCGCCTCGGCCGCCGGCATCGCCGCGACCACGCCGCCGTCCTTCATCACATAGACACGGTCGGACAGGTCCAGAATCTCGTCGATTCGGTGCGAAACGAACACGAAGCTTGCCCGGCCGCGCAGCGCGCGCACGCGGGCGAACAGAATGTCGATCTCCGCCTGTTCCAGCACCGATGTCGGTTCGTCGAGAAAGACGACGATATGACCGGCGGTCTCCTCCTCAAGCACCAGCGCCTTGGCCAGTTCCACCATCTGGCGCTCGGCGAAGGTCAGGCTGTCGGCGCGGCGTGCCGGGTCGATATCGAGATTCACCTTCTCCAGTTGCCGCCGCGCCGCCGCGTGCATGGCGCGCCAATTGATGGCACCGAAGCGGATGAACGCGGCCTCGCGCCCGAGATAGATGTTCTCGGCGACGGGAATATTCAGCAGCAGTGACTGTTCCTGATGCACCATGCCAATGCCGGCGCGCGCCGCATCGAGCGGCGAGCGTAGCATGATGGCCGCGCCTTCGTGCAGGATGCGCCCCTCGTCCGGCTGATACACCCCAGAGAAAATCTTCATCAAGGTGGATTTGCCGGCACCATTCTCCCCGACCAGACCGACAACCTCGTTGCGTCCGATCGCGATGGACACATCGTCGAGCGCGCGCACCGCGCCAAAGTTCTTGCTCACATGCTCAAGGGTCAGCACCGCGCCGCTCATTTGACCATCCGTACGCGCGCGCGGTCGATGGACAGCGCGACGGCGGCGATGATCAGCACGCCCTGCACGCCCTGTTGCACGTAGGGCGGCACGCCGACCAGGATCATACCATTGCCGAGCACGGTGACCAGCAAGACACCGACGACGGTGTTGAGGATGCCCCCCTCGCCGCCCGTCAGCGCCGTGCCGCCGACAACAACCGACGTGATGACGCTGAACAGGTAGCCCTGCGCGATCAGCGCCTGGCTCTGGCCGAATTGCGCCACGCACAGAATGCCGCCGATGCCGTAGAAGAACCCGGCCAGCGTATAGATCCCGACGCGGACGCGCCCCACGGGAATGCCCGAGAGCTTGGCGATATCCTCGCCACCGCCCAGAACATAACTCCAGCGCCCGAGCCGCGTGTATGTCTGGATCAGCCATGCGATCAGAATGCACGCAAGCGCGGTCCAGACCGAAAATGGGATGCCGAGCACACGCTTGAGCGCGATATCGCGGATCAGCGGATCGGCGATCCGCACGGTAATTCCGCCGAGCACCACGGTCGCGACGCCGATGCAGGCGAAGCCGATGCCGAGACTGGCGATCATCGACGGAATGCGCAGCCGCACATGCACGGCGCCATTGACGAAGCCGAGCGCGGCACCAAGCAGGATCGGCAGCGGCAGCGCCCAAAGTCCCCAGTCCCAACCGCCGACAAGATTCTTCACCAGCAGCGCCAGCGCGACGGCCGACACCGCGACGATGCCCTCGGTCGAGAGGTCGATCGAGCCGAGCACGATGACGAACGTCATACCGCAAGCGAGCACCATCGGGATCGCCGCCGCGATGCCGACACGAACGAAATTACCGCGCGTCATGAAGTTCGGCGCGAGCAGCGTGATGCCGATGCACAGCAACAGCAGCACCGCCAACGGCACGAACGGCCGCAACCGCGCGAGCCGAGACGGACGCGCCTGCCCGCGCACGAACCGGGCGACCGGGGCGGTTGCCGCCCCGGTGTCCGTCGTCACGGTCGAACCAGCATCTTGCAATGCCGTCGTCTCACATGTAGCGCATCTGCCCTTGCACGCGGCCCCGGAAGTCATTGAAGTCGATCGGCGCGGGGTTCTTTTTGCTTTCGAGGAACTTGTCCACGTTCTTCGCCGTCACCGGCACGCCGGTGCCGTAGAACTCACGGTGCAGATGCGGCTCTTTCTCGATATCGATCTTGCCGATGCGGGTGTTGTAGCCGATCGAAAGGCCCATTCCGCCGACCCATAGCGGGTCCCAATCGACGGTGCCGCACATATCGCCCGACTTCACCGCCGCCACCGCGACCGCCGTTCCGTCGATGCCGCTGACCGGGATCTTGCCGTTCAGGCCCTCGGCCCGCAGCGCCTCGATGGCGCCAACCGCCATCTCGTCATTCGCCGCCCAGATGCCCTTGATCTGGTCGCCGAAGCGGGTCATCCAGGCCTGCGTGATCTTGAACGCTTCCGGCGCGGTCCAGTTGGCGACCTGGAAGTCCAGCAGCTTTACCTTGCCGCCCGCCCCGTCCAACGCCTGCTGCATTCCCGCCTTGCGTTCGATCGCGGGCACGTTGCTGAAGATTCCGCCGAGGCCGACGATCCCTCCGGACCCGCCCATCGTCTCGAACAGCGTCTCGGCCATCAGCTTGCCGTACACCACGCCGTCGAACAGGATGTGCGCGACATAGTGATTGCCGAAATCCCACGGGTGCAGATCGGCCGGCTTATTCCAGATCGTCACCACCTGGCCGCCGGCCTTGGCGATATCCTCGACGATCACGCGCGCGTCCGGGCTGTCGTTCGGGTCGATGCACAGCACGAGGTTGCCGTTGCTCTTGGCGATCAGGGCGCGCACATCGGCGATGCCCTTTTCCGAGTTGCCCTCGGTCACCAGCACCTCGATCGGCTGCCCGACCGACTTGGCGAAGTTCTGTCCGCCCTTGGCGAAATCCGCGTGATACGGATTGGTCAGCGAGCGCAGCGAGATCGCCAGCTGTGTGGGGCCGGCGGCGCGCGCGGCACGGATGAACGGCATCGGCAGCGCCGCCGCGCCGACAAGCCCGCCGGCTGCCTTCAGCAGCGTCCGCCGCGACGGACGCATGATGGTGGATTCGGTCATGACGTACTTCCCTTGATGCGCTGACTTCTATTGGTCGTGTCGCGTTTCAGACCGCCCACCGGTGGCCGGGATCCAGGCAGCGGCCAGCACGCAAGCCGCCGCATCGCCCCGGGCAGGTGGCGCCGCCGTGAAGTATAGCTAACTAGTTGGTGACTTCAAGTGCGCCCCCGGGCGACGGCGGCCCATGCTAAAGCTCCAACCCGCCGCCGTCGCGCAGCAGTTCGCGCGCGATGATGGTGCGTTGGATTTGCTGCGTTCCCTCGTAGATCTGACAGATTTTGGCATCGCGGTACAGCCGCTCCACCTCGACGCCGCGGATATAACCGCTGCCGCCGAACACCTGCGCCGCATGGCCGGTCTGCGCCACCGCGACGTCGCCGGCGAAGCATTTGGCCATGCTGCTGGCCTGCGTCGCGGATTCCCCGCGATCCATCCGCGCGGCCGCGTCCCAGGTGAGCAGCCGCGCGGCCTGCACGTCCTTGGCCATGTCGGCCAGCATCCATTGCAGCCCTTGATTGTCCGCGATCGGGCGGCCGAACTGCCGCCGCTGCTTCGCGTAGGCCACCGCCGCCACCAAGCCCGCCTGCGCGATGCCGACGGCCAGCGCCGCGATGCCGATGCGGCCCTTCTCCAACACACTCATCATGATGTGGAAGCCACGCCCTTCCGGGCCAAGCAGCGCGTCCGGCGGCAGGTCAACACCCGCGAAATGCAGCGCGCCGACAGGGCTCGCGCGCTGGCCCATCTTATGCTCCCGCTTGCCGCGCGAGACGCCGGGCAGGGCCGCGTCCACCAGAAAAATACTCATGCCGCGCCGCCCCGCGTCCTTGTCGGTGCGTGCGAGCACGGCGGCGAAGTCACACACCGGCGCGTTATGGATCCACAGTTTTTCGCCGTCCAGCCGCCAGCCATCGGCGGTGCGCGTGGCCGTCGTCCGGATGCCCGAAACGTCCGAACCCGCCCCGGCCTCGGTGATCGCATAGGCCGGCCGCAACGTGGCGCTCAGCATCGGCCGCAGGTATTTTTCGCGCTGGGCGTCGGTGCCATGCGCGATCAGCAGCGTGCCGAGCAGTTCCAGCAAGCCACACTGGTCGGCAACGCTCGCGTAGCCCCGGGACAGTTCCTCCATCACCACGGCGTAGCTGAGCACGTCCATCCCGGCACCGCCCTGCCCGGCCGGCACCGTGATGCCAAACAGACCGAGTTCCGCCATGCGCGCATACAGCTCGGCCGGAAACCGCTCGGTCTCGTCGAGCATCGACGCGACCGGGCGTATCTCCGAGTCCGCGAAGCGGCGCACCATCGCGCGCACCTCGGCCTGCTGCTCGTTGAGCATTGTCCTCCCGGTCGGCCCAGCCGCACCGATGTAACCAGTTGGTGCATTGGTAGACGGCCGGCCGCTCCCGCGTCAAGCAAGCCGCGATAGCGCTAGGCGGGCACCGGCGCGTCGCCCCGCAGCAAGCCCTCGTGCTTCAGCTCGGCCCAAAAGGCGGCGGGAATCTGGTGTCGGAACGCCCCGATCGTATCGGCCATCTGCGCCACGGAGCGGCAGCCGGGCACCGTCGTCGGGATGGCCGGGTGACCGAGCACGAACTGAATCGCCGCCGCCTTCAGCGGCACGTCGTGTCGTGCGCAAACCGCCTCGATACGGCGCACGCGGGCGAGGACCGGCTCCGGAGCCGGGCCATAATTGTATTTGGCGCCCGACACCGCGCCGGTCGCGAGAATGCCGCTGTTGTATGCCGCGCCAAGCACCACGGCCACGTCGCGCGCCTCGCACAGCGGCAGGAACTCGTCCAGCGCCTCCTGTTCCAGCAGGGTGTAGCGGCCGGCGAGCAGGAAGCAGTCGAAATCGCGCTCCTTGAGCGCCGCGAGGCACACTTGCCATTCATTCACACCCACGCCGATGGCGCGCACCACGCCTTCCGCGCGCATCCGGTCGAGCGCGCGCCACGCGCCGTCCATCGCCTCGCGGAATCGTCCCGGCTGGTGTTGCGGCCCGTGCGTGAACACGTCGCAATCATGGATGAAGACGATATCGATCCGCTCCAGCCCGAGCCGTTGCAGGCTGTCCTCCAGGCTGCGCAGCGTGCCGTCGTAGCTGTAGTCGAAGCGCGGCCGGTTCGGCAGCCCGTCCACCCAAGGGGTGAAATCGATGCTCGCGCGCGGTGCCGGGGTCAGGACCCGGCCAACCTTGCTGGAAATCACGAAATCGTCGCGCCGGCGCCACCGCAGGGCCGCGCCCAGCCGCGCCTCGCTCAGCCCATGGCCATACATCGGCGCGGTGTCAAAGAAGCGCACACCGGCGTTCCACGCCTCACCGACGATCGCGGCGGCATCCTCCTCGCTGACCGCGCGAAAGATATTGCCTATCGGCCCGCCGCCGAAGCCAAGCCGCGTCACCGGCAGGTCCACCCTGCCGAATCGCCGTGTCGTCGTCGGTTCCATCGTCGCCTCCCCTCGCCGCGCGGTCGGCGGCTTCGGGGCGGACGATGCCGCTTCTACCCGCCGCCTCCAAGAGGGGAGGTCAGTGCAGCACCTTCTGGCCGATCGCGCCAAGGGCGCGCGGGTCCCGGATCGCGATCCTGGCCCGGTCGATGGCAATGGTGCCGTGCCGGCGAAGGTCGGTCAGCCCGCGACACACCGTCTCGATGGTCAGGCCGAGGTGATCGGCCATGTCGGTGCGGTTCATCGGCAGGTCGAGCAGCCCGCTAGCGTCCATGTTGCGGCGGTCGGCCATTTCCAGCAGGAATCCGGCGATCCGCTCGGCCGCGGTCCTGCGGCCGAGCATCACCATGCGGTCCCTGGCCGAGCGCAGCCGATCGGCGGACCGTTCACGCAGGCGCCGGGCCAGGCACCGGTCACGATCGGCCGCCGCCTCCAGGGCCGCGCGGGGGTAGCGCCGCAACTTCACATCGGTCACCGCCTCGGCGGCAAAATCGTACGCATCCAGCGATTCCACCGCGAATAGATCGCCGGGAAGCATGAACTCACCGACCTGCCGCCGGCCATCCTCCAGTAACTTAACGGTGCGTACGCACCCACGGATGACACAATAGCAGTATTTTGCGGTCTCTCCTTCGACGAAGATTTCCTCGTTTCGATCCGCGCAAACTGTCACGCCGTGCCGCGCCAATGGCGCCAATATTGCGTCATCCTCGGTGCCGGATGGTACCTCCGGCGTTGCCTTGACGGTGGCAAATGCCGCCCGCTGTCCGATGGTCTGGAGTGTTGCAGACATCCCGTCCTCCGATCCTGAACCGCGCATCGTCGCCGCCAGCACTACCGGGGCGAGCAACGGATCGAAATTGGGTATCGTGCGTACGTAAAACTACGTAACGGTAGAGCGATGCACGCACCCGACGCGGTCCATGTCGTGGACGACGATCCGGCGATCCGGGATTCGATCCGCTTTCTGCTGGAGTCGGCCGGCTTCCTCGTGCGGACCCATGCGAGCGCCGCCGGGTTCCTCGCGGTCGCATCCGGCCTCTCGGGATGCGTGCTGACCGATATATGCATGCCGGCAATGGACGGGCTCGAACTGCAACGCCGGCTCAACGAGCAGGGTGTGCGCCTGCCCGTGATCGTCATGACCGGCGCGGGCGACATCCCCATCGCGGTCCGCGCGATGAAGGCGGGTGCCGTGGATTTCCTGGAAAAGCCGATCGACGACGCCCACTTGCTGGAAGCGGTGCGGCGCGCGTTGGAGCAGAGCCAGCGGCTGGCGCGGGTCCAGGCGAACGCGGCCGAGGCAGGCGCCCGCCTCGCGGCATTGACCCCGCGGGAGCGCGAGGTGCTCGATCTGCTCGTCACCGGCCTGTCCAACAAGGCAATCGGCAACGAACTGGGCGCCAGCCCGCGCACGGTGGAGGTCCATCGGGCGCGGATTCTGGAGAAACTCCAGGCGCACAGCCTTCCGGACCTGGTGCGGCTCGTGCTCGCGGCCGAAGCTGGCGAGAAGGGCTGACCGGCCAGGCCCGCGCCGCGCGCCCAGCCGGTTGGGCGACGCCGTGGATGCCGGAAGATCCGCGACGGCCGGTCGCGGGATGTGGCAAACTGGCTTCCTCCACGGCACGTTGATGAGGCAGTTCGCTGTTGTCGGACATCGGGGGCGGGCCATCTTCGGGCCAAAACGCGGATCGCGAACGGTCGTTGCTCGCGGCGATCGTGGAGTCGTCGGACGACGCGATCATCGGCAAGGATTTGTCTGGTTTTGTAACATTCTGGAATGGCGCCGCCGAAGCCATGTTCGGCTACGCGGCCGCCGAAATCCTGGGCCAGCCGATCACCTGGATCATTCCCCCGGAGCGGTTCGAGGAGGAGGCTACCATCCGCCAGGGGGCCCGCCCGGGCGAAGGGCTGGTGCTTTTCGCGCCGGTGCGGCGCCGCACGGACGGCGCCACGCTGCCGGTCTCCCTGACCATCTCGCCGATCCGCGATGCCACCGGCGGCATCGTCGGCGTGTCGAAGATCGCCCGCGACCTGAGCGAGATGCAGCACGCCCAGGCCGAACTCCGGCAGCGGGAGGCGCTGCTCCGCTCGATCCTGGAGACGGTGCCCGACGCGCTGATCGTCATCGACTCGCGCGGGCACATCCAGTCGTTCAGCACCGCGGCGGAACGGCTGTTTGGCTTCACCGCGACCGAGGTGCTCGGCCGCAACGTCAACATCCTGATGCCCTCTCCACACCGGGAGGCGCATGACGGTTACATCGCGCATCACATACGGACGGGCGAACGGCGGATCATCGGCATCGGCCGCGTTGTCGTGGGCCAGCGCAGGGACGGCAGCACGTTCCCGATGGAACTCTCGGTCGGCGAGGTCCTCCTGACCGGGGAGCGGCTTTACACCGGCTTTGTTCGCGACCTGACCCAGCGGCAGGAGCGGGAGCGGCGGCTGAATGAGCTGCGGTCGGAGCTGGCGCATGTGTCCCGCCTGAACGAACTCGGCCAGATGGCATCGGCGCTCGCGCACGAGGTCAACCAGCCGCTGACCGCGATCGCCAATTACCTCGGCGGGGCGCGACGGCTGCTGGCCGCCGGCAACCATGACAGCGCGCGGCAGGCGATGGAGCGAATCGCCGAGCAGACCAACCGGGCGGCAAATATCGTGCAGCGGCTGCGCGCCTACGTCCGAAAGGGCGAGAGCGAGCGGGCGGTGGAGCACCTGCCGACCACCATCGAGGAGGCGATCGCGCTGGCGCTGGTCGGCGTCGGCCGGGGGATCAAGCTCGACACACGGTTCGATCCGGCGGCGACGGAAGCCATCATCGATAAGGTCCAGATCCAGCAAATCCTGGTCAATGTGATGCGCAACGCCGTCGAGGCGATGGAGGGTTCACCGCGCCGCGAACTGTCGATCGCCACGGCGCGTGCCGGCGACATGGTGGAGATCAGCCTCGCCGATACCGGCCCCGGCCTGTCGAAGGAAGTGCGCGCCCGCCTGTTCCAGCCCTTCGTCACGACCAAGGCGAATGGCATGGGCGTGGGCCTGTCGATCTGCCTTGCGATCGCCGAGGCACATGGCGGCGCGTTGCGGGCTACATCGGCGCCTGGGGGCGGCACTATCTTCCACCTCACGGTTCCGTGTCCGCCAGCCGCCCGATAACGCGGCCCGCGGTAAAGATCGGATGATCTGTATCAATGATGCGCACCCTGGGCCGACCGTACAAGCGCGGTGGTCAAACCGCCGGCCACATGTGGGGATTCCAGCAGTGTCATGGGTGCGCAGGTAGATCGTGGACAATCGTACCGGCCCCGTCGCCATCGTTGACGACGACCCCGCGGTCCTCGACTCGCTGAGATTCCTGCTTGAAGTCTCGGGCCACGAGGTGGCCGTCTATGCGTCGGGGCGGCAATTCCTGGCCGACCGGACGGCGCGGCCAAAATGCCTGATCGTGGACCAGCACATGCCGGACATGACCGGGCTGGAACTGGTCGCGCGTCTACGCGGCGATGGGGATGGGCTGCGGGTGATGCTGATCACCGGCTCGCTGTCAGGGGCGATCGTCGCCCGGGCCGCGCTGATCGGGATCGACAAGGTGCTGGAGAAGCCCCCGACCGAAGGCGAATTGCTGAGCTTCGTGGAATGGGAGCGCCCGCCGGACTGAGCCGGCGCGGCCGCACGCCCGCATCGACCCCATTTGCAGGTGAAACACCATTTCATCTGTGGGGAGCCGTGCTAGTCTTTGGTCGGGTGGCGGCCGAGGGCGGTCGCCACGACAACGCTGGCGCGAACAACGCGCGGCAGAGAGGGGAGAGACGGCGGCATGAGCGGACTCAGGACGATTCTCGGCGGCGCGTTCGTGGGGGCGGTCGCCCTCTCGGCCACCGCGATGGCGACCGACGTGAAGGTGGCACTGGTGCCCGGCGGCCCGCATCCGTATTTCGCGAGCTGGGAGCAGGGCGGCAAGGACGCGGCAAAGGCGTTCGGCGTTGCCGCCGCCGACTACCGGGTGCCGGCGAAATGGGAACTCGGGCTGCAAAACCAGCTCATCGAGAACCTGACGGCGCAGGGCTACAACGGCTTTCTGATCTTTCCGGGCGATCCGGTGGCGACCAACAGCCCGATGGCGGACCTGCAATCCGCCGGCATCCCGTCGATCGCGACGGCCGGCTGTACCAAGGACCCGACGCCGGCGCTGTTCTGCTTCGGCACCGATACCGGGCATTCCGCCTATCTTGGGACCAAGGAACTGATCAAGGCGCTCGGCGGCAAGGGCACCATCGTCCACTTCACCGGCAACCTCGTCGACCCCAACACGCAACTGCGCATGGACGCGGTGGCCCAGGCGGTCAAGGAGACGGGCGGCATGGTCAAGCTGCTGAAAACCATCGCCGATATCGACCGCACGCCACAGGAAGCCGACGAGAAGATCAACGCCCTCCTTGCCGCGCGCGGCAAGGAGATCGACGGCATCGTCACCACCGCGTGGCTGCCGGCCGTGTCCTCGGCCACCGCGCTGCGCCGCATCGGCGACAAGCGCATCCAGATGGTTGGCATCGACCATGACCCGGTTGTGCTGACGGCGATCAAGGACGGCTTCGTACACGGCACGATGCTGCAAAATCCGTACGGCCAGGCCTATATCGGCACCTACGTGATGGAGGAAATCGTTGGCCACGGCTGCAAGGTCAACGACAAGGCGCCGTTCAAGTCGAACGCGCTCACGGCCCGCTTCATCGACAGCGGCACCGCGTTCCAGGGCATCGACGGCGTGGATACCTACCAGAACTCAATGAAGGCGGTGACGGCCGAACTGATGAAGACGTTCAAGGCGACCTACCTGATCTGCCCGTGATCACGGCACCTAACGGCCCCTTCCCGCGTCGGGAGGGGGCCCGCGCCGCATGACCCTGTCGCAACGTCTGCGCGGGGCCGGACGCTCCAACAGCTTCGGCCTCGTGATCGCCATCGCGGTGTTCGTGCTGGCGTTCCATCTCCTCGCGCACGGCTTCACCAGCCGGGTGAACGTCTATTCGATCACCCGCTCGATCGGCATCGACGGCGTGATCGGGCTGGCGATGATGACCGTGCTGGTCACCGGCGGCCTCAACCTCGCGCTCGGCGCCATTGGCGTCTGTTCGGCGATGGGGGTCGGCTGGGCGCTCCAGAATGTCGGGATGCCGGTGGCGCCCGCGATCCTGCTCGGCGTGCTGCTGGGCGCGGCGCTCGGGGCCATCAACGGACTGATCGTGGTGACCACGCGGCTGCACAGCTTCGTCGTCACGCTGGCCACGATGAGCATCTTCTTCGGCACGATGGTGCTGCTGTCGGGATCGCGGGCGTTCAACGCGCTGCCGCCGGCCCTCACCGGCTTCGGCCGCATGCGGCTGTTCGGCATGGTCTCGCCGCTGCTGCTGGTCATGCTCGGCGTTGCCGCCGTGCTGTTCTACATCTACCGCTTCACCGCGTTCGGGCGCGAGATGCTGGCCGCCGGCGCCAACCCGTTCGCGGCCAAGCTGTCCGGCCTGCCGGTGGAGCGGCTGTTCGTCTGGTGCCATGCCCTGTGCGGCGGCATAGGCGCCATCGCGGGCGTGATGGCGAGCCTGCGCAACGGCGCCATCGTGCCCTCGATGGCCGGCCAGCTCGGCGCGGACTGGCTGTTGCCGGCGTTCCTCGCCCCGGTGCTTGGCGGCACGCTGCTGAGCGGCGGCGCCGTCTCCGTGCTGGGCGCGGTGCTCGGCACCGTGTTCGTCGAGGTCATCACCAGCGGACTTTATATGTTGCAGATCGGTGAATTCTGGATACAGACGGCGCTCGGCATCGTGCTGCTGCTCGCGATCCTGCTGGAGCGCGGACGCGCGGCGCTGGCGCTGGCGTGGAGCACCGGACGATGACGGCGCCGCGCCGCCTGCTGCGCGCGGACTGGCTCGGTCTCGCGGTACTGATCCTGCTCGGCGGCACCGCGCTCAGCATCGCGCGCCCGGAGTTCCTGACGCCCTATAATATCGACGTCATCCTGGTCGGCTTTTGCCTGACCGTGGTGGTGGCGCTCGGCCAGGGCATCATCATCGCCATCGGCCATATGAACCTCGCCCTCGGCGCCACCGGCTGCCTCGTCGCGGTGGCGTTTGGCGGATCGATGACGGTGTGGGGCTGGCCAACCTGGGCGGCGATCCTGTTTGGCCTCGCGCTCGGCACCGGCTGCGGTTTCGTCAATGGCTGGCTCACCCATCGCAGCGGCCTGACCAGCTTCATCGTCACGTTGGCGACGCTCTCGATCTTCAAGGGCGCCTCGCTCGGCATCACCCAGGCGCAGTCGTTCAACGGCATCTCCGACAGCGTGAAGGCATTCGGCTCGGACCGCTGGGGGCCGCTGCCGGTCATGCTGCTGGTGGCGCTGCCGATCGTGCTGGCGACGGCGCTGTTCCTCGGCCGCATGATCCCCGGGCGGCAGATGCTGGCCTATGGCGGCAACCCGAACGCGGCCGAGCTGTCCGGAATCTCGCGTGGCCGCATCGTGATCCTGGCGCACACGCTCTCCGGCCTGCTCGCCGCGGTCGCCGGCATGATGACGGTGGCGCGGTTGCAGATCGCCACGCCCACCATCGGCGACGAATGGCTGATCGCGAGTTTCGCCGCCCCGGTGATCGGCGGCGCGGTGCTCAGCGGCGGGCATCTGCCCGTGGTCGGCACCTGCCTCGGCGTGCTGGTGATCGCGTTGATCAATCAGGCGCTGGTCATGCTCAACGTCGATCCGTTCTATGTGCAGGTGCTGCTCGGCCTGCTGATCCTCACGGCCGTCGGCGCCAACCGGCTGCGCGAGGCGCGGCTCGGCACCGGCCCGACCTTGAGGCTGTCGTGACCGACGCCTTCGTCGAGGTGCGTGGCGCCTCCAAGGCGTTCGTCGGCGTGCAGGCGCTGGACGGCGTGAACCTGACCGTCGAACGCGGCCAGATCCACGCCCTGCTCGGCGAGAACGGCGCCGGCAAATCGACGCTGATCAAGATTCTCACCGGCATTCACCGCCCGGACGCCGGCGAGGTATTGCTCGACGGGGTGGCGCGGCAATTCCGCTCCCCCCGTGAGGCGATCGCCGCCGGCATCGGCGTCGTCCATCAGGAACGCAACCTGATCACCCGCTTCTCGGTCGCGGAAAACATCACGCTGGAGGACCCGCCAACACGGTTCCTGATGTTCGACGAGGCCGCCGCCGTGGTCGCGACGCGCCGCTGGCTCGATCTGCTGCATCTCGATATCGACCCGCGCACTCCGGTTTCCCGCCTCGGTGTCGCGCAGGTGCAGTTGGTCGAGATCGCCAAGGCACTATCGCTGGAAAGCCGCCTGCTGCTGCTCGACGAACCGACCTCCTCGCTGACCCCGCACGAGACCGGCACGCTGTTCGCGGTGCTGCGCCGACTGGCGGCGGAGGGCGTCAGCATCCTGTTCGTCAGCCACAAGCTGGAGGAGGTTTTTGACCTCTGCACCCACGTCACCGTGCTGCGCGACGGCCGCAATGCGTGCGAGAGCCAACCGCTCGCCGGCCTGACCCGCCATTTTGGCGGTTTGGGCGGGGTCTATGTCTAAACCTCGCTCGACAGCGCGAGTGAGAGCGGGGACCGGGGCAGCCTGGTCCCGCGGAGGTCGACCTTCGTCGCGGCGCAGCTGAGGGATCCCTCCCTCGCC